>P_2C_Liq_1_UnCtyDRAFT_1000002_pt1 | contig 138725 bp, 111 predicted proteins | sample Pon2CUnioCityCA_2_FD_10234 | JGI IMG/M metagenome (IMG submission 10234) | reverse complement strand
TTAACGAAGAACAATATAACCACAAAATTTGGTTGTTGAAATTAGGTAAAGATTCATAGCGAAGAAATTGCGCAAACCAAAAAGAAAGCATTATTGATGAGCTATCTGCTAATAAAGTGACAGCTCTTTTTTTGACTCTGCTTAGTTTTAGAAGACTTTTTAACATACCACCCAAATACAATAATGAGATCTATGTTATTTATTTTAAGTGGCAGTGTGATTATTAATATAAGCCTTTTTCTTATATTTTAATGAATTTTAAAAGTGGTTTATTTCCTCTTTTTTTAGTAAAGATGTACATCACTTGAACTTTAATTATATTTTTTTATTTTTTATTGAAAACCTATTCGCGATATTAGTTTTTGTTTGTTTTTTGTGCAGCTTTTGGGCTTTTGTATACAGAGTCACATCTAGATAATACTTCTTGGATATATTTTACCGTATCACTTGCACTAAATTCTGCGTTTGCCCGGGTTGTATAATATAACCTTGGGTAAGCGCTGTCTCTACACAAACAAAATTTTGATACTCTGTATCTTTCATATCTACCAAACTACATGCTTTATCCTGCCAAGGATTCCACACAACAAGTGAATCATGCCCTTGATGCTCAACTGTGTGGAGCATACCATTATCAGTTTCAATAATTGTACATGGAGTCTTGCTTTGGTGAATTCTATCCGTTTCCTCAACAAAGACATAAGGTTTAGGGGTAGTCTTATGTTGTGAGTTATCTAAATTATTGGTAAAAGCACCAGTAATTCCGCTTATATTTGTAGTAGAGATATCAGAGACTGTAAAATATGTATGTAATGCAGCAGATAACGGGTAGGGGATGTGACTACTGTTGTGCGTTATTAATTCGATCTTTAACTTATCAGTTAATGTGATCTTAACTTGGCAATGTAATCCTTTAGGCCAGAGTGCATGCTCTGTTTCAGTTGGCTCTAAGGTGACTGATGATGTGCTATCTGTCTGTATTTGTGCGGTAACTTGCCATGTTTGGTTACGTACTAAACCATGAGCAATCCCGTGCTCTTTTATCTCTGGGTGTAATTGTCCAAACCAAGGCCAACACACAGGTATACCTCCTCGGATAGGACGACTACCATCTAACTTTGCAGATTCACTGACAAATAATCTCTCTCTACCCCCTTTTATGTAAGATAGTACATGAGCACCAAACAAGGCTATTTCAGCGCAATCATCTTGGTTTTGTAACAAAATAGTTGGTATGGACATAAAACCTCAAAGACAAAGAATCATTTGCAAAGATAACGAAAGCCAATAAAAAAGCCCAGCACTTTTTCAAGTCTGGGCTTTACTATGCTTGCTGTACTTATTTTTGGATATGAGAGACCAAATCAAGTACTTTGTTTGAGTAACCCATTTCGTTATCGTACCAAGCGACTAATTTTACAAATGTGTCCGTTAATGCGATACCTGCTGATGCATCAAAAATAGAGGTGTGTGTATCTCCGATAAAATCGTTTGAAACAACTGCATCTTCAGTGTAATCAAGGATACCCTTGAGTGGGCCTGCAGCCGCAGCTTTAATTGTGGCACAAATTTCTGCATATGAAGCAGGCTTTGCTAAGTTAACGGTTAAATCAACAACTGATACGTCTGGAGTAGGTACACGGAAAGCCATACCTGTTAGTTTACCGTTTAGTGCAGGAATAACTTTACCTACTGCTTTTGCAGCACCCGTCGACGATGGAATGATGTTTTGACTTGCACCACGACCACCTCGCCAATCTTTTGCAGACGGGCCATCTACAGTTTTCTGTGTTGCTGTTGCTGCGTGAACAGTTGTCATCAGTCCGTCTACAATACCGAAGTTGTCATTGATCACTTTCGCTAAAGGAGCTAGGCAGTTAGTTGTACAAGATGCATTGGAAACGATTTTTTCACCGTTGTATTCGTTATGGTTTACACCCATTACAAACATCGGAGTAGCGTCTTTAGATGGTGCTGACATTACGACTTTCTTGGCACCAGCAGCAATATGCGCCTGGGCTGACTCTTCGGTCAAGAATAAACCTGTTGCTTCTACTACAACATCAACGTCTACTGCATCCCACGCTAAATCTTCTGGATTGCGTTCAGAGGTAACTCGGACAAATTTTCCGTTAATTTCTAAACCGCCTTCTACTACTTCTACTGTTCCGTTAAAACGACCATGTGTAGAGTCGTATTTAAACATATAAGCGATATAATCGATGTCTAATAGATCATTGATACCTACAACTTCGATGTTGTTACGTTCAACAGCTGCGCGCATCACTAAACGACCGATACGACCAAATCCATTAATACCTACTTTAATTGTCATAATGACCTCTGAAATGTTGATTTGTAATAAACTTACATAAATTATAGTGCATTAGATAAAAATTGCACGTTTTATCTGGATTAATTGTAGTTTTATTACAACATTGTGTGCAATAATATTGACTGCAATCGTATTCAGTTCACTCTGGTCTGACTTTCAAGAATAATAGGTTCAGATAACTGTAATCAAATGGAAAAAAGTATGTCTATGTCCCCACTTGATGCGCTAGTAGCAATGCGCGGAATCGAGTCAAATTTTATTGATGCTTATGGTAAACCGTCAACCATAGCCGAAGGCTCAAAAGAAAAAATGCTCAAAGCTATGGGCTATGATGTTGAGAACGAAGCAGCATTAATTGAGCAAATAAATACAGATGTAACACGTGCATGGATAGCACCTTTAAATCCTGTTCAAGTATTACGTGATGGCGATTCTCCAATTATCGCTTTGCGCCTGCCTATGGAACTTGTAAATGATGAGTTAACGCTGACCCTTCACTTAGAAGATGGTACTGACAAAAATATACCATTTACCCCAATCGATCATACTTTAATTAATGCCGCAGAGATTGAGAATGGGGAGTTCCAAGAATACGCTGTTGATTTAGCAACGTCTTTACCACACGGTTATCACCAATTAACATTGACTGCACCGAGTTTGGTCTCTGATGAAATTGAAACGTTGGGGGTAGGCACACTCATCCAAGCACCTTGTGCTTGTTATACACAGGATGAAATTGCTGCTGGGAAAAAAGTGTGGGGACTAAGTGTTCAACTCTATTGTGTGCGCAGTTCGCGAAATTGGGGTATAGGCGATTTTACTGACTTACAAAATTTACTGCACAAAGCTGCCGACCAAGGTGCTGACTTTGTTGGTTTAAATCCGATCCATGCATTATACCCAAATAACCCTGACTCATGCTCGCCTTATTCACCATCTTCCCGCAAATGGTTAAATCATCTATATATTGACGTTGAATCCGTCCCATATTTTGCGGCTAAACGTGTGCAGACTATTGTACAAAGTGCAGATTTCCAGCTTCGCTTACAAGCTGCACGTGCAGTTGAATATGTGGATTATCAAGCGGTTGCAGCTCTTAAAATGCCCGTGCTAAAAGCATTATTTGCTGAGTATTCTGAGCATGCCGATCCGTCTGACTTGGATACGTTTATTGAACAAGGCGGGGAGAGTTTACAGGCCATTGCTGTTTATGATGCATTGCAAGAATATCTTAAAGAGAATGGCAAAGACTATTGGGGTTGGCCTGTTTTTCCAGAAAATATGCAAGATGCGCAAGCTGATGCTGTGCTTGAATTTACTCAAACTCATGCTGAGAAAGTACGCTTTTATCAGTTTTTGCAATTTATTGCAGCAGAACAATACAAAGCTGCAAGTAAAGTCGCTGAACATCGTAAAATGACAATAGGTCTCTATAGAGATCTTGCCGTTGGTGTCAGTGAAGGTAGTGCTGAAGTCTGGTCCAGTAAAGAACTCTACGTCACCAAGGCCAGTGTCGGTGCCCCACCTGATATCCTAGGACCTTTAGGACAAAATTGGGGACTGCCACCAATGGATCCTGAAGTATTATATCAACAAGCCTACCAGCCAATTATCGATTTATTCCGATCTAATATGCAACATTCTGGGGCTTTACGCATAGATCACGCTATGGCGTTATTACGTCTATGGTGGGTTTACCAAGGTGACAATGCGGATAAAGGTGGGTATGTGTATTACCCAGTGGATGACTTATTAGGGATTTTGGCATTAGAGTCACATCGTCAAAAAACACTGATTATTGGTGAAGATCTTGGTACTGTTCCAGAGGAAATTCGCGAAAAGTTAGCTGCTAATGGGGTTTACTCTTATCGTGTATTTTTCTTTGAACAAGCTGAAGACGGTGGTTTTTACTCACCTAGTCACTATCCAGTACAATCAATGGCAACTTTGACTATCCATGATTTTCCAACATTAATAGGTTTCTGGCATTGCTACGATTTAGAATTAGGCAGTGAATTAGGTCTTTATCCGACAAAAGAAATATTGCAACCTTTATACCAATCAAGACATGAGAATAAACAGCAAATTTTAAATACCTTACATGGTCATGGTGCGATATCTGATAATATCTCTCGTGATGTAAATCATGTTGGCATGACTCAAGAATTGAACTATGGCATGCAAGTGCATATGGCCACAGGGTCTAGTGCTTTGTTATCATTACAACTTGAAGATTGGTTAGAAATGGATAAACCGGTCAATATCCCAGGTACCTTTAACGAATATCCAAATTGGAAACGCAAATTAACGCGTAATCTTGAGGATATTTTTACTGATCAAAACATTATTAATTTAGCCCAAAATATTAACCGAGCTCGGCAAAAAGCAGGCTCTTAGTAAACAACTTTTATAACGGAACTATAACCACTATGCAGGATTTTTCACACCTCATTGAAGGCCGCGCAAGCTATCCATTTTCTGATCTCGGTGTTTTTCGTACCGAGTTAGGTGACTATGTTCGGGTCTTTATGCCAGATGCTGAAAAAGTCGAAGTTGTTGATGCAAAGAATAAATGTTGTGTCACATTGCTATCGATGGGTAATGGCATTTTTACTCATCCAGAACCGCAAAAAATTCCAGTTCACTACAAACTGAGAGTGACTTCAGAGTATGGTAAACGAATTATCTACGATCCTTATGCATTTAAGGACCAAGCGTATCACGCAGTACATTTTATTGATCATGCTGCAGCGAATGTTTATAAGCAATTAGGTGCGCAACGAGTAGTTGAAAAAATTGGTCGTAAAAAAGTGCCAGCTATTCGTTTTGCGGTATTTGCACCAAACGCGAGTGCAGTATCCGTTATTGGTGATTTTAATGGCTGGCATGGTGCTGCGCATCCTATGCAGAAAACCGATTTAGGTTATTGGGTATTAATTATTCCAGAAGCGGAAGTAGGACATAAATATAAGTATTCAATCAAAGATGCCCAAGGTCACTCTTTACCGCATAAAGCAGATCCGGTTGGTTTTCAAGCCGAACAATATCCCTCACATGCCTCTGTAATTGTTGATCATGATGCCTATACTTGGTCGGATAGTAAATGGCAGAAAAGGAAGCACCAACCATACTCTCAACCGATAAGTATTTACGAGGTACAACTTGCGTCTTGGCGCAGACCACATGATGAACGTAAATATCTAAGTTATCGCGAGCTAGCGGTCGAGTTAGTTGAGTATGTCGTCGAGATGGGGTATACGCATATTGAATTGATGCCCATCTCAGAATACCCGTTTGATGGCTCTTGGGGATATCAGCCTTTAGGGCTTTTTGCACCCACTAGTCGTTTTGGCACAATTGATGACTTTAAGTACTTTGTCGATGCTTGCCACCAAGCAAATATCGGCGTTATTATTGATTGGGTTCCTGCTCATTTCCCTGAAGATGGTCATGGTTTAGCGCGCTTTGATGGTTCTTGTGTATACGAGTATCAAGATCCTAAAAAAGGTTGGCATCCAGACTGGAATTCTTGCATCTACGATTATGGTAAAAATGAAGTGCGTCAATTTCTAGTCGCCAATGCTTTATTTTGGTGTGACAAATTTCACATAGACGGACTTCGTGTAGATGCTGTTGCTTCGATGCTGTATTTAGATTATTCACGTAATGATGGCGAATGGATCCCCAATGTGGATGGTGGTAATCACAATTATGAAGCGATATCTTTTTTACGCTGGATGAATCAAGAAGTGTATGCTGCTTTCCCTAAAGCTATAACAATAGCTGAAGAATCTACATCATTTCCTAAAGTATCGCGTCCAGTAGATATGGATGGTCTTGGTTTTGGGTTTAAGTGGAATATGGGCTGGATGCACGATTCATTACAGTTTATCAGTAAAGATCCTGCTTATCGTCGTTACCATCATAATGATATTACGTTTAGTATGGTGTATGCATTTGATGAAAATTTCGTATTGCCATTATCTCATGACGAAGTGGTATATGGTAAAGGTTCCTTAATCGGAAAAATGCCAGGCGATGAATGGCAACAAGCCGCTAACTTGCGTGCTTATGCCGCCTTTATGTTTGCTCATCCGGGTAAAAAGCTTAATTTTATGGGGAACGAGTTTGGTCAGTTTCCAGAATGGGACCACGATGGGCAATTAGCCTGGGAACATTTGGATAACCCAAAACATAAGCAAATTCAGAACTTGTACAAAACACTGAATCACACCTATAAAAACATGTCCCCACTACATGTTATGGATCATGAATATATGGGGTTTGCATGGTTAGATCATCATGATGCCGACCGTTCTATTTTAAGCTTTAGAAGAATCGATCCGCTTACACATTCAGAAGTAACTATCATCTGTAATTTCACTCCCGTGCCTCAAGACGCTTATTCCATTGGTGTAGCACAATCAGGAAAGTATGAGTGTCTATTGAATACTGATGCGGAAATTTTTGGAGGTAGCGCTTATCCCTTACAAAATATATGGCATACAAGTGCACGAGAATCACATGGTTTACCAAATCAAATTACGATTAGTTTACCCCCATTGAGTTGTTTGTACATTGCGCATGTGAATGACTAGGTTGTGATTTGTTATCGATATGCAATAAATATTGTTTTACACAAGGTCTAAAAACCATTTATGTTAGATATTTTAAAGTCAGATATAGCATCATATCCAGCCCCTTTAGGGGCTTCTTTGCGAGATAATGCTTTAAATTTCGCTATTCATGCTCCTAAAGTAAAACAACTACATTTATGTTTTTTTCACCCTGATACCAATGAAGCCCTGGCAGAATATAATGTAAGTCAAAGGACCAAGGATGTTTGGCATGTTGCGGTTCCTGCAGAGTATGCGAAACATGCATATATTTATAAAGCGGCTTACACTGATGTGCTTGTTAAGCAAAATATAAATGCTGAGAAACGCTTGGAAAATGGTTACTCGCAAACGACCGGTATAGTTGCTAATAAGGATAGTTTAGTTCAGCAAACAGAGTGGACTTTTATATCCGACCCTTACGCTAGAACATTAACCAGTTTATGGCATTGGGATGAGACGCGGTACCAGCAAAATCCTGAGGCTTTTTTCCCCAAAGCATTATTAAACACTCTCGTTGAGCCATTGAGTTCTGAAGAGTTTCCACAAAAACCTGATATAGCCCCTAAAGATAGAGTTATTTATGAAGCTCATGTAAAAGGCATGACACGTTTACATCCACAGGTTGCGCCTGAGATACGAGGTACATATTTAGGTATGTGCAGTGCTCCAGTGATCGCCCACCTCAAAGCATTAGGGGTAACCACAGTCCAACTTATGCCTTTAATGGCATTTATGCCAGAACCATTTATTACTGAAAAAGGTTTAACTAATTATTGGGGCTATAACCCTATTTCGTTTTTTGCACCTGAGCCTCGTTATGCCCAACAAAATGCTCATGTAGAGTGTCGTGAAATGATCGCCACTCTCAAAGCAGCTGGTTTAGAAGTTATTTTAGATGTTGTTTTCAATCATACTGCCGAAGCGGGTCCTGATGGGCCAACATTGAGTTTCCGTGGCTTGGATGATCAATACTATACGCGTATGCCTGACATTGGTCATTATGCTAACTATTCAGGGTGTGGTAATACCTTGAATATTGACCATATACCAACCATGATTTTAGTTTTAGATGCCATGCGGCATTGGGTAAATGTATATGGTATTGATGGATTTCGTTTTGATCTGGCGACAGGGCTAGGTCGTGAACCACACACATATAATCCTCATTCAGCTTTTTTTAAAGCATTGCAACAAGACCCGATCCTACATGATAAGATTTTATTAGCAGAGCCATGGGATATTGGTGACTATGGTTATCAACTAGGTAATTTCCCAACTGCTTTTCTGGAAGTCAATGATCAGTTTAGAGATTCTGTACGTGGGTTTTGGCGTGGTGATCGTGAATTAACCGCCACATATGCAACGCGAATGTTTGGTTCTCGTGATATTTTCCATAAAGGGCAGAGAGCAATTCATACTTCCGTGAATCCTATCACTTACCACGATGGTTTTACTTTGCATGATATTGTGACATATAACAATAAACACAATGAAGTTAATCTAGAAGATAATCGCGATGGTCATAACCATAATCTTTCCTACAATTATGGTGTAGAGGGAGAGACGGACAATATCGAGATACAACTACTCAGAGCGCGTCAAAAACGCAACTTGTTTGCCGCTATGATCTTTGCTCAAGGAACGCCTCATATTTTAGGTGGAGATGAGTTATCAAAAACTCAAATGGGCAATAACAACGCGTATTGCCAAGATAATGAAATCAATTATTTACAGTGGGATTTAGACCAAGATAAACAAGATTTTCTGATGTTTTGTCAGTATTGTGTGGCGCTCAAGCAAAGCTCAGAAGTCTTAACTAACGTGCAATTGATTGATGATACTTTTTACGCAGATGTCAATGTTGCTCAAGTGAACTGGTATAAAATAGATGGTTCAGATAAAGGTGACAGTGATTGGCATTTACCGAATGTGCAAGGTTTTGGTTTTGAGATTATCGGACAAGCAGGTCTCGCAGATAATACCAATGAACATTGGTTGTTATGTGTGAATGCTGCGCATAACGATGAGATGTTCCGCTTACCTAAATTAGCACCTGGTTCGCGTTGGCAAGTATTGTTAGATACGCGAATGACAAAGTTTAAACCGGATGCTTTTTATATACCAAAACCAGAATTTGTGATCTCAAATCGCAGTATTGTCTTATTTAAAAAGGAACAAAATTAACACATTTATTTTACAATCTGCTAACATGTGTTATGTAGTTATGTTTCCCAAAAAAAGAGAATAATAATATGGTTAAAACAATATCGACGGAACACTTATCACCAGATGCCTTTTATGTTACTCAAGAAAAAGGCACTGAACGTCCTTTCACCGGTCAATACAATGATCATTTTTTAGAAGGTATGTACCACTGTGTGGTATGTAATGAGGAACTATTCCATTCCGAGCATAAATTTGATGCAGGTTGCGGTTGGCCATCCTTTTTCGATCAAAGTGCAGCAAAAAATGTAGATTTTCGTCCCGACGACTCACATGGTATGCGCCGCACCGAAATAGTTTGTAAAGGTTGTGATGCTCACTTAGGGCATGTTTTTACCGATGGTCCTGCCCCGACGGGTGAACGTTATTGTGTAAATTCGGTTGCCTTACAATTTAATCAAGACTAAAACACATAATTTCCCCTCGCTTTTAGTCTTATGTTTTGTAAGTGGATTTCGGCTTTTTCGAGAAGGAAATCCACTTAACTCACTGTTTGCGTATTTTTGTAGTAAATCTACATAAAGAACCCTAAAAATCGCCAGTTAATCCACTTTTTTGTAATAATCAGACAGTTTGGCAAGCCCTTATACTTTGCTTACACTAGCTATGTATTTCTCATCTACATAGGTAAAACAATGAACCAACAAGTTGAACAGGATCTCCAAAATAGCTGGCAAGAGCGTCAGGAATACGCCGAAAAGATGTTGCCACTCATTGGTAAACTTTATCGTAACAAAGCCATTGAAATATCTGTATATGGTCGTTCATTATTAAATGCGAGTGCTATTGATGTTATTAAGGCGCATCGCACTGTACGCTTACATGAGGGACAAAAACTGCGCTTGCGTGAATCGTTCCCTATTTTGGCTGCTATTAATGAATTAACATTAGCGCCAGCCCATGTAGATATTGGTAAATTAGCCTATGACTTCAATTATGGAAGTGGTAAAGAACAAACAGACTTACAGGCCTTTTTAGAGCAACAACTTGCGTCAGTGCTCAATAAAACTGATGATCAAGAACCTCAAGATGTAGTGTTATATGGTTTTGGTAGGATTGGTCGTTTGTTAGCGCGTTTATTGATTGAGCGCCAAGGTACAAACAACAAATTACGTCTGCGTGCAGTGGTTGTGCGTGGTGGTAAAGACGGTGATTTAGAAAAACGCGCTAGTCTGTTACGTCGAGACTCTGTACACGGTCCTTTCAATGGTTCTATTACTGTTGATAATGAGCGTAAAGCGATTTTGGCTAATGGTTCTTATATCCAGATTATTTATGCTAATGGGCCACAAGAAGTGGACTATACACAATATGGTATCAAAGATGCTATCGTCGTAGATAATACCGGTATGTGGCGAGATCGTGATGGTTTGGCTTTGCATTTACAATCCCAAGGTGCAAAAAAAGTGGTTTTAACAGCTCCGGGTAAAGGCGATATTAAAAACATCGTATATGGTGTCAATGATTGTGAAATTGCGGATGATGATACCATTATGTCTGCAGCTAGCTGTACTACTAATGCTATTACGCCTGTTTTGAAAGCGTTAGATGAAAAATACGGTATCGCAAATGGACATGTCGAAACTGTTCACTCTTATACTAATGACCAAAATCTAATTGATAACTTCCACAAAGGCGAGCGTCGTGGTCGTAGTGCACCGTTAAATATGGTACTTAGTGAGACTGGTGCAGCTACAGCTGTCGCCAAGGCTTACCCCAAATTAGCCGGTAAGCTAACCGGGAATGCGATTCGCGTACCCACTCCTAATGTTTCAATGGCAATCTTGAATCTCAATTTAGATACAGCTACTACTAAAGAAGAAGTTAATGCATATCTGCAACACACGTCACTCTTTTCTGATTTACAACACCAGATTGATTACACTCAGTCTACAGAAATTGTATCAAGTGATCTGGTTGGTGCACGTGCAGCGTCAGTAGTGGATTCATCAGCGACAATTGTGGCTGATAATCGTTTAACCTTATATGTTTGGTACGATAATGAGTTTGGCTATAGCTGCCAGGTTATGCGTGTTGTTGCAGACATGGCAGGTATCTCTGCACCTTCACTGCCAGCATAGTTGAGTTTTTCCAGGAGCGACACATGAGCTTAATGTTTATGTGTCGCTTTTTGGTTTATATGGTTTGCCTTTATTTTAACTAACTATGTAATTAACTTGGGGGACTTTAAAAACAAACCGTGTTATTTCGATCTAAGCCTTGGTAGACAGTGCCACATTTCAATTGTATGGTGAACGTTGGTTATATAATAATTATTGCTAACAGGTGTATATTTTGTCCCTTTTTAAAAAGCGTCCAGCACGGCATCAGACCGCCGAGCTCGTAACTAAAGTTAATAATACTGTTGAGCAGAATGCTGCAGATTCTTGCACTAAGGGGACAACAAGCATAGGCTTTCTCAATAGATTGACTGCTAATCTCATGCGTTGGTTGACAGAGCTGCTCATATTTATGTTTGTTTTTATAGGCATTATTGCTTGGCAACAAAAAGATATGTTAAGTACCGATGGTAGTGTGATTATTCCAAATGCTAAATTGGTTTCCATAGATGGGCAAACTCAAACACTACTAGCTATTGATAAACCCACATTGCTTTATTTTTTTGCCCCTTGGTGCAAAGTCTGTGAATTATCCATCTCCAACGTCGATGCATTCGACCCTGCTAAAGTCAAAGTTTTGAAAGTCGCATTAGACTATGCATCTACCGAAGCAGTTGAAATCTTCGCACAAGCAACACAAACCGATCGCAATATCGTTTTTGGCAATAAAGCAGTACAAAAGCAGTTTGCTGTTACAGCATTTCCCAGTGTGTATATTGTGGAGCCTAGCGGTGAGATTGTTGGCAGAAGTGTAGGCTATACGACAACGTTAGGATATAAGTTACGGGTTGCGTTTGGTACACAATAGAACATTTAATCTTCATCGCAGAGAATGGCTTTCCCGTCCGGTTAAATCGATAAAGAGCCCTGGCCCAGAAGGAACTTGCAAAACTATATTCTTTAACAAGATTTAAGCTGAGATAACCTTTACTAGGCAAGCTCACTCAGGGTGTGGTAAATTAATATCATAACAACAAAAAAGGTTAATTCATGACTGCACCAGTAATGCCTGCTTCTACAGCGCTGGCACCGATCCGTATATCCAGCAATTTTGATAGTGGCAATATAGCCGTTATTTCAGCAAGCTCTCCAGATAATATTCGCCTACAAATCCCCAATGATAATGCTTCAGAATTTTATCAGTGGTTCCATTTTCGCCTACATAGTACACCAATGGTTCATCACACTTTATTCATTGAGGATTTAGCTAATTCTGCTTATCCTAAGGGGTGGGAGGGTTATCAAGCTGTTGCATCTTATGATCGTGAAGAGTGGTTTCGGGTAGACACGGAGTTTGACGGTGATGAATTAAAGATTACGTTCACGCCAGAACACGCTGTGGTGTATTTTGCGTATTTTGCACCATATAGTTACGACCGACATTTAGATTTACTCGCTTCAGCGCAAACTTCGTTTGATTGCCGGCATGAGCTACTAGGAGAAACCTTAGATGGCCGTGATATTTCTTTGTTAATAGTGGGCGATGAATATGCGGATCCTAAGCCATTAAAAGTGTGGATTACCGCGCGTCAACATCCAGGTGAATCCATGGCACAATGGTGTGCCGAGGGGTTATTAGAACGTTTACTTGATGAAGATGACGGCGTAGCTAGAGAGTTATTACAACATGCTGTTTTTTACATAGTACCTAATATGAATCCTGATGGCAGTGTACGTGGCCATCTTCGCACCAATGCAGCTGGTGTTAATTTGAATCGTGAATGGCAAGCGCCAAGCATTGAGAAGAGTCCAGAAGTGTATTATGTATTACAGAAAATGCATGAAACTGGCGTAGATATGTTTTTGGATATGCATGGAGATGAGGCTTTGCCATATAACTTTGTGGCAGGCACAGAAGGAAACCCAAATTACGATGCGCGGATTGCCAATTTAGAACACATTTTCAAATCTACGTTGATGTCAACGACACCAGAATTTCAAGATACCTATGGTTACCCGAAAGATAAGCCTGGTACAGCCAATCTTACTATTGGGTGTAATGCAGTTGGCCATGCCTTTTCTTGTTTAGCTTATACACTAGAAATGCCGTTTAAAGATAATGCTGATTTACCTGATGCAGCATATGGTTGGTCTATTCCTCGCTGCCGTCAGTTAGGTGAAGACATGTTAGTCGGTATCAGAGCCGTTGTGCAGCAGTTAAAAACAGAGCAACACTCAAAATAACGATGATGGTAAAGCATTGACAGCGATCAGTGCTCTGCTTAAAGTAGAGTTGTTCAGAGAAAATAATATAAATATTCAATCAAACAAAACAAGCAATCAAACAAAAATAAAAGGATAAAATCCGGTGGAAGCACTCAATAATCTATTTATAACGATTGATTCATTCCTTGGTAGCGCATTTTGGTTCCCTTATGTGTTATTAGGTGTGGGTTTATTTTTTACTATCTATTTAAAATTTCCCCAAGTACGTTTTTTCAAACACGCTTGGTTGGTAGTAACAGGAAAATTTGATAAAGCTGATGATCCAGGTGATACATCGCACTTTCGTTCATTAACGACTGCCTTATCTGGGACGGTAGGTACCGGTAATATCTCTGGTGTTGCTTTTGCAATNTTCTTAGGTGGTCCAGCCGCATTATTTTGGATGTGGGTGACTGCATTTCTTGGTATGACGACTAAGTTTGTTGAGGTTACACTTTCCCACAAATATCGTGAAAAGACTGAAGATGGTACGATGGCCGGTGGTCCAATGTACTTTATGGATAAAGGTCTAAATATGAAATGGCTTGCAGTAGCGTTTGCTGCAGCGACTGTTATTTCATCTTTCGGTACCGGTAATCTACCTCAGTCAAATGGTATTGCCACGGCAATGGAAGCGACCTTTGGGTTTGATCCTATGGTTGTGGGTGGTGTGTTAGCCATTTTATTAGGTTTGGTTATTATTGGTGGTATCCAGCGCATCGCTGCCGTGACCTCAAAAATTGTTCCTCTCATGGCCGTTGTTTATATCATTGGTGCCTTAGCCGTCATTTTTGCTAACTTAGGTAACATTGGGCCGGCTTTTGCTGCAGTTATTTCAGATGCGTTTACTGGTAGTGCAGCTGCCGGTGGTTTCTTAGGAGCGAGTCTAGCCTATGCGTTTAACCGTGGAGTAAATCGAGGTTTATTCTCAAACGAAGCGGGACAAGGTTCAGCACCTATTGCTCACGCAGCGGCGAAAACTAAAGAGCCAGTAGCAGAGGGGATGGTGTCTATTCTTGAGCCATTCATCGATACTATTATCATCTGTACCATTACAGGTTTGGTTATCCTATCTTCAGGTGTATGGAAAGAGAAACATCACAATGTGTTTGATGCATCGGATATGACAATTATCGCTGGACAGTATTCTGAGGCTAATCAAGTTGATTTAGATGAGTTATACAAGCATCTTAACGGTGTAAAAGGGAGTAGCATACAAACATTCACTGGTCGTGTTTCTATTATGAATGGTGAAGTTCAAGGAAATGATATTACGGTATTGAATGCACGTTCTATTGCTGAAGATGTACGTTTTTCAATTGGTGGCACAGAGGATCTTTACTCTGGAATGTTGGTAATTGAAAACGGCGTGCCACAAAAAGATAATATCGTTGTTTCAGGTAAGTCTTTAGTGCATTCAGCTAAACTTACTACTATTGCATTTACCCGTGGTTTCTTTGGTGATTTTGGCCAATATATAGTGTCTATTGGTTTATTGTTATTTGCTTTTTCCACGGCGATTGCTTGGTCCTATTATGGTGACCGTGCTATGACATATCTCTTTGGACCAAAGTCTATAATGCCATACCGTGTAGTTTATGTAGCAGGTTTCTTCTGGGCTGCTTTTTCTGATACAACCTTAGTCTGGACGTTCTCTGCTATTGCGATTGTGGTCATGACCTTACCTAACTTGTTTGGGATAATGATGTTGCACAAAGAGATGAAGAGTCTGATGAATACCTATTGGGATAAACATAAGAATAAGAAGTAGTCATTAAAGACGTCTTTTTGTCTTAAATTACACCTGTTTTACAAAAGCTGATATGATTTACGTATCAGCTTTTTTTATGCATTAAACTTTTGTGCGTGTTACAGCGTTAATATTAAGTAATGCACTTATTTTGCGGAGAGATCCAAGATGTTAATTGATTGCCCATCATGTAAGAAGAAAATTTCGGATAAAGCTAAAGCTTGTCAGCACTGCGATTTTAGTGTTGGAGCCAATGATGCTGATGCCTTATTACGCAAACAAAAAATGACACGTTATGCTAAGCATCAATCTTTGCAAACACAATCTTTTGTTGCGATGTTATTGTTTTTGGCTGGTTTTGGGATGATGTATTGGGGGCAACCAGAAGTTGGCAGTAATCAACATAGTTTAGCGATGTTAATCTGTGTCGTAGGGTTTGTTTGGTATATTATAAATCGAGCCCGTTTAGTCATGATCAAAGGTTTTAGTTTTAAATTTTGGAAGATATAGCTACTTTTGCGGTTTTTTATCCGCAAGAATGATCGCGTTGAAATTTAACCGTCTTGTATTTGAGACTTGTTTAGTGAGGAATTACCATGGATATCGAACAACTTGTTGCCGCTATGACACCAGAGGTATTTAAAACTCTGCAACAAGCAGTTGAGACAGGTAAGTGGCCAAATGGGGCTGAATTAACAGAAGAGCAAAAAGATAATTCTTTGGCAGCTGTGTTGCTATATCAAGCCAAGGTTGCGCAGACGAATGAGCATATGACAATTGGCTCAGATGGCGAGATGGTGCACAAGTCTAAGTCTGAATTGCGTCAAGAATTAAAAAATGAAACAGAAATCATGCGTACCAAACTCGCCGATGATTAAACGCTCATTTCCCCACAAAGCACATCAGCTAATAAATGCACTGCGCTAACATAGTCAGAAGTTTGTGAAAGTACGAAATGCAATTTTGTTAGTGCAGCCTCGGGTGTCATATCATAACCTGAGATAACGCCAACATCTGCTAATGTTTGACCATTTGCATACCCAGTCATATTCACCTTTCCGCGCAAGCATTGAGTACAGTTCAGAATAATTACACCACGTTCTTTGGCTGTTTTAAAAGCTGCCAACATTGCTTTATTTTGTGGTGCGTTACCGACACCATAAGACAATAAAATTAATGCTTTGACTGGTTGTAACAATAAATTATTGATTATTTCATCACTAATACCTGGGTATAAGCTAACTAGTCCGATAGGTTGAGCGCTAATCTGTTTTATTTCTAAAGGTGCAAAAGCATCTTGCCCTTGAGATAGCTTACCGGCTTTTACCTTTATCTCAATTCCAGCCTCAATCAACGGTGGATAGTTAGGTGAAGCAAACGCAGAAAAACCGTCTGCATCGACTTTTCTTGAACGATTTCCTCTTAATAACTGATTGTTAAAAAATAACGTGACTTCAGGTATAGGGTAGTTTGCAGCGATGTATAGTGCATTCAATAAGTTTACTTGCCCATCAGATCGCAATTGTGCAATGGGGATCTGAGAGCCGGTAACAATAATAGGTTTTTGCAGGTTTTGACACATAAATGATAATGCTGACGCCGTGTATGCCATCGTATCAGTGCCATGTAAAATGATAAATGCATCATACTCTGTATAGTTTGCTTGTATATCATCCGCAATGACTTGCCAATCATTAGGCTGCATGTCTGATGAATCTAACAAGGGAGTATATTCATGAATGGTAAATTTAGGCATTTCGGGACGATAAAATTCAGGCATGTTTTTTAACGTTTCAGATAAAAAACCAGGAACAGGTACATAACCCGATGATGAGGGTTGCATGCCAATGGTGCCACCTGTGTATGCAACGTAGATTTTCTTGGTATTTTTTATCATCGAGCAACCTTGTTATTGTTTTTAGTTGAGCAATTCTATTTGTCTATATTTTGTGAAGCTGTTAACTTCATCCTACAAGTAATGTCTTTATTATAAAGAGGAATTATATTTTGACCATGAATTTTACGAAGCATCCATCTTATGTCCACCAGAGACGTAGCTTTCAGTTCTGTTGTGTATTGTTATTGTTGCTCTTGGTCAACAGTTTTTCCGTCACAGCACAGACACTGGAAGGTGGAGATGACAAAAATACGGTACAAGCGGATATAGTTAATGAGCAGAAGGATAAAAACAGCGCATTAAGCAATATTCTTGATGATGTGAAGGCTAGCAGTGTCACGCAAATCAGACTTCCATTGCCTAACAAAAGGTTAGTTGTTCCTATGGATAGTGGTTTACCTGACATATCACAGCCCGTTACAGCAAGTGAAATTTTATCTATATATGAAAGAGCAAATCGTATAGATGAGATGTTGGATGATAAGCTCAAATATACATTACCTGCTTTGATGTCTGAGACTGGAATTGATATGTGGATCTTAATTTCACGTGAATACAATGAGGATCCTATTTTAAAAACTATGCTACCAGCGACTTGGCTATCAGCGCGCCGTCGAACTATTTTAGTGTTATTTAATCCAGGTGATGGTCAGCCTGTGCAACGTTTGGCTGTTGCCCGCTATCAAGTAGATACCTTATTTCAAAAAGCGTGGGATAAAGAAACTCAACCGTCACAATGGGACCGGTTAGTCGAAGTTATCCAACAAAAGAATCCAAAGAAAATAGCGCTTAACAAATCTCTGCATTTTGCACTTACAGATGGTATGACAGCGACTGAGTATGAGGAATTTATGGCAGTGCTACCATCTTCGTTACAAGCTAAGGTTGTATCAAGTGAGGCGCTTGCATTGGCATGGCTAGAAACTCGAACCCAGCTAGAAGTCGATGTGTATCCGATGTTAACGAATATAGGCCATCGTATAATTGCCGAAGCGTTTTCTAACAAAGTTATTGCGCCTGGCGAAACTACTACAGAGGACGTCATATGGTGGTTGCGGGATAAAACAACACAGTTAGGCTTGGTGAACTGGTTTCATCCAAGTGTATCGATTCAACGTGCTAGTGCTGAAAAATTTGATCATCTTACTGCATTTTCAAAAAATAAACCAAACACTGTTATTCAGCGCGGGGATCTTCTTCATGTTGATTTTGGTATTACGTATTTAAGATTAAACACCGATCAACAGCAACATGCTTATGTACTTCGCGAAGGAGAAACGACGGTGCCAGATTATTTAAAAAAAGCTTTGCGCAAAGGCAACCGTTTGCAGGATATATTTACCCAACTGTTCAAAGTCGGTCGTACGGGTAATGATGTTTTAAAAACTGCGCGAGAAATAGCTATCACAGAAGGAATTAAACCCTCTATTTATACTCATCCATTGGGTTACCATGGGCATGCTGCAGGAACGACCTTAGGTATGTGGGATAGTCAAGGAGGAGTTCCGATCCAAGGGGATTATCCCTTACATGCAAATACTGCATATTCTATTGAATTAAATGCTGCTTCTTATATTGCCGAGTGGGGCAAGGAGATCCGTATTATGCTCGAAGAAAATGCACTTTTTGATGGCCACAATGTAGAATACTTTCATGGTAGGCAAACAGCATTTCATATAATTGAGTGATGTTTACTTAGTTCTTTAAAAAGCTGTAGTAGATATAGAGGAGCTTTTTCCATACGAACGGTAATTTTAATGGAACCTGCAATAAATAAAGGGGCTTAATGCTAAGCCCCTTTATTTTGGTAACTATTTTGCAGGAGTAAATTGTCCTACAATATCTTCGCCTGCAGCCTGTTTATCTGCATGGTAACTAGAACGTACCATTGGTCCACATGCAGCATGTGAGAAACCAATTTCTTTTGCATAAGCACCTAATTCATCAAACTCAGCTGGCGTAACATAACGCTTAACTGGGTAGTGATGACGTGACGGTTGTAAGTACTGCCCCAAAGTCAACATATCAACATCGTGAGCTCTCAAATCGTCTAACACTTGTTGAATTTCTGCATTTTCTTCACCCATCCCCATCATTAATCCAGATTTAGTTGGAATGTGTGGGTGTTGTGCTTTGAACTTTTTCAATAAGTCTAATGACCACTTATAGTTAGCACCAGGACGACACTCTCTATACAGCCTAGGAATAGTTTCTAGGTTATGGTTGAAAACATCGGGTAAACCATGTTGTAAAATCTCTAAAGCGCGATGCATTCTACCTCTGAAATCAGGGACTAAGATCTCTATTTTTGTGTTAGGAGAATGTTCACGTATAGCGTTAATACAATCAACAAAGTGTTGAGCACCACCATCGCGTAAGTCATCGCGGTCAACTGAGGTAATTACTACGTATTTAAGCTCCATTTGAGCAATAGTTTTAGCCAGTTTTAATGGCTCTTCTGCATTTGGAGGAAGAGGTTTACCATGACCCACATCACAGAAGGGACAACGACGAGTACATATGTCACCAAGGATCATAAAAGTAGCAGTACCATGATTGAAACATTCAGCTAGATTAGGACAACTTGCTTCTTCACAAACAGAATGAAGATTGTTTTCTCTAAGGACTTTTTTGATATTATCAATTCGGTCAGTAGTTCTAGGTAACCTGATTTTTATCCACTCAGGTTTTCTCAACATATCTTCTTTTTCAGTCGGTATAATCGTTACTGGGATATGTTTAACTTTTTCATCATCACGCAGTTTTACACCTGCTTCAGGGCGAGAATTACTCATCAAAACCTTCTTTATATTCTATTTCATTAATGTCTGTCAGTTGACAGAAGATAGACACAATGGATGGGCCTGTTTGTGACATTGTAGCACAGCCACCTAAGCGGGCACTATCGGTCATTTGTAGTCCAGCGTATCCGCAAGGGTTAATATTTTGAAAAGGCTGTAAATCCATTTTGACGTTTAACGCTAGACCGTGAAAAGAGCAACTTTTACGTATTCGTAAACCAACTGAACAAATCTTTTTTTCATCCACATAAACACCTGGTGCGTCTGCCTTAGGGTATGCTTTTATACCATCTTTAGCCAGATGATTAACAATACACGTCTCTAAGGCGGTGACTAAATCTCTCACCCCTAATTTATGACGTTTAATATTGAGTAATACATACATCATTTGCTGACCAGGACCATGGTATGTGACTTGGCCACCACGATCGACTTGCACAATAGGGATATCAGATGGATTTAAAATGTGCTCAGCTTTACCAGCCTGGCCTTGAGTATATACTGGGTCGTGTTCAACTAACCATATTTCATCAGGTGTTTCTGGTCCACGTTCATCAGTGAACGTTTTCATTTTTTCCCAGATGGGTAAATAGGATTGACGACCTAACTGGCGTACTATCGTATTCATTAGATAACGACACGAACCAGTTCGAGTGCTGAAATCTCAGTATAAATAGTTTCCATATGTTCTTTAGAAGTCACTTTCACACTGATTGAAAGTGAGTGATAGTTGCCCTTAGTACTTGGTTTAACTTTTGGTGAGTAGTCCCCTGGAGCTAATTTTTGTAAACAGCTCACTACATCAGTTGGTAATTTGGGGTCGGCTAAGCCGAGGACTTTAAAAGTCTGTAAACAAGGAAATTCTAATAATTCATCAAATTTAGTATCCACAACTACTCTCTTCAGCAAGTCAAAAAAAACGGCCTAAGTATACACTTAGGCCATTGGTATTGCATCTTTGTGCAAGTAAATAGACAAAACTTCTATTGGGAAATGACGTCTTCACCATTAAATTGCAATTTTATGTAGTCCATTGCTTTGTCAAATACTCCACCTTCAGCTACATCCTGTAACGCTACAAGAGGATAATCAGCAATAGTTTCTTCCTCTAATTGGATGAATAAGGTACCCACTACTTCACCTTTGCTTAGAGGGGCTTTTAGTTGCTTATCTAAAATGAAGTTTGCTTTTAAGTTCTTTACTTGACCGCGAGGTATGGTAATTGCAACATCTTCAGTGATCCCTAAATCAACCGTATCACGGTCACCCATATAGATGCGCTGGGCTGCGAAACTATCACCGGCAGTATAAGGGGTGACACTCTCAAAGAAGCGGAAACCGTAACGTAATAGTTTTTTATTTTCTGTTTTACGTGAGCGCTCTGAATCAGTTCCCATTACAACAGAGACTAAACGCATATCGCCTTGGGTAGCCGATGTAATTAGACTGTAACCAGCATCTGAGGTGTGGCCAGTTTTAATACCATCTACATTCAGTGCTTTGTCCCATAATAAACTATTGCGGTTAAATTGTTTTATGTTGTTATACGTAAACTCTTTCTTGCTATATAGTTGATACTCTTGTGGATTATCAATAATTAAAGCACGCGATAATAAAGCCATATCTCGAGGCGTTGTGTAATGGTCTGCATCGTGAAGGCCATGGGAATTGACAAAGTTTGTACTATTCATCCCAAGTTTCGCTGCATAAGCATTCATCATGCTAGCAAAAGCGTCTTGGCTACCAGCAATATGCTCGGCCATAGCTACACAAGCATCATTGCCTGACTGAATAACAATCCCGTGCATTAAATCTGAGACGGAAACTCGNGTACCCACTTCGATGAACATTTTTGATGAGTCAGGAAAGTTTTTGGCCCAAGCATTTTCAGAGATTATTACTTCGTCGTTTTCGCTGATATTACCTGCCTGTAACTCTTGTCCTATCACATACATTGTCATTATTTTGGTCAGACTAGCAGGGGCTAATTGCATGTCTGCATTTTTTTCTGCAATCACATGTCCAGTCTTTGCATCTAATAAAATAAAGCCCTCAGCAGCGACTGTTGGAGCAGGTGGAATAACCACAATTGCGTGTGCTTTAAGTANGAGGGATAGTGCAATAATCAAACCCGTTGCGATGATCTTTTTTAACATAAAAATTCCTGACATCCTTTAATTTTTATTAGTGATGAAATGAGATTGCTTGATTGTACCAATAATACATGGAGATTGAGACCCGTAGTTTTAAAAAAAGTTGCATTAACCTATGGTGTCAGCGACTCATTGTTGTAGTAAAAACGCATTTGGATAGCCATTTTTCTGTAAATCAGCTAACGCTAATTCGGCCATTGACTCCAAAATAAAGGGCCCCAATAGAATCTTATGCAGCATTCCAGTTGATGTGATTTTTGATTTTTGTTGGTATAGAGCGGTTAAACCGTCTGCTTTTTGCTTAGCTTTGGTTTTATTACTCAATGCTATAACTTGGATAAAAGTTTGTTTTTTCTGAGTTTCAGCAAATAAAGTTCTCTGTTCAAAAGTATTTTCCAAACCATTATTGGTACTTTGCGAAGCTCCCTGCTGTGTGGGTAATGGTTGTCCATTTTGAGTCGAATCCTTGACAATTAATAATGGTGATACAGGCATAAACTCTTTTAAAGGTATAGGTGCGTTTGTCCCAAGACTGACCCAGTTATCTTCACTAACATGGATTACTTCAACCTTAACTGGAGCGGTTCCGCTTTTTAGGTAATCGAGCTTTTTGGCTGCAGCAAAAGATAAGTCAATTAATCTATCCGGATGAAAGGGACCTCTATCGTTAATTCGAACGATCAATGACTTACCATTTTGGGTATTAGTTACCTTAGCATAGGATGGCAGAGGAAGTGTTTTATGTGCCGCAGTAAATTCATACATATCGAAAATTTCACCATTGGAGGTCAAATGTCCATGAAATTTTTGGCCATACCATGAGGCATTACCTTTTTCTGCATAGCCTTTTCCAGTAAGCATAGGTTGATAATTTATGCCGTTGATAGTGTAAGGTTGCATATTTATTAATCGGTAAGGTTCATACTTAGGCAAGACTGTGCTTGGTTTATGGTTAGGGATCAAATGAATGGGTGCAGAGTCAACTCTCATACTGTAGCGACTTGGTGTACTACTACAAGCGGTTAAAAACAAAAAGCAAAAACAAAGTGTGACAAAAAGAATTGATTTCATCGTGATACTATTTTCTTTTGTGTGGCAATCGCCATCAAAATACCGAAACCAGCCATCAACGTCACCATAGACGTCCCGCCATAACTGATGAGTGGAAGTGGCACTCCCACAACCGGTAATATGCCGGATACCATACCCATATTCACAAAAACATAAACGAAGAAGGTAAGTGTAATACTGCCACCTAATAATTTACTGAAGATAAATTGTGAGCGCATAGATATAATTAAACCGCGGATGATGATAAATCCATATAAACTTAACAACCCTAAAACACCAATAAGACCGAATTCTTCACTAAATACTGAAAATATAAAATCAGTATGGCGTTCAGGTAAAAACTCTAGTTGAGATTGGCTGCCTTGTAACCAGCCTTTGCCTGTTAAACCACCTGAACCGATTGCAATTTTCGATTGGATAATATGGTAGCCTGCTCCGAGTGGGTCACTTTCAGGATTTAAAAAGGTAATGACGCGCTGCTTTTGATATGCCTTCATCAAATAAAACCACATAACAGGCATAAAACTTCCAGCAGATATTAAGCCAATGAAAATTAAACGCCAACTCATACCGGCTAAAAATAAGACAAATAGGCCAGAGCTGGCAATTAAGAGTGAAGTGCCTAAGTCAGGTTGTTTGGCAATTAATAGAGTAGGTAACAACACTAAGATAAAACCTATCATAATGTGTCTAGTGTTAGCTGGTAAATTATAACGGCTAACGTACCAAGCAATCGTCATTGGCACAAATAACTTAAGTATCTCTGATGGTTGAAATCTGACTACACCTAGATCTAACCAACGTTGTGCTCCTTTACCGGTCACGCCAAATATCAATACAGCGAGGAGCAAGAAGATACCGAGAGTGTAAACAAAGGGAGCAATATTTTGATAAAACCTAACTGGGATTTGGGCTAAGAAAATCATGGTACATAAACCTAAGCCCAAACGAACGATTTGACGCTTAATTAATTCAGGATCTTCGCCGCCTGCAGAGTAGATAGTGAGAAGACCTATACTCATTAGAAGTAAAAGGCCTAATAACAACCAACCGTCGATGTGCAATCTGGCAAGTAAAGTTTTCGAATTATCTTTTGGTGCTGGCGTTCTGAGCATTAATGACCACCCGCGCTAATATGATTATTCTTAGGAGTTAACATATAATCCATCACCTGACGTGCTATAGGGGCAGCATTACTGCCACCACCACCTGCATTTTCCAGTGCCACCATAATGGATATTTGCGGGTCTTCGCTAGGGGCATAACCAAAATACATCGCATTATCTTTGAGGTAATCAGCAATAATTAGGTCATCATATTCTTCGTCTTGAGCAACTGTAAATAATTGAGCTGTACCGGTTTTTCCAGCTGATTCGTACGCAGTATTTTTGTATGCCTTAAAAGCGGTACCGTGCGGTTTATTGACGGTATTGTGTAGTGATTCTTTTATAATTCGCCAATTATCATTGTTTAATACTTGGATTGGTCGCTTCGATACTGGTGGCTCAAATACGGGTTTTCCAGCAATGTTAGAACCTAAATAAATACGTGGCTGGAGTCTTTGACCCTCATTGATAATTGTATTGATCGAATCAAGTAACTGAACAGGGGTCGCTGTCCAATAACCTTGTCCAATACCAACTGATATAGTATCGCCAATATACCATGGCTGATTATACCGAGCTTTTTTCCAGCCACGACTAGGCATATTCCCATCAGACTCTTCGAGCAAGTCAATACCTGTGTATTCCCCAAAACCAAATTTATTCATGTAATCATGGATTGAGTCAATACCAAGACGATATGCTAAGTCATAGAAAAATGTATCACAGGACACTTCTACAGAGCGCTTCACATCAACATTACCATGCCCACGGCGCAACCAATCACGCCAAACATGATCGACGTTATCTAATTGATAAAACCCTTCATCTCTAATGGTCGTGTTTTCATCAATTTTACTATGTTCTAGACCTAACAATGCCAAGTGAGGTTTAACTAAAGACGCTGGCGGATATTGTCCCTGCACAGCACGGTTTAGTAACGGACGATCTTTATTTTCAATTAACTTGCTATATTCTTTTTGAGAAATGCCATTTACAAATAGATTTGGATCATAGCTTGGGTTAGAAAACATGGCTAAAACCTGACCATTATTAGGATCCGTGACAACGACAGAACCTTTTTTATTTTTTAAAATTTCTTGTATATAAAGCTGTAGATCAATATCTATACTTAGAATGATATCTTCCCCAGGTATGGGTAATTCTTCCTCTAAAGTTCGCAAGGCGCGACCTTTACTATCAACTTCAATATGAGCATAGCCCACTTTACCATGCAACTTTTCTTCGTAAAAACGCTCGATACCTTGCTTACCAATATGCCGAGTTGCAGCATAATTTGATTGCGCTCCCCAAGACTCTATTAAATTTAAATCCTGAGAATTAATTTTGGCCACGTAACCTAGAACATGAGTCAAGGCTTCACCATACGGATAATAACGAGATAAACGAGCTTGTACCGACACGCCCGGAAACTCATGTTGTCGAGCTGAAAATTTTGCGACTCGTTCTTTGCTTATATCAAATAATACTTCAACAGGTTGAAAACGACGACGTTTAGCTAGGTTGTCTTTGAAACGGGTGAGTTCATTTTCTGTTAACTGTAGCAGCACAGCCAGTGCTTGAATTGTTTGTTCGCGGTCTTCAATTTCTGCTAGATTGAGTTCAAGATTAAAAATAGGTCGATTCTCTGCAATTATACGCATATTTCGGTCATAAATTAAACCTCGATTAGGGGCTATAGGATTGACCTTAATACGATTTCCATCGGACCTTATTTGGTATTCGTTGAATTGAGTTACTTGTAGGGAGTAAAGATTGCTTAAGACAAAAGAAATCAGCACTATAGTAAAAAAACCAGCCACGACGCAGCGTCTTGCAAATAAATTTCCTTCTGCACTATGGTCACGCATTGCAATCGGTTTTTTCGCCATATTATTCTCTATGGTAAGGGTGGTTTTGGGTGACAGACCATGCACGGTATAAACTTTCCGCAACAATAATACGGACTAGAGGATGGGGGAGGGTCAAAGCCGATAAAGACCATTTTTGTTCAGAGCGTGCAAGACAACTTGGAGATAAACCTTCAGGACCACCAATAAGCAGGCTAATATCACGGCCATCCATTTTCCATTGGTCTAAGTTTTTAGCTAATTTGGGTGTGTCCCAAGCTTGGCCAAGGACCTCTAGTGTAACAACCTTATCATTCTTACCTATAGCTTGGAGAGTAGCTTCACCCTCTTTTTCTAAGATACGCTTCACATCAGCGTTTTTACCCCTTTTGCCAGCAGGTATTTCAATAAATTTGACAGGTAGATCAGGAGGAAAACGGCGCAAAAACTCTTGGCAACCGTGTTCTACCCATTGCGGCATTTTCGTTCCGACAGCAATAATATTAATGCGCACGAAAAGTCCTTAAAAGATTAAGCCCAGAGTTTTTCTAATTGATAAAAATCTCGAGTTTCATCTTGCATTACGTGCACGACAATATCACCGAGATCAACTAATACCCATTCACCAGTATCCGCACCTTCGATACTTAAAGGGGGCATACCAGCTTGCTTCATTTCAACAACTAAATTTTCAGCAATTGAACGGACATGGCGTTTTGAATTTCCCGAGCAGATTAGCATGGTGTCAGTAATTGTTGAGCGGCCAGTGACGTCGATATCAATTAAATCACGTCCTTTCATGTCATCCAATTTATCGATGACGAATTGTTTAATGTTACTTTGGTCCAAAGTTACCTCAGAGAGTTATACGTATAAATGATGGTTATTAATGTAGTTTAACACGCTTGGGTCAATATACTTAATTTGCTTGTTGCCTTTTTTTAATTCTGTTCTGATTTGGGATGAAGATACCGCTAAAAGNGGGGTCTCAACAAGATAGATTTTACCAGTCGTGTAGGCATTCTTTATATTGAAATCAAATGCTAGACGGTTTTGTAAATCCTCTGGAAGTAAATTGATATCAGATTCAAGTTGTGCGGGACGGGGTAACACTATCAGGCAACAGTTGTTTAAAATTTGACCATATTCTTTCCAGTTCGGAAAGCTCAAAAAACTATCCATACCCATGATAAAAAATAATTTTTCAGTATTTTTACTCAGCGCTATAATGGACTTATAAGTGTAGGAAATACCACTAGCATTAATTTCATGTGTATTGATGCTCAAACCGCTGGTTTCTGCTGTAGCAATTTTTAGCATTGCTAAGCGGTGTTTATTGGAGAGCGTTTGTTGCTGCAATTTAAATGGAGAAACTGCGTTAGGTAAAAGCTCTATATGAGGAATATGGTATCTTTTTTGTAAGGCGAGTAAGGGATCAATATGGCCTTTATGGACCGGATTAAAACTCCCACCAAAGATAAATTTAGCCACTTTAGAAAGGCTCCATCTCTGGAACTGTCTGTCCGGTTAACAATAAACACAGATGTGCTAACAAAACATAGGGTTTCGCGATAGTTTGATTTTTAAAAATAAAGTCAGCGTGGGCGAGATGTTTTTGTGCTTCAAGCAATTGTGCTTCGCTGATCCGTCGGGCAGCATTTTCATACAGCCCTTGTTGGTTACCCCAAACCCCTAGAGCACGCCAGTTTACATTTTGTGGTGCTAATTTGACCTGATATAACGTTTGCCACTCCTTGATTAATTGCCAAATGATAGCGTTGGGTTCAACGCCTTCACTCTCAAGACGATAAAGCATTTTGATTGCAGATTGCCCCTGGCCTTGGATAACCAAGTCAGTGAGTTGGAACATCGTAAATCTGGATTGTTCTACCACAGCATCTTTACAAATATCCAAGGTGATTTGCGTGTTGGGATACAGTAGCTGCAGTTTCTGGACTTCTTGATAGCCAGCAAGCATATTCCCTTCACAAGCATTGGCAATGAAAGCCGGGACGTCGGGGGTAAAGTGTAAGCTCTGTTCTTGCATGATTTGACTTACCCATTGCACTAATTGCTGTCCGGTATAAGCATAGAATGGTATAAACATACCTGCTTGGCTTAGAGTTTTAAACCATTTCGTGTTTTGAATATCACGCCCAGCTTTTGGCCCTGTCAAAACTAATAAAATATCTTCCGGAGCATTTTCTAGAGCGGTTATTAAAGTCTGAGCGCCTATTTTACCAGGTTTTCCTGTAGGCAAATGCAATTCAATGAGTTGTTTATCACTGAATAAAGACATAGTCTGGGTGGCTTCAATTAACGTTTCCCATGAAAATTCACTGTCAGCAGTAAACGTTTGTCGTTCAGTAAAACCTTGTTGGAAGGCTAATTTTCTAATTGTATCAATCGCTTGAACGTTTTGAAACGGCTCATCACCAAAGAGTAGGATACAAGGCGGAAAACCTTTTTGTAGCTGCTGCTGTAACTGCTGTGGTTTAATTTGCATGGTTTCATTCCATCCGCGATTGCTTCATTCAATTTAGGCTAATTTGTAGGACGATTGAGATTTTTTAAGGCGTTGTAATGCAATGGTAGTCTTTGCCAAATAGTCGCAGCAGCTTCTTTTCTAAGTTCATTTAAAATTAAATTTAACTCTCTTGATTTTGCTAATACTTGCTTCGGGTCGTCCTGGTATTCTCGCGTCAGATACAGGGTATAGTTCTGTGCCGGAACATCTGGTAGTCGAAGTGAATATCGCACGGTAAAATTTAACTCATATTCAGCGACTTGACCAGTCGAGAAGGCTGAAAGTAATCGCCTTTCAATCTTTTCTGGGGCCAATATTAAAAATGCCCTGGGCATGCTTTTGTAATCATCTTGTACAGTCACAAGCCGACTTTTACCAAGCGCGGATTGATGAGCAAATTGGATACTCTTTTGAGCAAAATACTTAGCAGTTATATTGCGCAGCTCACTGACACTTTCTAAACTTGACACTTCAATGTCTTGTAATGCAAATGGTAGAGGTGTGCTTTTGCGCAAAGCAAACCCACAACTCGCTAGAGTACTCAGCACAACTGTGCAAACGAGTATTCTAACAATGTGTTTTGAATTGGTTAGTAAGCGCATTAACATCAATTAGCAACAATATTCAGCAATTTACCAGGCACATAAATGACTTTGCGAATAGTTTTATCAGCAATAAAGTTTTGAACATTTTCATCAGCCATGCCTAATTTTTCTACAGTCTCTTGAGAAGCATCGGCGGCTACTGTAATTTTGCCTCGTAATTTGCCATTTACTTGCACAATAATAAGTTTTTCAGCTTCGACTAATGCGGCAGGATCTGCAACTGGCCATGCGGCTGTATGGATATCCTTTTCACCCAGTGCTTCCCAAAGTACATGGCAAATGTGCGGAGTAATTGGATTTAACATTAGGATGACAGCGCGAATACCCTCATCCAAAACGGCTCGATCTTGAGCTGAGTCTGTTGACGCTTTTTGTAAGGCATTACACAGTTCCATAATTGCAGCAATAGCAGTATTAAAAGTTTGTCTGCGTTCAACATCATCACTGATTTTTGCAATGGCTTTGTGAATGACTCTGCGCAGGTCAGTTTGTTTTTTATCAAGAGCTTTCGGGTCAAGTGTTTCTGTAATACCTAAAGTTACGTGTTCATGCACTAACTTATGTACCCGTTTCAAGAAACGATTGGCGCCTTCCACACCCGAGTCAACCCATTCTAGAGTTTGCTCTGGTGGCGCCGCAAACATAGTAAATAGGCGGACTGTATCTGCACCAAACTGCTCGATGACTGATTGTGGATCTATACCATTATTTTTGGACTTCGACATTTTAGTCATGCCGCCGTGTACGACTGGAGCGCCGTCTGAATTAAGTATAGCAGTAACAATTCTGCCCTTGTCATCTTTTTGCGTTGTGACCTCAGCAGGTGAATACCACGTTTTTTTACCTGTGTTATCTTCACGATAGAAAGAATCAGCTAGCACCATACCCTGGCATAATAAGCGTTTGTAAGGTTCATCAGAATCAACTAAACCTTCATCGCGTAACAATTTATGGAAAAAGCGTGAGTATAATAGATGTAAAATTGCATGTTCAATACCACCAACATATTGATCTACAGGTAACCAGTAATTTGCTTGCTCAGGATCCAACATGGCATCAGCATGGGTAGATGTGTAACGAGCGTAATACCAAGATGACTCCATAAAGGTATCAAATGTATCTGTTTCACGAGTAGCTGCCTGACCAGCGTAAGTTGTTTTGGCCCAGTTAGGATCGGCTTTGATCGGCGAGGTGACACCATCCATCACGACATCTTCTGGTAACACGACAGGTAATTCTTCGGCTGGAACCGGCACTGATTCTCCATTTTCAAGGTTTAACATCGGGATAGGAGAACCCCAATATCTTTGTCTCGAAACACCCCAATCACGCAAACGATAATTGATGGTTTTCTGACCTTTACCTAACTCTGTAAGTTTTCCTACAATACCTGCAAAAGCATCCTGGAAATCGAGACCTGTAAAATCTTCGGAGTTAATTAACACACCTTTTTCAGCATAAGCTGCGACGGTTAAGTCATAATCTGCATCTTCAGCAGACGCTATAACGGGAATGATAGGTAGGTCGTAAGCCTGAGCAAACTCCCAGTCTCTCTGATCGTGAGCTGGAACAGCCATGACCGCACCAGAGCCGTACTCCATAAGTACAAAGTTAGCAATCCATATAGGTACAGTTTTACCTGTTAAAGGGTGGATTGCAGTGAAACCAGTATTCACCCCTTTTTTCTCCATAGTTGCCATATCAGCTTCAGCGACTTTGGTGTTTTTACATTCATCTATAAAGGTTTGTAAGGCAGGGTTTTGTTCTGCTGCTGCCAATGCGATAGGGTGTTGTGCTGCTACTGACACATAAGTTACACCATAGAGTGTATCAGGACGCGTGGTATAAACCTCTAAAGCGTTTAATCCGGCAATTTCCTCCGGTAAATCAAACGTGACATCTGCACCCTCGGAACGACCTATCCAGTTTTTCTGCATGGCTTTTACTTGTTCTGGCCATTGGTCTAATTTATCTAGGTCATCGAGTAGGTCTTGTGCATAAGCAGTGATTTTAATGAACCACTGTGGGATTTCTTTGCGTTCAACTAACGCTCCAGAGCGCCAACCTCTACCATCAACCACTTGTTCGTTAGCTAAAACCGTTTGGTCGATGGGGTCCCAATTAACGGTAGAAAGCTTTTTGTACACTAAACCTTTTTCGAATAAACGGGTAAAGAACCACTGTTCCCAACGATAATATTCTGGCTGGCATGTTGCAAATTCGCGGTCCCAATCATAGCCAAATCCCAATGAGTTTAATTGGGTTTTCATGTACTCAATGTTTTCGTAAGTCCACTTTGCCGGCGCTGTTTTATGGTTAATTGCGGCATTTTCTGCAGGCAAACCAAATGCATCCCACCCCATAGGCTGAAGAACATTTTTACCTAGCATGCGTTGGTGTCTGCTTATTACGTCACCAATTGTATAGTTGCGAACATGCCCCATATGCAGTTTTCCACTCGGATAGGGAAACATCGACAAGCAGTAAAATTTTTCTTTATCACTATCAGGTTGAGCGGCAAAGCACTGATTATCTTGCCAATATTTTTGGACCTGTTGTTCTATTTCAGTTGGGGAATAAACGAATTGAGACATAAAAGTTGTTCTATTTAACACAAATTAGTATGTGTAATAGAATACCTCAGAGGAGCATTTAAGGCTATGATTAGCGATGATTTTTTATTTTTTCTACTGTACTATTGTGAAAAAACTAAACTAAAGTAATAGAAATGGATTTAAGCTCTGCCACACCATCCTCTNATTCTCGTTCTGAGAGTGTAAATAAAATAATTAAAAATACTGCGTTGAGTGTTGCTGATTGTGCGTGTTTTATTGATCTTGAAGTGTTAACAAAGACCCTAGATACGCTAGCAAAAGAGCCTACTAGCACTACTGACGAAGTGCGTGTATTTATCGGTCAAGAAAGAGCTAAATCAGCACTTGAATTTGGTTTAGGTATGCCTGCCAAAGGATATAATTTATATGTTATGGGTGAGCAAGCAACAGGACGAGCGACTTTAGTAAAAAGTCACATTAGAAAAAATATCGACCAATATCCAGCGCCTTCCGATTGGTTATATCTGCACAATCTTAAAGATGAAAGAAGTCCTTTGTCTTTAGAATTAGCATGTAGCGCTAGTGAATATTTGTTAAAGGATATGCAACAACTCATAAATTCATTGCTCGATACATTTCCTGCGGCATTTGATAACCCTGGTTACCAACGTAAAAAGAGCGTGTTACAAAAACAGTATAAAGGTAAATATGAAGCTGCTTTAGAAAGTGTGGAGAAAGCAGCTGTGGAATTCGATATTGCGTTATTTGAGGAAGATGGCACGGTCTCGTTTCTTCCTGTTGTCGATAATAAACCTATGGATGAAGAGGCATTTGTACAACTCCCAAATGCAGTTCAAGAAACTTTTATCACGCATATTGCTGAGCTTGAAGAATTACTTGAAGAAGAGTTACTTGAATTACCTTTATGGAAAAGACAACAAGCAAAAGCTTTGCGTGAATTGAAAACGGAAACGGCAGAACAGAGTATCGAACCATTGCTTGCCGATCTTTGTAAAAAATATGCAGACCAGCCTCAATTAGATTCTTATTTTGTGTCGATCAAACCACACATTATTGATTCTGTTTTATGGTTAGATGAACTTGAAGAAAAAGAAGAAAAGTTCGATATCGCACAAGCTCGCGAGTACCTCGAAAGTCAGTATTTACCCAATGTATTAGTACAACATACTAAAACTGCTGAAGCCCCGGTAATTTATGAATCCAATCCGACGTATCAAAATCTTTTTGGTCGTATAGAATATTCCACGGCTCAGGGGAGCGTTATGACTGATTATCGGATGATTAGTCCCGGGGCATTACATCAAGCAAACGGTGGATTTTTATTACTGGATGCTGACAAAATGGTCGAGCAACCTCATGTCTGGGAATCATTAAAACGCGCCTTAAAACAAGCGCAATTACGCATCGATTTACCGCAACAAGATGCGGGTATGGTTAATTCGGTTACGCTTGCTCCTGAACCTATAGCTCTCAACGTTAAACTCATCTTGATAGGTTCACGAGAGTTATTTTACCTGCTGCAAGAGCACGATGAAGAGTTTTCTCATTTATTCAGAGTGTTGGTTGACTTTGCTTATGAGTTACCGGCTACCGAACATAATGTATTAGATTTCGTCACTCAAGCATCTGCACATGCACGCAAACTTTCTTTCACACATGTCGAACCGCTGGCTATGCAAATGCTTTTAATGGAGAGCATGCGCAATGCAGAGCACCAACAAAAGATCTGTGCACAATTTGCCGATATTTTGGAGCTTATGAATGAGGCCGCTTTTTATGCCAAGGCAGCCTTACCTTGTGCTTTGGCAAATACGTTTTTAGAAGAAGCCAAAACTGCCCGAGAATTTCGCACGGGTAGAGTTGCAGAGTCACTACTTGATGATATTAAAGAAGGACAAATTTTAATCCCTACTACGGGGTCTGCAGTTGGTACTATCAACGGTTTAACTGTTATGGATATCGGTTCTAGTACTTTTGGCACGCCCGCACGTATTTCTGCAACGGTTCATGCTGGCTCTAACGGTGTGGTTGATATTGAGAGAGAAGTGGAGTTGGGGCAATCTATTCATTCTAAAGGCGTGATGTTGCTGACTGGATATTTAGGACATAAATATGCGCAGCATTTCCCACTGACCCTATCAGCTAATATCGCATTGGAACAATCATATGGATATATTGATGGTGACAGTGCGTCATTAGGCGAGCTGATTGCTTTATTGTCGGCACTGACTCACGAACCTTGTAAACAAAGCATTGCGATTACAGGCTCGATTAATCAATATGGTGAAGTGCAATCCGTTGGGGGCATTAACGAGAAAATTGAAGGTTTTTTTGCGATTTGTGAACATCGAGGATTAACGGGAGAACAAGGTGTTATTATCCCTTATGCAAATGCCGTACATTTAATGCTAAACAACGCTGTTCGTTCTGCTGTAGCTGCGGGAGTGTTTCATATTTATGCAGTTAAAACTGTCGATGAAGCATTAACTATATTAATGGAAAAAGAAGCAGGGGAGCAAAANAGTAAAGGTAGGTATCCCAAACACACTGTTAACTACAAAGCATTACAGCAACTGGCAAAAATTGCCTTGATAGTCAATGGGGGCGATGAGGAATAGCCCTATCTAGGACTTATACGAATTGCGGTATACAAGCGAACCGTTGCACTATTTATACTTTTGTATTTAGAATCAGAGACTGTGTCTTCAGCTCACGCTCTATGTCTTATATAGATATGATCATTTTGTGTATTATTAAACATTGGAAAATTAACATGTTAAAACTGTTATACATTTGCACTCACAATCGTTGTCGAAGTATCTTATCAGAAGCGATAACTAATTCTGTTGGAAATGAAAAATTACTTGCTAAAAGTGCAGGAAGTCAACCTGTGGGGGAAGTACATCCTTTATCGATAAAATATCTTTCTGAAGCAGGATATGACACAGAAGGGTTGAGCAGTGAGTCTTGGGATGATTTTGTAGAATTTGCCCCTGATGTTGTAATAACTGTTTGTGATTCTGCCGCCGGTGAGGTTTGTCCGGTGTATTTCAGTAATGCGATGAAAATTCATTGGGGCTTGTCTGACCCTTCAAAAATAGAAGGAACTGAAGATGAAGTTGCTCAAGCGTTTAGAGCATGCATTGAGTTAATTAAAACGAGAGTTGAGCAATTAAGCACAATAGCTAACAGTGATTTATCAAAACACCAAATGACACAAGCCATTATGGCATTGACTAAAGAGTAAAACTTCAGATACACAAGATGAATAATTAAAAAACAATTAGCACTCAAAAGTACACTAGAGGATATGACAAGTCCGAGAAATAAAAAATCCTTAGACTTGCCTTTAATAGAAGCCTTAACTGTTCATTTATTTGCGTGGTATTTCTATCTTTTTGTCATCAGATTGTTTGAACATAATTAGCGTATGACCAATAACCTGTAATTTTACGGCACCTGTCTCACGAATGATAGCATCCATTATTAATGATTTCTCTTCGCGGTCATCGCTAGGAACTTTTATTTTAATTAATTCGTGGTGTCCTAAAGCATTTTCTATCTCAGCTAAGACGCCTTCGGTGAGACCATTTCCACCTAATTGAATTATTGGCTTAATGGAATGTGCTAGGCCTTTGAGATACTGTTTCTGTTTGTTTGATAAATTCATATAATTTATTCTTAAATCTGTCGCTTGCTACTTGAAAAACCCTATTCTACCTCTATCTATACTATAAGACCAATATTGTTATAACGTTTCTATTTCGAATCGTTATAGTTTGGACTTGAGAACACATTAAATCTTAGTCACTGTGAACTTTCTCAATGAATAATGAACAGAATGTAAGCTCTTTCCGTATTGATATAGGTAAATCTTAATAAGTGGTTTTAAAACGTTCATGTTGTGGATGTATTGGCATCTGGGTACGATTTATTGTAGTCTTAGTTTTTACTCTCACAAACTGATATAACAAGAGGTTGACAGCGTTGAGTGATATGGCAAAAAATTTAATCTTATGGTTAGTTATCGCCGTTGTGCTAATGGCCGTTTTCGAAAGTTTCTCGCCTGGCGAAAACACCCGAGCACAAACGGATTACACAACATTTCTTAAAGAAGCAAATCAAGGAATGATCCGTGAAGTTCGCATCGATAGTAGCAAAAATGAAATTCGTGGCGTAAAGCGCTCTGGAGATAATTTTGTTACTTACATCCCTTATTTTGATGATCAATTAGTTTCTGACCTAGTGAAGCAAGACATTCGCGTTATCGGTGAGCCACCTGCTGAGCAATCATTTTTAGCTTCAATATTTATCTCTTGGTTTCCAATGCTACTTTTAATTGGTGTGTGGATATTCTTCATGCGTCAAATGCAAGGCGGTGGCGGTAAAGGCGCCATGTCTTTTGGTAAGTCAAAAGCAAAATTATTAAGCGAAGATCAAATCAAAACAACTTTTGCGGATGTAGCCGGATGTGATGAGGCGAAAGAAGATGTTTCAGAGCTAGTCGATTTCTTACGCGACCCATCTAAATTCCAAAAGCTTGGAGGTAAAATCCCTAAGGGTGTTTTGATGGTTGGTCCTCCTGGAACAGGTAAAACTCTACTAGCAAAAGCAATTGCTGGTGAAGCAAAGGTTCCTTTCTTTGCTATTTCAGGTTCTGATTTTGTTGAAATGTTTGTTGGTGTTGGTGCCTCACGAGTTCGTGATATGTTCGAACAAGCAAAGAAAAGCGCACCTTGCATCATTTTTATTGACGAAATTGATGCTGTAGGACGTCAGCGTGGTGCTGGTCTAGGTGGCGGTCATGATGAGCGTGAACAAACTCTGAACCAAATGTTAGTCGAGATGGACGGTTTTGAAGGGCACGAAGGAATCATTGTAATTGCTGCAACTAACCGTCCAGATGTGCTTGATCCTGCTTTATTACGTCCTGGTCGTTTTGACCGACAGGTTGTGGTTGGATTGCCAGATATTCGTGGTCGAGAGCAAATTTTAAAAGTGCATATGCGTAAAGTTCCGATTGCTGACAATGTTGAGCCAGCAGTCATTGCTCGTGGAACACCTGGTTTTTCTGGTGCGGACTTAGCTAACTTAGTTAACGAAGCCGCCTTATTTGCTGCACGCTCTAATCAACGTGTTGTATCTATGGATGAGTTTGAAAAAGCTAAAGATAAAATCATGATGGGTTCTGAACGTAAATCTATGGTGATGTCTGAAGAAGAAAAAGCAATGACTGCCTATCATGAAGCAGGTCACGCTATCGTTGGTCGTCTGGTGCCTGAACATGATCCAGTTTATAAAGTATCCATTATTCCTCGAGGTCGAGCTCTAGGTGTGACTATGTATTTACCAGAGCAAGATAGAGTCAGCCATTCTAAACAGCATTTAGAAAGTATGATTTCTAGTTTGTATGGTGGTCGCTTAGCCGAAGATATTATTTATGGTTCTGATAAAGTAACAACTGGTGCGTCTAATGATATCGAACGTGCCACGGATATAGCCCGTAAAATGGTCACGCAATGGGGTCTATCAGAAAAAATGGGACCACAACTTTATGCTGAGGAAGAAGGCGAAGTGTTCTTAGGCCGCACTAGTTCTAAGTCTAGTAGTATGTCTGATGAAACTGCACGCGCTATTGATGCAGAAATTAAAGAGTTGTTAGACCGTAATTATAAACGTGCAGAAAAAATCTTAAATGAGAACCTGGATGTGTTACATACGATGAAAGATGCATTGATGAAGTATGAAACTATCGACGCTAAACAAATCGATGACCTAATGGCTCGTACCGAAGTAAGACCTCCGGCTGATTGGGACAAACGCGATAAAAAGAAAGATGATAATGCTACTGGTGGTTCTGCATCGACAGGTGATAAGAGTGCACCAAATGTTGGTGAGCCAGGTGACTTACCTCACTAAGTTTTAACAAACTGATAAAACGCTGGATTTTCCGGCGTTTTTTTTTGATAAATATTATTGGAGTGTTTTATGGAATTTAAAGATAAATCACTGAGTTTTAACAAACCTCACGTCATGGGTATTCTTAATGTAACACCTAATTCATTTTCTGATGGTGGATTGTTTGCCGATACTGAAGCTGCAGTTGCTCAAGCTAGAATGATGCTTGAAGCTGGTGCTACAATTATTGATGTGGGTGGAGAATCTACCAAACCTGGTGCAGATCCGGTTGATGAAGCAACTGAAATAGCTCGTGTTGTGCCTGTTATACAAGCTATAGTTAAAGAATATGATTGTATTGTTTCAATCGACACCAGTAAGCCATTGGTAATGAAAGAAGCTGTCCATGCTGGCGCAAGCATGATCAACGATGTGTGTGCACTTTCTGTAGAAGGGGCTTTAGCAACCGCAGCAAGCTTGCAGGTGCCAGTTTGTCTTATGCATATGCAAGGAACACCGCGAAGTATGCAGGAAGCACCTAGTTACGAATCTGTCGTAGGTGATGTTTATGATTTCCTTGAAGAACGAATTCATCAGTGCATTAAAGCAGGTATTTCCTCTGATCAGATTATAGTCGATCCAGGTTTTGGGTTTGGTAAAACACTGGAACATAATTACCAATTATTGAAACATTTTAATAAATTTCAATATTTAAACGTGCCAGTGCTTGCTGGTATGTCACGTAAATCAATGATAGGTAATTTATTAAATAAACCAATTTCAGAAAGGTTAGCTGGTTCCCTAGCTTGTGGTTTATTGGCCTTAACAAAAGGCGCTAATATACTGCGTGTCCATGACGTTTCTGAAACAGTAGATATTGTTCGTGTTTTTAACCAAATGAATACTGTACAATAGAATCTAAGAATTAAGAAAAAGTACACAAGGAAAGTACATATGAGTGAGAGAAAGTATTTTGGAACAGATGGTATCCGTGGTCGTGTCGGAACTTCTGCGATTAATCCTGAGTTCGTAACCAAACTAGGTTGGGCAGCTGGTAAAGTTCTTGCTGGTAAAGGTACTAATAAGGTTTTGATTGGAAAAGATACTCGCATTTCAGGTTATATGCTGGAATCTGCACTGGAGTCAGGTTTGTCAGCTGCAGGTATCAATGTTGGTTTACTTGGACCAATGCCAACTCCTGCGATAGCGTACTTGACTAAAACATTTCGTTCGGAAGCGGGTATTGTGATTAGTGCATCACACAATCCTTATTATGACAACGGTATTAAATTTTTCTCTGCACAAGGGACAAAATTAGATGATGAGGTTGAATTAGCGATTGAGAGCTTGCTTGAAGTGCCGATGGATTGTGTTGAATCAGACCAGTTAGGCAAAGCAATGCGCGTTGATGACGCTGCAGGGCGTTACATTGAGTTTTGTAAAGGGACATTCCCTTCAAGTTTATCGTTATCAGGTTTAAAAATTGTTGTTGACTGTGCCCATGGTGCAACATATCACATCGCTCCCAACGTATTACAAGAGTTAGGTGCAGAAGTTATTACCATCGGTACTAAACCAGATGGATTAAATATTAATTACAAAGTAGGTGCTACATCTATGCAAGCTTGCCGATCTGCTGTTTTAGAACATTCAGCAGATTTAGGTTTTGCACTTGATGGTGACGGTGACCGGATCATTATGGTCGATCATATGGGTAATATCATTGATGGTGACCAAATTTTATTCATTATTGCCAGAGATGCATTAAAGTCTAGCCGTTTACAAGGTGGTGTTGTTGGCACTCAAATGAGTAATCTCGGTTTAGAGTTGGCTTTACAAAATTTAGGTATTCCATTCAAGCGAAGTAAAGTCGGGGATCGTTATGTCATGGAGTTACTTAAAGAAAATAATTGGTTTATTGGTGGCGAAGGTTCAGGTCACATTTTGAATCTGACAGCCACATCAACGGGTGATGGAATCATTGCTGGCTTACAAGTCATTACTGCTATGTTGCAAAGTGATTTGTCATTACATGATTTAGCACAAGGCATGAAAAAATATCCACAAGTGCTTATTAACATTAAGTATAAACCCAGTGATGAAGATTACCTACAAAACGATAAAGTACTTTCTGCGGTAGCAGCGGCCGAAATGGAAATGGGAAAATCAGGTAGAGTATTGCTGCGTAAGAGTGGAACTGAACCGTTGATAAGGGTGATGGTTGAAGCTGAGGATGCAGAACTGGCGCAAAAATCAGCAGATGCAATTGCCGATACGGTTAAATCAATTACAACTCAGTAATTATTCGATAAAACCCTTGTATATTAAAGCTTGGTTGGGTAATATCCTCGGCCATTATTAGGATTGAGATTTGTTAAAATGGATAGACAGATGATTGTTGCTGGGAATTGGAAACTAAATGGTGACCGTTCTTTAGTTCAAGAGTTTACTGACGGTTTTGCAAATACTTCATTTACTAATTTTAGACCAATTTTATGCTTGCCAAATGTTTATTTAGCAACAGTACAAAACACAAACTTCGGGTTAGGAGCGCAAAACCTTTCTGAACATTTATCAGGTGCATTCACGGGTGAAACATCCGTAGCAATGCTTAAAGAAGTAAATGCTGAATATGTTATTATAGGTCATTCTGAAAGAAGAGAATTTTTTCAAGAGACTAACGAAGTAATTGCTAAAAAGCTAAAAACTGCTATAGATGAATGTTTAACGCCAATATTCTGTATTGGAGAAAGTTTAGAGACTCGCGAATCAGGTTCTATGTACGAGTTTCTGGCTGAGCAGTTAACCTCTGCTGTAGAGGAAATTGGTATTGCTGGGATTAACAGCTGCATTATTGCTTACGAGCCCATTTGGGCGATAGGAACTGGGCTGACCGCAACACCTGCACAAGCTCAAGAAGTACATGCGTTTATTCGCAAGTTTTTAGCTGAGCATGACCAAGATATCGCTGTAAATACTTCGATACTTTATGGCGGAAGCGTAAATGCAAAAACTGCACCAGCATTGTTCGCTGAGCAAGATATTGATGGTGGGTTAGTTGGTGGTGCCAGCTTAAATTTCAAAGAATTTTTAGAAATCTGCCAAGCGGCAGAGCAAAGAGGTTAATATGTTACAAGAAGTTTTAATTGTTGCTTATTTGGTTGTAGCTTTACTATTGATTGGTCTAGTTTTAATCCAACAAGGTAAAGGTGCCGATATGGGGGCTTCTTTAGGCGGTGGTGGCTCCAATACTGTATTTGGTTCATCTGGTTCAGGTAACTTTTTAACGCGCTCTACTGCAATTCTTGCGACGTTATTTTTTATTATTTCTTTATTGTTAGGGAGTTTAAGTGCTTCCAGCGAAAAAGCAGTTGATGAATGGGAAAACTTAGAAGTTCCTGTATCAGCACCGGTTGAATTACCTGCTGCAGACGTTCCTGTGAATACAGCACCAGTTCAAAGCTCCGTACCTGCTTCTGACGTTCCAGCAAACGCTGATACGACCGATAACAAACAAAGTAACCCAGGAACGAACTAAAAAATCTGCGGATGTGGTGGAATTGGTAGACACGCCATCTTGAGGGGGTGGTGAGCTAACGCTCGTGGGGGTTCAAGTCCCCCCATCCGCACCATATTAAAAAAGCCGAAAACTCTAAGTTTTCGGCTTTTTTATTAAACTTAACTCGATGTAAAATTGCCATAAAATAATAATATGTTTGGTCAATTGGACTTTTTACATTATTTATTTTTTATATCGTGAGTCTTTTTACTTTGTAAATATTTTTCTATGCTAAGTTTCTTAGAGCCTGTAAGGAAGGCTTTATCATAAAAATATAATCCATATAAAATAATAATTACCAATAAGCTAATACTTAAAAAAGACATATTCTCACCCCTTCTCGAATGTATATTTTATATGATTGATATGAACAACTAACTTTATGAGCCAGTTTTTAAATTTAAGCAACTCTTGCAATATCATCATGTTTATCTTTTACCAGGATTCGATTTGCGACAACGTCCTTAATATCAAAATTATCAATTAACAGAAGAAGATCGGCAATAGCCCCTCTATAAGTGAGACATTTTTTTTCTGAATATTTAGATTTTCTAATTGCACACCTTGTTTCGAATCGGTACGTGCGTTCTAAGAGAGAAAGTAAACACTGTTCTGAAATACTAGATAATTTTGGTAATTTAATCTCTTCTTCCAATTCAGAGTGTAAGCTTCTTACTAATTGTTCAACTTTATTATATCTAGACATACATCCTCGCAAAAAACTTGGGCTTTATAAATCACAAAGCAAATGATTACTGGTATTTTCTAATTGCATTAAAAATTAGAGTCTCATAGTTTTTTGCAAGGTTTGGACCAATCCGGCAAGGCCAGTAAAAATAAGGGATTAAATTATTCTTAAAGTATAAGATTAACAAAACTGTAAAGAAATCAGACATACTCATCATCACAGAGGTTACTTTATTTTAATCTCAGATTTATCAATATCTAAGTATTTGATGTTACGCTACCTCATACCCCTTTAATTCTGGCATTATTGCAATTTATTGCTATAATGTGCGCGCGATTAATAGCAAACAAAAAATATATTTTAAAGGATAAATAGTGACTCCTATTACAAAAACATTTCAGTATGGCCAACATACTGTAACATTAGAAACGGGCGTAATTGCTCGTCAAGCAACAGCTGCTGTATTAGCAAGTATGGACGACACTTCAGTTCTAGTAACTGTTGTTGGCAAGAAGGAAGCAAAACCAGATCAAAGTTTTTTTCCATTAACGGTTAACTATCAGGAAAAAGCATATGCCGCTGGTAAAATTCCAGGTGGTTTTTTCAAACGTGAAGGACGTCCTTCAGAAAGTGAAACATTAATTGCACGTCTTATTGACCGTCCAATCCGCCCTTTATTCCCAGAAGGGTTTAAAAACGAAGTTCAAGTCGTAATTACAGTGGTTTCTGCTAATCCAGAAATCCCAACTGATATTATTGCCATGATCGGTACTTCTGCTGCGCTATCTATTTCAGGTATTCCATTCAATGGACCTATTGGTGCGGCACGTGTCGGTTATAAAGATGGTGAATACATTTTAAATACCACTACGTCCGAGCTTGAAAATAGCGATTTAGACTTAGTTGTTGCTGGAACTGATTCAGCTGTATTGATGGTTGAATCGGAAGCAAAAGTTTTATCTGAAGAAGTAATGCTTGGTGCCGTTGTTTATGGCCACACAGAATCTCAAGCCGTAGTAAATGCAATCTCAGAATTTGCAGCTGAAGTTAACACACCTAAGTGGGAATGGTCAGCACCAGTTGAAAATACAGAATTAAAAGGTAAGTTAGCGGCGCTAGCTACAGAGGGCATGACTGCCGCTTACCAGATTTCCGACAAGCTGGAGCGTAAAGTTGCAGTTGAAGCGGTAACTGCTAAAGCACTCGAGACTATCCTTGAGGAAAATGCAGACCAAGATACTAAAGAAATATTAGATATCTTACACGATTTAGAATCTGAAGTTGTTCGTTCGCGAATCTTAGCGGGTGAGCCACGAATCGATGGTCGTGATCCTGCGATGATACGTGCGCTTGACGTTGCTACTGGTTTGCTACCAAGAACGCACGGTTCAGCAGTATTTACACGTGGTGAAACTCAGGCTCTTGTTGCTGCTACATTAGGTACAGAANGGGATGCACAGATGATTGACGAATTAGGTGGCATGACTAGTTCTCGCTTCATGTTGCACTACAACTTCCCTCCATACAGTGTTGGTGAAACTGGCATGATCGGTTCACCTAAACGTCGTGAAATTGGTCACGGTCGTTTAGCTAAGCGTGGTATGCAAGCGGTAATGCCTTCTATGGAAGAATTCCCATATGTGGTTCGTGTTGTTTCAGAAATCACTGAATCTAACGGTTCTTCGTCAATGGCTTCTGTATGTGGTACTTCCTTAGCATTAATGGATGCTGGTGTACCAATCAAAGCTTCAGTAGCAGGTATTGCGATGGGGCTAGTTAAGTCTGACGATAACTTTGTTGTCTTATCTGATATTTTAGGTGATGAAGATCACTTAGGTGACATGGACTTTAAAGTTGCAGGTACGACTAATGGTATCACTGCATTACAGATGGATATTAAAATTGAGGGTATTACTCAAGAGATCATGCAAATTGCGCTTAAACAAGCTAAAGATGCACGTATCCATATTTTAGGTGTGATGGATCAAGCTATTAATGGTCATCGTGAAGAATTATCAGAATTTGCTCCGCGCATTTACACACTTAAAGTTGAGTCTGATAAAATTCGTGATGTGATTGGTAAAGGTGGTGCAACGATTCGTGCAATTACTGAAGCTTCTGATACCAATATCGAAATTGAAGATGATGGTACCATTAAAATCTTTGCTACAGAAAAAGCGAAAGCTGATATTGCTATCGAGCGAATCAAGCAAGTTACTGCAGAGATTGAAGTGGGTAAGGTCTACAAAGGTAAAGTTTCTCGTATTGCAGACTTTGGTGCATTTGTTGAAGTTTTACCAGGAAAAGACGGTCTAGTTCATATTTCACAAATAGCTCACGAACGTGTTGCGAAAGTAACTGATTACTTGACTGAAGGTCAAGAAGTTGATGTTAAGGTAATGGAAATTGATCGCCAAAATCGTGTTCGTTTGAGCATGAAGGAATTGATTGAAAAACCTGCTGCGCCAGCTGCGGATGATGCTGAATAAGCTAGTTAAGATTTACTTTTAATTAGATAAAATGCCACGTTTACCGTGGCATTTTTGTATTCGATTTATGCTATTATTAATAACGTCAATCAAATTTTGGTTTGATTCAGTCTTTTTGTATGTCCATGGTGATTAACGTTTATGAGATTATTTGTATTATCTGTTGTGTGTTGTTTAACTGTTGCCTGCGCACAAACGCCTGTTAATCTAAGTGCTAAACCAGCTACACAACAAAATAATGCCATTGCTAACTTGATAATTGCAGAGCCTTTAGTTAATTCTTTTCAAGCGCAAAGGGCAATTGCACAACTCAATCAATTTGTGTTGAATACTCAACTCAGTGATGAAGAGCGGGCACAGATGCACTTTCGTAGAGGTTTGTTATACGATAGTGTCGGGTTAGATGCTTTGGCTTATTACGATTTTACCCAAGCTGTAAAACTCCAGCCTGACATTCCAGGTGTATATAACTCCATAGGGATTCAGCAAACCTTACGCGGTAATTTTATAGAAGCCTACGAAGCGTTTGACTCGACATTAGAGATTGATCCGGATTATCAATTTGCTTATTTAAATAGAGCCTTAGCTTCTTACTATGACAAACGTTACGAGTTATCACTAAATGACATAAATGAATTTTACGCTGCTGATAAGACTGATACTTACCGGATATTGTGGCGTTATTTGATACACTATCAAATTGATCCACAAGCAGCGCATAGCCATTTAGAACAAGCTAAATCAGGGGTGAGTGATACAGCTTGGACGGTCCGGTTGATTGATTTTTATTTAGGTAATATTACGCAAAATGATTTATTGGGTGATTTACTGGTAGCTTTGGAAAATCAAAAGCAGCTGAGTGAACGATTATGTGAGGTCTATTTTTACTTAGGTAAATATTATTCTGATAGGGCACAACCAGCAGTTGCTAAAAATTTTTTTAAATTAGCTTTAGCAACGAATGTTTTTGATTTTGTTGAACACCGCTATGCAAGGCTAGAGCTTGAGCTGTTGAATCAAAGTAAATCCTCAGAACTAAAACCCACAGAAGATGAGTAAGGTAAGCTTCCGCTTATGACGCTTTCCATTACGCGTTTACTTCAGGTTCTACTGGTCTTGTTTTATATGTTTTGTACTGTTAATCATGTACAAGCAAACGTAATGCGTTTGGTCCATCCACCTTTTAAGCAATTTGCCTCTGAGTGTATAGCCACCCCAAGTTTTCACGTAAATTCTGTATCCGGATACATTAAGGCTTTAGAACTTTCTAACTTGTTTCGTAGTGATACCAATATTGCCTTTTTACCTCTGTGTATTGAACTGCCAACAAGTATTTCCTCATACGATTGTCCTTTCTCAACGATACCGATGATTAAAACTGGCATTTTTGCGCAAGCAATTCCTGGGCAGCAACNCCTACAAAATACGCAGTGTTATAATTTGCAGCTTGATGCAAGCTCACAAAGTATTTTCGTCACTGAGAAAACAAAAGCCTTTGTAATTGGGGCACAGATGTTTTTGTCTGAATCTGTTACGTATAATACATTCATTCATGAACTGGCACATTTTGCGTTTTTTGCTGAAGAATACACAATGCGTGAAGCGCTCAAAGCAAGTCAATGTCGTTTCCCCCAAGACCGTTGGTCAGCACCAAACTTGTGGGCGGTGCCAAAGGGTTCTGCTTTTGCTAAGTATAGCTCAAAGCATCCTTTTGCTGACCTTTACAAAGCCAGCTTAAAAGCATCTGGCGATCATACAGGGTATTTACAGAGGACGTGCAGTACGGAAACTGAAGATTGGTATACCCTAATGCCTGATACGTTTACTTTCTTGCGCTATAACGATATAACTTATATCCCGGATGTGTATAAATATATGTGGCAGGCACAGCTTAGAGCAGGACGCTATGCCACACATTAATCGTTATAGCTACTTAGTGTATCAGCTTTGTGTTCGTTGACCCACATAGCAGTAGCACCACAAATTGCCACAGGCATAACAATAAAATTCACAATTGGAATAAGTGCACAAATATTTACCATGATACCAAAGCTAAAGGTCAATGATTTATCAGCTAAAAGCTGGTTTTTCATTTTTCTAAATGGAACTTTATGATTATCAAAAGGGTAATCGGCGTATTGAACCGACATCATCCAAGCACTGAATAAAAACCATAATACCTGACCAAGAACAGGTAATAAAAAAAATAGTATTAAAAACCCGATAGCTCGCGGAAGATAGTATGCGAGTTTTGTAAATTCCCGACCTAAGGTCCTTGGGATATCCCTTAAGACATCTAAAGCTGAAGAGTTAGAGATTTGTTTACCAGTCAGATGAGCCTCCACTTTTTCTGCTAAAAGGCCATTAAACGGGGCTGCTATCCAGTTTGCCAGGGTACCAAATATTAGAGCAAAGATTAACAGTACGCTGACAACAGCAATGGGCCATAATAAATAGATTAATATTTCTTTAATCCAGCCCAACCAATCAGGCACCAGCCCAATGATGTAAGCTATGTAATACGCAATTTCACCAAACAAAAAGTAAAAAGCGCCAATAAACAATAAGGTATTTATAATCAATGGAATGAAGACAAAACTGCGTAGACCTTTAGTTTTAATAAGACTAAAACCTTGAAAAAAATAATCGATACCAGATGCTTTGGACATACCTACTCCTATGTTGACTGACTATTATAATCTGTAACGGATAAAACGCAGAGTTAATTTGTTACCGAATTTGTCAAGCGTAATTCGTTTACCGAAAAATAATGCAGTAGCTGGTACCTATTTAAAAGGATAAAAAAGAATCTGCCCTCGACCTATATGCTAGAAAAATAGTACAATAAATTTATATGGTTTTTGTGTAGCAAAAATGTGTAACTTATACGTGTATTTACAGTTTGGTTGCGCGTATCTCGTAGTTACGTTACCAGTATAATAATAAGGTTTAGATCCATGGATTTGCAGTCAATACTCATTATCGCCGGTTCGATCACTATTTTAGGTGTATGTATACACGGTATCTACGTCAGTCGAAAGTCGTCAAATCCACAGAAGCACTGGAGTAAAGATGATGATCTCTCTACACCAACGATAAATGTAGACTCCCTAGATAATAAAGTTGAACAGCCTCTGGATGAAACATCGGATTTTGATCAATTTGGTCTTGGTAAAACACGTGTGGTTACTGAGGCTAATACCGATAAATCATTAGCAGATAACCCTATTTTAGGATCTACAGAGGGGCCATCAGAAGCTGATGAATATAGTCATGATGTTACTCAATTATCTAACCAAGATATTCCATCTATCAATGACATAAATGATGTTGTTTCTACAGCGCAAGATAGTGAGCAAGAGGGTGCTGATAATGCAGCACCATTGTATGCCTCAGTTGTATCAAATCCTAAGCCACAAACTAAACCCATTTTTAACTCAGTGAGTGATGCTACAGAAATAAATCCAGAGTCGACTGATTCGATAGCCGAATATAAAGCGAAAGCTGAAGAAGAACTGGGGTATAGCATTCCAGAATTACCCGCTGAGTTTAAAGTGAAAGATTCTGAAGAGAACTCGGTGGCGGACAATGTGGCTGCCAATATAGTGGCTGATAATGAGGTCTCACCAAAATCTGAAATAGCATCACAAGCCACTGGTACAGAAGCAGAATTACATATTCCTACAACCGAAGAGCCCCCTAAATATTTAACCCCTGAACAAGTTGCTGCAGAGGAAGCTGCTATACGTGCTGCCGAAGATGAAGCTCAAAAACCATCTATCGCGCAAGCTGCAATCAATCTTGTTACAGGACGCAAAAAACGCTCGGTTCGCAAAAGGGAACCTGTGGTTGATACTAATCAAATGGGCATAGATTTTGACTCGATTGATCCAGTAATTAATGAGGCTAAAGCTATAGCTGATTCGCAAAATAGACAGGACGAACCTCAGGTTAAAAAAGACATTGATCCAGAATTTTTAGCGATTAGTTTGAAAGTACCAAAGGAAAATCCTATATCTGGCGCGCAATTATTACCGGCACTCATTACACTTGGTATGAAGTACGGCGAAAATAACATTTTCCATCGACATGTTAACAACAATGGCAAAGGTCCAGTTGTGTTTAGTTTAGCAAATTTGTTTAAGCCGGGTGTCTTCGATATTGATAATATGGAAAATGAATCTATTCGCGGTCTATCTTTATTCATGACCTTACCAACAGAAAGTGATGCGCATCAAGTCTTTAATATGATGCACAATGCAGCAAGAAAATTAGCTGATGAGTTCAACGCTGAGATCCTCGATGATAATCGCAGTACCCTTACTAAACAAGGCTTACAACAATACGTAGAACGCATTCGAGATTTTGAACGTCGTCGTTTATTAGGATAAAACATACATGTCAGATTTACTTGATTTAGCGAGAATCGAGGAACTAAGGGAACAGTTAAACGAATATAATTATCAATATTATGTTCAGGATGAACCAACTATTCCAGACGTAGAATACGACCGCTTACTCAGAGAATTACAAGCATTAGAAAAGCAATATCCACAGAGTTTCTCTGCCACATCTCCAACTCAAAAAGTCGGTGGAGCGGCTTTGTCATCGTTTAGCCAAGTAACCCACGAAGTCCCCATGCTTTCTTTAGATAATGCTTTTTCTGCCGACGAAATGCTAGCGTTTAACAAGCGTATTGGTGAACGATTAATGCAGAGTTGTGATATTGAGTATTGTTGTGAGCCTAAACTTGATGGTCTGGCTGTTTCGATTGTTTACGAAAATGGTCAGCTTATACGTGCAGCAACCCGCGGTGATGGAAAAGTCGGAGAAAATATTACGCAAAATGTACGCACTATTGCAAATGTTCCTCTTGCTTTGCGTGGTGATCATTATCCACATTGGCTTGAAGTACGTGGTGAGGTTTTTATGCCGAAAGCGGGGTTCAATAAGCTGAATGAAAAACAGGCAAAAAAGAACTTAAAGACTTTTGCTAATCCTAGAAATGCTGCAGCGGGGAGTTTACGTCAGTTGGATCCAAAGGTTACTGCAAGTCGCCCTCTCGCTTTTTATGCATATTCAATGGGGCTAGTTAAAGAGCCAGTAGAGCCTATGCCGTCCTCACATTATAAGCGCTTGCAAGTATTATCTGAATGGGGTTTACCTATATGTCGTGAAACCCAAAAGGTCACTAATATAGATGCCTGTTTAGCTTATTTTAGTGATTTAGGTGAGCATCGTGACGCGCTTAGTTATGATATTGATGGTATTGTTTTTAAAGTCGATGATATCGAACTACAACAAAAATTAGGTTTTGTGGCCAAGGCACCACGTTGGGCAATTGCCCACAAGTTTCCTGCTCAAGAAGAATTGACACAACTCTTAGATGTTGAGTTTCAAGTTGGGCGTACTGGCGCTATTACCCCTGTAGCACGTCTACATCCAGTTTTTGTTGGTGGAGTAACTGTAGCTAATGCGACGTTACACAATCAAGATGAGATCGAGCGTTTAGGTGTGCAAATTAATGATACGGTCATTATCCGGCGAGCTGGTGATGTTATTCCACAAATCGTTTCAGTTGTCTTAGCACAACGTCCAGAGAATGCTCAGCCTATAATATTTCCTACACACTGTCCCGTATGTAATAGTCTAGTTGAAAAGGTACCTGGTGAAGCCGTTGCTAAATGTACGGCAGGTTTAATCTGTGGTGCCCAACGCAAACAAGCTTTGATTCATTTTGCTTCTCGCAAAGCCCTTGATATAGATGGTTTAGGTGATAAGTTAGTAGAGCTCTTAGTTGATGCAAAGTTAGTAGAAACACCAGTTGATCTATTTAATCTTACTCTAAGCCAATTGATTGGTTTAGAACGTGTTGGTGAAAAATCAGCATTAAATCTGTTGAGCTCTTTGGAAAAAGCTAAAACAACTACGTTACCTAAGTTTTTATATGCACTAGGTATTAAAGAAGTTGGTGAAACAACCGCTGCGAATCTGGCCTTACATTTTCGCACAGTGGAAGCTCTGTCTAAGGCTTCAGTAGCAGAGTTAATTGAAGTTGATGATGTTGGGGAAGTAGTCGCGCAACATGTGTATGATTTTATGCAAAATTCAGCAAATGTGGAGATTATTGAGGGATTAAAAACAGTAGGCATAAACTGGCCAAACATCGAAATACGGGATCCAGATTCTCTTCCACTCAATGGTAAAACCTTAGTATTAACTGGTTCACTGTCTAGTATGGGGCGAAATGAAGCTAAAGCTATTTTTATGGAGCTGGGAGCTAAGGTTGCCGGTTCTGTCTCTGCTAAAACGGACATTTTAGTTGCTGGAGAAAAAGCAGGTTCAAAACTGACTAAAGCAACCAATCTTGGCATTACAGTTTGGGACGAAGATAAAATGCTAGCTTATTTTACAGAGCAGGGGCGTTAGCACCTCTGCGATGTGAAATATTCTGTTCTTGCTAAAATCTATTTTTGAGTTAGTTTGGCGCGTCTTGCTCGCCAAGCTCTAAATACGGATACCCGCCATAGTATATTCATACTTACATAACCAAGTATACCAAAAAACACAGAACAAATAGCACAGCCAAGTAAAAATGCAGGGCCAATGGTACTTAAACTTTCATGCAACCAAGTCCATGAAAGCTCAAAAGTAAACTCTTGCATACTAGTCCCTAGTACCCAAGAACCTATTTTGTAAGCTAAAAAGAAAATTGGAGGCATAGTCAGTGGGTTTGTGATCCACACTGTCGCTATCGATAACGGCAAATTAACACGCATGGGTATTGCTGCCATAGCCGCCAACCACATTTGAAACGGGACTGGCCAAAAGGCAAAAAATAGACCTACACCGAAAGCCCCAGAGGCCGAGTGTCTATTGAGATGCCATAAATTGGGGTCGTGTAACAAACTTCCGAACAGTTTCAGGAATTTTTGCTCTTTGATAGTGTTGTGGTCTGGCAAATACTTTCTAATAGTCTTTTTAGGCATGTTTAAACAACTTATATCCACCAAACAAGGGAAAAGGTATCATCTAATTCAAGGTGGATGTGGGTTTATTCTTGTTTTACTTAGTTTCACAGTATGGCGAGTGCTTCCGTCCACAACACTCTCGTTTATTATATGTGTGATACTTTGGTTAATCTACTGGAAATTACGTCAGAGTTTGTATTTAGGAGGAATTTTAGGTTTTTTCTGTATTTTTTGTATTGTTTCTCCATGGTTATTCTTACAGGAGTATTTGCAAACTAATAGAGTGCAGCATCTGACTGTAAAGATTATATCTGTAGTTAACCACAAACCCATTAAACTTTATGCTGGACCAACAGTTACGGAATCTGCAAAGTCAGAAAAGCAGTCTGCACAAGTTGGAGAAAAAGCTAAATATTTATCCAAGCATGCTGTAATAAAAGCAGTCCCCACTTCTAAACTCGTCAATCAACCTGCATATATCACAAGGCAGCAGAAACTCTCTTTTACGGTCAGGGTAAGCGATACTTCATCACCTTTGCATGGTCAAAAAATAAAGTTATCTTGGTATTACAAACTTGATAATAATAAGACACCTAAATTACAAGTAGGGGATACCTGGACTTTAAACATAAAAGTTAAACCTTTGCACAGCTATCGTAATTCGGGCAGTTTTGATTACATCAGATACTTGTTAGGCCAGAATGTTTTTGCTACGGGGTATGTGCGCAAGGGGAATAATCACTTAATACGACGTTCAGTTGCATTTCGCGAAGACGCCATAGCTTACATGAGTCAATCTTATGGGGAGTTCCCTTGGGTTGGAGCTTTGATGTTTGGGCAAAAAGTGAATTATGATCCAAAGAGCCGGAAACAAACACTTATTGCAACAGGTACTGCTCATTTATTCGTAATATCAGGTTTGCATGTGGCAATTGTATTTGGAAGTTTTCTGGTTGTTGGCAAATATTGCCTAGTTAAGTGCCAATGGTTAGAACCGAGTTGGCAAAACAACCTAGTCTTATTTATTAGTTTTTTGGGTGTTTTGGCTTATGCCTATATGGCAGGTTGGACGGTCCCTGTTTTTAGGGCCACTTCAGTTTGTGCATTGTGGGTAATGATTCAATTCATGCATATTCGTATAGTCAGTTCACAACTGCTTTTATTTGCATTGTTACTATTGTTAGTCATATCTCCGTGGTCAATATACCAGGTCGGATTTTGGCTTAGTTTTGGTTCTGTAAGTTGTATAATGTTAATTGGTTGGAAATTACAAACTACTTCGCAAGGTATCTTCAAAAAATCGCTGTATGCAATTAAGTTACAAGTCTTACTAAGTATTTTGTTGATCCCTATGACCTGGTGGGTGTTTGGACAAGTCACTTTGGTGAGTATGTTTGCAAATTTACTCCTAATACCTATCTTTGCAATATTGGTTGTGCCCTTGCATTTATTAACTTTGAGCTTCCTTCTCATTGATTATTTTCTCGAAACAGTTTTTTCCTCATCCTTATTAGACACTGTGGTTATGTACTTTTTGTTAGGTTGCCATCGTGCTTTAGAGTGGTGCTTTATCCTCTTAGAACATTTACATATGCCCATGTTTGTTTTTACTAAGGTGAGTTATTTGCAGATGTGTTGGATGATTGGGGTATTACTCATTATTGGGCTTTATTATTTAAGGTGTTGGCGACTTTTAGGACTAGGTATAATCATTTTAGGACTTGGTTCTTGGTTTAATTATCATAAACAACATATAACGACATTCACCGTCTTGGATGTCGGGCAGGGCAGTGCCGCAATATTCCATCGAGGGAGTTCAGCGATTATTTTTGATGTAGGTGATGCTTTTTCACCCGGATTTAATTCATGGAAAAATGTCCTTGATCCTTATTTGCAAAGTCATAATATTACGCAAATTGAAGCTGTGTATATTAGTCATAATGACCGTGACCACGATGGCAGCATACCTTATTTACTCAAGGCTTTCCCAGACACTCCCATCTTTAGACCATTAAAAAAGACAATTAGTCACTTAGAGCATGATGCTAAAGATTGCAGCACTGGGCAACCAGCAAAAACGGTTTTCAAAGATAGCAACCTTGTTGAACTTAAACTTGATGTGTTGTGGCCAAACCAAGATACCAATAGTAATTTACTTAAAATAAGTAAAAATAATACTTCGTGTGTGATTTCTTTGAGTGTTGGTAAAGATAAAATCTTGATCCCTGGTGATATTGAGTTTGCTGCAGAGCAAGCTTTGCTAAATCATTATGCAGAATCTTCAACATTGCAACTAGCACACCAGATTATGCTGGCACCTCATCATGGTAGTCGTACTTCTTCCCATCTACAATTTGTAGAGGCTGTGGATCCGGAACACGTAATTATTTCTTCAGGTTTTTTGAATCGTTGGCAATTCCCTCATCAAAAACCTCTGACTCATTACAGGTACATTGGAGCGCAAATAAGTAATACTGCACAGTTGGGTTCTGTTTCGTTATCATGGGATGAAGCCGGTAATTTTTTGGGCACAAAATATTATATTCGAGATATTCAACCTCGCTGGTATCGGCCTTATGGCTAAATATCTGCTTTTTATTTAGTTATATTGACCCTTGGGTTACAATAAAAGAATATTTTTTACTTTTCACAAGACTGATAACAAAATATGACACCAGCTTCGACGTCTAGTAGCTCACAAAAAACAGTTGATAAAAAATTAGTAAGTCGTTTCCTAACGTATCTGACTGGTTTTAAATTGTATTTCGGCATTGCTGTCGTTGGAATGATTGGTTACTCCGCTGTCGATGCTTTTGTGATAGCACAATTACAACCGATCATCGATGAGAGTTTAGGTCAAGGCGAGTATGAATTTCTTCGCATGGCAGCTTACCTGATTATTCCCCTGTTTATCTTACGCGGGATTTTTAACTTTATGGGTAGCTATACGTTGGATTGGATCAGCGGTCGAGTCGTCATGCGTATGCGTCAGGAATTATTTTATCGTTATATTCATTTACCCGTGAGTTTTCACGATCAACATTCTAGTGGAACGCTAATTTCCAAGGTAACTTTTGATACTGAGCAAGTTGCCAAGGCAGCTGGTAAAGCATTACTTACTCTCGTCAGAGAAGGTGCTTTGGTTATTGGCTTGTTATTCGTGATGTTTTATTACTCATGGCAATTATCTTTGATTTTCCTCTTGATAGGACCAGTTGTTGCATTTATCGTAGCAATTGTCAGTAAGCGTTTTCGTCGAGTTTCTAAGAATATTCAACAAGCGATGGGGAATTTAACAACTGCCGTAGAACAAGTTGTTAAAGGGCATAAAGTAGTATTGATGTTTGGTGGACAACGGCGAGAACTTGAACGCTTTGAAGCAAAAAATAATTTTAATCGACAACAAACCTTAAAATTGACAGTGGCTAAAATCCTCAGTGTATCGAGTATTCAAATTATTGCTTCCATTGCACTTGCCGTGGTGTTATTTATTGCAAGTACTCCAGGCTTAGTTGAATTATCAGCAGGTGTATTTACTAATGTCGTGGTGTGTATGACGATGTTACTCAAACCACTGAAACAAATTACCACGGTGAATACGGAATTTCAAAGAGGCATGGCTGCATGTGCAAGTATTTTTGCCATACTAGATGAAGCTCAAGAAAAAAACACTGGCCAACAACAATTTGCTAAAGCACAAGGTGAAATTTCGTTTTCAGGTGTGAATTTTTGCTACCCATTAAAAAATACTAATGCGCTTACTGATATCTCGTTTACGGTGAAACCAGGCGAAACTATTGCGTTAGTGGGTCGTTCCGGTAGTGGTAAATCTACAATTTCTAACCTATTAACGCGTTTTTACGATCCTCAATCTGGTGTTATTAAATTAGATAATGTGCCGTTGGCCGATATAGAACTGACTAGTTTACGTCGTCAATTTGCTTTAGTGTCCCAACATGTCACATTGTTTAACGACACCATTGCTAACAATATCGCATATGGTTCAGATGTAGCCGTTAGTAAAGATAGAATTATGGATGCGGCAGCGCGAGCTCATGTTCTTGAGTTTGTGGATGCTCTTCCAGAAGGTATGGATACCGTCGTGGGTGAAAATGGCTTGATGCTCTCAGGTGGACAACGCCAACGCATTGCTATTGCTAGAGCACTGTTATTGGATGCACCGATTCTCATTTTGGATGAGGCGACTTCAGCATTAGACACCGAATCAGAGCGTTTGATCCAAGATGCGCTTGATACATTGCAAGAACGTTGTACTAGTTTTGTAGTTGCCCATCGTCTTTCTACGATTGAAAATGCTGACTGTATTCTAGTGATTGAACAAGGTGCTATTGTCGAGCAAGGTAAACATAGTGAACTTTTGTCACTCGATGGTGCTTATGCAAATTTGCATAAAATGCAATTTTCTGATGCTTAGTGTACAAGGAGTATTCACTTGAGTTTTATCGAAAAAGCATGGCAAAAAAATTCATTATGGCTATGGCTTTTGTGGCCTTTATCTCAAGTTTTTCGTTTACTATCTGGACTTAGACGTTGGGGGTTTAAAGTCGGCCTACTATCCTCGGAGCGTTTGGTTGTTCCCGTTATTGTTGTTGGTAATATTTCTGTGGGTGGAAATGGTAAAACACCTGTAGTAATCGCAATTGCTGAGTACTTACTAGCGCAAGGCTACCAACCAGGTGTTTTATCTCGAGGTTATGGGGGAACTTGCTCGGTCTTTCCACATTTCATCACCTCCACATGTCCTGCAGCCTTAGTAGGTGATGAACCTGCCTTAATTAAAGGTCGCCTAGATATTCCTGTAGTTATTGATCCCGATAGAGTACGAGGTGGTAAACACTTGGCACAATCGTGTGATGTTATTATTTGTGACGATGGTTTACAGCACTATCGNTTACAGCGTGATATCGAAATTGTCGTGATGGATGAGCGTCGACAAGGTAACGGGCATTTGCTACCCATGGGGCCACTGCGAGAAGGCTCATGGCGTTTGACTTCCGTAGATTATTTGGTGGTTAATAATAGTCCCGCTCAATCAGAACGAGAAATTGANATGCAATTATTACCAGGAAGTATTACTCCGGTCGCATCCGTTGAGACCGTCTCAGTTCCTTCTTCTTTCACCAAGGCTATTGCTGCAATCGGTAACCCGCAACGATTTTTTCAATATTTGTTAGACAATGGATTTATAATAGAAAAAACTCAGGCCTTTCCCGATCATCATCGTTATCAACCTGAGGAGCTCGATGCTCAAACAACCTTGCTAATGACCGAGAAAGATGCGGTGAAATGTAAAACTTTTGCCGCACCAAGTTGGTTCTATTTGCCGATAAGCGCTCAATTTAACAANGATTTTTTGGGTCGCTTGCAGAACTCTCTCAAGGCATCCATAGCGAAGAAAAATAACTTATGAAAACATTTGATAAAAGACTTTTAGAGGTGTTAGCTTGTCCTACTTGCAAGGGACCAGTTATTTTATATAGTAATGACAATATTCAAGAGTTGGTGTGCCGTTTTGACCGACTTGCGTTTCCTATCCGAGATGCAATTCCAGTTATGCTAGAAGAGCAAGCGCGGACACTCACTCTCGATGAACTTGATAAGGTAAAATAATATGCAATTTGTTGTGGTGATTCCAGCGCGTTTTGGTTCTACCCGTTTCCCTGGTAAACCTTTGGCTATGTTAGGGGAGAAACCTATGATCCAACATGTTGTAGAACGTGCAAACAAAGCACAAGCGGAAAAAGTTATTGTTGCTACAGATGATCAGCGCATCGCTGATGTAGTTACTGGATTTTCTGGCACTGTGGTAATGACCCGAAATGACCACGAGTCAGGTACTGAACGACTTGCTGAAGTGGTGAATATCCTAGATTTACCTGATGATACCATTGTAGTGAATGTGCAAGGGGATGAGCCACATATTCCGGTTTCGATTATAACTCAAGTTGCACAAAATCTCGCAGCCAACCCACAGGCCGATATGGCTACTTTGGCTTGTAAAATCCAAGCTACAGATGAGTTATTTAATCCTAATATTGTGAAAGTTGTGACGGACCGTTTTGGTCTTGCCTTATATTTTTCACGCTCGGTCTTACCGTTTTCTCGTAAAGACATGTTAGCAGGAGAATCTGTGGTTCCAACTCAGGGTATAAACTTTTCTGATTTACCTGATATTTATTTGCGGCATATAGGCATTTATGCGTATACAGCCGGTTTTATCAAGCAATATGTCGCAATGGAAGCGAGCCCTTTAGAACATATTGAGTCGCTTGAACAGTTGCGAGTGCTGTATCACGGTGGACGGATACATGTCGATGTGGCACTTGCCACGCCTCCTCCAGGTATTGATACTCCAGAAGATTTGGTGATAGCACAAGAAACATAAATTACTCATTACAATGGTAAGAGTTTGGCGCATACTACGGCAAACTCTCACTTTCAACTGCTGAGCGAAACAGTCAGTTTCTGAGCTCCAATTTAACTTCTTAACTAATTATTCAGCTTCGCTTTCTTCTTCATTATCAAGAACCACACCCCAAATATCGTGCTCGTTGGCATGAATGATCTCAGCCCACACTCTATCACCAGGCTCCGCTGCAAAGAAATTGTTTAAGTGAACAACGCCATCTACCTCAGGAGCATCAGCATAACAACGACCGACGGCACCTTCCGTATTTACCTCATCAATGACGACCAAATATTCTTGACCAATACGTTGTTGTAATCTAGCCGCGCTGATTTCGCTTTGTACTGCCATAAAACGCTGTAAACGTTCTTCTTTGACATTTTCAGGCACATGGTCGGGTAAATCATTTGCCGTTGCGCCAGCAACTGGAGAATAGGTAAAACAGCCAACACGATCTAACTGCGCAGCTTTTATAAATTCTAACAACTCAGTAAATTCCGCTTCTGTTTCGCCAGGAAAACCAACTATAAATGTCGAGCGAATGATGAGTTCAGGGCAGATCTCACGCCATTTTTGGATACGCTCTAAAGTTCTATCTGCGCTGCCTGGTCGTTTCATCAACTTCAATATGCGTTTAGATGCATGCTGTAAAGGAACGTCAAGATAGGGGAGAATTTTACCTTCTGCCATTAGGGGAATTAAGTCATCGACATGTGGGTAAGGGTAGACATAATGCAAGCGGATCCACATACCTAGCTTACCAAGTTCAGCACATAAATTATTCATGTGTGTTTTAACCGGCATGCCATCCCAAAAGTCAGTTTTATGCTTGACGTCTACCCCATAAGCACTTGTGTCTTGTGAAATGACTAACAACTCATTTACACCAGCAGCTTGTAAGCGCTTTGCTTCGTTAAGTACTTCTCCGATCGGTCTGGAATCTAATTTTCCACGCATCGATGGAATTATACAAAACGTACATTTGTGGTTACAGCCTTCAGAAATCTTTAGGTAGGCATAATGGCGAGGAGTTAATTTTATCCCATGATCAGGGACTAGGTGTAAATAAGGGTTGTGTTCAGGCTTTGGTAAATGTTCATGGACTTGGGCAACGACAGATTCGTACGCATGAGGGCCTGTGATAGAAAGTACATTTGGATGAACTTCGCGTATTTCATCTTCTTTGATACCCAGACACCCAGTTACGATAACTTTTCCATTTTCTTTTAATGCTTCGCCAATTGTATCTAATGATTCCTCAACCGCTGAGTCGATGAAACCACAGGTATTTACAATAACCAAATCAGCATCGTCGTAAGTAGGTACAACATCATAACCTTCCGTGCGTAATTGCGTCAGGATACGTTCTGAGTCAACGAGGTTTTTAGGGCAACCCAAAGACACAAAGCCAATCTTAGCATTTAGCCTTGGCGATTGAAGTTTGTTCTGGTTGAGTTCTTTGATGACAATTGATTGGGTGTCAGCTTGTTCTGATAAGATCTTTTTGGGATTGTTCAAGGTAGTCGTTTGCTTTGGTGTAAACTTTTCAACAGTCATAAATAGCTCAATAATACTAGGAAATGTAACGTTCTAAGTGAATAAAATTGTTTGCACCCCAAGTACTTGTATTAAAAGGTGGCAAACCATTGTCGTATTGTACAGGAAGGGAAGTTGCTAAGTAAGAGCTGTCGGATCCTGAATGGGTAGTAAAGATAGATTATTCTCTAGCCACTCAGCCATAGCCCCTTTATCCTCAATACAAATTGCTCCATAAGAAGTCGATATTAAATTTAGGGCGATAAGTTTTTTGATGGCTTTGTGAGCAGATAATACAGTAACCCCTAGTCTCTCTGCACAATCGCTTTGGCGCATTTTTATGACATTGTTGTTATTAAATAAGCAGGCTTGGTAGAGCAATTTAGCGAGCTGCACATGTGTGGGTAATCTTAGTACATCATCTAAACGCTCCAACGTGACATGTAATTTAACCGCTAAAGAGCCTAGTAAAAAAGACAGTATATCTGGATGCTCGCTACTTAACTTATGAAAGCTTGTTTCAGAGATATGATAAATTTCACAGTCAGTTAATGCTTGTGCATTATGGGTTCTAGGTAAGTCAGCAAATAATGTGAACTCCCCAAAGGTATCACCCTTTTGTAATACAGTTGCGAGTTGATACTGGCCATCAACTCCATAATTACCAATTTTTACTTGGCCTCTAGCGACAATAGAGAGCCCAGGTTTGCAGTCACCACGGTCGTGTATTTGTGTACCCTTGTTAACAAACCTTAATACTGAGTAGCCACGACAAATATCAATAAAATCTTGATTTAATAGGGTTTTTGATTTGGATATGGAGGAGACTTTAAACATATAATTTACAAAGATATATAAGTATATATTTAAGCATCATAGAGATTTGTTAATTTGTTTGCAATTATTAATGAGGTTTTTATGAATTATCAATTTGTAATTTTAGGTGTATTTATTACGTTTGCCTTAATTGAAGTATATCGTTACGGTTTTTTTAAAAAAGGTGGAGAAGTCAGGGATGATAGTAGAGTTGAGCTAATCGGCTCAATCGTTTTATTAGTCATTACACAACCCTTGGTATTATTTATGGGGGCTGCACTTGCTGGTTTTATAGCGCCTGAATACCAAAATGCTTTAGTGGGTTCATCAATCTTCTTCCATCTAGCTTTATTGCTAATATTTGACGATATGATGCAGTATTGGTGGCATCGTTTGTCACATACAACGCGTTTTATGTATAACTTGCACCGTGCCCATCACAATGGTAAATACATGAGCGTAAGAATCGTTTTCCGCAACAATATATTCTACTATTTATTTATGCCTTCCTATTTGGTTCTCAGGCATGTTGATTTATTTGGGTTTGGGTTGGACTTACGCTTTTTATGTAGTCGTAAAACTGACGGTGATCATGGGGGCCCATTCAGAATGGAAATGGGATCGTGTATTATATTCAAAGCCAATGCTTCATCCCATTGCGTGGGTCGTCGAACGTGTTATTTCTACTCCATCAACGCATAGTGCGCACCATGGGTTAAAAATGGAAGATGGTGTTACCCATTACAAGGGCAACTATGGGAATTTATTATTTATCTGGGATATGATTTTTGGTACAGCCAAAATCACGCGAAAATATCCCGAACAATATGGCATAGAAGGGATGTTTAGAGCGAATTGGATTGAACAACTTGTTTGGCCGTTATACAAGACACCTCGTACAAAGAAAATCTCGGTAGATACTGATAACCATAGCACTTCTCCTGGATGAGTTTTTCATTAGGTTAAATATTTGTCTTGAACAGATATTTCTGTGGACCCAGTACTTTGCAAGAAGGATTTACGTAACCTTTTTTTGGTTGTCCAGAAAGCCCTGAGACTTTACTTTGGGGCTTTTTTTTGTATTCTGTTAATATATTTCCTATCTTTTTTATATAGCGATATCAAATGTTAGCGTTACCTTTACAATATTATGATGAGGCTGGTCGTATCCTTCCCCCTAAAGCATTATTTTGGTTACATATATGGTTACTTCAATCCATTTTAATATTTATGGGGGCCGCTGTTATTAAAGATAGTAGTGCGGAAATTTTAGCGTTTTGGTATCCATCTAAAACAAAACTTTATCTTGCAATGTTAACAAGCATACCAGCATGTTTATGTCTATTGTTGGTATCTTACCGCAACATTCTGTGGGAGAGAAATCTGCTTTGGCCTTTCCATTTCGTTAAACCCTGCTTATTATTATCATTAGGGCTACAAACAATATTATTAGTTAATACCATCGTTGCCCAAAAATTCCATTTTTCATACACCTCAGGCTTTACTATTCTGCTCAATATGTGTGGTGCTTTATATGTGTTTAAAAGTTATCATTTGAAAGCAATGTGTCGTGATTGGCAATTACGCATAGTGAAATAATATTTATTTCCTAGCATTCTGAGCCTCGTTCATTTTATCTAGTAAGAAAGTCCGATACGGTGTTATTTCCAAGAGAAAGTATAGTTATGATGTTTGTCCCACAAAAAGCAAAAACGTATAAATTAAATTTTGACAGGTAAAAAATGAAATATAACTTTACATTACCACTCAGTGCAATTCTGGCATTAAGTGTTTTGCAACTATTAATAGCTTTTAATATTCTGCCGCCAGGTGGTGAAATGTTAGATACACTAAATGGTCTAATGGAGAATTATTTCTTTGCTCTGATATTTTTTATAATTCTATTAGAATCAATTGTTTATGTCGGTTTTTACTTTCCTGGACAATTCTTTGCTGTAGTTTTAGTGGTGGGAGCAAACCCTTCAATATCAGATGTTTTTTACATGACAATAGCGATGGTATTGGCCGCCACATTCGGGTCATTAATTAACTTTGAACTAGGCAAAAAGTCATGTGCAAAAAGTTTGATAGATACTACCCCATTAAATATTAAACAATTACTTTTAGCTATGATCCACATCAACTCGTTAGCTTTTTTTATGTTTAATCAAGGAGCTCAGCACAAAAGTAAAAGAATTATTATTTTTGCAGGTTTATTGAATCTACCATACTATTTATTATTGATTGCTGGGACTGCAGTGCTAAGCGAAAAGGTCATGGCTTTCGCCGAAAATACGTCCTTCTTGTTCAGCGCAATCGGGATCTGGTTGTTGGTCGCATTGTATTTAGATATAAAAAATATAAGGAGCTCTTTGCACAAGACTTAAACAACATTATTTTTTGTTAAAATCTTATCTAGTACTTTACTCACAGCGACAAAACCAAAAGTCGCAGTAACAGCAACACTGGCTCCAAATCCAGTTTCACAGTCAAGTTTGACTCCACTGTTATGTCGTATTTTACGATGACTTACCGAACCGTCGCCCTGAGGATAACGCAATTGTTCAGAAGAAAATACGCAGTCTACGCCAAATTTTCTTTTAGTATTTTTGGGAAAGTGGTGTTTACGTCTAAGTTCATTGCGTAATTTTGTTGCCAAAGGATCTTGGATCGTTTTAGTCAGATCGCTTACAGAAATTTGAGTAGGATCAACCTGACCGCCAGCACCACCAATCGTAATAATAGGGATTTTATTCCTTTTACAATGAGCAATAATTGCGCATTTAGCTGTAATACTATCGGTTGCATCAACTACATATGAGTAAGTAGTTGTAATGTAAGTCGCTACATTTTCAGGTAAAACAAAATCTTCAATTGTATTGATTGTGCAATGAGGATTGATCAGCTTTAAGCGTTCAGCCATAGCGTCAACTTTTGCCGTACCGATCGTATTTTGTAATGCGTGGATCTGTCTATTTGTATTAGTGATACAAATATCATCTAGGTCAATAATAGTAATAGCGCCTATACCTGAGCGCACCAAACCTTCTGCCACCCAAGTTCCGACACCGCCTATACCGACCACACAGACATGTGCTCGAGAAAACTCAGCTAAACCCGCAGTACCATAAAGTCTTTCTGTACCACCAAATCTTTGTTTTACCATGTTATTATTCATCTATGGTTAGCAAAACGAAGTTCATCTTCGCTTTAGTAATTTCGATGTTGATATAATACCATAGGGGTACTATTAACAAATAGCTAATACAAAGGGTTTAATTCTTGTTAGCCCTTTGGGTCTTTCTTTGTATAGTCGTTAACACATTTGATGACTTTGCATTTCCTAATAATATTTATTATGTGTAGATTAATATTTTGCAGTATCAAGTAAAGGGGAACTTATGATGATTCCCGTTATTCTCGCTGGTGGATGTGGCAGTAGACTTTGGCCAAAGTCTCGTGTGGCTCACCCTAAGCAGTTTTTATCTCTAACAGCGACACAAAGCATGTTACAAGATACCCTTGCGCGGATACCTGAAGTAAGCAACCAAGAACCCATTATAATCTGTAATGAGGCGCATCGATTTTTAGTTGCAGAGCAGTTGCGTCAAGTAGGTGTTACGCATAATGGTATTATTTTAGAGCCTGTTGCGCGAAATACTGCACCGGCAATTACTTTGGCTGCGTTGAATGCAGTGGCCACAGATCCAGAGGCGACTTTATTAATCTTGGCTGCAGATCATGTTATTCAAGACCATCAAGCGTTTGCCGAAGCCATTAAAAATTCAGAAATATTAGCTGCACAAGATAAATTAGTTACCTTTGGTATTGTGCCTCAAGAGCCACATACTGGTTATGGTTATATTCAAATTGATATATCACTTCAACAGGACCAGAAAACGCTAGGTTTTGAAGTATTAAGTTTTACCGAAAAACCTGATTTACGAACAGCGCAGGATTATGTAGATAGTGGCCAATACTTCTGGAATTCAGGTATGTTTGTGTTTAAAGCTAAAACGTATTTAGCTGCACTAAAGAAATTTGCACCTGATATTCTTAGGTATTGTACTGCTGCTGTTGCACAACAAAGCTTAGATTTAGATTTTATTCGAATACCCGAAGATACTTTTTTACTTTGTCCAGACGTTTCGATTGATACTGCCATCATGGAACATACCGATGATGCGGTTATGGTGCCATTGGATGCCGGTTGGTCAGATGTTGGTAGCTGGACGTCTTTATGGGATTTGGCTGAAAAAGATGCTAATGGTAATGCTGTAACAGGGGACGTAATGTTACACAATGCCAAAAGCAATTACGTTAGTAGTGAAGGTCGCCTGGTGACCTTAGTTGGTTGTGAAGGACTTGTTGTCGTGGAAACAAAAGACGCAGTTATGGTGGCAAAACAAAATGCAGTGCAGGATATTAAGCATATTGTTAATCAATTAAAAGCGTCAGGGCGACCTGAGTATGAATTCCACAGAAAGGTATTTCGACCTTGGGGGAGTTATGACTTGATTGACCAAGGCCAGCGCTTCCAAGTTAAAAGAATTTCAGTAAAGCCCAAGGAGAAACTTTCTCTACAAATGCATCATCACCGAGCTGAACATTGGATTGTGGTATCTGGTACTGCTAAAGTCACGATTGGTGAAAGGACCGTTACAATTGTAGAAAATGAATCCACTTATATTCCTATTGGTGAGATACATGCGCTTGAAAATCCAGGGGAGACACCTCTAGAATTAATTGAGGTCCAGTCAGGCTCTTATTTAGGTGAAGATGATATCATAAGATTCTCTGATCGGTATGGTCGTTCTAAATAGAAACTAGCAAATTAGTTTTAATCGACTAAGGTCATAATGAAATGAGAGGCTGTAACAACTATCGTTAAAAACCAACGTAAGCGTGTATATTCTTTAACCAAAGACGCTGGCAGTAATAGGAATTTTTGCTCATAAAAAATGAGTCCGACAAAACACATGCTCAAGGTTGGAATCGTCAATGATATCGGCAATAGTACAAGGGCAAGCCAAGCAATTACCGAAGGTAGCATTGCTACATATATCATGTGCTGACTATTCCTTTCCAATAAACTACTAAACCACAATACCCCACCTAAAAAAGACAAAATGATTGCACTGTAAAGAGTGAAGTAATGTCCTGCAAGACTAAAAGATAAAAGTCCTAATACAACGCTAAGAGGTAAGCAGATGAAGGGGATAAGCCCCGCACACCCCAAATACCAAGCTTCCTTTGGCAGATTATTTGATGATGTAGTCACGAAACTCCTTAATATTTGTTGGTATGTTAGTTTATATCATTAATTATGACAAAAGTTCAGCCTTTACTACATGAATTACTGATAGTTAATTGATGATTGTACAATAGAGCAATCAATAATTATTTTACACAAAAAAAAACCTGAGGATAAACTCAGGTTTTTTCTACCTAAAAGAACTTAGTCTTTATTGATAGGTGTATATGGACGTTGAGTTTCACCAGTATATAACTGACGAGGACGACCAATTTTCTGACCTGGCTGACTCATCATTTCATGCCAATGAGAAATCCAACCAACTGTTCTTGCTAACGCAAAGATACAAGTAAACATATTCGTTGGAATACCGATTGCTTTTAATACGATACCTGAGTAGAAATCAACGTTAGGGAAGAGCTTCTTCTCAGCAAAGTACGGGTCAGAAAGGGCAATACGTTCTAACTCCATAGCAACGTCTAACAACGGATCATCAAGTTTTAACTCAGCAAGTACTTCGTGACAGCTTTCACGCATTACTTTCGCGCGTGGGTCGATATTTTTATAGACACGGTGACCAAAGCCCATTAAACGGAATGGGTCAGCCTTGTCTTTAGCACGAGCGATAAACTCTGGAATACGGTCAACTGTACCAATTTCTTCTAACATGTTTAGGCATGCTTCATTTGCACCACCGTGAGCTGGACCCCATAAAGATGCAACGCCTGCAGCAATACATGCGTATGGGTTTGCACCAGAAGAGCCAGCCAGACGAACTGTTGAAGTAGATGCGTTTTGCTCATGGTCAGCGTGAAGAATAAAGATACGGTCCATTGCGCGTTCTACTGCTTCGCTAATAACGTATTCTTCAGCAGGCACTGAGAACATCATATTTAGGAAGTTACCAGCATATGAAAGTTCATTTTTAGGATAAACAAATGGTTGCCCAACACTGTATTTGTATGCCATTGCAATAAGCGTCGGCATTTTTGCAATAAGACGATGTGCAGATCGAATACGTGCTGAAGGGTCAGTTACGTCTAGGTCACTGTGGTAAAAAGATGATAAAGCACCTACGGTACCGCACAACATTGCCATTGGATGTGAATCATTGCGGAAACCATGGAAGAACATGTTAATTTGTTCGTGTACCATTGTGTGGTTTGTGATGGTTTCCTTGAATTCATTGTACTGGTCAGAAGTCGGAGCGTCGCCGTGTAAAAGCATGTAACATACTTCTAGGTAATCAGAGTTTTGAGCTAATTCACCAATTGGGAAACCACGGTGTAAAAGAACACCTTCAGCCCCGTCGATAAATGTAATAGATGAATCACATGAACCTGTTGCCATAAAGCCTGGGTCATAAGTGAAGTAACCAGTTGCACCTAAAGCACGTACATCAATTACGTCTTGGCCTGCAGTTCCTTGTAAAATAGGAAGCTCAACTTCCTTATCACCGATTGTTAATATGGCTTTGTTGTCTGCCATGTTGTTTTCTCCTCAGTTGTCCTGATTTCATATTTTGTGCAGTATGTATTGTTCTACACGTTTTGAAAAGGGGGCATATTTATACTGCTAAATGCTGTCTAAATCAATTTTTTAAATAAAAACCTTAAAAATTAACGTAAACGGTCATTTATAGGTCTTGAAATGTTCGTTTTGGTTTACTACCAATGTCTTAACTAGACACAAATAGTTGTAAATGTATAATGCTCTCGATATACTCACGTGTGCTTTATATCAGCGTTTGTGGTGAATGATTTAGGTTAAATTTCATCACAAAATGTTAACAAACGCGTAACATTGTTTGATTTTGTGACTAAAGCATTATTTATCACACTTTACAGTTTGTTTACACTTGTAAACTTAATGTTTAAGTAACCCTACGAATGAGAAATAGGCAAAATATTGTGAAAAAGCAAAGACCAGTAAATTTAGATTTAAATACGATTAAATTTCCCCCTTCTGCAATTTCCTCAATTTTACACCGTGTAACCGGAGTGGCTATGTTCTTTGCATTGTTATTTGTAATTTGGGCTTGGGCAGTATCCCTTGGCTCGCAACAAGGCTTTGCAGACGTACAAGTCATTATGGACGGGTTTATTGGGAAGTTTGTAGCTATCGGTACAGTATCCGCCTTAACCTATCATATTCTAGGTGGCATCCGTCACGGAATAATGGACATGGGATATTGGGAAGAACTAGAATCAGGTAACACCAGTGCAAATGTAGTCATCGGTATTTGGATTCTTCTAACATTAGTAGTAGGGGTTGCATTATGGTAACAAATCAAGCCACATTTAAACGCGACGGAATTCAAGATTGGGTTTCATTACGCGCTACCGCAATTATTATTGCTTTATTTTCTTTTTATATGACTTACATATTTATAAGTACACCAGAGATTACTTATACCGTTTGGCAAGAAATTTTTTCTTCTCTAACTATGAAAGTATTTACGTTTGCCGCATTAGTGTCAATTATGCTCCACGTGCGCATCGGTTTGTGGCAGGTTTTAACCGACTATATTAAACCAGCAGCTTTGCGTGCAGGTATACAGTATGTGTTAAACCTAATTGCCTTTGCATATGTTGCAGTAGGCTTATTCGTATTATGGGGAGTGTAAGATGAGTATTCCAGTTCATGAGTTTGACGCCGTTGTTATTGGCGCAGGTGGCGCAGGTATGCGAGCTGCATTACAAATTTCTGAATCAGGTAAAAGCTGTGCGCTTTTATCGAAAGTTTTTCCAACGCGTTCACACACTGTTTCTGCACAGGGTGGTATTACGGTTGCTTTAGGTAATTCCCATGAAGATAACTGGGAATGGCACATGTACGATACTGTAAAAGGCTCTGACTATATCGGTGACCAAGATGCTATCGAGTATATGTGTAAAACAGGCCCTGAAGCCATTATTGAAATGGAAAATATGGGCTTACCTTTCTCACGTACAGATGAAGGGAAAGTATATCAACGTCCATTTGGTGGTCAGTCTAAAAACTTTGGTGGCGAACAGGCTGCTCGTACTGCTGCTGCAGCTGATAGAACAGGCCACGCATTATTACATTTGTTATACCAACAAAATGTTAAGAACAAAACTAAAGTATTCTCTGAGTGGTATGCTTTAGACTTAGTTAAAAACCAAGACGGTGACGTCGTTGGTTGTACAGCCATTGATATCGAAACTGGTGAGGTGGTTTACTTCAAGTCAAAAGCTGTAGTACTTGCTACTGGTGGTGCGGGTCGTATTTATGCCTCTACCACTAATGCCCATATTAACACTGGTGACGGCGTTGGTATGGCTCTTCGTGCAGGCGTACCAATGCAAGACATGGAAATGTGGCAGTTCCACCCAACGGGTATTGCTGGCGCAGGTACACTGGTAACTGAAGGTTGCCGTGGTGAAGGTGGCTATCTATTAAATAAAGATGGCGAACGCTTCATGGAACGTTATGCACCGAATGCTAAAGATTTAGCAGGTCGTGATGTTGTGGCGCGTTCTATGATGACAGAAATCCGTGAAGGTCGAGGTTGCGATGGTCCTTGGGGTCCTCACATTAAATTGAAACTTGATCACTTAGGTAAAGAAGTCCTTGAATCACGCTTACCTGGTATTCTTGAATTATCGCGTACGTTTGCACACGTTGATCCAGTTAAAGAACCTATACCAGTTATCCCAACATGTCACTATATGATGGGTGGTATTCCAACTAATGTTGACGGCCAGGCAATAACCATTGATGAGAATGGTAATGAAAAACCAATTACAGGTTTATTTGCTTGTGGTGAGATTGCTTGTGTATCGGTTCACGGTGCCAACCGCTTAGGTGGTAATTCACTTTTAGATTTAGTTGTATTTGGTCGAGCTACTGGTTTACACCTTGGCGCAAAACTGGATGAAATTAGTAATGTGCGTGACGCATCTGATACTGATTTAGATGCAGCTATGGCACGTTTCAACCGTTGGGAATCTAGTCCTGTCGGAAAGGGTGAATGCCCAGTACAAATTAAGAAAGACATGCAACAATGCATGCAGTTAAACTTCTCGGTATTCCGTGAAGGTGATTCGATGGCAGAAGGCTTGAAAGAGCTGGCCGAAATCCGTGAACGTCTCCAGCATGCAAGACTGGATGACAAGTCATCTGACTTCAACACTCAGCGCATTGAGTGTTTAGAATTAGATAACCTAATGGAAACCGCGTACAGCACAGCAGTTGCAGCAAACTTCAGAACAGAAAGCCGTGGTGCACATAGCCGCTTCGACTTCCCTGAGCGTGATGATGATAATTGGCTATGCCACTCAATCTACCGTCCAGAGTCTGAATCAATGATTAAACGTGAAGTTAATATGACGCCGAAATTGCGTGAAGCATTCCCGCCTAAAGCGCGTACGTATTAAGGAGAACTATGATGCAACTTAATTTTTCAATTTATCGTTACAACCCTGATATTGATAATGCCCCACGTATGCAGGAGTATTCGTTAGAGGTAGAAGAAGGCCAAGACATGATGGTGCTTGATGCACTAATTGCCTTAAAAGAGCAAGACGCTACCTTATCATTTCGTCGTTCCTGCCGTGAAGGTGTGTGTGGTTCTGACGGTATGAATATGAATGGTAAAAATGGTTTAGCATGTATCACACCATTATCTGCATTAGGTAAAGGTAAGATTGTCGTGCGTCCGTTACCTGGTTTACCTGTTGTGCGTGACTTAGTTGTTGATATGACTCAGTTCTACACACAGTATGAGAAGATTAAACCATTCTTGATCAATGATGATAAACAGCCACCATCTCGTGAGCATATCCAGATGCCCGAGGATCGTGCAAAGTTAGACGGTTTATACGAATGTATTCTTTGTGCATGTTGTTCAACATCATGTCCATCATTCTGGTGGAACCCTGATAAGTTCATTGGTCCTGCAGGGTTACTGCATGCGTATCGTTTCTTAATCGATTCTCGTGATACTGCGACTGAAGAACGATTGAATGATCTTGACGATGCGTTTAGTGTATTTAGATGCCATGGAATTATGAACTGCGTAAGCGTTTGTCCAAAAGGCTTGAATCCAACCAAGGCAATCGGCCAAATTAAGTCGATGCTGTTACAACGAGCTGTTTAGTTGTAATAGGGACAAGATGCGTACCTTGTCCTTGTAATTTTCTAAATAGCTGTCCGAGGATTGGACGGCTATTTTTTTGACTGTGATATACGTTTGGACATGTAATTAGTCCAATAACATGACATTGTAAACAGGACACAATAATGCAAGAAAGCGCGATGAAAGCATGGTGGGAATCATCTCACATGGCTGGTGCGAATGCCGCATACATTGAGGAATTGTATGAAGCATACATAGAAGATCCACAAAGCGTACCTTCTACTTGGCAACAAGTTTTCGAAAGCCTCCCTAAGGTGGACGGCGTAGAATTAGACTCTAATCACACATTGATACGCGATCAGTATCGCAAGATGGCTGCCTTAGGTCCCATCGCACGTGCTGCTGGTTCTACACCACAGCAAGTAGGTGTGGCAGGTGATGAAAAACAAGTCAAAGTACTACAATTAATCAATGCATTCCGTTTCCGCGGACACCAACATGCAAACTTAGACCCGCTTGGTCTGTGGCGTCAAGAGCGTGTTCGCGACCTCGAGCTATCTCACCACAACCTAACTGAAAAAGACTTTGACACTCAATTTAACCTTGGTTCTTATGCCATAGGTAAAGACAAAATGTCTTTGGGTGAGTTGTACAAGTCATTGAACCGCACATACTGTGGCTCGATTGGTGCTGAGTATATGCATATTACTGACACTGAACAAAAGCGCTGGTTACAGCAACGCATCGAATCAGTGGAAGCAAAACCTGCAATTACACGTGAAGAAAAAATTAAAATTCTGAAGGGCTTGATTGCCGCTGATGGTATGGAAAAATACCTAGGTGCTAAGTTCCCTGGCGCCAAACGCTTTTCCCTAGAAGGCGGTGACAGCTTAATTCCAATGCTAAAGAGCCTTATTAATGAAGCGGGTGCTTCAGGCTCTAAAGAAGTGGTCGTCGGTATGGCCCACCGTGGTCGTTTAAACGTCTTAGTCAACGTATTAGGTAAAAACCCATCAGTATTATTTGATGAGTTTGCTGGTAAACACGATGATTCGCTAGGTGCGGGTGATGTGAAATACCATGCTGGTTTCTCCTCTGATTATGCTACTCCAGGTGGTAACGTTCACTTAGCTCTGGCATTTAACCCTTCGCATTTGGAAATTGTGAATCCTGTAGTCATGGGTTCAGTTAGAGCACGTCTATCGCGTCGTGATTCAGAAGGTGCCAAAGTATTACCAATCACGATTCACGGTGACTCTGCAATTGCTGGTCAAGGTGTTGTGCAAGAAACATTCAACATGTCACAAACCCGTGCATATGCTGTAGGTGGTACTGTACGTATTGTTATCAACAACCAAGTAGGTTTTACTACATCTAAAACCGAAGATACTCGCTCAACACAATATTGTACTGATATCGCTAAGATGGTCCAAGCACCGATTCTACACGTGAATGGCGATGATCCTGAAGCTGTGGTATTTGTGACTAAGTTAGCATTAGATTACCGCAACAAGTTCAAGCGTGATGTTGTTATCGATTTGGTATGTTATCGCCGTCATGGTCACAATGAAGCTGATGAGCCGAATGCAACTCAGCCATTGATGTACCAGAAAGTTAAAAAGCATCCAGTACCACGTGAACTATATGCTCAGCAATTAACAGCAGAAGGTTCAGTAGAACAGCATGAAATTGACAAGCTTATTGCTGAATATCGTGCCGCACTTGATCACGGTGCTTGCGTCGTAGAAGAGTGGCGACCTATGACTGAGCATTCAGTTGATTGGACACCATTCCTAGGACATGACTGGGATGTTGCTTATGATCCTAGTTTGTCGGTTGATAAAATCAAAGAGTTGGGTGAGCGTTTAATCGATTATCCTGCAGAACACAAATTACAATCTCGTGTTAACAAACTTTATCTAGACCGTAAAGCGATGGTTGAAGGTGAGAGACTTGTTGATTGGGGTATGGCAGAAAATATGGCGTATGCTTCAATTTTGTCAGAAAATACGGATATTCGTATTACTGGTCAGGATTCAGGCCGCGGTACGTTCTTCCATCGTCATGCCGTGTTACATAACCAGGCAGATGGCTCTACTTATATGCCATTACAGAACCTTTATCCAGAACAGGGTCAAATCGAGATCCATGATTCGGTTCTTTCTGAAGAAGCGGTTATGGCATTCGAATATGGTTTTGCAACTGCTGAACCAAGAACTTTGACGATCTGGGAAGCACAGTTTGGTGATTTCGCCAACGGTGCTCAAGTTGTATTTGACCAGTTCTTAAGTTCTGGAGAAGCGAAGTGGGGACGTTTATGTGGTTTAACCGTATTGTTGCCACATGGTTACGAAGGACAGGGTCCAGAGCATAGTTCTGCTCGCCTAGAACGTTTCCTACAGTTATGTGCTGATCACAACTGGCAAGTTTGTGTGCCGTCTACACCTGCTCAGGTTTATGGTATGATCCGTCGCCAAGCTGTGCGTCCAATGCGTCGTCCATTAATTGTGATGTCACCTAAGTCGTTACTAAGACATCCACTTGCGGTTTCTTCTCTGGACGAATTAGCCGAAGGGACATTCCAAAACGTAATTGGTGAGATTGACGAGGTTCCAGCTAAACAAGTCAAACGCGTCGTACTATGTTCAGGTAAAGTTTATTATGATTTGCTTGAGAAACGCCGTGAAAACGAACAAACAGATGTTGCAATCATTCGTGTAGAACAGTTGTATCCATTCCCAACAGACGAAATGGCGAAAGTACTCGCTGATTATCAACACGTTACGGATTGGGTCTGGTGTCAAGAAGAGCCGAAAAATCAAGGCGCTTGGTATTGTTCACAACATCATTTCAATGAGTCTATCCCAGCGGGACAGACTATTAAATACACCGGTAGAGAAGCTTCTGCATCTCCAGCGGTTGGCTATATTGCAGTTCACAATCAACAACAAAAAGCGTTGGTTGACGAAGCACTTAACACTAAATAAGGACCTAAAATGACCACTGAAATTAAAGTTCCGGTGCTACCAGAATCAGTAGCAGACGCAACTATCGCAACTTGGCATGTTAAAGCAGGAGATTCTGTGACGCGTGACCAAAACCTAGTTGAAATCGAAACCGATAAAGTCGTTTTAGAAGTAGTTGCTCCAGCTGATGGTGTTATTTCTGAGATTTTACATGAAGAAGGCGCGACAGTATTAGGTGAGCAACTTATTGCTAATCTTACTGAAGGCGCGGCAGCTACAGCTCCAGCAGCCAAAGCAGCACCTGCTGCCGCAGCTCCTGCGGCTGATGCACCTGCGCAAGATATTAAAGTGCCAGTTTTGCCGGAATCTGTAGCTGATGCAAATATTGCCACATGGCACGTCAAAGTGGGTGAGCCCGTTAGCCGTGACCAAAATTTAGTTGATATTGAAACAGACAAAGTGGTTTTAGAGGTTGTTGCTCCAGCTGATGGTGCATTAGTGTCTATTTCTGCCGAAGAAGGCGCAACAGTTACTGCCGAAGAAGTGATTGCACAGTTTGTTGCTGGCGTGAGCGCTGCAGCTCCGGCTGCAGAAACAACTGAAACTGAAGAATCAGATGCATTGAGCCCATCGGTTCGTCGTTTACTAGCAGAAAAAGGCGTTGATGCTTCTGCTGTAAAAGGTACGGGTAAAGGCGGTCGTATCACTAAAGAAGACGTTGAAAAACATCTTAAAGGTGGTTCTGCACCAGCTCCAGTGGCTAAAGCAGAAGTTGCTGTGCCAGCAGTACCTGCTGGAGAGCGAAGTGAGAAACGTGTACCGATGACACGTTTGCGTAAAACTATTGCGAATCGTTTACTAGAAGCTAAAAATTCTACAGCTATGTTAACTACGTTCAACGAAGTCAACATGAAGCCGATTATGGATTTACGTAAACAGTACCAAGAAAGCTTTGAAAAGCGTCATGGTATTCGTCTAGGTTTCATGTCTTTCTATGTAAAAGCAGTTACTGAAGCATTAAAGCGTTACCCAGAAGTTAATGCATCAATTGATGGCGATGACATTGTTTATCACAACTACTTTGATATCTCGATTGCAGTTTCTACACCGCGTGGTTTAGTAACACCAGTATTAAAAGATACTGATACACTAGGCATGGCTGGTATTGAAGGTGGCATTAAGTCATTAGCACTTAAAGGTCGTGACGGTAAATTATCTCTTGATGAGTTACAAGGTGGTAACTTTACTATCACTAACGGTGGTGTATTTGGTTCGTTATTATCGACACCAATTATCAATCCACCGCAAAGCGCAATCTTAGGTATGCATAAAATCCAAGATCGCCCAATGGCAGTGAATGGTAAAGTAGAAATTCTACCAATGATGTATTTAGCATTATCTTATGACCACAGAATCATTGACGGTAAAGAGTCAGTTGGTTTCTTAGTGACAGTCAAAGAAATGCTAGAAGATCCAACACGCTTATTGTTGGATGTATAAAGCCTAAGACTTTGGTCTTTGCATATTGTGAAGGATGATACATGACGTATCATCCTTTTACATGTGGACAAGGAAAATGTTCACACAACGTTGAATGTAGTCGATTTTACGACTTTCTTTAATTAATTAAAAAGCGGAACAAAATAACCATGAATTTGCATGAATATCAGGGTAAGCAGCTGTTCAAAGAATACGGTTTACCTGTATCTGACGGATTTGCAGCAAGCACACCAGAAGAAGCAGTAGCAGCAGCTGAGAAAATTGGCGGCGATATGTGGGTAGTTAAATGCCAAGTACACGCGGGTGGCCGTGGTAAAGCGGGTGGTGTTAAGCTCGTTAAAGATACTGCAGACATCAAAGAGTTTGCAGCAAACTGGTTAGGTAAAAACCTAGTAACTTATCAAACAGATGAGAATGGACAGCCAGTTAGCCGTATCTTAGTTGAATCATGTACTGATATCGCTCAAGAATTATATCTTGGTGCTGTGGTTGACCGTACTTCACGCAAAATCGTTTTCATGGCATCTACCGAAGGTGGTGTTGAAATCGAAACTGTTGCAGAAGAAACGCCTGAAAAAATTCTTAAAGCTGAAATCGATCCTCTAGTCGGTGCACAGCCTTTCCAAGCGCGTGAAATTGCGTTTAAATTAGGTCTGAAAGGTGTTCAAATTCGTCAGTTCACAAACATTTTCATGGGCTTAGCCAAAATGTTTGAAGACTTAGATTTAGCACTTATTGAAATCAACCCATTAGTAATTAAAGAAGACGGTGATTTACATTGTCTAGATGCTAAGTTAGGCGTTGACTCTAATGCTTTATACCGTCAACCAAAAGTACGTGAAATGAACGATCCATCTCAAGAAGATGCGCGTGAAGCACATGCTGCACAGTTTGAATTAAACTACGTTGCGCTTGATGGTAATGTTGGTTGTATGGTTAACGGTGCTGGCCTTGCGATGGGTACGATGGATATCGTAAACCTACACGGCGGCAGCCCAGCGAACTTCCTAGATGTTGGTGGCGGCGCGACTAAAGAACGTGTTGCAGAAGCATTCAAAATCATTCTTTCTGATAGCAATGTTAAAGCAGTACTAGTTAACATCTTTGGTGGTATCGTGCGTTGTGACATGATTGCTGAAGGTATTATTGGTGCAGTTAAAGAAGTAGGTGTTAACGTACCAGTAGTTGTTCGTCTTGAAGGAACAAATGCAGAATTAGGTCGTGAAGTATTAGCGAGTTCTGACCTTGATATTATCGCTGCAGAATCATTAACCGATGCTGCACAAAAAGTTGTTGCTGCTGCGGAGGGCAAATAATGTCAGTTTTAATTAATAAAGATACTAAAGTTATTTGTCAGGGTTTCACTGGCGGTCAGGGTACTTTCCACTCAGAACAAGCGATCGAATACGGTACGCAAATGGTAGGTGGTGTTACACCTGGTAAAGGTGGTACAACGCATTTGGGTCTCCCTGTATTTGATACAGTAAAAGACGCGGTTGCAGAAACAGGTGCAACAGCATCGGTTATCTATGTACCTGCACCATTTTGTAAAGATTCAATCATCGAGGCTGCTGACGCAGGTATCGAATTAATCGTATGTATCACTGAAGGCATTCCAACGATTGACATGTTATATGTCAAAGAATACATCGCTGCTAAAGGCGTGCGTATGATTGGTCCAAACTGCCCAGGTGTGATTACACCTGACGAATGTAAGATTGGTATCATGCCAGGCCATATTCATAAAGCGGGTAAAGTCGGTATCGTATCTCGTTCAGGTACATTAACGTATGAAGCTGTTAAGCAAACAACTGACGAAGGTTTCGGTCAGTCTACTTGTGTTGGTATCGGTGGTGATCCAATTCCTGGTTCTAACTTCATTGATATCTTGCAGTTGTTCCAAGATGATCCTAAGACTGAAGCGATTGTTATGATCGGTGAAATCGGTGGTACTGCGGAAGAAGAAGCTGCTGAATTCATCAAAGCGAACGTAACTAAGCCTGTCGTTTCTTATATTGCTGGTGTAACTGCACCTGCTGGTAAGCGTATGGGGCACGCCGGTGCGATTATCGCTGGTGGTAAAGGTACTGCTGATGAGAAATTTAAAGCATTAGAAGCGGCCGGTGTTAAAACTGTTCGTTCTTTAGCGGATATCGGTAAAGCTTTACGTGAAGCAACGGGTTGGTAAACAACAATATTTAGCGACCGTTTATTAAGATAAAAGTTATCTATTTAATAATCATCGCCTTTTAAAAACGCATAAATAATTTTTGTTTATGCGTTTTTTTATGCCTTAATTTCTATCGTTTCATTACTCTTCAAATTCGAAAACCTTCTTATTATATTTAGATGATTGAGTAGACGAAAAAAACGTAGTGAAACGTTCAATGTCATATTTTATCTGCACCTCTGGCACTAATGGTGCTTCTAAATTTCCTCCAGCTACTGCAATAAGTTCTTTCTGATTTAATGGTTGCATATATTTTCCTCTTGTTTAGTCATGCCTTTACAGTATGACTGTTTTTTATGATTTATCTGCTGACTCTTAGTTGAGTTATTGTAAATTCTTTGTTAATGAATACGTATGCAAATGTTTGTTATTTTACTGCTATGTTTTTAATATGCTAATTGCTATAAGAGAAAATTTTTATGTAGGCGTTTGACCTATTTTAAAAATCTAAATTTTAACGGGGAATGGGACACAATATGAATAAATTCAGACCCAGCTTGATAACTGCAGCACTTGTCGCAGGTGGCATGGCATTTTCAATGTCAGCTTATGCACAAGACGCCGAAGAAAAGCAAAAGAGTGAAGACGAAATAGAAGTTATTGAAGTTAAAGGCTTCTCGACTAGTCTATTAAAGTCTCTAAATCAAAAGCGCTTCGGTGATACAGTTTCAGAGCAACTATCTGCAGATGACCTTGGTGGTTTACCAGATGTTTCAATGGCAGATGCATTAACACGTCTTCCAGGTATCTCAGCTGTTCGTACTGGTGGTCAAGCTGCCGAGATTAATATTCGAGGTTTATCAGGAGACTTTGTTTTTTCAACTTTAAATGGTCGAGAACAGGTTTCAACTTCAGGTAATAGAAGCATCGAGTTCGATCAATATCCATCGGAGTTGATTAGCTCTGCAGCAGTTTACAAATCGCCAAAAGCGTCACTTATCGAGGGTGGGGTAGCTGGAACAGTCGAACTTGTTACAGCAAGTCCGCTGGATAATGATAAAGAACATACATTTAATTTAAACGCACGAGGCATGTTTAATGACCGTGCCAATGAAGTCTCTGACGCAGAAGAATACGGAAGCCGCTTGAGCTTTGCCTATCAAGGCAAGTTTATGGATGACACTTTGGGTGTTGCCTTGGGTTATGCGCGTTTATTCCAGCCGTCGGTTGCAACGCAATTCATTGGCCTCGCTCCTGGTGGAACAGTAGCTGGTACTGACTTTATACCAAGTGAAGGTTTCGAGATGCAGCACAAAGGTGGTGAAGAAACTCGAAATGGTTATATGGCATCTGTTGAGTGGGCACCGCATGACAACTTCCGCTTAAAAGCTGATGGCTTTTTATCGCGTTTTGATTCTGAAGAATTTGCTCGTGGTTATCGCGTCAAGTTAGATGCGACTAAAGCCTCTGCAGCAAACCTGACTACGACGCCTGATGGCTCAGTAACAGGCGGTGTATTTACCCGTAATAGTGGCAGTGCGACACGCGTTGAATTAGTGAATGACGATAACCAAGACTTTGATGAAGTAGCTAGCTTTGGTTTAGGTGGTGAATGGAATATTTCTGATAATTGGTCAATGACCTTCGATTTATCACATTCTTCTGCTTCTTCAGATTTCCGTAATGGTCTGCTATGGTCATTGGTGGCTGAAGATGCTACAGCCGATGTGCCAGTATTTGACGAAAATGTGCAAATCGTTTATCAAAACAACGGTCTAAACCTTCCTGATATTGGATTTAGCCAATTTGATGCATTTAGCGATATTAATCGTGTTATGGTTTCTAAATACGGTATTTATCCCTATCAAAATGAAGATGAAGTCGATGCGTTTCGTATTGATTTCAAATACGAGTTAGATAATGCCTACTTCTCATCAATTGAGTTTGGTGCGCGTTATTCTGACCGTACCTATTCAAATGACCGTTCCGTTTTTGAATATGGCTCCGATTCAGGCTTTCCACGTAATCAGCCACCATTGCGTTTAACGCAAGATATGGTAGAAGTGGTAGATTGGCAGGGTGACTTTAGTTATTTCCCGAGTTACTTATCGATTGATTTAGATAAAGCGCTAAGTGCATGGTTCCCTGGTGGAGTACCACAACCAGTACAAACATGGGGTACAGCACATCCAGGTGTTATAAATAGTCCAACGCCAGGTCAAGGCCCGAATACAGCTTGGTCAGTAACAGAGTCTGGTTCAGTGTTTGAAGAAGTGACTTCTGCTTACGCGATGGCTAATATTGATGCTGAAATCGGTGGGATCCCTGTCACAGGTAATGTAGGGGTTCGGATGGTGGACACCAAACAATCATCAACTGTCTTACAGGACGTTTCGGAAGATGTCTTGAATGAATTTGGCGAAGTGATTGATACTCGTGGTAATCCCGTTGCTGGAGCTCAATACTTAACTGATGATGCCGGTTTGATTAACGATTATTTTGCGTTAAATATCATCGGTGATGAGTACACAGATTACCTACCATCGCTTAACTTAAACTTTAGAATTACAGATAACGATCAAGTGCGTTTTGCTGCGGCTAAAGTGATGGGGCGACCACCCATTAATCGTTTATTTGCTAATGCAAATGTACGTGTTTCTGATGTCTTTGCTTCAATTGACGAAGATACGGGTGACGTTGTTCTAACTAACCCAACAGCGGTGATTAACGGTTCCAGTACGAACAGTCCATTCTTGAGACCGTTCTATGCAGATCAATATGATTTGTCTTATGAAAGATATTTTGATGAAACTGATGGTGCGTTTGTTTTTGCATTGTTCTATAAAAATATTCAATCCTTTATCGATACCACTTCAACCTTCCCATATGACTTTGCGGGTAATGGTTTTGATGTACCAGATGAAGTTACAGTAACAATTTTAGATGAGAATGATGACCCGGTACTTGACGCTAGTGGCGATCCAAGAACGGTGGTTATCCCGACTGAAAATGGCACGTATACCACCGCTCAGAATAACTCTGAAGGCGGTTATATACGCGGTGTTGAAGTTGCATATACGGAAATCTACAGCATGCTTCCAGGTATGTGGTCTGGTCTTGGTATGAATGCGAGTTTCTCTTATACAGAATCTGAAATTCAACGAACGACAGGTAATGGTGTCTTTAGTGGTTCTTTGCCTGGTCTGTCTGAGCAGGTCGCAAGTGTTACCTTGTTCTGGGAATACGAAGGTTTTGAAACGCGTGTGTCTTCACGTTATCGCAATCCGTTTGTATCTAAACAAGTTGCTGTGAATGACCAAACTGTGAATTTCGATAGTGAAACAGTCGTTGATTTCCAAGCTTCTTATGAAGTCAATGAAAACATGAGTGTGCTGTTCCAAGCGAATAACTTAACTGATGCGCCGACCAAGAGTTACTTTGGTGATGAAGCATTGGTGGGGACGATTCAGTACTTTGGTACTCAGTACTTCCTTGGTTTGACTTATTCATTATGAGTGCAATAAAACATCTTATGAATACTTTTTTGGGTCATAAACATTTAATAACATCGGAGCAACAACCTATGTTTACATCAATCCGCAAATTAGGTTTTGCAGCAGTCATGCTAACAACCCTAGGATTAACAGGCTGTGGTGGTGGATCAGATATTGAATCTGGTGAAGTCCTCCTCGCTTGTACTGCGCCACAAGTACCAAATGCTACAGGTACTGCTTGTGTCGCACCGCCGCCGATTCAGTGTGCGCCACCAACGGTACCAGATGAAGCAAACGAAAATTGTGTAGTGGGTGCAAATCCGGATCTTCCTGATCCTTCATTTTTCCCATCTGAAACGCAAGCCGTGTTGTACTACAACAGAGCTGCAGTAGGGGCGACTAATGCCGCGAATGATCCTGCTTATGAAGGTTGGAGATTACACACTTGGAACAACGATGCTTGTGATGCCCTAGAGCCAGAATCTCTTGCACCTTCTTGGGACAATGGTTTAGTGCATGATGGTGTCGATCCTAATTATGGTGCATACTGGGTACTAGAGTTAAAAGAAGGCTTTGGAACTTGCCATAATTTCATTATTCACATCGGCACTGATGATGCGGGTAAAGAAATGGGTGGTTCTGACTTTAAAGGTAGCCTAATCCAAGATGATGAAAAGTTTGCTCGTATGAACTTTGCCATATCTGGTGAGCCAACGGTGTTTGAGTTCCCACTGATTTCTTTAGGTGAGCGCCCAGTACAAATCGAAGGTCAAGCTGCACATTGGTTAGACGTGAATACCATTTTATGGGATGCACCTGATGCAGTTGCCAGTGTAAAACTACATTACTCTGCAACGGGTGATTTAGAGGCAACCATCGACAATGGCCTCAACGGCACTGCAGTCGATATGCTAGCAATCGATTTATCTGATGAGCAAAGTGCAATTGCCCCTCATTTAAGTGGTTTAGCTGCTTATCAAGGTGAGTGGGATGCTGTTGCGGCTAAAGCAGTCGTGAAGACTCAAGCAGTATTAGCTGGTTACGATGCTGATGGTAAATTAGTCGCCGCTACTGGTATTCAATTAGCTAATGGTCTCGACCAGTTATATACCGCTGGTGAAATGGATGCAGACGAAGCCGACTTAGGTGTCATTTACAATGAGGACGGCACTGTAACTTCAGCCGTTTGGGCACCGACAGCACAAAACGTAAAGTTAAAAACGTATAGTGCGGATAAGCGCTTAGTTGATACGTTTGCAATGATTGAAAATACAGATACTGGTGTTTGGTCATACACAGGCACTGGCTTGGACCGTATGTTCTATCGCTTTGAAGTTACGGTCTATCATCATTTAACAGGTGATATCGAGGTCTTTGATGTAACTGATCCTTACTCAGTCAGCTTGGGTGTAAACGGTCGTTTCTCACAATTTGTGAATCTAAACGATGCTGATTTAAAACCAGAAGGTTGGGACGACCATGCTGTGCCTACAGTTGCCAATCCAGAAGACGCAGTCATTTACGAAGCCCATATTCGTGATTTCTCAGCGCTGGATATGACCACCAGTGAAGCTAATCGTGGTAAGTTCTTAGCATTTACAGAGACCGAAACTGACGCTGTTAATCATCTTCAGGAAATGGTTGCTGCTGGTGTGACACACTTGCACATGTTACCTGCTAATGATATCGCAACGATTGATGAGCGAGCAGAGCGCACAGTTGATTTGAACAGTACTGTTTTTGAGTTATGCCTACTTAACCGCCGTCTTGATATTTGCGGTGAAGTAGATTCAAGCATGACGTTATTAGAAGTCTATGAAAGCTATGATGCATTTCTAGAGCCGGATAAAGCACAAGCGCTGACGGAGCAATTACGTAACTATGACCAGTTTAATTGGGGTTATGATCCGAAGCACTTCTCTGCACCTGAAGGTTCTTATGCCACTGATCCAGATGGTGTTGCTCGTATCTTAGAAATGCGTGCAATGAACCAAGCATTACATGCAATGGGGTTACGTGTTGTTTTGGATGTTGTGTATAACCATACCAACGCATCGGGAGCAAATGACAATTCAGTGTTTGATAAAGTCGTGCCTGGCTACTACCATCGTTACAATGTTGAAACGGGTGATATCGTTCGTGATTCATGTTGCGATGATACTGAAGACCGTAACCGCATGATGGCTAAGTTCATGGAAGACTCTTTATTGCTGTGGACTGAACATTATAAGTTTGACGGTTTCCGTTTTGACTTAATGGGTAGCCACTCGAAAGATACTATGTTGTCTTTACGTGAAGCAGTGCAAGCAGTTGATGCTGATAACTACTTCTACGGTGAAGGTTGGACACGCAACGATCGCGGTGTAACTCAGGCTAATCAGCCTAACTTAGCGGGTTCGGAAATTGGTACATTCAATGACCAAATTCGTGAGGCAGTTCGTCAAGGTCGTTTCTTTGCCAAGAACAATGGCGACAACACAGGTGATATTCTTGATGCGACTGATCGGATCAAATCTGCATTAGCAGGTACGTTATTAGATTATGCATTACAAACTAATACCGGTACTACATCACCGACCAGTGCTTTAGGTGGTTATGCTCAAGATCCTGCTGACATCATAAACTATGTGTCTAAGCATGATAACGAAACATTATGGGATAAATTCAACTACGAGTTACCTAATGATCTTACCTTGGCCGAACGTGTCCGTGCACAAAACATTGGTATGGCAATTCCAGTCCTAGCGCAAGGTATTCCATTCTTGCAACTAGGTGGTGAAATGCTGCGTTCTAAGTCAATGGATCGCAACACCTATGATTCAGGCGACTGGTTCAACAAAGTTGATTACACCTTGATGAGTAATAACTTTAATGTTGGTTTACCTCTTGCTCAGGACAATCAAGGTGCTTGGGAAACGATTGGTACGTTTGCGTATTCACCAGAACGTGCAGCTGGAATGGACGAAATTGTATTTGCTAAAGAAGTCTTTAAAGAGTTTTTAAGTATTCGTACAAGTTCGCCATTATTCCGTCTAACGACAGCTGATGACATCAAAGCGCGTGTTGGTTTCCATAACTTAGGTCGTACTGCGATCCCAGGTGTGGTTGCCATGAGTATCGATGACGGTGGTGAGTTGATGGACCTAGATACGGCAGTTGATGCTGTCATGGTTGTCATCAATGCAACGTATAACGAACAGTCAGTCCGTGTTAATACGGCAACAGGTTTCACACTACACGATACATTAGCCAACTCTGTTGATTCGGTTGTTCGTGGTGCAAGCTTTGCCGAAGGTGTTGATGATGATGCCGGTAATGGCCTTTTCACAGTACCCGCACAGACAATTGCAATTTATGTGCAAAACCAAGGTGATACGCAAGGTATGGGCTTGTCCGCCTTCGCCACAGCGGGGGCACCAGATGTTGTTCCTTATGGAGACACTACGGTTTACTTACGTGGTAGCATGAATGGCTGGGGTCAAGAGACTGCCTTTAATTACGAAGGTCAAGGTATCTATCGTGCAACATATACGTTAGATGCTGGTACCGAGTATCAATTTAAAGTCGCTGAAGCTGACTGGTCTAATCCAAACTTAGGTGGTCCAGATGGTGCAAGTGATGTAGTTGTGGAAGATTCGGTATTCAACTTAGCGCCGAGCAACAACAATCTGAAGTTTACTCCTGATGAAACCGCTTTATATGAGTTTGTTTTTGATGCAGTAGATACTGAAAATCCAACCCTATTAGTACGTAAAGATAATCCTTACTTCGGTACAGATATCTATGTGCGTGGTGGTATGAACGGTTGGGGTACAGGTAACCCTATGACTTATGAAGGTGATAAGGTCTTTGGTGCAAACTTCACTGTTGCTGTTGGCGATTATGAGTTCAAAGTCGCTTCAGAAGATTGGTCAACTGTCGATCATGGTGCTGTAGCAGATACTGATGAAGCTCGTAACATGACGGTAGGTTCAACTATTGAGACAAATCTTGCAGGTGGCCAAAACTTCCGTATATCAATTGATTCAGAAGAAGAATACAAATTCACTCTCGATGTATCAGGTGAAGCGCCAGTACTCGGTGTATTTAAAGCTGAATTCTTTGGTGCGACACCTGTATTTTTACGTGGTGGCATGAATGGTTGGGGTACGAATGACGAACTCGTATATGCAGACAATGCATATAGTGTTTCTATTCCAGTATCAGCCGGTATTGTCGAGTTCAAAGTTGCTTCTGACGATTGGTCAACAGTCAATGCTGGTGCAGTAGATGGCGATAATCGCGATATTACACTCGGTATGCCGTTGCTGTTAATGCAAGGAAGTAATGATAACTTGCGTTTTGATGCCCCAGAAACAGGTAACTATACTTTCACAGTGACAGGCCCTAATCCTGCTGCGCCGAAGGTAACTGTTACTTTAGATGAGTAAAGGCTTAGTCTGACTTAGTTAGAAAGCCATATAAAACCGTGAACCCAGCAATGAGTTCACGGTTTTTTTTGGCACAGTCAAAAAGCGAACGAAACCATGCCAGATGCTGGTAGTTTATTAGCTATAGAGAAATAGAAGGCTGCTGCATATGCCGATAAGCTTAAAGAAAGCTGAAGTTGGTGGCCAGAAAGCACCTGTTAGTGAAGGAGAAGTTAGCTTTATAGTTTGAGCCAATAGCAAGATTGACTTTTTATATAGCACTGCTTCAACTTGTTAATAATCCTGATTAAAGCAAGTTTTCATTGTTAATTTATGACATGTTTTGCGCCCATATTTTAAAGAATGTCATTCGTCAAAATTGCCATTCTATTACTCCAAATTATCTAATAACCTTTCTAGTACACCATCTCTTTGTAAGATGACATCTTCTATCGTTGGCGCATCTAAAATATTAGGCGTGATACCAGCGTTGGGGGTTTCATTTAAAGGTTGCTGCTTAGGAGTGTATGCAAAGAGAGGGACATCGACCACAATCTGACTATTTGGCAATGTTAAAAAGAACATGCCTCCACCATTAATACCTTTTTGATTCCCTCCTGTCATAGAGCCAACTACATTGACTCGCTCATTAGCCGCTAACGCTTGAGTTAAAAAGAATGAGCTAGAGGCATTGGAACCGTTTACTAATAGGTGGATCTTGCCATTATATATCGAATCAGTTGGTATAAATGGTTCTGATGATGTTTGCTGTTCTGTTGATTTAGTATAACCCGTCACAAAATCTGTGCTGATTTCGCGGGTATAGCCTTCAGGTTTAAAGAATCTTTGGTCCCAAGTTCGCAAATGTTCCTGTAGATTATTAGGTACATTCTGGTATTTAATAATCGGGGTGTAATACATATTGTCGAACTGTTTTCCAAGATTCAGATAACGCGCTAAGTACTCGCTGACTTCATCTAATCCACCTGTGTTACCGCGGATATCAATAATCAGCTCTGATACATTTGCAGCTTTTAACTTGGCAAAACTATCGGCATAAAATTGTCGCCAAGAAAAATCCATATTGTAGGTCGCAAAAGTCGGTAGAGTCATCATTCCAACATTGCTGGGAGTAAGCGCAAATGACCAGGTTTGTGTTATTGGAGTATTGGCGACTATTTTTTCTTCTCTTTCTAAAAGCGTTAAACCTGGTACATCGATGAACAAGGGACGGCTGGTATTAGCTAATATTACTTCGAGTTTATAGCCTGCACGATCAGTGCTACTTGTTTGCTTATCAATGAAGGGGAAATACACATCAAATGGTTGTAACCCTGTTCTATTCGTCAAAGTCAATTCAGTTTGTTTTTGAGCGGTATTAGCACCATCGCCACGCATGTAACTCAACAATTTTTGCGAGAGCAGGGCAACATTTTGACCATTAATACTTTTTATCTCTGTACCGGGTTTTAACAAGGATTTATTAGAATAATTGTGTGTAATGTACCAACGTTTATTAATTTGGGTGAAAGACAATGGTAATTTATTTGCTGGGCCTAATAAGAGCTGTTCCACTATAGCACTTTGATTGAGTGGATTCAGGTAGGTATGGCCGCATTGCAATTGGGTCAACAATTGAGCCAATTCACTAAACACAGTACTCAATGGTTGCGCTTGGCCAAATGTGGCTTGTGTTTGTCTGAGTTTTTGCTGCCACTGAACTTCGTTTTGATAACGATATAAACCTGGATGTAAAGTATCTAGGGCCTGTTCTAGGACCTTTAAATCATCTTGTAATTGCGCAGGTGTTAGGAATGGCATGCTATCATCATTTAATGCATCTGGTACTGCAAAAGTATGTTTTGAATATGTAGTTTCCTGACTTACTTTTAGCGTGCGTAAACTTTTCAGAGGCTCTTGTTTGTCTGCAGTCGTAAACAAGAACTTTATTTCTGCCGGGGATTGATTGAACCAGAGAGAGATTTTGTGTTGCTTGCGCTGTTTATCGCTAAGCATTTGCAAAGGTTTGGACATATCAAGTGGTGGGGTATCACCGATAATATATATTGTTTGAGCAGTACTGGTTTGCACCGTAAAGTGGACTGTCTCGGCCCAAACATTGCGTGCACTTAACAGTGCGATAACAACAATAAAGCATAGGCTGGGGATACGCGCAATCGTCATAACTCTTCCTTGATTTTTATGTGACTTGAAGGCTCTTTGTGCAGTTCAGCGCAAATTTAACACACCTTTAATGATATCGACATATAACGTTTGTATTTAAGGCATGCTTTTGACTTGTTGTGCTAAACGCTTGATAACGGTATCAATATTCATTGTGCCTGCTCTTTGTGCTCTTTGATAATAATACAACGCTTCGGGTATGCGTTTCACTTGATGCATGTTTTTTGCGCTGCGAAGATTTTCTACTGGGTCGTGTGGTAATGCATCAGCAATAATTTGTTGAGTCTTGAGAACCATAGGGAAATTTTTTTCTGTTTTATATTGAGCCAATGCCTTGCGTTGCATCGTGAGCCAATCGATCTTCTTTTGGACTTTTTCTAGACCTAGACTAGCTTCCCAATTTTGTGGTTTGGGCAATACAACTGGTTTTGGGAAAGGGCTAAATGGGTAATCAGAGGTTAATGCTAAGATATCCGCAAAGCCAATGTATTCTTCACTTGGAATGATAGGGCGCCTTTGCCAGGCTGTATCCGCAGAAACATAAACCGTATTTGGGATATTTTTTTGGGCTGTAAAATACTGCTCGTAAAATGCATTTGCTAGCACAAAATAACCAGATATATTGGGGTGAAGGTGTTCTAACATAACATTTCTACCAATTAGCCCTAGCGGACTACGCTGGCGCATTTGGTTTTCAGTATCGACTAATGTTACCCCTTGACGCGAAGCTAATTGCCTAATGATTGTATTGATAGCTTGTGGTGCTCTAAAGCGTAAATTATCTAACTCTTTAGCGTCCAATAAAGCTTTTTTGGCACAACTAATATGTTTAACGCTAGCGCATAAACGGCCAAGTTCGAAATGTAAGTCGGCACTATGACTTTGTTGAATTTGCTTATGAATTAAATCTAACTCAAGCAATAAAGTGTCTTGTTGATAGTTTTTTATATTTTGGGTTAATTGGGTCAGTTTTCCTTGTAGTTCTTGGTCTGCAGGTGAACTGCTAAAGGGAGGGTGATCCAATTCGTTACTGGCTAATGTTGAGATATAAACAGGAATATTTGCCGCTGCATACTTATCTAAAAGAAGTCTCATATTCTGGGTGAATTGTTCAATACCCGCAGTAAATATATCGCTATCAAGCGCGATCTCCTTTTCTTTTGCCACTTGAGACATTAACGTTCTTGATGATGAAGATGCATCATCTGACGAAGAAGAAGTGGGCGAGGTTTTGAGTTGTTTGACGTGAGAATACATCGCCTGCATCAGCTGAAATATACGTAACTCTTTAAGTTTTAAAAACCATAAGGTTGTCGTGTTTGAGGCGGTAATGGAATAGTTAGATCCGACACCTAGGATCCCTAAATATTCATTATGACCGGCATAAATAAATATCGCATCTGGGTCTTGATCGATGATTTCATCTGCAAAATCTAGCAAGGTATAAGAGTTTACTGCGGACATTGCAGTATTGATGACTTCTACATATCGAGTTGGGTGTGTTGCCCTGATGCGATGTTCTACCATACCCGCAAGTGAAGCGCCTAAGCCATAAGGATAACCTGCAGCTGTTGAACCTCCCTGCACAAAAATACGTAATCCGTTTTCAGGTTTTTCGGCCAAAAAGAAATTAGCTTCCATGGAAACCCGTGGTGTTTGTTCTACCTCATTAAAATATCTTTTTACAATGTCTGGGCGAGGAAGTACGTAATCAGGATGGGTTGGATTACTAATAAACAGTGGGTANTCCTCACCATAATTGACTAAGCGCAGACTGAACTCTAGTACAAGGATAAAAACCAGAGGAATAAGTACGGCAATACTTCTGAACAGCCANATTTTCATGATTGATTTTCCATAGTACGTTGCACTTGTTTAATATACTGCTGTATTTGGGTGTTGTTTGGTTGCATCTTTGCGACTTTTTTTAGCAGTTGTAATGCTTGTTTAAATAACTGTTTATTAAATAAAATGTGGGCATAATCCATGATTATCTGAGGATTCTTTGGTGTTAAAGAATGTGCTTTGCGAATAAAATAATGGGCATAATCCAAGCTCTTTGCCGCCCGATAGAGTTGCGCTGTTTGCCAGGCTAGTTCAGTACTATAAGGTAGGGCAGTAGCCATACTCGCAGCAGCATTTGCTGCAGGCAAAAAGTCTTCTTCAGTCATGAAATGATTAAGTACGGCTTGTTGTTGAGCTAACCATTGTCCATCCTTAAGACGTTGTTGTCCTATTTTTTGTAACCTTGTCTGCGCCGGAATTGAGATTGGTACCTGTGGTTCTGAAACAAACGGATAATCTGCCAGTAAACGGTTAATTTTTGTGTGCGCTACGTAATTGTCTGCCTCAGATACCCATGCATGTTGCCAAGTCAGTTCTTGTGTTCTTTTTAAGACTCCTTTATCAACGTATGTATTATTTCTTGCATGCGTCGTTTTGTTGGTATTATTGTCAAAATTATCTTGGCTCAAGTCGTTGTGATTGCTAATTGGCTCTGTAGTGCTAACGAAATTTATGTCAGTCTTATTAGTTTTTTGAGAAGAGGATCGAGCTTGAAATAAGCCAACTTCTTGCATCTTCGCAATTGCACTCTCTGCGAGAAGAAAATAACCCCGAGTATTGGGGTGTAAGTGTTCCAGCATCAAAGTGTTATCTATAATATTGAAAGGACTTGCTTGTGCAAGGATCTTCTCCCCTTCAACTAGGTGTACATGCGCATAATTTTGACTTTGTTGTTCTATGATTGTGTTGAATACAGACGGCGCCCGAAACCGCAAACTATCATAGTCTCTAGCAGATGCTAAAAGCTGTTTAGCTCGTACTGGGTTGACCTGGCGCAGAGCTATACCAAGTGCAAAATTTGTCTGTGGATGGTATGGATGAGCATGGTAGAACTTTTGGAGAGCGGTGATATCTCTTTGTTTTTGTGCATTCTCCAGTTCTTTTTGTAGCGCTTCGGGAAGAATATAAGGTGCAGCAAATGGAGGCTGCTGTGCTAAGTTACTGGCAATAGTAGATAGAAATACAGGTATTTTCTGCTCCTCAAACTCACCTAGTATAGCATGCAGGTTATCAGAAAATTGTTGTTTACCTTGCTCAAAGACAACGCTCTGATAAGGAATATTGGCGTTTTTGGCGACGCTAGCCATCACCGTGCGTGAACTTCTTTCTACTTGGTCTAATGCATCAGTGAGTTGGAATTGCATTAGTAGAGCTTGTAAAACCTGAACTAAACGCCACTCTTTTAACGATAAATAAAGTAAGTTTAACGTGTGCGAACCCAGTCCACTAAACCGCGAACCCACTCCCATGACGCCAAGATATTCATTATGACCTGCGTATATATATATGGCATCAGGCTCAATTTCTAATATCTCAGGAATAAAATCTCTAAGCATATAACTATTAATAGATGACATTGCGACAGAAATAAATTCAATATTTTGTTCAGGGTAAAGGCCGTGAATACGTTGTTGCATAAAACCCGATGGTGAACCAAAACGGCCATAAGGGAAACCGGCCGCACTAGAGCCCCCTAAAATAACAACTCGGGTAGTATCTAGTGGTTTTTTAGCTAAAAAGTAGTGGGTGTCCGGAGCAACTTGTGGGGCTAATTCTGGACTGGGAAAATAACGTTGAATGACTTTAGGATTGGGTTGGATGTATTCTGAATGTTGTTCTACGGGAATAAAAAGGGGTTCATATTGGTCATCAAAAAGAAGACGTAAAGTCCCTTCCAAAGCACATAATAAGATGATGGGAAGTGCCAAAGCAATGGCGTAAAAGCTAATACGTTTTACAGTCATAACGTCTTTTTATAGTAACAATTAGTTTAGAATAAAATCCTGCTAACAATTTCGCAACAATTATTCACGTTTGTTTAGTTTTTATGGCACAATTAAAACATAAAAATAAAAGAGCGTTGCTTTTATGAGCAACGAAAGCAAGTGCCCATATGTCCAATAATTACGTTTTAGGGATATCTGCCCTATATCATGATAGTGCGGCTGCATTACTACTCAATGGCAAAATCATAGCCGCGGCTCAGGAAGAGCGTTTTACACGCAAAAAACACGATCCGAGTTTCCCAACTCAGTCAATTTTATACTGCTTAGCGCAAGCCAGAATTTCCTTAGATCAATGCTCAGCCATTGTTTTTTATGATAAGCCGTTATTGAAATTTGAACGTTTATTAGAAACCTATCTTGCGCATGCGCCCAAAGGTTTCTTGTCGTTTGCGCGCGCAATGCCCATTTGGTTGAAAGAAAAACTGTACTTTAAGCAATTACTGCGGCGTGAGTGTCGGCATATATTAAGTCTAGATAATGGACTGTCAGATAAAGACTTGCATGCTATGTTACCTCCAATAGCATTTAGCGAGCACCATCTTTCACACGCAGCATCTGCTTTTTATCCTTCCCCTTTCAAGTTTGCTGTCGTGTTGTGTTTGGATGGCGTAGGGGAATGGGCAACGACAAGTGCCTGGTTGGGGCATATAGATACACTGACGCCACTTTGGGAAATCAATTTTCCTCACTCCTTAGGGCTTTTATATTCCGCTTTTACCTATTATTGTGGCTTTAAAGTCAATGCTGGTGAATATAAACTAATGGGTTTAGCACCTTATGGTAAACCTGTATACAAGGATATTATTTACCGCCATTTAATTGATGTAGCTGAAGACGGAAGTTTTGCTTTAAACCTTGATTATTTCGATTTTTCTGTGGGTAAAACCATGGTCAATAAAGCGTTTTGTAATTTATTTTCGACACCGGTTTTACCTCATGATAGCCCAGTGACACAGGTACAAATGGATCTCGCAGCATCTATCCAAGTTGTCATTGAAGAAGTCGTATTAAAAATTGCCCAACATCTAAAGCAAACCACGCAAGCCGATTATTTATGTTTAGCCGGTGGTGTTGCTTTAAATTGTGTTGCTAATGGCCGTATTGCTAGAGAAGCTGGGTTTAAGGATATTTGGATCCAACCCGCAGCTGGGGACGCTGGTGGTGCTTTGGGTGCTGCTTTGGAATATACTTATCGTTGGGAATTAGGCGAGCGAGTACTCGAGACAAGTGATGCGATGCAGCACAGTTATCTTGGTCCAGAGTTTAGCCATAAGGATATTATAGCTGCCTGCTCTGAGTGGGGGATTACATATACTGAGTTTTCTACTGCTGAATTGCTACCACAGACTGTTACATGGTTGACTAAAGAGGCTGTTATAGGGTGGTTTCAAGGTCGAATGGAGTTTGGACCTAGAGCACTTGGGAATCGCAGCATTTTAGGTGATCCTCGTTCTGCACACATGCAACAGACCATGAATTTAAAAATCAAACAAAGAGAGTCATTCCGACCATTTGCCCCGATTGTCTTGCAAGAATACGTACAAGACTGGTTTGTAGACATCGAACATAGTCCTTACATGTTACAGGTCGCTCAAGTTCAAACACAACACTTGTGTCGTTCCAAGGAGCAAATTGCAGAAGCTATTTTGCACTCCCAAAGACCGGATAGCTCACTAACTGCGACAGATTTTATCGACCAAATGCAGCATAAAATTAACCAAACTCGCTCGTATATTCCTGCGGTCACCCATATTGATTATTCTGCACGCGTTCAGACAGTAACAGCAGAACAAGCTATTCATAGTTTACTTACAGAGTTTCAACTCCGCACTGGTGTCCCTTTACTTATCAATACCTCCTTTAACGTGAGAGGGGAGCCTCCAGTATGTACCCCATATGATGCGATAAGGTGTTTTTTGGCGACAGAAATGGATTATCTCGTAATGGAAAATATTGTTTTAGATAAATCTGATATGCCTGAAGAGGCAAAAAATAAAGCACGAGAGGTCACTTTTGCAAAAGATTAAAATTATGATGAAAACACTGTGGCAACATATGGCATTACCTGTTGTTGCTCCAGACAATATTCCAGTGTTACGCAATTTTTGTTGGCAATTTAGCCTGTTCTTTGGTTTGATTTTTATGGGATTTTTACCCTGGCTATTGGCCCACCCAATACCATTTTGGCCCATTGTACCAATCCTATATTTGCTGAGTTTTGGCTGGATTTATACCCCCGCAGTCTATCCGGTCTACCGAATTTGGATGGTCCTTGCCAGTATTCTGAGTTACACCAATACATATATCCTTTTAGGTCTGTTTTATTTTATGGTTTTTGTCCCTTTGGGTTTGATTTTACAGGCCCTCGGTAAATTAGATTACCAAAAAAAAGCAGAGCTTATTGATGGATCCTATTACCGTAAACGCGAAGACGTTCTCACTAAGGAACGTCTTCGCCAACCCTTTTAAATAAACTTTAGCTGTCAGGCTTGGGTTTAATTATAAAAACATTCATTGGCCACATGTCACTCGGAGACACACAAATGCAAGAATTTTTACAGGATTTATGGGAATTTTTAAAAGTTCGAAAGAAGATTTGGTTACTTCCCATTTTTGTCTTTTTAGTTTTGCTTGGTGGGATTGTCGTCGCTACACAGCAATCGTCACTAGCTACCTTTATCTACACATTATTTTAATAAGCTTTTTTGCTCAAGCGTATTGAAAACGTATGCAATACTTTGATTATAAAAAACAAGGTAGTATATAAAAAGTATTAAAGATAAGAGTTTATAAGATGAAGACATTTACTTTAACCGCACTTTTTGTCGGTGCATTGAGTACACTTTCACTCCTCCAAGCATGTCAGCCTGGTCCTAGCACTAAATCAGTCCCAGCTAATCAAGGAGACACCAGTATGGCCTTTGATATGGTATCTAAGCCACATGTGAAACCAGTAGTCTACCAAGTTTTTACGCGCTTATTCGGTAATACGAATACGACCAACAAACCGTGGGGAACACTTGCTGAAAATGGTGTAGGCAAATTTTCTGATTTTACGCCAACTGCATTAGCAGGAATAAAAGAATTAGGTGTGAGTCATATTTGGTACACCGGTGTACCTCATCATGCACTCGTCAATGATTATAGTGCCTATGGCATCAGCTTAGATGATCCTGATGTGATAAAAGGACGTGCCGGTTCGCCTTATGCGGTAAAGGATTACTATAATGTGAATCCTGATTTGGCAGATGACCCTGCAGCACGTTTAGCCGAGTTTAAAGCCCTTATCGCGCGAACTCATGCGCAAGGAATGAAAGTCATCATTGATATTGTACCCAATCATGTCGCACGCGCCTATGAGTCTACTTCTCGTCCCGAAGGCGTAGCAGATTTTGGTGAGCAAGATGATACTTCTGTCGAATACGCTCGCGATAATAATTTCTATTATATACCTGATGAAGATTTTCGCGTGCCTGAGTCAGCTGATGGATATCGTCCACTAGGGGGAGATTCCGCCCCATTGTTGGATAATCAATTTACTGAAAGTCCTGCTAAATGGACCGGGAATGGTTCTCGTTTAGCGCAACCTAATATGCATGATTGGTACGAAACAGTTAAAGTTAACTATGGTGTTCGCCCAGACGGTAGTTATGATTTTCCAGTTTTACCAGAAGCTTACAGAGACTTGAGTGTAGCAGAGCACCATGCTTTTTGGTTGGATAAAGATTTACCCGATTCATGGTACAAGTTTCACGATATTGTGCATTATTGGTTAGCTATGGGCGTTGATGGTTTTCGTTATGATATGGCTGAAATGGTCCCAGTAGAGTTTTGGTCGTTTTTGAATTCGTCTATTAAAGTCCAATATCCGGATGCGTTTTTACTGGCTGAAGTGTATAACCCTAAACAATTCCGCAACTATATACAGCTGGGTAAAATGGACTATCTCTATGATAAGGTGGATTTTTACGACAGCTTAAAAGCTGTCATGCAAGGACATGGTGATGCTCAGAGTTTAGAGCAAGTGCAAGCTAACATCGCGGATATTGCAGATCACATGTTACATTTTCTAGAAAATCACGATGAACAACGTATTGCAGCTCCTGAGTTTGCAGGTGATGCCGCTAAAGGTAAACCTGCAATGGTTGTTTCTGCACTTATCTCACGCTCACCAACTATGTTGTACTTTGGTCAAGAAGTTGGGGAAGATGGTTCTGAAGAGCCAGGTTTTGGCGATCCATCTCGGACTTCGATCTTTGACTATATTGGCGTACCAGCTCATCAACGCTGGATGAATGATGGTGAGTTTGATGGTGGTCAACTCAATGCGCCAGAGCGCTCATTACGTGAATACTATGTCAAGTTAATGGATATTGCTGCATTCCATCCATTAATGGGTGCCCAATACACCTCACTGCACGCTATAAATACTCAAAACGACGCCTATGGAGCATTACACTTTGCATTTGCACGGCATGACGCAGAAAATCTAATGCTTGTAGTGAGTAATTTTGCTGAGGATACGTCACTAGCTACAGAGCTTAGTTTACCTGCTACTTTAATTAATAGTTTGGGCTTAAGTGCTGGTGAGTATGCTCTGCGAGATATTTTAGAAGACCACAGTAGTCAACTTAACATTAATGCGGATGGTGCATCATTTTCAGTGAATTTAGCACCATTGAGTTCTACAGTGTTAGTACTAAACAAATAAGGCATTAGACGCATGAAAAAATATATGATGAGAGCTTTGCCATTGTTTGTGCTAGCGTTTGTAAGTCACAGCCTGCATGCTAAATTGGACGCGTTTTCTGTTGAGAAACATGTAGTTACTTTACAAACCACGCAAGGTGAGGTTGAGATTAAACGCCAAGATGGCGAATCTTTTGTGGTTGATTACAAACGTGATGGGCAAGTTCAAATACCCAGTTTTGCTTTAGCTTACCCCCAACAAGCATTACCAGTAACTGTTACAGAGAGTCTCTCTTTGTTAACTATTACCCATGCCGAACAAGCCATTCATGTTGATAAAGCCACCGGCCGCTTAGCTTTTTATTATTCGGGTAAAGAAGTGGTAAGTGAAAAGTCTGGATTGCTTGAGACCAGTGATGAGTTAGGCTTTTCATTTTATTTAGACGCTGATGAAAAACTATATGGGGGAGGTCAACGTCTCCTTGGCATGGATCGTCGTGGTCACAAAATGCCCCTGTATAATAAAGCTCATTACGGATACACAACTGAATCTAAGCAAATGTATTTTGGTTTATCAGCAGTGTTATCAGAGCAGCGTTATGCAATTTTGTTTGATAACAGTGCCAGTGGTGAACTCGATATTGGTCATACTGTTGCGGATGAATTACGTTTTAATGCGACAGGAGGCAGGACCTCTTATGTCGTTGTATTAGGTAATTCATTGCAACGAGTCAGTCAAAATATTGCAGAGGTAACGGGTAAACAGCCTTTATTACCGCGTTGGGCTTTGGGTAACTTTGCTTCTCGTTTTGGTTATAAAACCCAGGCACAAACGCTGGCAACCGCTCAAGCTTTTATTGATAACGATATTCCACTAGACGCCATTGTTTTAGATCTGTTTTGGTTTGGCCCTGACATCAAAGGCCATATGGGAAATTTGGATTGGTATACACCGAATTTCCCAGAGCCGGAAAGTATGATCGAGACATTGACCGCTCAAGGTGTGAGTACAGTTTTAATAACTGAGCCCTTTATTCTATCAACATCAAAGCAATGGACTAATGCAGTTTCCAATAACGCTTTAGCAACTAATAAGAATGGTGTAGCTGAAACGTTTGATTTTTACTTTGGTAACACAGGTTTAGTGGATGTATTTAACTCAGATGCAGCAAACTGGTTTTTAGATTTTTATGCACGCTTGGCCGAACAAGGTGTAAGTGGCTGGTGGGGCGATTTAGGAGAGCCCGAAGTGCATCCTGCTTCAGCTATTCACAATTTAAATGGGCGTTTAGTTGGTGCTGATGAAGTCCACAATGCGTATGGGCACCAATGGGCAAAGATTCTCTATGAACATCAAGTCAAAATTCAACCTGAATTACGTCCATTTATTATGATGCGTAGTGGTTTCTTGGGTTCACAGCGCTACGGCATGATCCCATGGACAGGAGATGTTTCTCGTTCATGGGGTGGATTGCAAGGTCAGGTCGAACTAATGTTACAAATGTCGACATTTGGTGTGGCATATACTCACTCAGATTTAGGGGGGTTTGCCGGTGGCGATAAATTTGATGCAGAGTTGTATTTACGCTGGCTTGAGTTCGGTGCTTTTACGCCTGTGTTCCGTCCGCATGCTCAAGATAATATAGCACCAGAACCGGTTTTTCACGGCAAGGAAGTGATGGATACAGCACGCGATATTATCAAATTACGTTATGCACTTACCCCTTATAATTACTCCTTATCACTGGAAAACAGTATAACAGGAGTACCTTTGGCACGTCCGGTAAGTTTCTTAGATGCATCAAGATTCACCGATTCTAAACATTATATGTGGGGTGATGCGTTTTTAGTTGTTCCGGTTAAACAAGCAGGGGTGACTGAACAAACGATTGCGTTACCGCAAGGTGTTTGGTTTGACTATTGGCAAAAACAAAAATGGAATGGAGAAGAAATTGTTACAGTTGCTGCACCTGTTGGAAATATTCCCCTCATGGTCAAAGCTGGCAGCTTTGTACCATCAGTGACTCCTAAACAACATTTGAAAGCTTACAATACAAAAAGTTTAAATATTGCTTATTATGCGGATGCTTCGGTAGCAGAAAGTACTTACGTGATGTATGAGGATGATGGCAGCACTCCACAAACGTTGGGTTCAGGCGAATATCAGAGTATTGTTATGTCTGCAGCTCAACGCGACAAAGCCTTATCTTTACTGTTCACTGTAAAGGGAAGTTATGCGGGTGTACCAGAACAAAGAATAATCCACCATACAATTTACGGGGTGAAGGACTTACCTGAGCGCGTTATTATTGATGGTAAAAGTGTTGATAACACCCAATGGCAATGGGATAAGTTAAATAATAGTTTAAGTTTTTCTTCGTTACTTCAGCAAAAAAAACAGGTAGATATAATACTATAATGATTTTTCAATGACATAATNTGTAAATAAACTAAAGGATTTGNTCTTTAGGGGCGATAACATCATTAGGCGTCTTAGTTCTAATAAANCTTACATAGGTTGATTCATTTGAATAAGGCGTTACTAAGAGAGCNTNTTTCAATATTTTTTAGACAATGATGAACAATATGTCCGACATTATGGCAAAACCATCACTCTTAGTAGTTGATGATGAAATTAATATATTAAAGTCGATGCGTCGCTTGTTTAGGCAAGCTGGCTATGATGTCCATACAGCAAACAGTGGCTATGAAGCTCAATTAATCTTGTCTGATACACACGTGGATCTTGTGTTATCTGATTTTCGCATGCCAGAAATGAACGGTGGCGAGCTACTGAGTTTTGTAAAACAGACTTACCCTGAGATTACGTGTTTAATCATTAGTGGTTACACTGATTTTGATTCAGTACTAAGTATTCTGAATGAAGGTGTTGCTTACAAATTCTTGACTAAGCCTTGGGATAACACAAAGCTAATAGAAGAAGTTAATTCGGCCTTCGCTTACAATTTGGAACAGAAACAAAAACTCAACGAATTAGCAACTTCACACGTAAAAGAAATGCTGAGTGCGGTTAAGGTTTTGCAACATGAGAATAAGATATTTAGCCTAGCTTATGTAAAGATAAATAATGTTTTTGATTTAAAAGATGCAAATGTAAGAACATCAGATGTCCTGCCGCGAATTGCATCTTCGATATTGTCACAAACGCCTGCATGTAAAGTCTTTAACATTCATCCCAACGAAATGCTCTTATTACTTCCAGTTCATACAGTAAGTGAAGCACGTCATTTTATGACGCATGTTCTGTATTCTGAATTAAATGCTCTTTGGTTAAAAATGGAAGAAGCTAGTATTGATTTAGCAGGAAGTTTTATTTGCTCTTCAGATTTTAACGTTTCGACTCATAATCTTTTCGAGACTCTTCAAGATGCATCAGAGGTATTGACTAGTCAAGAGCAGTTTGTAAGTTTAAATAATCATTATTTGGAGGCAAAGAAAAGACGTCTAACTATAAAATCAAGCATTCATAAAGCAGTTAAAATGAATCAATTTTCTTTAGTTTTTCAGCCGAAGGTAAAATTAAGTGATGGTTTAGTGGGATATGCTGAAATATTACTTCGTTGGTATCACCAAAATTTAGGTTGGATTACTCCAACTGAATTTATCGAGATCGCAGAAGCTGATGGTCAAATTAACGATATCGGTGATTGGGTGATTGAACATGGTATAAAAGCTATCGCTAGGTTTACCCATGTGTGTCAAGAGTTTAAGAGTCTTTCTATTAATGTTTCAGCTAATCAACTAATGAATTTGAAAATTGTTGACACGATCAAAAGCACTTTAGAAAAATACCAAGTAGATGCTAAACATCTAATTATTGAAGTAACAGAAACTGCCTTAATCAAGAATCTCGCTGTTACTTCCAAAACCTTGCATGCGTTAAAGACCTTAGGTTTACAAATAGCGATCGATGACTTTGGAGTAGGCTATTCTTCCTTTGCTTATTTGAGCAAGTTACCAGTGGATATTTTGAAAATAGACAAGGCAATGCTCGATGACATTGAGTTTAACCTAGGTACACAAATGATAGTTGAAAACCTTATAAAAACATGCCATGGCATGAATGTTAATGTTGTTGCAGAAGGTGTGGAAACACAAGGTACTTTCGAAAAAATAGAAGCGGCTAATTGTGATTATGTCCAGGGCTATTTCTATTCAGTCCCTATTAGTGAGCAAGAAATAGAAAAAATGTTCTTAATACAACCTTTCCGAAAGAATAATCTAGTATGTACTGCCTAGAGTAGTCTGTTCAATTAGTCGGTAAGTTTAAAAACCATAGATTTTTGAAAAACACTCACTGAAAAATGAGTCATTTTTTGCTATAATACGTATATAAAAAACACTCAAACATCCAAGTAAATTCTAGCTTGTATGGTATTTATACGACAGTGAGAATATATATGCGTCTCTTATCATTGAATTTTCTTAGCAGAACATGGTTACTGCCTGTACTTTTTGCTCCATTGGTCTTTTGGGGTGTAGCAAATGCAACACCTGAGGCATCTCTATCCAAAGAGCGTAATGCACCCATTGCCATAGCTATTCATGGCGGTGCCGGAACGATTACTAAAGCCAATTTAACTCCTGCACAGGATGCGGCATACCGGGCAAAACTCAACGAGGCACTGCAAGCTGGTTACGCTTTATTGGATCAAGGTAAAGATGGTCAATATGCTGTTATTGCTGCTATTCAAATACTAGAAGATTCTCCTTTGTTCAATGCGGGTAAGGGCGCTGTGTATACTTATGCTGGAGAGCATGAGTTAGATGCATCTATCATGCATGGTAGAAATCGCACTGCTGGCGCTGTGGCTGGAGTGAAAACCATCGCCAGTCCTATTGCGGCAGCACAAGCGGTGATGAATAACTCTGTACATGTTATGTTAAGTGGTACTGGGGCAGAAGTATTTGCTCAAGAGCAAGGTTTGGCTTTGGTGCCAAATACTACGTTTAATACTGAACGTCGCTTGAAAGCACTACTCAAGGCAAAAGCAGTGATTGAACAAGAACAAAGCGCATTACTTGAATTCCAAGATTACAAATTCGGTACAGTTGGTGCTGTGGTTTTGGACCAACAAGGTAACTTAGTTGCTGGCACTTCTACTGGCGGTATGACCGCAAAGCGCTACGGACGGATCGGAGACTCACCTGTTATCGGTGCAGGTACTTTTGCTGATAATAACTCGTGCGCGGTATCTGCCACCGGTCATGGTGAATATTTTATTCGGTATCAAGTTGCTAGTGATATTTGCCAGCGTATGGCATATGGAAGAATATCATTAGCCGAAGCAGCAGATACCGTCATTAATAAAGTATTGTTAGATGTATCTGGCATGGGGGGGGTAATAGCTATTGATGCCAAAGGTAATATTGCAATGCCATTTAATACTGAAGGTATGTATCGAGCAAGTATCGATACTCAAGGCAATAAAACTATTAGGATCTACCGTTAATGCCTGGTGTCGCGCAAGTAAATAATGATAGTCCTAATGTACACAAGGTATCGATTGAAACCATTACTGTTCAAGCGATTAGCGATAAACAATACTTTCATCGCTTACTAAAAAGTTGCATGCTAGCCGATCGCTTTTTCTTACAAAAGGCTTGGCAACGTTGTCAAAAAGCACCTGAGGCACAAGCTCTAGAAAAATTATTACAGCGCTTACAACGCTCAATTTATAAAGCGCAAGCGCGTGCAGCTAAATTACCTAAAATTGCTTACCCAGAACTGCCAGTCAGTGCCAATCGCGTCGAAATTAAAGAAGCCATTGCAAATCATCAGGTCGTAATCATTGCTGGGGAAACGGGTTCAGGGAAAACCACTCAATTACCCAAAATGTGTATGGAGTTAGGACGTGGTATCCATGGCCTTATTGCTCATACTCAGCCCAGACGACTCGCGGCACGATCTGTAGCCACAAGGATTGCAGAAGAGTGTGAGACTCCGCTAGGAGAAGCCATTGGTTTTAAAATCCGTTTTTCCGATAAGGCCAACGATAATACCTTAGTTAAATTAATGACCGATGGTATTTTATTAGCGGAGATACAGCATGACCGCTATCTTAGCCAATACGATACGATCATCATTGATGAAGCTCACGAACGAAGTCTAAATATTGATTTTCTATTGGGTTATTTAAAGCAACTACTACCTAAAAGACCTGATTTAAAACTGATCATTACGTCAGCTACCATCGATCCAGAAAGATTTGCCAAACACTTTTCGAATGCGCCAATTATATCAGTGAGTGGTCGTACTTATCCCGTTGAGATCCGTTATCGCCCATTGTCTGATGGTGAAGAAGAAATGGATATGGGTGAGGGCTTGATTAGCGCTGTCAATGAACTACGCAGTGAAAAGCGCGGCGATATTCTAGTCTTTCTCAGTGGTGAAAGAGAAATTAGAGAAACGCAAACCTTGTTACAAAAACAGCAATGGCGTGGCATCGAGGTTATACCTCTGTTTGCGCGGCTATCAGCAGCAGAGCAAAACAAGATTTTTGCAGCACATAACGGTCAACGTATTATCCTTGCTACTAACGTTGCAGAAACATCATTAACAGTCCCTGGCATCCGCTATGTTATTGATCCTGGTTATGCGCGTATTTCTCGATATTCTTATCGTTCAAAGGTCCAACGCTTGCCTATTGAAGCCATTTCCCAAGCATCCGCTAACCAACGTTCTGGTCGCTGCGGTCGTGTTGCTAATGGTATTTGTATTCGTTTATATGAGGAACAGGACTTTGTGGGAAGGGATGAGTTTACTGATCCAGAGATTTTACGTACGAATCTTGCTTCCGTTATTTTGCAAATGCTGTCATTGGGCCTTGGTGATATCCAAAAGTTTCCTTTTGTACAGCCGCCTGACCAGCGTTTTATTAATGATGGTATGCGTTTACTACAAGAGCTTCAAGCGATTGACGTGAAAGGGCAACGGGCAACATTGACACCTTTGGGTAAGCAATTAGCTCGATTACCGATTGATCCGAGATATGCCCGGATGGTTTTAGCTGCATCAGAACATCTGGCATTACATGAAGTGACAATTATTACTGCTGGCTTATCGATTCAGGACCCTCGAGAACGTCCACAAGATAAAAAAGAAAAGGCAGATGAAGCGCACAGAGCCTTTGCTGATAAAGATTCAGATTTCATAGCAATGTATAATTTATATCAAGCATTTATGGAAATGCAGTCATCTCTGACGAATAATCAGTTGCGCAAATGGTGTAAAACGAATTTTATTCACTATTTACGTATGCGTGAATGGCAAGATATTATTTCTCAGGTTAAACAGGCCTGTAAAGATATGAGTTTGTCAGATACTGAGCAAGAGCCTGATTATGCAGGGATCCATAAAGCTCTGGCGACAGGATTATTGTCACATATTGCAATGTTTGACAAGCAACGTGAGTACCTTGGACCGCGCAATAGTAAGTTAATGATATTTCCTGGTTCACCAATGGCAAAACAAAAACCTAAATGGTTTATGGCCGCTGAGTTGGTCGAAACTTCTCAGTTGTTTGCGCGTGTAGTGGCGAGGATTGAGCCACATTGGTTGGAACCTCTTGGCAAACACTTAACCCAAAGTCATCTATCAGAACCGTTTTGGTCAAAAAAACAAGGTGCTGCGCAGGCGTACGAAAAAGTTACATTATTTGGTCTACCGATCATTCCCAGAAGAGTCGTACATATTTCTCAGCGTGAACCATTAGTGGCCCGAGAATTATTTTTGCGTGAAGGTTTAGTAAACGGTTTTACTAAACTCAATTATGCTTTCTTGCGCGCCAACCAAGAGCAAGTTGAATATATTCAAGGTTTAGAAAACAAAGCCCGTCGCCGCGACCTGTTAATTAATGAAGATGTGTTAGTGGATTTTTACGAAGAAATTATTCCACTGTCGGTCAATAGTGAAGCGAGCTTTCGTAAATGGTATGCCAAGAGTGATAAAGGTCAAGTGGAGTCGGGGAGTCCGGCTGAGCGTCTGCAATTTACCGAGGCATTTTTACTACAAAAATCGCCAACAGGTATTACGACAGCAGCCTATCCTGAAGTATGGCAACAAGGGCCTATTACCTTGCCTTTGAGTTATGTATTTGATCCAAACGCAGCAGATGATGGCGTGACTGTGCATATCCCTGTGGCATTGTTGAATCAAATTAAACCTGTGGGATTTGATTGGTTAGTGCCAGGTTTGCGTCATGAATTAGCCGTGGCGATGATCAAAGCATTACCCAAGAGTTTACGTCGAAACTTCGTACCAGCGCCTGATTTTGCCCAAGCTGCCTTAGCGGATATTGATAATACGAATGAGCAGGGTGCACCACTTACCCTAACGAGTGCTTTGAGTACGAAACTGACGAAAATGACAGGGGTAAAACTAACCGAAGATGATTGGTCTGAGATTGTTTTACCGGCCCACTTACAGATGCGTTATGCCATTTTAGATGAGCAGAATAAAATCATCGCTGATGGCAGAGATTTAGTTGTGCTCCAGGCTCAATTACAGGACAAAGTCCAAGCATCGTTAGAAGAAGTGGCGACACCTGAATTGGAACAATCAGAACTCACTACTTGGAGTTTTGGGGCACTACCAGAAACCTTCACACATGAGACAGCTGGTTTTGCAATTCAAGGTTTCCCTGCTTTGGTAGCCGATAAAAAGTCGGTCTCTATCAAGATATTTGATTTGCCTCATGAGGCGCAAGCATCACATTTACAAGGACTGTATCGCTTGATTCAGTTGACTATTCCGTCACCGCTCAAATACGTCCAAGAAAAATTGCCAAATAAGGCTAAGCTAGGTTTGTATTTTAATCCTTTTGGCAAGGTACAACAGTTAATTGATGACTGTGTATTGGCGGGAATAGCAGCTATTGTCAATGATTATCAAAGTACATTAGGGCATGATATTCGTGAAGAAGCCCATTTTTCTGCATGTTGTGAACAAGTACGAGCGACTATCAATGAAGTAGTATTGGCGATCACAACGAAAGTTGAGAAAGGTCTCACGTGTGCTAACGCTATAAAAAAAGCCACTAAAGGCACGATCCCTTTGAATATGCTGGAAGCAGTAGGGCATATCAAGGCGCACTTAGATCAACTGATATTTGCAAATTTTGTCAGTGAGATGGGAGCGGCGCGTTTAGATGACTGGCAACGGTATTTAGAAGCGCTTAATCGTCGTGTAGAAAAGCTAAAAATTGACCCGAGTAAAGATCGTATGCAGCAAGTGCAAATCGCGAAACTTGAAGCTGCCTTGGTCAAAAAATGCCATAATATTCAGCATGGTCAGCCGATACCTGAAGCATTAGCAAATGTTAGATGGATGATAGAAGAATTACGCGTCTCGTTTTTCGCTCAGCAACTGGGAACCAAATATCCCATATCTGTGAAAAGAATCGAACAAGTACTGCAACAGTATTAGGTATATTGATTAAGTCATAGTCGATTGACGAGCCGTTAACATTAAGTATACGGCTCTGTTTTTACATTAATTGTATCCCCAGATACATACTGTTTTAAAAAACTTGGCAGAGTAAACCTTTTAAGTAATAGCCTTCAGGATAGTTGGAAGCGACAGGGTGGTCAGCCGCTTGACTATATCTTTTAATAATACGCACTTCACGTCCCGCATCTAAGGCAGCGTCAGCAACTATTTTTTGAAACAACTCACTGCTCATAAGTCCTGAACAACTAAATGTACTTAAATACCCACCTGGTTTAATACACTTCAAACCATAAAGGTTAATATCCTTATATCCACGTGCAGCTCTATTGAGAGAGTTTTTACTCTCTACAAACTTAGGCGGATCTAAAATAACATGGTCATAAGTTGTACCTGCTTCAGCCATATCACGCAGAGCTTGAAACACATCCGCTTTTATAAAAGTTGCGTTATGAGCATTCAAATCATTGATGAGAATGTTTTCTTTGGCGGTATCTAGAGCGCGTTGTGAAACATCAATATTAGTCACATGGGCAGCACCATATCTCAGGGCATAACTAGCAAATGTACCGGTATAAGAAAAACAATTCAAAACAGTAGCACCATGCATATATTGTGCTGCAATATAACGATTATCTCTTTGATCTAGATAAAAGCCTGTTTTGTGTCCGTGAACGACATCGACCAAGATTTTGACATCATTTTCAGTTATCGTGATAGGTGCAGACACTTCGCCTTGCACCGCTCCGCAAATTGGCTCTAACCCTTCTTTTTTACGCACATCAACATCGCTTCGATCGTAAATGCGATGTTCAGGTAGTAACTTATTTAATGACCAAATAATTTTACTCCGATGCTTTTCAGCGCCGGCAGAAAGTAATTGCAAGACTAAAACGTCCGCATATTTATCGATAGTGATACCAGGTAAGCCATCCGATTCAGCTGCGACTAAACGAAATGCATCGGTATTGGCTTGGTCAATTACATGTTGACGGGCACTTAGAGCAATCTGCAGTCGACGTGTAAAAAAAGTGTTATCTATCGTCTCAGTTTCGTTAAATGTCCATATCCGTACTCTGATCTGTGACTCAGGTGAAAAGGCACCTCGACCTAACCAAATATTTTCAGAGCTATATACATCAACTGTATCACCGCTTTTCATTCGACCTTCGGTACTATGAATCGCTTTACTAAATACCCAAGGGTGCTTTCTTAATAAGGATTTTTCACGGGTCGGATGGAGTATGATTTTTGCAGCCATTATGAATTGTATCCTGTATCTTCTTGACCTGTACCAGCTTGTGCAAGCTCAGCAGCCTCGCGGGCTAAGTCATCACATAGTTCGTTTTGCGGGTGCCCAGAGTGTCCCTTGACCCAGTGCCATTGAACAGTATGACGTTGAACGGCGGTATCGAGTAGTTGCCATAGGTCTGCATTTTTCACGGGCTTACGAGCACTAGTTCGCCACCCATTTTTCTTCCAACCATGGATCCAACTATTGATTCCGTTTTTGACGTATTGACTATCAGTGGTTAAATCAACTACACAGTGTTCTGTTAAAGCTTCTAATGCTTTGATTGGAGCGAGTAACTCCATTCGATTATTCGTTGTTGTAAAGTAACCTTCGGCTAAAGTTTTTTGTTGGCCTTGGTACTCTAATACGGCTCCATAACCTCCGGGTCCAGGATTACCTAAACAACTACCGTCGGTGAATATTGCAACTCTTTTCACTTTTTTATACTTTCAAAATAGACTGTTGATATACTAACAATAATAACACAGCTGAAAGTTGTAAGTATGGTACTTTGTTGTATTGTATCAAAGCTTAAGTAAAACAAAGGTAGTGCATCATGCAAGTAGTAACAGGACATCGCCAAATAATATTGGATACAGAAACAACCGGTATGAATCGTGAAGCAGGGGAACGCTTTACGTCTGGACATCGGATTATTGAGATTGGTTGTGTGGAAATGATCGACCGAAAGTTAACCGGTAATCACTATCATGTTTACATCAACCCTGAACAAGAAATCGATCCTGAGGCGATAGCAGTTCATGGTATTACGAATGAGTTTTTAGCGGATAAGCCCCTATTTAGAGATATTGCTCAAGGTTTTATTGATTTTATTGCTGGAGCTGAACTGGTTATCCATAATGCGCCGTTTGATGTGGGCTTTATGGATTTAGAATTCGCATGTAATCCAGCCACAGCGTTAACCCGCACAGAGAAAATTTGTACTGTCTTGGATACATTAGTATTAGCCAAGAAAATGCGGCCAGGACAGCGTAATAACCTAGATGCGTTATGTCGAGAGTATGGTATCGATAACTCACATCGTGACTTGCACGGGGCATTACTCGATTCTGAAATTTTAGCAGATGTGTATTTACTGATGACAGGTGGTCAAGAATCTCTGCATTTAGATCAGAACAGTGAAGATAGTCAAAATGCCTTAGGTGAGATTATGCGTATCAATCGACCCCAAAAACCACTCAAAGTAATTAAGGCCTCGGCCATTGAATTAGCTGAACACGAAAGCCGTTTGGACATTATCGAGCAAGCAGGAGGTCAATGCTTGTATCGACAGTAACCGAGTGTTTTCGTATCAGCAGAGTACCGTTATGAGACCAAAAGAGAACTGGCTATAAAACCTGTTCAATTGAATCTAGTTGGAGGTTTATTGCTAGCTAATAAAGTAGCAAAATGTGAAGGATTTACACTACTGGATTGATACAAACAGTTAGTTTTGTTCATATTCTACGCAAACGACAATAAATGCTTATTTTTCTATAAAAATGAGTTGACGTACACCTAAGCAAAACGTATTATCTGCGCCCGTTGTAGAGAGATTCTTTACAGCGAGTAAAATGTGGAGCGGTAGTTCAGTTGGTTAGAATACCGGCCTGTCACGCCGGGGGTCGCGGGTTCGAGTCCCGTCCGCTCCGCCACTTTTACACCTAAAGATATATAATCGCCGGAGCGGTAGTTCAGTTGGTTAGAATACCGGCCTGTCACGCCGGGGGTCGCGGGTTCGAGTCCCGTCCGCTCCGCCATTATATATTCTTTGCCCCTGTAGCGGAGTGGTAGTTCAGTTGGTTAGAATACCGGCCTGTCACGCCGGGGGTCGCGGGTTCGAGTCCCGTCCACTCCGCCATTTTGTGACCTAAATAGTAAAAACTATTCAATTCCTTTTTCTATTTTTCCAGGTCCCACCATATTGATATCCTTCCGTTTCTTTATGTTTTATTTGGCAGCTTTTACAAGCTAATTGCCAAGCAGCTTCATTACTTATTTTAATTCGGAACAATACCTCAGAAACTCTTGTACAAAGCGCGCATGATTTAGTTTTTCTGACTCGGCTTGCTTTTCCCATTTACGCTTATTTCTTCCTCTACATTATTAGGACTTACAAAAAAAACTACCAAATACAAGATATCTTGAGTGCATAAACAAAGATATTTGTATTTGGTAGCAGTTATTTTACTAAGATTTTTTAAAAAAGCTGAATTATAGTTTGATAACCTGTGCTTGATAAGCACGTAAATAACCAAGTTCTGAAGCCACTGCATGATGTGCATAGTTATCTAATAATATACTTGCAGTAGTTGTGTCTTGAGCTACCAATTTATTGAGCTCTAAACGATGCTCGTTAGCTGAGAAGTTTAGTAATACTAACACCATTTCCTCATCAAGTGTCCGCGTATAAGCGTAAACATCTTCATGTTCAGGTAACAATAAGTCATAACGACCATAAATTATCGTTAAACTTTCTTTTCGCAAGGCATTTAATGCTCTAAAGTAATTTAATTCTGAATCATGGTCGTGTTCTTGTGCAGCAACATTTATCTCGGTGTAGTTAGGATTGACTTTGATCCACGGCACTCCTGTGGTGAAGCCGGCATTTGGTGAGTCATCCCAATGCACTGGTGTACGAGCATTATCACGGGCACAAAGTTTATGAGATTCCATAAACTGTTCTAAGTCACCACCTTCTGCTTTAGTTAACTCATACCAGTTAATGGTCATAATATCTTTGTAATCTTCGATATTATCGAATTTGATATTCGACATACCGATTTCATCACCCATATAGTAATATGGTGTTCCACGCATTGTTAACAGGTAAGTAGATAACATCTTAGATGCATAGCGACGGTATTCTGGCGCATCTGATGCCCAGCGAGTGACCATGCGAGGGAAGTCGTGATTACCAAAGTACACAGTGTTCCACCCTTTGTCAGCAAGAGCAGTATCCCAATCAGACATTACTTTTTTAAACTTCACTAGGTTTTGGAAATCATCATTCACAATAAACCGTGGACCTACACCTATCGATTGATGGTCAAAGTGATAGTTCATGTTTAGTTCTTTGCGATCCTCATCCACTAACGCTAATACATTATCAGTATGTGTACCAGGACCTTCTGCTACTGTCATACAGTCATAATGTTGGAGTACTTCTTGATTCATTTCATGAAGGTATTCATGCAGTCGAGGTCCTTGTGCATACATATCAATCATCTTGTCACCATGAAACTCTAATGGGAATTCAGGATAATTATCGTGTTTGGAAATAAATGTAATTACGTCCATACGGAAGCCATCAATTCCTTTTTTAAACCAGAAGTGCATCATATCGTATATTTCGGCACGCAACTTAGGGTTTTCCCAGTTCAAATCAGGCTGCTTTATTGCAAAATAGTGTAAGTAATATGAATCTGTCGCTGCGTTATAACGCCATGCATTGGCTTCAGGATCAAAGTAACTCCAGCGTACTGGTGGTGTACCGTTTTCTGCTGGCCACCAATGAAAGTAATCATAATATGGATTATCTCGTGACGTTTTGGCAGCTTGAAACCATTCATGCTCATCTGAACAGTGATTAACTACTAAATCCATAACGACTTTTAGGCCTCGCTCATGCATGCCTACTAAAAGTTCTTCAAAGTCAGCCATATCACCAAACTCTGACATGATGTTACGATAATCAGAAATGTCATATCCGTTGTCATCATTGGGTGATGAGTAAATAGGGTTTAACCAAATCGTATCAACGCCTAAACTTTTGATATAGTCAAGCCGGTTGATGATCCCACGAAGATCACCTACACCATCACCATTCGAATCTTGAAAACTACGTGGGTAAATCTGGTAAACCACACCTTCTTTCCACCATTCGCGCTTAATATCTTTTAATTTCATAAAAATAAACTCTTTTATTGTATTTACTTAGCGTGTGTCTGTTCTTCACCTAGTGAACGAGCAGTATCTTCGGCAGTGTTGATGCGTAAAGCAAGAAAACCACCAATGATGAATAAAATACCGCATAACGCAAGTGCATTACGTGGGTCACCACCTAGTAAAGAATCAAATACTAGACCGATAGATAACATTTCAAAGATCTGTGGTAAGCAAATCATGGCATTTAGAAGACCCATGTAGATTCCTATCCGAGCCACTGGTGCAACATTGGCACACATAATAAACGGAATAGTAATAACACCAGCCCAACCCACACCCACAAGTGCCATACAAGCAAGTGTTAAAGTTAGGTCTGTGGTTAACTGCATACTTAAGAAACCGATACCACCGATAATCAACGTCACACAATAGACTAAGCTATCAGAAAATTTATGCACAAAACGTGCAATGAAAAATGAGCAGAGTAAAGTCGTGGTATGCATAACTGCGAATGCTGTTCCACCTTGAGCCGTACCTTCGGCGAAACCAACTGCATCTGGGGTAGGAGCGTTATACACATGGTAAGCAATGGATAGCGATAAATACTGCCACATCATAGGTAAACCAAACCATGTTGCTAATTTTACCCACCATAATTGGCGTAGAGATTTAGGCATGTCACGCAACCCAGAGACGATGTCTGGAATAATACTTTTAAGTGCTTTGCCTTTGTTCTCAGCGTGGAACTGCTCAACATTTTCAGGCGGGAACTCTTGTGTCGTTTTAAATGACCATGATGCTGTTATCAAGATAACTACAACACCAATAACAAACGAGTAGGTCACAATATCTGGAATTTCAGTACCATCTGTCACAGCAGAAATTCCGAAAAATAATAAAATTACCGGCATGAGGCTTGCTAAAATTTGGCCACCAGAGATCATAAAAGTTTGAAGAGCAAATGCAAATGGACGTTGTTCACGATTTACCATATCACCGACCATAGCGCGGTACGGTTCCATTGCGGTATTCATACCGGCATCAAGGATCCAAAATAAACCAACCACCATCCATAATTCTGGAACATAGGGCATAAACATAACCGCGATACTGCCAACTAAAGCACCCCACATAAAAAATGGTTTACGACGTCCAAAGCGTGGGGACCATGTGCGGTCACTAATCGCACCAATAATAGGTTGCACAAGTAACCCCGTAACTGGACCTGCTAACCATAATAAAGGAAGTTGATCATAAGAAGCACCGTGATAAGTAAAGATTGGACTTAGGTTAGCTTGTTGTAAGCCAAATCCATATTGGATCCCAAAGAAACCAAAACACATATTCCAGACTTGCCAAAATGACATCCTTGGCTTTTGTTGATTGTTCATTATTGTATTTCCCCTGACGTAGCAATGTTATGTAAAAGAGGTAAACTCCAGCATAACTAATTAACATTGTATTAACGAAGTTTAAGTTTAAACTTAATCGATTAAGTTCGCAATGATATTAAGTGGGAGAAGATGACAGAATAAGGATTGAAATTGTAGGTTTTTAGGTTAAATTGTTGTTTTTAAATTGATTTTTTATTTTTATGAAATAATAGTTTTTGACTAATTATTGTAAGAGTAATTTCGCTTATTTGAGAAAATATGTGGTTTGGGTAATAAAGAAACAATTATTAGTCTTTTCGCGGAACATGTAAAAGATAGAATTGAGGGAAAAAAGAGGAGGTATGTATATCAATCAGTATCTCTTTAGGAGTGATACAGTTAGTAGTAAACAACTGTTTAACTGGATAAATAGGTGTCTTAAATTTACGCCTTTTGGTATTATTTTACTATCTAATTTATATGATTTCTGATTCTTTATGTCATTATTACAATGTAGTGTCCTTACCAAACAATTTACCGATGGTGAAAATGTTACCAACGTACTTCAAGGCGTAAATTTAACGGTTGATAAAGGACAATCTGTTGCAGTAGTCGGGAGTTCTGGTTCAGGAAAGAGTACTTTTTTACATATTTTAGGTGGTTTAGACACGCCCACCTCAGGAACCGTGTTATTTAATAACCAAGATATTCATCACTTTAATCAAGCAGAAGCTGCCCAATGGCGAAATAAAAATATCGGCTTTATTTATCAATTCCATCATCTTCTTCCAGAGTTTACGGCTTTAGAAAATATTGCCATGCCATTACTAATTGCTGGTCAATCACCTGAGTTGGCAGAAGAGAGCGCACACAAAATGTTAGTTCGCGTAGGGCTTGCACATCGTACACAACATTTCCCAAGTCAATTATCTGGTGGTGAACGCCAACGTGTCGCAATTGCTCGGGCGATGGTGCATCGACCTGAGCTTTTATTTGCGGATGAGCCAACAGGTAACCTCGATAATGCGACGGGTCGCGCTATTTATGCTTTGTTACTAGAATTAAAAGCTGAATACAATATGACCAGTATTATAGTTACACATGATACAGATTTAGCGGCTAAATGTGATAAACAAGTCACTCTAGTCAGTGGCAAAATGGCTGAACTATGAAACAACCCTTTTACTTAGCTTGGCGCTTGGCAAGCGAGTTTCGCAAACAACAACAAGACAGCAAATTTACTTCATTTATCACCAAGGCTTCTATTTGGGGGATCAGTTTAGGCTGTGCAGTACTGATTATTTTACTTTCTGTGATGAATGGCTTTAATCAGGCTTTAGAAGAGAGAATACTTTCTAGCATTGCCCATGGTGAGCTTTATTCTGTAGATAATAATGGGATCTTAAATGTCGCTGCTCAGGTCGAGCAACTCAATAACTACCCATTTGTTAAGCAAGCGATTCCAGTTACCCAGTCCCCTGGCATGTTACAACAGGGGACGGTAATGCATGGTATTGGCCTGTTGGGAGTGTCTATTGATGATCATCCTTTAGCGCAATTTATTTCTCCTTACACAGATGTTGAACAGCAAAATAACAACAATAATCGACCTTTACCGGTATTTTATCTTGGGCAAACCCTAGTGAAAAACTTTAAATTACAACCTGGACAAGTGATTCGTTTATTACTTCCATCAGCTGGGAGTAGAAATAGCTCTGACCAGTCACTGTCCCTGCAATCGCCAACGACCTTTAATGGGATTTTAGGTGGAGAAATTAATGTTGGTGGTGAGATTGATAATTTCCTAGTTTTATCTGATTTGGCAAGCGTTTCAGAGGCTTTACAAATTAAATCTAGAGCAAAGGGGATTCAAATTTATTATTATGACGTATACCAAGCTCAACAATTAACTTATCAGTTAGGGTACAATTTCCCGCAAGCTGTTTACATGAGTGATTGGACAAGAACACATGGACATTTGTACCAAGATATTCAGTTGGTTAAAGTAGTTGTTTATATTGTGCTGATTTTGGTCATTGCAGTAGCGAGTTTTAATATTGTGTCATCGTTAATGATGGGGGTAAAAAATAAGCAAAAAAATATCGCAATTTTAAAAACAATGGGTGCCGATGAACGTTTTATAGCTCAAATATTTGTTATTCAAGGGATGATAAATGGTATTTATGGCGTACTTTGGGGGTGCTTTTCTGGGATCCTAATCAGTCTTTCTTTGCCCCACTTATTAAGTCAATGGGAAGCACTCACCGGAGATACATTCTTAGATAGTGAAATGTATTTTATTTCCTATTTACCCACAGATTTACAGTGGCATGATGTGGTGTTGACGGCTGGCATTGCTTTATTACTTGCATTCTTAGCTACTTTGTATCCAGCAAAAAAAGCCGCAAATACAGTCGCGGCTCAACATTTACACTAATTTTTAGGCACAAGTTGCACGTGTGACAACTGGCTAGGTGATTTTTCGCCTAAGTCATCTTGTCAGCGTTAGGATCATTAAACACTGATTCGTCTAGCTCACCTTCACTTTTCGCGACGATACAAGCTACCATGCAATCACCTGTAACATTCACTGCTGTACGTGTCATATCCAATAATCTATCAACCCCGATAATCAATGCAATCCCCTCAACAGGGAGATTTACTTGCTGTAAGACCATCGCAAGCATAATAAGTCCGACTCCAGGTACACCTGCTGTACCAATAGAAGCCAGAGTAGCCGTTAAGATCACCATTAGAAAATCCGTTACTGACAAATCGACACCGTATACCTGAGCTATAAACACCGTCGCAATACCCTGCATAATAGCAGTACCGTCCATATTAATAGTCGCACCTAGGGGGATAGTGAAACTAGAAACAGATGATTTCACACCGAGTTTATGTTGTGCGGTGTCCATAGTAACAGGAAGAGTAGCGTTTGAACTGGACGTACTAAAAGCAAAAACGGCAGTACTACGCATTTTTTTAAGTAGCATTAAAGGACTTAACCCGCTAAGAGTTTTCAATAAAATTGGATAGGTAATTAAGCCATGAGCAAGAAGTACAAATAGCAGCAAGAAGAAGTATTTTGCTAGACCTAAAATCGTATCCATACCAATTGTAGCAAACAGTTTTGCCATCAGTACAAATACCCCATATGGTGCAAGATTCATGATCATGGTTACAATACGCATAATCACGGTATTTAAATCTTCGAAAGCACTACGGATACGAGCACCAGCCTCTCCCGTCAAAGATAATGCCAAACCAACAATAACGGCAAAAACGATAATTTGTAGCATATTTCCTTCTGCCATTGCATTAATTGGGTTGGCAGGGAACATGTTGACAAATACTTGAACTAAACTTGGGGCCTCTTTGGCTGCAAATTCAGCTTCTGTGGCTAAGTTTAAACCTGCTCCTGGTTGGAAAATTAATGCTGCGGCAATAGCTGTCGTAATTGCGATAGCAGTAGTAAAAATATATAAACCAATAGATTTACCGCCAAGTCGACCTAATTTGCTTGGGTCGGATAAACTGCTGGTTCCACAAACTAATGAGATGAAGACGAGGGGAACGACTAGCATCTTTAAACTGGCAATAAAAATTTGTCCTAGTGCAGCAAAAATACCATCAACCAAAAAGCCTTTGGTTGAAAATGTAAATTCACCCATACTAAAACTAGCATCACCACTTTCGCCGAATAATCCATTGAGGAGTAAACCAAGACCCCCACCAGCAATCATGCCAATGAAAATCCTTACCGTTAGTGAGTATTTATGGGAAGTTTCAAGCTGAGAAGATTCTGTCATAACACATCTATTTATTGTTTTAATTGTGAGTAGACTAACAAAATCCCCTCATTTTTCTAGTATTCCGTGTGTTTTTCTACAATTACATATTTTTATACTGGTTAAAGTATCAAAATAGCAAAAGTATTACACTTGTTGGAATGGGTAAATACTGCCTAAATCCAAAATCTGTGTTAGTTCATCAAGCGCTGCATACGACTCATTCAGTAGGTAAATATCTGCCAAATCAGCTGCTACAATTTCATCACGGTAGTGCTTATCAACCCAAGTGTTTAATTGTGTAAATTTTGCATCTGACATTTTTGTTTCGGCATTAACTGCTGCATACTCTGCTGGAGTAAGTGCAACACGTAGGCGTAAACAAGCGGGCCCACCACCATTTTGCATCGATTCTTTTACATCGATATAACGCACTTCTTTGATCGGTGTGCCCAAGGTCACTAGTTTATTTAAATACGCTTTTACAGCAGGCGTGTTATAACATTCCATTGGTGCAATAATCGCCATATCGTTAGGATTGATTGAGACAATTTGCGTGTTAAATAAATAACTTTTCACGGCGTCTGAAATGGATACTTCGGCTGTTGGTACACAGATAAAGTACATCTGTGTTGTACCCATTTTACTTTGAATTTCGTTGAGTACCCGCTCAGTATCTGCAAATGCTTGTTCATGATAAAAAAGAACGTTGCGGTTACCTACCGAAATAACATCATTATGGAATACACCTTGATCAATAACAGCAGGATTCTGTAAAGCAAATACGGTATGTTCTGGTTGCAAACCATGAAGGCGAGCAACGGCTTGAGACGCTTCTAGTGTTTGTCGAGCTGGGAACTTTTTAGGCGCGGGTGCCGAGATATCGAAAGCTGTTTTGCCATAAACAAAGAACTCTACACCAGTCTGACCATAATCTGCACAAAAACGAGTATGGTTTGCCGCACCCTCATCACCAAAATGGTCATTTTCTGGAAGGTGGTTGTGATGCATAAAATGCTGTTCGCTAGCAAATGTTGCCCTTAGGATGTTACCAGTGACACTAGGTTCAATAGAACGATGAAATTTGTTAGTCAAATTAGCTGGAGTAAAGTGCACTAGACCATTTAGTGTATCGGCACTAGGGGAAACAGTCGCTGCGTTGGCTGTCCACATACTGGATGCGCTGTAACATGCAGCAAGGATAGCTGGAGCTGATTTAGCAGCTTGGTTAAGGATCTGTGCATTACTACCAGTAAACCCCAAGCGTTTTAAAACAGCCAAGTCAGGTCTAGCTTGCGGAGCCAAGATACCTTGGGCTAGGCCTAAATCATGCAAAGTTTTCATTTTTAACAGACCTTGCTTGGCTGCTGCTTTGGGATGACTTATACCTTTGGCATTTGAGAAAGATGCGACATTACCAAATGATAAACCTGCATAATTGTGAGTGGGACCCACTAAGCCATCAAAATTCATTTCAACATTTTAGCATCTTTTTTCTCTCTTATATAAATTGACAATCACTAATATAGGTTTTATTGTCCGCGACCTTAGATGGAGGCCTAAAAAAGCTTTATAAAGGTATAGACTAAACGTAAAACAAAAGCTTCGCAATTGAAAAAACTAAAAAAATCATTAAATATTAATGGCTTACAAGCATTTTGTTGGATAAGTATGAAGAAAATCTTGTTTTATATGCAGTTTATAGATATATCTTAATAAGGGAAAGTTAAGCAATCATCTTCAATATAGCCGTTGTCAGACGGTTTTTTCCAAGTATTTCAAAGGATTACCTTTAAACATGGCAAAATCATTAGTGATCGTGGAATCACCAGCTAAAGCGAAAACGATTAATAAATATCTAGGTAAAGATTTTATTGTTAAATCGAGTGTTGGTCATATCCGTGATTTACCAACTAAAGCTTTGGGCAATGTCGAACCTAAAATACCCGCCAAAGAATTGAAAACATGGTCAGATAAAAAGAAATCCGACTACTTACGCAAGCACGAATATATGAAGCTTGTTGATCGCATGGGTATTGATCCCGAAAATGATTGGCATGCGCACTACCAAATTTTACAAGGTAAAGAAAAGGTTGTCAGTGAGCTGAAAAAATTAGCCAGAGATGCTGATACTATTTATCTTGCAACGGATTTGGATAGAGAAGGAGAAGCTATTGCTTGGCATCTCAAAGAGTTGTTAGGTGGAAAAGGTAAAACTTTCCAACGCGTGGTATTCAACGAAATCACCAAGTCAGCCATACAGGATGCTTTTTCAGCGCCCGGTGAATTAGACATTAATCGAGTCAACGCACAGCAAGCTCGACGATTCCTCGATCGTGTGGTTGGTTTTATGCTATCTCCCTTATTGTGGAAAAAAGTAGCGCGAGGTTTATCAGCAGGTCGAGTTCAGTCAGTTGCTGTGAAATTAGTGGTTCAACGAGAGCGAGAAATCAAAGCTTTCCAACCAGAAGAGTTTTGGGACGTCCATGCACAGTTACAGAACAGCACGGTAAAAAATGTCANCCAAGATATTCGGATGTTGGTTGCCAAAGAGAATGACAAGGCCTTTAAACCAACCAACAAAGCGCAAACAGATGCTGCAGTAGCAACACTTGAACAACAGCAATATCAAGTCACTGCGCGTGATTCTAGACCAACGACCTCACGTCCGTCAGCACCGTTTATTACATCTACGTTGCAACAAGCAGCTTCAACCCGTTTGGGTTTCGGCGTGAAAAAAACCATGATGATGGCGCAGCGCCTATACGAAGCCGGCCACATTACGTATATGCGTACCGATTCTACTAACTTGAGTGCCGAAGCAGTTAATAGTGCACGAGATTATATTAATGATCATTTTGGGCAACAATATTTACCGAAAGGACCTACAAGTTATGGTGCAAAAGAAAATGCACAAGAAGCCCACGAAGCCATCAGACCTTCCAATGTTAAAGTTAAGGCAGAATCATTAAAAGAAATGGAACGTGATGCACAGCGTCTATATGAGCTTATATGGCGTCAATTTGTTGCGTGTCAGATGATGCCCGCTAAGTATGATTCGACAACTTTGCGTGTGGCAGCCGGCACTTTTGAGTTAACAGCTAAAGGTAGAGTATTAAAATTTGATGGTTGGACCCGTGTACAGCCGCAGGTTAAGAAAAAAGGTGATGAAGATCTACTATTACCTGATTTACAACCTGGTGACGTTTTAAGTTTACAAGCATTAGATCCAAAACAGCATTTTACTAAACCTATCGCTCGTTTTAATGAAGCTTCTTTGGTTAAAGAATTAGAAAAACGTGGTATTGGTCGTCCATCTACTTATGCAAGTATTATTTCAACAATTCAAGACCGTGGTTATGTGCGTTTAGAGAGTAAACGTTTTTATGCTGAAAAAATGGGTGAAATTGTTACTGATAGATTGTCAGATAATTTCTCAGACTTAATGTCATTTGATTTTACGGCAAAAATGGAACAGCGCTTGGATGACATTGCTCATGGCGAAAAGCGTTGGAAAGATGTGCTAAATGGCTTCTACGCAGAATTTTATACGCAGTTATTAACGGCGGAAAAAGAACCTGATGCGGGGGGCATGTTATTAAATACAGCTGTACCAATCGACGTTATTTGTCAACACCCTGAGTGCACCGGGGACAGACAGATGAATATCCGTACCGCCAGTACCGGCGTTTTTCTTGGTTGCTCTGGTTATAATTTACCACCTAAAGAACGCTGTACTAACACTATGAACTTAACGCCTGGGGAAGAGGCGGTGAAAGTTGCAGATGAAGATGATTTAGAAACAGAACTGCTTCGTGCTAAACATCGTTGTCCTTTATGTGATACAGCAATGGATAGCTATTTGGTGGATGAAACACGTAAATTACACGTTTGTGGTAATACGCCAAATTGCCCAGGGACTGAAATCGAAACGGGTACCTTTAAAATAAAAGGGTATGACGGTCCATTATTAGAGTGTGATAAATGTAGTGCCAATATGGAACTCAAAAATGGTCGTTTTGGCAAATATTTTGGCTGTACTAACGAGGCTTGTAAAAATACGCGTAAGCTTCTACGTAACGGTGAAGCTGCGCCACCCAAAGAAGATCCTGTACATATTCCAGAACTTCTTTGTGCTAAGTCGGATGCATATTTTGTGTTACGTGACGGTGCTTCCGGTATATTCTTAGCCGCGCATGATTTCCCTAAATCGCGTGAAACTCGTGCCCCATTAGTGGCTGAGTTGAAACAATACCGTGACCGTATTTCGCCTAAATTTTATTATTTAGCAGATGCACCTGCAGCTGATCCAGATGGTTCTCCCGCAATTGTACGTTACTCACGTAAAACCAAACAACAATATGTCATGTCAGAGAAAGAGGGTGGTAAGGCTTCTGGATGGGCAGCTTGGTATCAAAATGGTAAGTGGGTAGAAGAAGATAAACGCGCAGCGAAAAAGCCCGCTAAAAAAGCAACTAAAAAACCAGCGGCCAAAAAATCTGCTAAGAAATAGAGTTGAATTATGGCAAGTTTACAAGACCAATTGTTAAATGCCGGCCTAGCGAAAAAGGCCGACGCTAAGAAGATTAAACGCCAGAAGCACAAAGCAAAGAAACTGCAACAAACCCAAAAGGTCGCAGTTGTGGATGAAGCTAAGTTAGCCGCTGAAGCAGCAGTTCAAGCTAAGAAAGAAAAAGATGCTCAGATAGCTGCTGAGCAAGCCCGCTTACGCGCGCAAAAAGAACTCGTCGCACAGGTTAAACAGCTTATACAAAGTAATATTCAGTCCTTTAAAGAAGGTGATATTCCTTTAAATTTCACTGACGAGAATTTTGTGAAACGTCTGTATGTAACAGAAGCTACGCAAAAGCTCGTTGTGCAAGCAAGGTTAGCTATTGCGAAACACGCTGATGGCTATGTTTTGATACCAACGCCTGTAGCGGATAAAATAGCTCAGCGTTTACCTGAGTTCATTGTATATAGAGCGGATGATACTGTCGATGAAGCAACCTCTGAGCAGGACGATTGGTATGCTGATTATGATATTCCAGATGATCTAGTATGGTAATTTATGCCACATTTTATTATTGATTGTACTGCTGAAATTGCTGCTCAATATAATGAAGCTTTCCTTTTTCAAGAAGTCCACGAGGTAGCTAACTCTACAAAACTTTTTAACCCTCAAGATATAAAAGTTCGTATGCATGCCTTTCCTATTTCTACTGTAGGCGGCATCGTTGATACTCCATTTATACATGTGTTTGCTCATATTATGTCAGGTAGAAGCATTGCTCAAAAAGCCGAACTCTCACAACGCATAGTGCAGAGACTTACTACATTATTTCCTACAGTACCTAATATTGCTATGAATGTTTACGAGTTTGAAGCGGCATCCTATTGTAAGAGAACTTGAAAAAAGTTTCCGCAGGGACTGAAGTGCTTACAATATTTCGACTATACTATTACTGATAAGTAATTCACCCCTTATAAAAGAATCTTAAAAAATGCATTTTAAGGTGAAATAGCAAATAAAGATTTAATCGCATCTTAATTCTAGGAAAAAAAACGCTCAATTGAGCGTTTTTTATGTTTTACAATTTATCGTTACGCACTTTCTGGTGGTAACGTTGTCGGAGCTGTAGCTCGGCTAGCAGCGCTTTGCATATTGGCTTGTTTATCTGTTTTACTAACCGTTTCACGAGAAGCACTAGCCATCGCATTGATGACAATTTCACCAATCTCGTCTGCACTTGCAGCAGGGAGTGTTGTCTGATGTGATGCACGGCGTTTTACCGTTGTCATTGAAGTTACCAGTGCTGGTGCTTTTATCTCAGTTTCTTCAAGAGCTTCAATAACCGTTGGGGTAACAACTTCAGTTACTTCATCTGTAGTTACCTTGTCATTAGCTTTGCTTGCATTTAAATCACCAATGGCATCTTCAGAAGCTTCAATAGCATTATTTGCAGCGTCCAAGGCAGCTATTGACGTTCGAATTAACTGCTCAGATTCAACATTTGAGCTTAGTTCTTCTGTTTTAGTATCATCGATATCAAGCGTGATTTGCTGTTGTTCAGAAGCCTCAATATCTTTCACTAAATCCACTGCAGCCTGAGTAGGGATATTTTCTACCACATCCAAAGGTAACTCTGATTGTGTAACAATAACCTGCTCTTCAGTCGATTGCGTTAAAGACGTTGCTGCTTTGGTATCTGCACTAGACTCAGAGTTTACGACAGCTTCAGTATCTGTGTTAGTTGCTGTTGCATTGTTTGTGGTTGTACTTACAGCATTGTCAACGTCAGTCGGTGTAGTGTTTTGAATGACATCTGTTTGGGGCATTTTAGGCGTTTCAGATTGAGTTGAAGCTTCAACTGCATCTTGCTCTTGTTTACGCTTTTGACCTGCAGCTCTGTTGTGACGAGGACTACGGCGTGAACGACTACGTTTTTCTTGGTTCTCATTCTCAGCACTTTTCACGGGTGCTTCGCTTACAACATTAGTATCAGTTACAGCTACCGTTTCAGTGTTTGCTGGAGCAGTATCCTCAGCCTGTTTAATTCGTGCTGGTTTGCGATTGTCACGACGCTTACGACGTTCTTTTGGTGCCGCATTACTTTCCACATTGGTTTCTGCTGAAGTATCAGATTTGGTTTCCGTTTGTGGTTTTCTGTTTTGACGACGCGGCTTACTAGGGCGTTTGTTTTCATCTTTCGCAGCTTTGTTTCCAGTAGTCGTATTTTCTTTATCATCAGACTGTTGGTTACGACCACGTTGGTTGCGATTACGCTGATTGCGGTTGCGGTTTTGTCCATTACGGTTGCGATTTTGTGGACGACCATTCCCTTTTTTCTTCGGTGCAGGTTTTGGTCCAAATAAACTGCTTATCCATGCTAGTAGTGTCGCAACAATACCGGTTGTTTCTGCTTTCGCAACAGGCTGTGGCGCAGCTGTTGTTGGTGCCGTCATACCTTGTAAAGCGGGTTCCTCACGTTTAACAGGAGCAGCTTGAGCTTGTTCCTGAATATGTTCAGAAGATTCTGCAAGTGCTAATGTATAGCTGATTTCAGACACTTTTTCTTCTGGACGACGACGCGTGATTTGGAAATGCGGTGTAGTCAGGTTTACGTTCGGTAACACTAACACATCAACCTTGTTACGTTCTTCAACTGCACGTAAAGCACTGCGTTTTTCGTTTAAAATATAGGTGGCAACATCTACCGGTAATTGAGCTTCAACCTGTCCGGTATTGTCCTTTATACATTCTTCTTCAATGATACGTAACACTGATAATGCCAATGACTCTGTACCACGCACCGTACCGTGACCAGAACAACGCGGACATACGTTATGAGCAGAATCCCCCAAAGAAGGACGTAGACGTTGACGTGACATTTCCAAAAGACCAAAGCGAGAAATACGGCCGATTTGTACACGTGCACGATCGCCACTCACTGAGTCTTTCATACGATTTTCAACTTCGCGTTGGTGTTTGTTGACTGACATATCGATGAAATCGATTACAACCAATCCGCCTAAATCTCTCAGTCTTAATTGACGCGCAATTTCTTCGGCTGCTTCTAAGTTGGTATTAAATGCCGTTTCTTCGATATCGCCACCCTTTGTAGCGCGTGCAGAGTTGATATCAATAGAGGTTAACGCCTCTGTCGGATCGATAACAATAGAGCCACCAGAAGGTAAACGTACTTCACGCTGGAAAGCGGATTCAATTTGCGTCTCAATTTGATAATGGCTAAATAATGGTACATCACCGGAATACTGTTTTACGCGATTAGCAAAATCTGGACGCACTAGTTTAATATGTTGTAATGCTTGTTCATAAATTTTCGGGCTATCGATAACAATTTCACCCACATCGCGACGTAAATAATCACGAATAGCGCGAACAATGACATTACTTTCTTGATGGATCAGGAACGGAGCGGGGCGCTCTTCTGCAACATTAGAAACAGCTTCCCAATGTGTTAATAACACCTTTAAATCCCAAGCAAGTTCTTCATAAGATTTACCAACACCTGCAGTACGTACAATTAAACCCATTCCTTTAGGCAGTTCTAATTGGTCCAAAGCTTGTTTTAATTGTGTTCTTTCATCACCTTCGATACGACGAGAGATACCGCCTGCTCTTGGGTTGTTTGGCATCAATACCAGATAACTTCCCGCAAGAGAAACAAACGTGGTTAAAGCAGCTCCTTTTTGACCTCGCTCTTCCTTATCGATTTGTACGATAACTTCTTGGCCTTCTTTAACAGCATCTTTTATATCTGGACGGCCTTCGAATGTGTAACCTTTGGGGAAGTAATTGCGAGCAATTTCTTTAAGTGGTAGAAAACCATGACGATCTGCACCATAATCTACAAAAGCAGCTTCTAAGCTTGGCTCAACTCGAGTAATTGTACCTTTATAAATGTTTGCTTTCTTTTGTTCATGACCAGGACTTTCGATATCAAGGTCGTACAATTTTTGACCATTAACAAGTGCAACACGCAATTCTTCTGATTGCGTGGCGTTAATTAGCATTCTTTTCATTTTTATATTCTCATAAATTTGCTGGCACAAATTGAGAATTAAGAGACGAGCCATGTTGGGCTTAGTGGTCAGTACAAAAACATAAATGGCAGCCCCAATACAGTCATCTGCATAAGAGGTTACAACAATCTTCAAGCCCAGGTAAGCGATAATAAGCTTAAACCATGGGAGGAGTACTATTCATATTGTCTTGTTAAACACAGTAGCAGTTTCTTGTTACAAAATTCATGCGTTAAATGCGCTGAGTAAAGAAATTGGATATTTACTATGCTTATAAATTCTTTTTTTTGTGCGAGCAAAGTGTTTGTAATACACACTTCATTAGGTGTTTTAATAACAATTTTTGTGTGCTCAATTTTGTGCGATAAGAGTGTGTTTTTAACACTCACCAATTTGGTTTCTGTATTTTGTTTATCGCTGTTAATTTTGCTTTTTGTGCATGCAAATCATTAACCTAAGCATTATGCCGTTTATTTATACACACTGCAAGATTTAACAAGGCCAAGAGCAAATATATATCCATTTATCGACAGCTAAGTTATCATAGGTAAATGACAGATATTACAAAACCTCAAGTGAAGTTCGTGACCGTAGATGAAGATTATGCCGGTCAACGCATTGATAACTTCCTCAAATTACACCTTAAAGGTGTTCCTAAAAGCATGCTTTATCGAATTTTACGCAAAGGTGAAGTTCGCGTTAACAAAAAGCGTGTCAAACCAGAGTATAAAATACAGGCGAATGATTTAGTTCGAGTGCCACCGGTACGCGTTTCTGATGAAAGCGCGCCAGTAAACCCAAAACTGACCAAGGTTGCTCAATTAGAAAATTGTATCATTCACGAAGATGAAAGGATCATGGTTATCAATAAACCATCTGGCATTGCTGTCCATGGTGGCAGTGGACTGTCTTTTGGACTTATCGAAGGGCTGAGAGCATTGCGACCAGAACAAAAGTTTCTGGAATTAGTGCATCGAATCGACCGTGAAACCTCTGGCATTTTATTAGTTGCAAAAAAACGATCTGCTTTACGACATTTACACGAGCAATTACGTGAGAAGAAAATGCAGAAACGTTATCACGCACTGGTGTGTGGCGCATGGCCTGACAATCGCTTTAAGGTAAAAGCCCCCTTACAAAAGAATGTATTAAAATCTGGTGAGCGAATTGTAAATGTTGACCCTAACGGTAAAGACAGTGAAACACGCTATCGAGTATTGGAGCAATATAGTTGCAAAGAAGGGCAGAGTATTACTGAGTTGACGTTAGTTGAAGCTGCACCGATTACTGGTCGAACTCACCAAATTCGTGTGCACAGTCTACATGCTGGACACGCTATTTTAGGCGACCCGAAATATGCGACAGATGTCAGCCAAGCATTGACTCATCAAGTCGGTTTGCAGCGATTATTTTTACATGCGGCAGCGATCAGTTTCATTCATCCCGGTTCAGGTGAGCAAGTCATGTTTAAGGCTAAGTACGACAAGCATATTCATGCCATACTGCAAGGGTTGCATAAATTATGATTCGATATCAGTGTATTATTTTTGATTGGGACGGAACTGTCATGGACTCGGCCAATAAAATTGTCAATACCATGCAGATCGCGGCACGGATGAGCAATATAACGGTACCTTCATACGCCGAAGTTGCACATATTATTGGGATCAGTCTCAAGCCTGCTATTGCTCAGTTATTTGGTTTGGTCGATGAAGCTAAAATCGACGAGATAACAGCAAATTACAAAACTGCATTTATTGAACATGACCAAACGCCATGTCCCTTATTTGCCGGAGCGCAAGAACTGTTGTCGCACTTACACCCACACACACGTTTAGCCGTCGCTACAGGTAAAGCGCGTAGAGGCTTACAAAGAGCATGGGATAATTCGGCTACAGGTCATTACTTCATTGATTCATGTTGTGCTGATGAGGCAAAGTCAAAGCCTCATCCGGATATGTTAGAGCAAATCTTGGCACGCCAAGGTTTGAGTGCAAAACAGTGTCTCATGGTTGGAGATACTAGCTATGACATGCAAATGGCGAAAGCTATCGGTATGGATCGCATCGGTGTGAATTATGGCGTGCACTCAGTTGAGCAAATCCAAGTGCACCAGCCGTTAGCTATTATTGAGCGTCCTTTGGATTTGTTGCAGCATATTTAAGGACATCGATACCGTTTTTTGCGAGTAAGCGTGTGAGTTCTATTAAAGGTAGACCTATAAGTGTATTAAAGTCTTTACCGTCCAAAGACGAAAAGAGGGCAATACCCAGTCCCTCGCACTTAAAACTACCAGCACAATCGAGTGGCTTTTCTTGTTCGATATAAAATGCAATTTGTTCATCAGTCAGTGTTTTAAAACCAACAATATAAGGCTCTACTATAATATCCATAGTTTCTGCAAGACCATTATATACGGCTAGACTGGTATAAAATTTGACAGTTTTTCCACTGCAACGAGCCAGTTGGGCATGGGCGTTTTTTACAGTATAGGGTTTGGTTAGGATGCTGTCATTTAAGCACGCAACCTGATCACTCGCGATGATCAGTGCATTAGGATGTTTTTCTGCGACGGCTAAAGCTTTTTGTTTTGCGAGTCGCGAGACTAAAGCCGCAGGGCCTTCATCATTTTCTGGGGTTTCATCGATGTCTGGGGCAATGCTGTCAAATTTCAATCCGAGTTTTTGCATGAGGCTTTGTCGGTATGTGGAAGATGAGGCTAATATAAGTGGTTGCTGTGGAGACATTATTTGTCCTTTTTCGTTATTATTTTTATTCTAGCGGTAAATCTAGCGAATGTCTTAATAAACTCTGAGTGAAGCTTGCCTTATAACTGCTAATATCCTTTGACTATTGCCCCACAACACATTAAACTGCGCGCGTTATGCAAAAAGTAAAATTGCCCAAGCGCCTAGACCCTATCAAAACAGCAACCAAACGCTCTGAGTATTCAGGGATCGTGGTAGCCAAAGATATGCCTAGATGGCTCGACGCAATTTATGCCGGAGATGACAACGTTCACGTAGAGGTTAAGTTTACAAAAGACGCGCAGGGTCTTACTTTATTTCACGGTTCGTTAGATACTTCAGCAGAGCTTATTTGCCAACGGTGTAACAAGCCTTATGGGCATCCAGTTCACGTCGATTTTAATTTCACACCCGTGCAGGGGAGTGAACTAGACGCATTGGAGTTACCAGAAGCTTACGAACCGGTTGAAGTGGATGAACACGGAGAAGTGAACCTGCTACAATTATTTGAGGATGAGTTGATTATTTCTTTACCTATCGTATCACTCCATGCAGAGGATGTGTGTACTGTAAAAGAAGACGATATGAAATTTGGTAAACTCAAACCGGAACAAGAGCGAGAAAACCCTTTTGCGGTTTTACAAAAACTTAAGCGAGACCAGGAGTAAATTATGGCAGTTCAGCAAAATCGTAAAACACGATCTAAGCGTGGTATGCGTCGTTCACATGATGCATTAACAGGTTCTACATTATCTGTTGATCAAACATCAGGTGAAACTCATCGCCGTCACCACGTGACTGCAGATGGTTTCTATAAAGGCAAAAAAGTCATCGCTGACTAAGCGCGACAATGTCTTTACTAACCATAGCGTTAGATGTAATGGGGGGAGATAACCCTCCCTCCATTATTCTTTCTGGTGCAATTACTGCATTACAAACCTATCCTAAATTACATCTCATTATCTGCGGTGATGCTCCTACAATCAATGTAGCCTTAGCCGAAGTTAAAAACTCATACGCAAAACGAATCACTGTCTTACATTGTCAAGAAGTCATTAGCATGTCGGACAAACCTAGTTTTGTTTTACGGCGGAAAAAAGACGCATCGATGCGACGAGCAATTGAGTGTGTTGCAACAGGCAAAGCTAGAGCTTGTGTCAGTGCAGGAAACACCGGCGCTTTGTTTGCTTTAGCTTCATATATTTTAAAAACATTACCCGGTATTGACCGCCCAGCATTAGTTAGTGCCTTACCAACTTTAGGAAAAGAAAAGGTATGGTTGCTTGATTTAGGTGCAAACGTAAATAATGATGCAGAAACTCTATTGCAGAACGCTGTGATGGGTTCAGTCCTCGCCAATAAAGTTGAACATATTTCACAACCACGTGTTGCTTTATTAAATGTAGGTGAAGAAAACATCAAAGGGAATCCGCAAGTCAAAGCAGCCAATGATTTGCTTAAACATTCGTCAAAAATTCACTACATTGGGTATCTTGAAGGTCATGATATTTTTGCTAACAAAGCAGACGTTGTAGTCACGGATGGTTTTACGGGTAATGTTGCCTTGAAATCGAGTGAAGGACTGTTAAAGCTGATGTTATCTGAGGTCAAAAGGGTATCGAACCTTTCTTTAAGAAATCGATTTTTAGCCGCAATCGCTTTGCCCCTGCTCAAACGAATCTTTTTTAAAATGAAACCCGACCAGTACAACGGTGCTAGTTTGATAGGATTACAAGGAATAGTGGTCAAAAGCCACGGAAATGCTACAGGTCATGCATTCTTTCATGCTATTAAACACGCGATAGATGAATCTGAACAGCAAGTGCCTGAAACAATTAGAACAACTATTGAAAGCATTATGCTGGAGTAAACATAACATGTATTCACGATTTATCGGAACAGGGAGCTATTTCCCTAGTGAAATACGCAGCAATGCAGACTTAGAAAATATGGTCGATACTACTGATGAGTGGATCACAGATCGCACCGGTATTAAGGAACGCCGCATTATTGGCGCACATGAAACAGCAGCTACTATGGGCGCTGAGGCAGCAAAAGTAGCTATTGAACACGCTGGGATTGATAAATCAACGCTAGATATGATTGTTTGTGCAACTACTTCAGGTGCACACTCTCTCCCGAGCACAGCTTGTGAAATCCAAAAAATTCTTGATGTTGATGGCATCCCTGCCTTTGATATTGCCGCTGCTTGCGCGGGTTATTGTTACGCATTGAGTGTTGCTGATCAATATATCAAATCGGGTATGGCCAAACGTATCATGGTAATTGGTACGGATTGTTTATCACGCCTAATTGACCCAGAAGATCGCAGTATGGTGATTTTATTTGGAGATGGTGCAGGGGCAACAATTATTGAAGCTTCGGAGGAGCCTGGTATCTTATCAACACATATACACGCTGCAGGTTCGTATGGTGATTTGTTAAAAGTTGGAAATCCAACTCGTGGTGATGAGGCTTCTGTCCATGCTAATTGGGGCACTATGAAAGGTAATGATGTCTTTAAAGTTGCAGTGACAAAGTTATCTGAAGTTGTTGAACAGACTCTAGCCGCGAACAATATGAAAAAGTCTGAATTAGATTGGCTTGTACCGCATCAAGCTAACTTTCGAATTATAAAAGCGACAGCTAAAAAACTGGACATGTCTCTTGATCAAGTCGTTATGACACTAGAACACCATGGTAATACTTCTGCGGCAACTGTACCAACAGCATTAGATGCAGCAATAAAAGATGGTCGAATTCAACGTGGACAACATTTATTACTTGAAGCTTTTGGTGGCGGTTTTGCCTGGGCTTCAGCACTTGTAAAATATTAATAGGATTAAACAATGTCAAAAAATATTGCTTGCGTCTTTCCTGGTCAAGGCTCACAAAGTAAAGGCATGTTAGCAGAGCTCGCTGCTAGTTATTCTGAAGTAGAAGCCACATTTGCCGAAGCAAGTGCTGCTTTAGGTTATGATTTATGGGATGTTGTACAAAACGATCCTAATGATGAATTAAATCAAACCCACGTTACTCAACCCGCATTATTAACCGCAAGTGTTGCGGTTTACCGTGTGTTACAAGCACAACAGTCATTCACACCAGCATTACTTGCAGGACATAGTTTGGGTGAATATTCAGCCTTAGTTTGTGCGGATGTATTGAGTCTAGCAGATGCGGTAAAACTTGTCCGTGCTCGCGGTGAGTTTATGCAATCAGCAGTGCCTGCTGGTACAGGTGCAATGTACGCAATTATTGGTTTAGACGACCAGTCAATTATAGATATATGTAAAGACGTTGCTGAGAACACAGGTGAAGTGGTTTCTGCAGTGAACTTTAATTCACCTGGTCAAGTTGTGATTGCTGGGACCAAAGATGCGGCTGAAAAAGCAGGAACTGCATGTAAAGAAGCTGGGGCAAAACGCGCTTTAGCTCTCGCGGTTTCAGTCCCTTCACATTGTGAATTAATGGTGCCCGCAGCACGTCAATTAGCCGAGTTATTAGAAACAATTACGTTTAATTCACCTACCATTCCAGTGGTCAACAATGTTGATGTAAAAACAGAGTCTGATGTCGACGCCATAAAAGACGCACTGGTACGTCAATTATATTGCCCAGTGCAGTGGACGCAAACGGTCGCTGGGTTCGCAGCTCAAGACATTACAGATGCGTGGGAAATTGGCCCAGGTAAGGTACTTACGGGCTTAAATAAACGCATTGATAAAACACTTGCATACCGCAGCGTGAATCAACCAGCAGATCTAGCCGACGCATAGTCGATAAATAATCTACAGAGAATAATAATGGATAAAAAAATAGTTTTAGTTACGGGCGCATCTCGTGGTATTGGTAAAGCAACAGCACTTGCTTTAACTGCTGATGACAGTTTTGTTATTGGTACAGCAACGAGTGAAAATGGCGCAGCTGCGATTACTGAGTACTTAGACGGAAAAGGTGTCGGCATGGTATTGAATGTAACTGCTGAGGGAGCAATTGATGAATTAATTGCAAATATTACCAAAGAGTATGGTGCAGTTGAGGTTCTAGTCAATAACGCTGGAATCACACGCGATAACTTATTAATGCGTATGAAGGATGATGAGTGGTCAGCTATTATTAATACCAACTTAACATCTATCTTTGCTTTATCGAAAGCTGTATTACGTGGCATGATGAAAAAGCGCAACGGCCGTATTATTAATATTGGATCTGTTGTAGGCAGTACTGGCAATCCTGGACAAGCTAATTATGCCGCTGCAAAAGCTGGTGTAATTGGGTTTAGTAAATCTATGGCCAGAGAAGTTGCTTCAAGAAACATTACCGTCAATGTTGTTGCTCCTGGTTTTATTGATACCGATATGACAAAAATACTTACCGATGAGCAAAAAGAAGCTATCTTTAAAGATGTTCCGGCTAACCGTTTAGGACAACCTGAAGAAATTGCTGCAACTGTTGCATTTTTAGCCAGTCCAGCAGCGGCTTATATCACCGGTGAAACAATTCATGTAAATGGTGGCATGTACATGGGCTAGTATTAAGCCTTAAAGTTATAAATATATGCTCATATGTAGTGAAATTGTTGAAAATGAACTACAATCAGTGCGTATGTGGTTTGACCACGATGGCCAGCACAATTCTTGCTTGCATCGAGGCTAATAGAAAATTAAAATAGAGGAAATTAATTTCCACCTATATTAGGAAGATTTAAAATGAGTAATATCGAAGAACGCGTAAAAAAAATTATCATCGAACAACTTGGTGTTAAAGAAGAAGAAGTAAAATCAGAAGCATCTTTTGTTGATGATTTAGGCGCTGACTCTTTAGATACAGTTGAACTTGTTATGGCTTTAGAAGACGAGTTTGACACTGAGATCCCAGATGAAGAAGCAGAGAAAATCACTACTGTTCAATCTGCGATTGACTACATCAACGCTAACGACGCATAAGCTCGATTAGTGTTTAAAAACGGCTCTTAATGGGCCGTTTTTTGTTTCTGTATAAAAATAATTAGTAAGTCATTTTAGGAGTATATTCATGGCTAAACGTCGTGTTGTAGTAACTGGATTAGGGTGTATTTCACCTGTCGGTAATGATGTTGATACCACTTGGGATAACATTAAAGCTGGTGTATCAGGGATTGGTGAAATCACTTATTTTGATACCACTGCATACTCCACTAAAATTGCTGGCGAAGTCAAAGATTTTGATCCAACACAGTATATTGATAAAAAAGAAACAAAAAAAATGGATCGTTTTATCCAGCTGGGTATCGCTGCTGGCATACAAGCTTTAGATGATAGTGGCCTAGATATCACAGATGCCAACGCGAAACGTGTGGGTGTGGCAATTGGTTCAGGTATTGGTGGTTTACCATTGATTGAAGAAAATCACAGTAAACTGGTTAACTCCGGCCCACGTCGTGTGTCGCCATTCTTTGTGCCATCAACTATTACGAATATGGTCTCAGGTTTCCTATCGATCATGCGTGGCCTTAAAGGTCCAAATTTAAATGTAGTAACAGCCTGTACGACAGGTGTACATAACATTGGTATTGGTGCTCGAGCGATTGCTTATGGGGACGCCGATGTGATGGTTACGGGTGGTGCGGAATCAACAATCACGCCACTGGCTATTGCTGGTTTTGGTTCAGCTCGTGCATTATCTACTAACAACGAAAATCCGCAACAAGCTTCACGTCCATGGGACGAAGCCAGAGATGGTTTTGTAATGGGGGAAGGTGCCGGTGTTGTTGTTTTAGAAGAGTATGAACACGCGGTTGCACGCGGTGCAACTATTTACGCAGAGTTATCTGGTTTTGGTATGTCTGGTGATGCTTATCATATGACTTCGCCACCAGAAAATGGTGAAGGTGCAGCTGATGCTATGCAAAATGCCATCAATGATGCTGCTATTGCACCAGAACTTATCGGTTACATAAATGCGCACGGTACTTCAACACCTGCAGGTGATATTGCAGAAATTTCTGCAGTTAGAGGTATTTTCGGTGCACATGCTGACAATTTATTAGTTAGTTCAACTAAATCGATGATTGGACATTTGCTCGGAGCCGCTGGTTCCGTTGAGGCTATCTTTACAATCAAAGCTCTGCAAGAGCAAATTGCTCCTCCTACGATTAACTTAGATAATCCAGGTGAAAAGTGTGATCTTAATTTAGTTCCACACAAGGCTCAGGCGTTTAACGCAGATTATGCTTTGTGTAATTCTTTTGGTTTTGGTGGCACTAACGGCAGCTTATTATTTAAAAAAATATAAGTTAAACATCTAACAATTTTGAGTAATTAAGTATACAGTCGTGTTGCTTGTACTGTACTCAGATTGTGAAGGTAATAACAATGGCTGCAACGTTTAATCTACATCCAGAAACTACCTACGGTGATAGAGCATTCAATTATGGTGATGGATGCTTTACCACCATGTTATGTTTAGATAGAGATATTCAACTACTAACCTACCATATTGCTCGTTTAGAGTCCGATACTAAAAAATTGCATATCCCCTTTACGCCTGCAGATAAAATAACACTCTATAAAAAATTGTCTGAAATGTCTGAGCAATTGTGCACTGGCATAATTAAAGTGCATTTGAGTCGTGGCTGTGGTGGAAGAGGTTATGGTGTATCGGGTATCAGTGGCCCTAATATTTCACTTACTCAACATGCTATACCAGCGAGCTTCTATGATGTGGTCTCTCTATCGATTGCTGCTACACCGATCAGTCGTCAACCTAAACTTGCTGGAACTAAACACACGAGTCGTTTAGAACAAGTGCTTTTCAAGCACTCTGCTGAAGAAGCTGGTACAACAGATATTATTTGNTTAGATGAGTTTGAGCATGTCATAGAAACCAGTTCAGCAAATTTGTTTTGGCACAAAAACGGACAGTGGTATAGTCCTGAGCTCAGTCATTCCGGTGTGGCAGGGACATATAGAGCATGTATCCTTGATACTCTAGTCGCGATGAATACACCTTGTAAAGTTGGCTTCTTTGATCTTACGGAGTTACTTGGGGCGGAAAGTGTTATCATGTGTAATGCGGTCCGCGGTATTATTGCCGTGGATAGAGTCGTCATTCATTCAGGTTTTGAATTAAATTTGCATGCAGACAAATTTGTGCGTACCTCCGAAATTGAAGTGAATTCCTATGCGGACAGAGCAACTAAAGGTTTTGTAGCTTTTAGCAATACCGCAGTGTCTAAATTACAAAAACAAGTTGACCAGTTTCTCAATCCATCCGCATAACTGTTTGAAAGCAGAAAGCAGAAAGCAGAAAGCAGAAAGCAGAAAGCAGAAATTACGTCAGAATAAGCAAAAGCTGAGCAGAAAGGGCACTATGAAAATTCAGTTTATCAGTAAAATAATCATTGTTATGTGTGTGTTATTTGTGGCTATTTTGCTGGGCAGTTTTTGGCGAATAAGTGCTGTTTCGCAAACTCCACTTGTCGCCCCGAATGTTCAATACTTTGCAGTGAAAAAAGGCGCTAATATTACTTCTGTTCTTCGCGATCTATCTGAACAAGGTGTCATTGAGTCTACTTTTTGGCAACGTTTGTGGATAAAATCTAACCCAACGTTATCAAACATTCAGCAAGGCTGGTATCAATTATCTTCGGGAATGACTTTATTAGACTTTGTCCAAAATCTGCATGCCGGTAAAGTTGTTGAACACAAGATCACCCTGATTGAAGGCTTTACTGTATGGCAATGGCTTGAACAAATGGCTGCTACAGGAAATATTATTATTGATGTTAGCTATCAACATAACGCTTTTCAGTATCAACTGACATTGCCTTCCAACATTACAGCTATCGAGAATACGGCGCTTTTAGATACAACAGGCGATGATGCAACAAAAAACACCTCCCAAAATCATCCCGTAATTAACAATAGCCCTTGGCAGATTTTAGAAGGGTATTTTGCCCCAGATACTTACTTCTATACACACCAAGCAAAAGCCTCTGATATTTTACTGGAAGCTTATGCACGACAAAGAAAACAACTCAAAGAACTTCTAGCTGAATATCCATTACCACATTTAATTCAAAATGAACGTGAGTTACTTACACTTGCTTCTATTGTTGAAAAAGAAACGGGACAAGCACAAGAAAGGCCAATTATTGCAGGTGTTTTTCTAAGTCGTTTGGCTAAAGAAATGCGTTTACAGACAGATCCAACGATTATTTATGGCATTGGTCCAAGTTTCAATGGGGATATTACATATGCAGACTTGCGTGCAAAAACGCCTTATAATACATATAGAATTAATGGATTGACCCCATCACCTATTGCTAATCCAAGTTTGGCCAGTATCCAAGCGGTTTTGGCTCCTGAAATTACAGGTGCGTTATATTTTGTTGCTAGGGGCGATGGTACGCATGAGTTTTCCAAAACACTTGCTGAACATAATAAAGCCGTTAAGAAATATCAATTAACCAAGCAATAAGAGAGAGCTAATGACAGGAAAGTTTATTGTAATTGAAGGTTTAGAAGGTGCTGGAAAAAGTTCTGCGATAGCTATTATTAAAGATACACTCACAGCAGCAGGCATTGACTTCATTACGACTAGAGAGCCAGGTGGGACTCCAATGGCTGAAGCAATTCGGGAATGTGTAAAACAAGATTGGGAAGAACCGATTGCTCAATCTACAGAACTACTGCTCATGTATGCCGCACGCAGTCAGTTGGTTAACAACATAATCAAACCTGAATTATCGAGTGGTAAATGGGTTATTGCTGATCGTCATGATTGGTCATCGATTGCTTATCAAGGTGGTGGTCGAGAAATTGATTTGGCCGATTTGCGAGCATTAAAACAAATTACTATGGGTGAGTTTGAACCCGATTTTACAATATATTTGGATATCGATCCGAAGGTAGGGCTTGCAAGAGCTGCTTCGAGAGGTGCATTAGATCGCATTGAATTAGCCGGGGATGCTTTTTTTGCACGTTGTCGAAATATGTATTTATATCTAGTGCGTAAAAATGCTTCGAAAAGTGTACTTGTTGATGCGGAACAAACTATGGCCGAAGTACAAGCTGACGTACACAGTGTAGTACAAGAGTTCATTGCAGCTCAAGTACCCAATAAAGCTCTGATTTCTGAAGTAAACTCTCAAACGCCGTAAGTAAGTAACTCAAATAAGGGCAATGTATGCTAAGTTGGTTTTCCGCATTAGACGCTGCATTAATAACGCGTTTACAAGCACAAAAATTACACCATGCCTTGTTGTTAAATGGTCCGAATGGTTTAGGTAAGCATATGTATCTGCCTGAACTCGCTAAAGCCATTCTATGCCAATCAGCGCATAGTCGTTGTGGTACATGTCAAAGTTGTCAGTTGTTTGCTGCAGGTAGTCATCCCGATTTTTATGTTATACAAAGCGAGAAGGCAATTGGCGTAGACGATGTGCGCCAGGGGCTTGAAAAATTACAAGGTCATGCTCAGTTACAACACAACAAATGCTTGGTTATTCATGCCGCTGACACCATGACTGAATCTGCTGCAAATGCCTTGCTAAAAACATTAGAAGAACCAACTAACAATACGTTTATTATTTTATCTGCAAGTTCTGCTAGGTTACTTCCGACTATTCTAAGTCGTTGTGAAAAATTGACATTACCCACAGCCTCGGTATCAGAAATACAATCTTGGCTTAGTAATGAATATAATTTATCTGCTACCGCCGAAATAGTAAATGCGTACATTACACCGTTTAAAGTCTTGGCTGCTTTAGAGGATAGCTCTAGTCTTACATTTGCTGAATTTACAGACGATATTCAGGCTATTCATGCTGGAAATTTGTTGCCTTTACATTTTGGGCAGAAGTGGCAAAGCAAAGCAATAGAGTGCATTGGTTGGCTTCAACACTTTTATTTACAGCAAACCAAGTTAAAAATGGGCACGCCGGACTATAACTATTTTGCACAAAAGCTTAAACTATCTACATTGACAGCGAGTAAAATGCACCATGCGGGTATAAATAAAGCTTTATTGATTTCTGAATTACTCTCTGAGTGAAGACATAGCAATAAACAAGAATATACCTTACTTACCGTCTGCCTATTTTACTATTTAATTATTTTCAAGAGTGCTTGTATATATGTTCGTAGATTCTCATTGCCATTTAGATAAGTTAACCGATGATTCAGTTGAGTTAGCCAAAAAAGTTGATTTTGCTGCAACTCGTGGTGTAGAGCATATGTTATGTGTTGCTATTAATGTCAAAGATTATCCTAATATGCTAAGTCGAGTTGATCATTTTGAAAATGTCTCGGTAAGTTGTGGTGTGCACCCATGTTATGATGAAGACATGACAGATTATGGGACACTATTAGAATATGGCAGTAGTGAAAAAGTTGTCGCAATTGGTGAAACGGGTTTAGATTATTATCATTCACAAGATACTATTTCTGTGCAAAAACAAAGTTTTATTGATCATATTAATGTGGCAGCTGAACTTGATAAGCCACTCATTATTCATACCCGTAATGCCAGAAAAGATACTATTGAGATTTTAAAAAAGCATGGCAAAGAGAACACGATTGGTGTTTTGCATTGTTTTACTGAATCTTTAGAAATGGCCGAGGAAGCGCTTGAACTAGGGTTTTATATTTCGATTTCTGGCATAGTCACTTTTAAAACGGCAATAGAGTTACAAGATGTAGCTAAAGCGATTCCTTTAGACCGCTTATTAATTGAAACAGATTCACCATGGCTGGCACCTGTACCTTATCGAGGTAAGCCAAATCAGCCAGGTTATGTAGTCGAAGTAGGGGAGTTTATTGCAAAACTTCGAGGTATCTCTACTGCAGAACTAGCTAAAGCTACTACGGATAATTTTTATCGCTTATTTAAACATATAAAGCGAGCGTAAATTGTGAGTTTCATATTCCCAAAGTGGCGACAACGCTTGGCTAGAAGCTTACATCTTTCCAGGAGTAAATCAGAAAGTAAATATGTGCAAATAGCTACATATGGCCCCCAATTAGGTGTGCAAAATAGAACTGTTGTTTTTAGAGGCTTTGTTGAAAATTCACATATTTTACAATGCATTACGGAAAAAGATTCAGACAAATATCGCGCCTTAAAATCTTGTAAATCATCTGAAATCTGTTGGTATTTTACTAAGACGCGTGAGCAATATCGTCTTAAGTGTGCATACTCAACTTGTTGATTGTGACAATGATGAGCTAGGACTGAGACAGCAAATGTGGAACAAGCTATCTGCAGCTGCCAAAATGTCATTTATTGATAACCAGGTTTACGGTCAAGAAGTGAATATAAATTACTCGAGTTCTGAAAATGCAATCCATAGTCAAAAAGAACAAATACCGGAAAACTTCATCTTAATACTTTGTAAGGTATATTCAGTCGATTATCTGATATTAAGTGAACCACATCGTCGTTATAAGTCTTTTTGTGAATTAGATGAGTGGATTGAAGAAAGCGTCAATCCATAATCTAAATAAAGCGTTAAAGGCTAATTATTTAAACGTTATTTAAAATTTATATTAATCTAAATATGATTAACATAGATTAATTTAGTCTTCTAGTTTTATTAAATGAGCCATAGGTAAAACATATTGGAGTCTATTATCATTATTGCAACCAAGGCCCACTTAATACATTTCTTTGATAACCTCGTTCTACATTAAGTAAAATAATAGATACATTGTTGCTTTTAGCTAATGAAATAAGTTCAGCCTTTTGTGTTTGCGTGAATTCATGATTCTCAATGAATAACTCTTTTAATTGTGCA
>P_2C_Liq_1_UnCtyDRAFT_1000001_pt1 | contig 197744 bp, 172 predicted proteins | sample Pon2CUnioCityCA_2_FD_10234 | JGI IMG/M metagenome (IMG submission 10234) | reverse complement strand
GTAAAGGGATTTTTAATCCCGAGATGTTTTACTTTGATGAGGTCATGATGATTTTTATGGCGGTTATGATTACTGACATCTTATTGTTAGATTTCTTTAATTCATTAGGCTTACCTACTTCTACCACGGTATCTATCGTTTTTGAATTATTAGGAGCAGCCGTATGTATAGCGCTCATAAAGATCTATTATGAAGGCGATACAGAAACTATTGCTGATTTAGGGAATTACATAAATTCCCAAAAAGCATTAATGATAATAGCTGGAATTCTAGGCTCAGTGGTGATAGCATTTACTATAGGTGCGATAGCTCAGTTTTTTTCTAGAATGTTGCTCACTTTCAATTTTGAAAAAAGAGCACCTATTTATGCAAGTCTTTTTGGTGGGGTATCTTTAGTGGGATTATTTTATTTTATCATTATTAAAGGGCTTTCTAAAACAGATATTTCATTTGTTAAAACTACGTCTGCATTTCTAGAGCAGCATATGGGAATTAGTTTTCTTATAGGGTTTATAGTTTTTTCAGTACTGAGCTATCTCTATATCTTACTGTTTAAAAAGAGTATTTACATACTGATTATCGCCTTAGGAACATTTGGACTGGCCATGGCGTTTGCAGGGAATGATCTAGTAAATTTTATAGGTGTAGTAATAGGAGCAAAACAAGCATGGGCTGGCTGGGTAGATTCTGGACTAGCTGCTACAGATTTTAACATGGCATCACTAGCAGCAGCTCAAAAGTCACCGTACTGGATTTTACTAGCGGCTGGTGGAATTATGGTGTTGACACTTTGGTTCTCTTCCAAAGCACAAGCTGTGGTAAAAACATCTGTAGATCTTGCCAGACAAGGTAATGGAACAGAGCGATTTGAGCCTAATGCATTTTCAAGATTTCTAGTGAGGTATACCATTATTACGGCAGGTTTTGCCCAGCGACTTTTACCTCAGTCTGCATCAAATTATATTTCTTCACGTTTTGAAAAATTACCTGAAAGTGATGTGGTCTTAGAGCAAGCAGATGTGCCAGCTTTTGATTTTGTGCGTGCTGCGGTAAACTTGATGATTGCCAGTATTTTAATATCGATTGCAACTACTTATTTAACCTTGCCTCTTTCCACTACTTATGTCACTTTTATGGTGGCTATGGGAACCTCTCTGGCAGATCGAGCTTGGGGTTCAGAAAGCGCAGTTTATCGTATTGCAGGAGTTTTAAATGTCATAGGTGGATGGTTTTTTACTGCATTCAGTGCTTTTACCGCTGCTGCTATTTTTGCCTCAATCATTTATTATGGAGGTTTTACAGCTATAGTAGGTTTAGTCCTTCTTGCCGTTTTTCTCTTAATACGTAACTATCTTTCTCATAAAAAGAATAAGACAGCCACCATAGACCCTAAAAGTTTAAAAAATCAAGAGAGTAGTACAGTTCAAGGTATTATCACTGAAAGTGCAGATAATGTTGCTAACGTGGTGTCTAGAACAAATAAAATATACACTGATGTCCTTCACGGATTAGCCAAAGAGGATAAGAAATCACTCAAAAAGAGTAAGAAAGGAGTTGAAAAACTAGATTTAGAAATTGAGAGTCTTAGAGATAACATATTTTATTTCATTAAAAGTCTCGATGAGACCAGTTTGAGAGGTAGTAACTTTTATATAACCATACTCGCGCACCTTACTGATATTGCACAGTCACTTGATTTTATAACAAAAAAGAGTTACAAGCACATTAATAATGAGCACCGTAAACTGCGCTACAATCAGTTTAAAGACTTGCAAGAGGTGAATGACTCACTGAGCGCTTTATTAAATGAAATGGAAGAGGTATTCCAAAGTCGTAAATTTGAACGTATAAGCCACGTACTTTCCAGAAAAGAGGAAATATTAAGCTTATTATCTATTAAGATTCAAGCTCAGATAAAACGCACTAGAAGCGAGGAATCTAGCCCTAAAAACACCACACTTTATTTTAATATTCTACTAGAGACTAAGGATCTTGTCACTGGAATAATGAACCTCATGCAGGAGTATCATTCTAGCTATAAAAAAGACTAGTAGGGATTTATAAAGTCTTAATAAATAGTTCCTTTTTTTACTTACTTTTCAACTAAAATTATTTCCGTAGCTACGGCTATGCAAAGAGTTTTCAGCTTCAACTAAGCAAAAAATAATTCCATTTATTTTAACGACATTACAAGCACAAATTGATATTAGAGATGTGCTGTGATGTTGATGGATACGCTTTCGCGAAAGCATAATACTTTATTCTAATCCATAAAAAAGCCCTTATCTAGAAAGAAAAGGGCTTTTAAGTAAGAATGTTTTACCAGTTAGGATTAAGCTGCCTCTGAATAATTTTCAACTGCAACTGCTTGTGGTTTGCGCCATCTTCTCCATCTCAACTTTACACGATGTACCATATATAATAATATAGGCACGATGATTAAAGTTAAGAAGGTCGCAAAGATGAGCCCGTAGATAACGGTCCATGCGAGTGGTCCCCAGAAAATAACGTTATCTCCACCTATAAATATTTTAGGATCAAACTCACTAAACAGCGTGAAGAAGTTGATGTTCAAACCTATCGCAAGTGGTATTAAACCTAGCACCGTTGTGATAGCGGTAAGAATAACAGGTCTTAAACGAGCTTTACCACCTTTAACGATAGCGTTAAACATATCTTTTTTACTTAAGAGTTGATCATCTTCCAGATCTAGTTCTTCACTACGTCGCAGTTTAAGAATATCTATGTAATCTATAAGTACCACGCCGTTATTTACTACAATCCCAGCGAGCGATATAATTCCCATCATGGTCATTAATATTACAAAGGGATCTCCAGTGATAATAAGTCCTAAGAATACACCTATGAAGCTTAAGAATATGGCTATCATAATAATTGTAGGCTTAGAAATAGAAGCAAACTGAAAGATAAGAATCAAGAATATTAAGAAAAGACCACCAAAAAGCGCACTCATTAAAAACGCCATTTCTTTATTTTGTTCTTCAATCTGACCTGTGTAGTCTATTTTAATATCGTTAGGTTTTTCAAAATCGGCCATTTCATTTTGAATCTCTGTAACTACAGCACCAGCGTCAGTAAATCCAGGTTTAAGCGCAGAGTAAACCGTCACGACTCGTTTTGCATCCTTGTGCTTAATAGCGCTAAAACTAGAGGTGTTTTTTTGTTCTGCAACAGCGCTTACAGGTACTTCTTTTATCTGACCAGTAGCCATATCCCTAAAAGTGATACGCTGGTTAAAAATGGCACTACGATCATAACGTTGCTCCTCATTAAAACGCACGTTAATATCATAATCCTCTCCATCTTCTTTATAAATCCCTGCTTTTTCTCCAAAAACAGCACGGCGCAACTGTAAACCTACCTGACTATTGCTTACACCTAGTTCACCAGCTTTAGCACGATCTACGTTTACAATCATGGAAGGTTTGCTGCGGTTTACATCTACTTTAAGTTGATCAACTCCAGCTACATTGCGACTGTTTAAGAATTTCACCATTTGCTCTGCCGTCGCTATAAGCTGTCCATAGTCCTTACCTTCTAGTTCTATGTTTACGGGATAACCTTGAGGTGGTCCAGCGGCATCTTTTTCTACAGATATGGAGACGCCTGGATAAGCTCCAGCAAGTGCTTCTTGAACTTTTTTGCGCAGTACTTCACTATCTCTTAACTCACCATCAGTTCCTTCACGGAACTTGTACTCACGCATACTGGCTGTAATTTTTCCTTTATGTGGCATCTCTGCAGAGCTACCACCATCAGTTTGAGGATTTCCTGCACCCATTCCTACTTGAGAAACTGCACTTTCAACCAGAACGTTTTCCCCATCTTTCATATAGAATTCATCATTGAGTACTTGATAAACTCGTTGCTCAATTTCTTTAGTGATTTGATTTGTCTTTTCAATTGCTGTTCCTTGTGGATACTCTACGTAGACAATGATCTGGTTAGGTTTATTATCTGGGAAAAACTCAATTTTAGTTCTTCCAGAGGCAACAGACCACCCAAAATAAGCCATCAATATCCCTATAAACATCACAAACATTCCTCCCATAAATAGATAGGGTTTGATACCGCTTAAAGCAAATTTTAAGAAACGTTCATAAGACTTATCTAGCCATACTAGAATAGTTTTTTGAAAACCACGGGTTAACGGCTTGATGAGGTATTTATATAACCAAAACATGATTACCGTTAATAACATTAAACTACCTAGTCCACGCACTGGTCCACCTACTATGAGGATAAAAGCTCCTATAGCTCCCATAATACCCGTTAAGTAAAACAATTGCTTTACAGAAAGGTTGCGATCCTCTATTTCCATAAATTTAGAAACGAGCATGGAGTTAAAGAATATAGCTACAAACAAAGAACTACCTAAAACGATAGAAAGTGTGATAGGGAAATAAATCATGAATTGCCCCATTAATCCAGGCCATAACCCTAGCGGTACAAAGGCAGCTACTGTGGTTAATGTAGAGATAATAATAGGTACAGCAATCTCACCAACGCCTTTTTTAGCAGCTTGGATTCTGGTCATTCCTTCTTCTTCCATCAATCGGTATACGTTTTCTACTACTACAATACCGTTATCTACTAGCATACCTAATCCCATAATCATAGCAAAAAGAATCATGGTATTTAAGGTGTACCCAAAAAGATTAATTATAACAAAGGACATGAACATAGACATAGGGATCGCAAATCCTACAAAGAGTGCGTTTCTAAACCCTAAAAAGAACATTAAAACACCTACTACGAGTAGAATACCAAAGATGATATTGTTTACTAAATCATCTACTTGATTTAATGTTTTTGAAGAAAGATCATTTGCAATGGTAATGTCTAGGTCTGATGGTAAAGTTCCAGATTCTTGAGAATCTTTTACAATCTCCCGTATCTTATCTGCTGCTACGATCATGTTCTGTCCAGAACGTTTTTTTATGTCCAGCATGACCACCTGGTCACCATATTCACGTGCAAAGGTGTTCTTATCTTCTTCTTTAAAAGTAATGGTGGCTACATCTCTTATGTAGATAGGTCCTTTCTCATTCTTAATGACAAAGTTTTCTAAGTCTTTAGGGTCATCTATTTCACCTATAATTCTTATAGTGCGTCGCTGGCCACTGGATTTTAAATTACCAGCACTTATTGTTGCATTTCCACCACGCACGGTGTTTAAAATGTCATCAAAGCTTACTTGAGCTGCGGTCATTTTATAAATATCTACAGCTATTTCTACCTCTAAATCTTGAGCGCCACGTATATCTACTTGTTTAATTTGCTCTACATCTTCAATTTCATCTTCTAAGTATTCTGCAAATGTTTTAAGCTTTCTAACGGTATAATCGCCTTTTATGTTAATATTCATAATAGGCATTTCCTCACTTAGGGTAAGGTTAAATACATTAGGTGTAACGGGTTTGTTATTAAAAGTAGGCCAGTCTTCACCAGCGCTTTCAGAATCTACTTCATCTTTAACGAGTTGTTTTGCGGTTTCTACTTCTATTTCTTCATCAAATTCTACGATGATAATAGAGTAATCTTCTTGAGAAGTAGATTCAGTCTCTGTGACACCAGATATATTTTTTAACTTGTCTTCTAACGGGTCAGTAATGAGACGCTCTACGTCTTCAGCAGTGTTACCTGGCCACACGCTAGAGATATAAATTTTAGTCTCTTTAATTTCTGGAAAATCTTCTCTAGGCATGCTGTTATAAGCACTCAATCCTAAAATAAAGATTATCACCATCATCACATACACGACGATAGAATTATCTATAGCCCATGAAGAGAGTTTAAACTCTTTGTCGCTTTTCTTTTGGGTAGCCATGTTATGAGTTTTTAATATCTATTAATTGGCCTTCTTTAACGGTGCGAGCACCTTCAGTAATCACCTGATCACCTAACTTAAGACCAGTTGTAACCTCTATAAGGTCACCACTTGCTTTTCCAGTTTCTATTTTACGTCTCATAGCCACAAGACCATCTTCATTTTTATGAGCAATCATTACATATTGCTCGCCGTCTTGATTTTCGCTTATGACACTTAATGGAACTAGTATGGCATTTTTTGACGTATAATCGTTGATCTTAAGCTTAGCAGTAAGGTTAGGTTTTACCATTCCGTCCTCATTAGGTACTGGGATTTCTATAGAAAAAGAACGATTTGCAGGATTGATATAATTACTGGTTTGGCGCACTGTACTCTCCATAGATTTTCCTAACACTGGAAATTCTACTGTTACGTCTGTTCCTTTTGTGATAGAAGTTATGTAGGTTTCTGGAACATCTACTGTGATATACATGTCTTTGAGAGAAACCAGTCTAAATAATGGAGACATACCAGGACTTACTACAGTACCTTGCTCTGTAATTACATCATCTATAGTTCCTGAAAAAGGAGCTTTAACTGTGGTTTTGGCAATTGTTTTTTGCATAGAATTGATCGCTTTGCTTTGCGCTTCATAATTTGCTTTGGTTTGTAAATATTGAATTTCAGAACCTATATTTTGATCCCACAATCTTTTCTGGCGTTCAAAAGTAGTTTTTGCCAGTTGCTGTTGCACTTGCATTTGCTGTAATTGCTGGGATAAACCACCATCGTCTATTTTTGCAAGCACTTGTCCAGCACTTACATTCTGTCCTTCTTTAACATAAACTTGAGTAAGCAAACCAGCCGTTTCAGGCATGATAGTAATATTTTGTTTAGTATCTACACTTCCTTGTAACACTGTATAGTGAGTAAAAATGGTGTCCTTAACGTTCATGGTGCTGACCTGTGTGTTCATAGCTTGATCACCGTGCTCGTTTTGATACTCTTGTATTTTTTTAATCGTTGCCTCGATTTCTCCTTTTTGTGTGTTTAAAGAGCTTTTCATGCTCGATAGCGCCTTTAAATCTCCTTGTGCGATAAGTTCATCAACACTAGGTTCTTTGCCACCGCAAGAAACTAGTAAAATGGTCGTGAGTATAATTATTATTTTTTTCATGATATAATGATTCTGTGGTGTGACTTATTTTTTGGTTGTGTAATTAGGTGTGTTTAGAATGGTTTCTAGGTTAGCCTTTTCAGTGATGAGTAGATACATGCTGTTTAGAAACTCTCCTTGTGTGGAGTAAAGTTGTGTTTGTGCTTGTCTCAGGTCAAAACTGGTTGCAATTCCTTCTCTGAACTTGATATTATTTTTATTTTCAATGCGCTCAGCCAGTGCTAGATTATCTTTACTAGTGGTATAATTATCTATGGCTGTTTGATAATTATTAATAGCCGTTTCATAATTAAGACGTATTTCTTCGCTAGTACGCTGTAAGTCAGTTTCAGCTTGATCCCAGGCTATTTTTGTTCTTGCTTGGGCTGCTTTTCTACCCATGGAGCTAAAAATGGGAACATTTATACTTACTCCAGCAATAGACTGCTGGAACCATTGCTGGTTATTATTAAAAAATACAAAATCATTATCAAAGGTTTGAGTTCCATAGTTGATAAAACTACTTACCGTAGGAAGTCCTTTTGCTTTTTCTAGTTTATATTCTAAACGGCGCTGTTCTGTGAAGTTATGAGCGATTTGATAATCCACATTTTGATTCAGATCTAGTGATTCTTCAGTAATTGATGGATCTATATGAAGTAGCGCTAGCGATTCTAAGTTTTCAGTAAGTGTTACTGGAGTGCTAAGTTCTATTCCTAGAGCTAGTTTTAACATGTCCATAGCAATATCGCGCTGTCTGGTAGCACTGTTGAGCTGATTATCTAATTGTGATAAGGTGATTTGTAATTGCTCTACATCTTCTTCTTCGGCAAGGCCGTTTTCAAATATTTTAGTGACTTCCTTCAGGTTATCTGCTACATTATTGCGGTTTTTAGAAATAATGGCTATGTTTTCTTCAGTAAGTAAAACGCCGCCATAAGCATTTATAATCCCTTTTCTTACCTCAAGCTTTGTCTTATTATTTGCATTTTTAGAGAAATCCAGAAAGGTCTTTGAAGCCTCTAAGGCTACTAAATATGAACCATCAAAAATGAGCTGTGTTAAGGTAGCATTTAAAGTCATACTCTGTTGTGGTCCAAAAACCACAGGCACAAAAGTCCCAGGTGTTCCACCAGCAATTTCTCCTGGTAGTGGCGTGACTGGTTGTTTCAGCTGGTTTTGATAATCTACTGTACCATTAATTTGCGGTAATCCAGCCGCTGTAGTTTCCCATTTTTGCTTTAAAGCTTTGGCGATATCTCGCTCGGCATTAATGGCACGGTAGTTATTTTCTAGTCCATGCGCTATGGCTTGTTCTAGCGAGAAACTGTAACTGGATGCAGTATACTCTTGAGAGTACGCTTTCGCGAAAGCGAGGACAAAAACAAATAGTGCTATTCTTAATTTAACAGGCATTTAATCGTGATTTGTATTAGTGATTTGGTTAAGTATTTTTCTTCCTGCTGGTGTGACTATACCGCGCAGGTGGTACTCTAGATACTGGTCATATAGTTCTTGAACGGGAAATTGTCTGTTAGGGAACAAGTGTAAATCTTTAATCCCTTGAATCCCTACAAAGTAAATTCTGGATACAAAGGCTTTATCTATACTGTCGCGGTACAATCCTTTTTCAATTCCTATTTCTAGATTTTTGTTAATGCAGTCTTGCATGTAGTTAAACTGCATGGCGCTTATTTTTTGATGAACTCGTGGATAGTAACGCTGCAATTGATGAATAGGTGACGTTTTATCTCCTTTAAGTGAGGTCATTACCATGCGTTTAATTTCATACAGTTCCTCAATGGGATTCTCTGAGTGTACACATATATGATCTACACCAGTACATATAGTGTTATAAATGTTCATGGTAACTGCGGTGACTAGCTCTTCCTTATTTTTGTAATAACTGTAGAGCGTTTTTTTACTCATTCCCATTTCTGCCGAAAGATCATCCATAGTCACGCTCTTAAACCCTAGGTCTAAGAACATTTCAGTGGATTTTTCTAGTATTTCGTTTTTTAAATCGGTCATTTATGGTCATTAACAGGCGGCAAATATACTAACAGGAAACTTTAAATACTTGAAAAGTTTCCTAGGTTTTACAATTGTTTAACATTCTATCTTTTTAAAGTTTTGCCCACTTTGATAAAAACCAAATGCAATATCGAGTGAGAGTCGAGTTATGGTATTACTTTTACAAGATGAAAGAATTAAACTCCTTAAGAACCCTTTTTCTAGAACGTTTAAAGTCTAGAGTGACTGAAAAAGAGCCTAAATCTCTTTATGATCCTGTACATTACATACTAGACTTAGGTGGTAAAAGGCTGCGGCCATTACTTACTCTAATGAGCGCTCAAATGTATGGTTCAACAGTAGAAAAGGCTATGGACGCGGCAATTGCGGTTGAGGTATTCCACAATTTTACTTTACTACATGATGACATTATGGATGCAGCAGATTTGCGTCGTGGTCAGGAAACCGTGCATGTAAAATGGGATGTGAATACAGGAATTTTATCTGGAGATGCTATGCTTATTATGGCCTACCGATTATTTAACTCTTATGACGCGCAAACCTTTTATGACTTGAACCAGGTGTTTTCTAAAACAGCACTAGAAGTATGTGAAGGACAGCAGTATGATGTGGATTTTGAAACCAGGGATGATGTTACGATTCCTGAATATATCCACATGATTAAGTTAAAAACATCTGTCCTGGTAGGTTGTGCGCTGCAAATGGGAGCAATTATCGCTGGAGTAGATAAAAAGGAGCAAGAGCTTATTTATGATTATGGGATTCATCTAGGAATAGCATTTCAATTAATGGATGATTATCTCGACGCTTTTGGAGATCCAGAAACCTTTGGTAAAGAAGTAGGTGGCGACATACGTGAGAATAAGAAAACCTATCTATATCTTAAAAGCCTAGAGGATCAAGGTTGTGCGACTGAATTAAAAGAGTGGTTTTCCATGGACTTTAATGACATGAATGAAGAACAAATAGAAACCAAAAAAGAAACGGTAAAAGTATTTTTTGAAGAAAGTGGTGGTGCCGCAGCAACACAACAAGCGATTAAAAATTATACAGATAAAGCGCTAAATACCATCGAGCAGCTTTCCATAAGTAATGATGCTAAAAAACAACTTACCGCTTTTTCATTAGATTTAATGAGTAGGGTAAGCTAGTAATCTTAAAACAGCCACCTTAGAATGACTAGACGGGTCATAAGAGAAATGAATTTGAAAAAGAAAAGCATAGGAATATTAGGATTAGGCTGGTTAGGAACCGCACTAGCGCATCACTTACTAGAACTAGGTCACACCGTTAAAGGAACCGTACGTTCTAAAGATAAGATTCGTAAGCTGCAACAAAGCGGTATCGACACCTATTACCTAGAAATTACTGAAAATAAAATTTACGGCGACCTTGCCGATTTCCTTAAAGGAACTGATGTTCTTTTTATTAATATCCCGCCGGGATTGCGCAAGAATCCTGAAAGTGATTTTGCTCAGCGCATGAAGTTGCTCATGACCTTTGTGAATACTGCACGTGTAGAGCAAGTGATTTTTGTTTCTAGTACTTCTGTTTTTGAAGATATGGAAGGTATCCCAGTTTATGATGAACATAGTATCCCAAACAGCTCGAGTAATAACGGTAAAAAAATCTATGCCGCAGAGCAAGTGGTTCAAGATTTTTTTGAAAACACAACCATTCTCAGGCCTTGCGGCCTTATAGGTAGTGATCGCCATCCTATAAAAATGCTCGCTGGTAGGGTTAATGTTAAAAATCCTAATGCACCGATCAATCTAGTCACTAGAGACCATGTGATTAACCTAGTTAAAAAAATAATCACTGATGAAATTACAGCTACTGTAGTTCACGCTATTAGTGAACCGCATGATTCTAGAAAGTTATATTATCTTAAAAAAGCTGAAGAGTTTGGATTAGTAGCGCCTGAATTTGAAGAAAACGTAATCCATCTTGGAAAAAAGGTCGTTTCGGTTCTTTAAAACTACTCAAATGTTTCAAGTTCTAAAGTTGATCATTAACTAAAAATCATCATAACCAAACCTGTGAGGTTTAGTTAACAATGGATTTTAAAGACCGTTCTAATTCCGAGAACTTGCAAAATCTAAGAAATTGCGATTAATAACTACCACTCCTTAAAAGGCTTTTCACTTAAATAAGAATTATAATAGCGGTGATCACCAGTAACTTCTTGAGCGAGCCAGTCTGGTAAGGCAAACTTTTCGTCTTCGGTTTGGAGTTCTATTTCGGCCATGAGGAGACCTTTGTTAGTGCCATGAAAAACATCTATTTCCCAAGTTTGATTTTCAATGGCTATTTCATATCTTGTTTTATCGATCACACCTGGTAGTGCGAGTTCTAGTAATTCCTCAGCCTCAACAATGGTAATTTCTTTTTCCCATTCATACCTGGTTAAACCGCTGTCTGTGGACTGTCCTTTTATAGTAAGGAATCCTTGAGTGCCTTTTATGCGTACTCGTACTGTGCGCGCAGGATCTGTAGTGAGATAACCTTGTGTGATGCGTTTTCCTTTTACTTCTTTTAAAAAATCAGTAGTTTTTACAAGGTATTTGCGTTCTATTTCAGTCATGGGAAAAATTATTATGGAAAGGTATTAATTAGTATTCTAAGTTCAAGTAATAAGTGCAACATGTAAGTTTAAGCAATAAACTAAATCGTTCTCCACTATCGCTCGAACGGACTTAAAAATTATAAGATTTAAACTGAGAACTGAGAACTAAAAGCTAGCTATCTCGATTAACTCATCGCTTTCAATTCTTGTTTTAGGGTAACCTTTTGTAGCCACATAAATCATTGCAGCTGCAATTTCTTCTGGCGCTATGGTTCGATATTTTTTAAGAAAACCTATGAGTAAAGGATCGATGAATTTTTGAAATTTTTTCCAGGCACTTTCAAAGGGTCGTTTCTCTTCTCTATAACCACCTATAAGCGCTGGCTGGACAAAATAACATTCTTTAAAACCTAATTTTTCTATATCACGTTCCATTTCTCCTTTGCCTCGATTGTACATAAAACAACTATTAGGATTTGCGCCCAGTGCAGAAATGGCAATGACTTTGCTTATGCCATTTTTGAGCGCTGCTTGAGATACATGGAGCGGTAAATCATGTTCGATTTTGTAATATTCGGTGGCATCAGGTGTTTTGGCTTGCGTCGTTCCCGTGCAAATAAATAAATGATCGCCCTTTAAATGTTGTTGATAAGTGCGCTGATCAAATAAATCTACGAGATGAGATTCATGCTTGCGGTGATGGAGTCTAGTACCCTTTCGCGAAAGCGTGATGACACGATCATACTGCTCATTTTCATATAACAATTCCACTAACTTACTTCCTGTAAGTCCCGTAGCACCTATGACAATAGCTCTATATTTCATTAACACATTTCTTATTCTAAAGGTAGTAATTTTGTACAATGCACGAACTTGATGATCGTAAAATAATTCACGTGGACATGGACGCTTTTTATGCGAGTGTGGAACAGCGTGATTTTCCCGAGCTTAAAGGAAAGCCCATAGCCGTAGGTGGCGGCAGTGATCGTGGAGTAGTGGCAGCAGCTAGTTATGAGGCTCGTAAATATGGAGTGCGCAGCGCAATGCCTAGCGTTACGGCAAAAAAACTATGTCCCGACCTCATCTTTGTCAAGCATAGATTTGATAAATACCGAGAGGTATCTACTCAAATAAGAGATATTTTTCTGGATTATACAGATCTTGTAGAGCCATTATCACTCGACGAGGCTTACTTAGACGTTACCGAGAATAAACTCAATTATCCCAGTGCTACCGTTATTGCTTATGATATAAGACGCCGTATTTATGAAACTACGGGTCTCACTGCTAGCGCAGGGATTTCTATCAATAAATTTGTGGCAAAAATTGCCAGTGATTATAACAAACCTAATGGTCAAAAGACCATCACTCCTGAGGAAGTTCTTTCCTTTTTAGAAGAGCTGGAGATTAGAAAATTTCATGGAATAGGTAAAGTTACCGCTGAGAAGATGTACCGTCTAGGTATCTTTACCGGAGCTCATTTAAAGGAACGCTCGCTAGATTTTCTGGTTAAACATTTTGGTAAAAGTGGTGAACACTACCATAATATTGTGCGTGGGATACATAAAAGTGAAGTGCAACCAGATCGCATAAGAAAATCGCTAGGTGCAGAACGCACTTTTTCTGAAAATATATCTAGTGAGATCTTTATGAAAGAACGACTCACACAAATCGCTGAAGAGATTGAGAAAAGGCTGGCCAGAAATAATGTTGCTGGTAAAACCGTAACACTCAAAATAAAATATAGCGACTTTAAAACGCAAACAAGAAGTAAAACTTTGCCCCATTACATAAGAAATAAAGACTTAATTCTGGCAACTGCTATAGAATTAATGGAACAAGAAGGTTTTAGAGAAAGTGTGAGACTTCTGGGTATTACTCTGTCTAACCTCAATATTGAAGTAGAGGAAGAAGATTTTGTTGAAGTTCAATTAAAATTTTCATTCTAAAACATTAACAGCATATCGAGCGAAATATAGACTAAAGTATAGTAATTTTATGCACTATGTTATTAGAGAATTCCCAGTACGCTGTTATAAATAATGATACAAATTCCTTACCTATGTTATCCTGGGATTTAATGAAAACACTTTTGTGGAATTTAGAACCAGAAATGTATCATCATCTTAATACGCTAGCCATGGAGCATGACTGGCATTTTAACTATTTTCTAGACAGTTATTCTCACCATAAGGGTTATACCATTGTAGTCACAGATAAAGAGTTAAAGGTGCAATGCTGTTCTGAAAATGTTCTAAATATGACTGGTTATGAGAATTATGAGCTCATAGGCCATACTCCTGGTATATTACAAGGACATCATACAGATCTTAATTCAAAACGGCTCATAAAAAAAGCAATTCAAGAAGAATTGCCTTTTAACGCTCGACTGGTGAACTATCGTAAAGATGGAACGCCTTATGGATGTGAGATCGTTGCGTTTCCCATATTTAATGGAGCCTCACAACTATCTCACTTTATTGCTTTTGAATATGAGTATTACGTGTAAGGTATTATTCGATTTCACTTACTCTTAAGGTATTTACCATTCCTTTATCTGCTACTGGCATGGCTGCTAGATTGATAAGGTAGTCGCCTTTTTTTACAAATTTATTATCCTTTGCAAACTTGTTCACATCTTCAATAGTTTCATCAGTACTAACAAAGCGGTCGTACAAGTAAGCTTTAACACCCCATAATAAACTAAGTTGTGTTAAAATACGCTGGTTACTAGTAAACGTTAGAATGTGAGCATCTGGTCTCCAGGCGCTTATTTGAAAGGCTGTGTAGCCACTATTAGTCATAGTGGTAATGGCTTTGGCATTGATATCATTGGCCATTTTTGCGGCGTGATAGCAAATGGACTTAGTAATATATCTTTTAGTCTTTATATGTGGTGCGTTATGCGGTACTTTAATTAACTCACTGTCTTCTACAGACTTACAGATGTTAGTCATTTTTTCAATAACTTGAATCGGGTACTTACCTACTGAGGTTTCTCCTGATAGCATAACAGCATCTGCTCCATCCATGACAGAGTTTGCTACATCATTTACCTCAGCACGTGTAGGTGTTAAGCTAGTAATCATCGTTTCCATCATTTGGGTTGCAATAATTACTGGAATACGTGCTTGTTTAGCTTTAAGAACGAGTTGCTTTTGAATTAAAGGTACTTCATGAGCAGGAACTTCTACACCTAAATCTCCACGAGCGACCATGAGTCCATCACAATAAGCTACAATCTTATCTATATTTGTTACAGCTTCTGGCTTTTCAATTTTTGCAATAATAGGAATCTTATGTTCAGAGTTCTCTTTTATTAAATCCTGTAATTCCATTAAATCACGGCTGTGACGCACAAAAGATAAGGCCATCCAGTCTACTTGTTGTTCTATAGCAAAATGGGCGTCTTTAATATCCTTAGGTGTTAAGGCTGGTAAAGAAATATCTGTTTGAGGCAGGTTCACTCCTTTTTTAGAACGTAAAGGTCCACCTTGAATCACTTGAGCTTTTACATTTTCCTTACCGTCTGTTTCTACAACTTCAAAAATAAGTTTCCCGTCATCTAAAAGTATGCGCTCTTTAGGTTTTACATCTCTAGGGAAGTGCTCGTAGTTCATATACACTTTCTCTGCAGTTCCTTTAAAAGGCTTACCAGTTGTAAAGGTGATCATGTCTCCAGGATTTACCACGACCTCTTCACTCATAACGCCTACACGTAATTTAGGTCCTTGTAAATCGCCTAATATTCCAGTGGCATAACCATGCTCCTCGTTGAGCTCTCTTATTATCTGGATACGCTGCTTTACATCTTCATGGTCAGCATGTGAGAAATTGATTCTAAACACGTTTACACCAGCTTTCATCATTCCTAGTAATACTTCTTTAGTAGATGTTGCTGGTCCTAATGTTGCTACTATTTTGGTTTTTTTTGTCTTTGGCATTATTCAAAAATTAAATAATCTTTTTGTTTAATTGCATAATGATCTAGCTGGTAAGCCGTGATCACTTGCGGTATTTTTGTTATGTCGTTAATCAGTTTTTTTAATGGAAAATAAGCAGGGTCTTTTTCTACTTTTATAATATAATCTACACCTGCATATTCCTTAAGTAAAATGGTTTTTACAATAGTTTCTTCTTCATTTTCAAAGAGGCCACCATTGCTAGATGCCGTGTTAAGCGTTGCCCAGTATTTGTTAGGCGTGAGGTAAAAAGTATGATAATGTACTTGATCTTCATACTTATACACGGGATATTGCACTGTGAAATTAGGCATGGTAACGTCTTGATCATTATCTGTTCTTTTAAAAGACAGATTCAGGTACTTATTTACCATATAAGCCATTCTATAAGGCTCAATGGTAGAATGAATGCCTACGAGCGTGTAAGGCTCGTCATCACAGACCCAATCATCTAATTTGTAAGTCGCCATACTATTAACTATCTCCCACAAATTTAAGGAGACAAACTACAATTAAGTATTCAGAAATCAGTAAAAATCATTTTTTTTCTACGAAATGGTTATCGTAACACTGCTTTCGCGAAAGCGGAATAAAAAAGAAATGATTTGTTAAAACCATATAAATTCAAGTAGGTATTATGTCTTCATTCTGTCTTGTAGAGCAAAGAAGGCACGCTTACTGGCTTTTTCTTCAGCCTTTTTTTTAGAAGTTGCTCGTGCCTTTGCGAGAACTCGATCATCTATAGAAAGTTTTACAGAAAAGTGTTTGATCTCATTGACTCCTGTATCTTCATATGTGTGATAATGAAAGACTTTTTTATTCTTTTGGCACCACTCAATGAGTATGCTTTTATAGCTGATTACCTTACCTTCTAATTTTTCTAAATCCACATAAGGTTCAATCACTCTGCGACTTATAAAGTTTTGTGTACGTTTATAACCTTTATCTAAATATATGGCTCCTACAAGGGCTTCAAATAAATTACCGTGTACGTTTGCGCCATAATTGCGTTCTGGGACCTGAGTTCTTGCAAAATTAATAAGCTCAAAGTCCATTCCTAATTCATTGAGATGTTCTCGGCTCACTATTTTAGATCGCATTTTAGTAAGGTATCCTTCGTCTGCGCTGGGTACTTTGTTATAGATATATTCAGCGATTACACTTCCTAATATGGCATCTCCTAAAAATTCGAGTCTCTCATAGCTTATAGGGTTTCCCAGATCATCTTTTAAACCCATAGATTTATGAGTAAAAGCCTTGCGGTAGATACTGATATTTTTAGGGGTTACTCCTGTAATTTTTTTTATTCCACGAGAAAGAGTCTCGTCATCTTGAGAGATGCGAGTAGAAAATATTTTTTTAAACCGATTCATTTAAGGAATAAACGCTTAGATTTTTCTAAACGCAATGCAGCAGTTGTGACCTCCAAAACCAAAAGTATTACTCAAAGCAACTTTTACTTCACGTTTTTCAGGCTTATTGAGCACTAATCTCAATGATGGGTCTATATTCTCATCTACCGTAGTATGGTTAATGGTAGGAGGAATGATACCTTCATTAATAGCCATTACACTAGCTATGGATTCAATTGCTCCAGCAGCTCCTAGCAGGTGACCAGTCATGGACTTTGTAGAGTTAATACTGATATGCGGTGCGTGATCGCCAAAAACGGCTTTAATCGCCTTTAACTCTGCTACGTCGCCTAGTGGTGTAGAAGTACCGTGAGTATTAATGTGATCTACATCTTCAGGATTAATACCTGCGTTTTGTAAGGTGTTTTTCATTACAGCTATAACACCACGTCCTTCTGGATCTGGCGCTGTAATGTGGTATGCATCACTTGAGAAACCACCACCTATTACCTCAGCATAGATTTTTGCTCCTCTTGCTTTTGCATACTCATAATCTTCTAGAACTAGAGCTCCTGCGCCTTCTCCTAGAACAAAACCATCACGTGTCGCGTCAAATGGGCGGCTCGCGGTTTCTGGACTTTCATTGCGTGTAGATAAGGCATGCATGGCATTAAAACCACCCATTCCAGCCTGTGCAACAGCAGCTTCAGAGCCACCAGTAACAATCACGTCACAATGACCTAGTCTTATATAATTAACAGCATCCAGCATCGCATTTGCACTAGATGCACAAGCAGATACTGTGGTGTAGTTAGGCCCCATAAATCCATGCTTAATAGAAATATGTGCCGGCGCTATATCTGCAATCATTTTAGGGATAAAGAAAGGATTAAATCGTGGCACGCCGTTACCAGCTGCAAATGATTTAACTTCTTCCTGAAAAGTTTCTAGACCACCTATTCCAGCACCCCATATTACACCTACTCTATATTTATCTATAGATTCTAAGTCTAATCCAGAGTCTGCTATCGCCTCATCACCTGCTACCAGTGCATACTGGGCAAAACGATCCATGCGTCTAGCTTCTTTGCGGTCTATAAAATCAGTCACTGTAAAGTTCTTGATCTCACAAGCGAATTTAGTCTTAAAATGTTCTGTATCAAAATATGTGATAGGAGCACAACCGCTCTTACCATTTTTTAAACCGTCCCAATATTCCTCTAGGTTGTTACCTATAGGTGTTAGGGCTCCCATTCCTGTAATGACTACTCGCTTTAATTCCATATAATTTAGATTTATACTTTAAGAGCTTAAAAATACCGTAAAAAATCAAAAAAAGATCATTTATGTATTTTCAAGCTCTAAAAAAAAGTATTAAGCTTTTGCTTCTTCTATGTATGAAACTGCTTGACCTACTGTAGCGATGTTTTCAGCTTGGTCGTCTGGGATCTGGATATCAAATTCTTTTTCAAATTCCATGATTAACTCAACTGTATCTAGTGAGTCTGCGCCTAAGTCGTTAGTGAAGCTCGCTTCTGTTACCACTTCATTTTCGTCAACACCTAATTTGTCCACGATAATCGCTTTTACTCTTGATGCAATGTCTGACATAATAATCTTGTTTTAATTTTAAATGAATGGCAAAAATAACAAACTTTGTGATAAAACCACTTTTTAGTTATTTGAGTTAACTTGCCATTTCATTTGATACTATAATTTTACTCAACTCTAGCAGGTGGTTTACAAAGAGCCTGCCACAATTATTTATGAAGAAAATAGTCATCCTCGCATCGGGTAATGGTACTAATGCTCAGGCAATTATAGATCATTTTGCAATAAATGATAAAGTAAAAATATCTTTAATTTTATCAAATAATTCTACTGCTTATGTGCTAGAAAGAGCTCAAAAAAATAATATTCCTGCGATGAGTTTTAATAAATACGCTTTTGCGAAAGCGGGAACTATAGAAACTCTATTACTTGCAGAACAGCCTGATATCATTGTACTTGCGGGCTTTTTATGGAAAATTCCAGGAAGTCTCGTAAAATTATTCCCAAATAAAATTATTAACATTCATCCTGCATTATTACCTAAATATGGTGGAAAAGGCATGTACGGGATACATGTGCACCGAGCAGTTATAGAAAATAAAGAGCAAATAAGTGGTATTACCATTCATTACGTGAATGAAAATTATGATGAAGGTGCGATTATAGAACAATTTAGCTGTCCTATATATAAAGAAGATACTGCTGACGAGCTTGCGGCAAGAATTCATGAACTAGAGCACCAGCATTTTCCAGTGGTCATAGAAAAAATATTATCCTAATGGAGCAAGTGCATATTTATACTGATGGCTCTTCTCGCGGTAATCCAGGACCTGGCGGCTATGGAATAGTAATGATATGGGTAGGGAAGAGCTATAAAAAGGAATTTTCCCAAGGATACCGGCACACCACTAATAATAGAATGGAATTACTGGCAGTTATTGAAGCACTTGAAAAAATTAAAATGGACGCTGTTCACATCACCGTCTTTACTGATAGTAAATATGTGAGTGATGCCGTAAATAAAAACTGGATTGCTGGCTGGATCAAGCGCAAATGGAAAAATGTAAAAAACCCAGATTTATGGAAACGTTTTATTAAAGCTTTTAATAGAACGCAACCTAAGATGCAATGGGTAAAAGGTCATAACGATCATCCTATAAATGAACGTTGTGATACACTAGCTGTTCAAGCAGCTTTAAAAAAAGATAATCATCTAGTGGATGAAGGTTTTGAAGCTGGAGAAAAAGGGTTGTTTTAATTTTTAAAACCTCACAGGTGGTTCTATTCCATAGACTATATTAAGGGAACTAATAACTTGTCTAAATAATAAACCCGTGAGGTTTTTATTGTTTACTCTACACTAGCGCTGCTAGTCGCTAGACTGCGATCTACTTTCTTAATCATTCCTTGAAGCGCACGTCCTGGACCTACTTCTATAAACTCGCTAGCTCCATCTGCGATCATGTTTTGAACTGATTGTGTCCATTTTACGGGTGCGGTAAGTTGGGAAATGAGGTTAGCCTTAATAGCATCTACGTCTTCTACCGCTGTGGTGGTTACATTTTGATAAACGGGACAGTTAGGTGTGTTAAAGTTTGTGGCTTCTATGGCTGCAGCAAGTTCTTCACGTGCAGGCTCCATTAAAGGTGAGTGGAATGCGCCACCTACTGGTAATAATAAGGCACGTTTAGCACCTTTTTCTTTTAAGATCTCACAGGCTTTTTCTACCGCTGGTACTTCTCCAGAAATAACTAGCTGTCCTGGACAATTGTAGTTTGCCGCTACTACAACACCATCGATATCATTACATACTTGTTCTACAACAGCGTCTTCTAATCCTAGAATTGCTGCCATCGTGCTTTCTTGATGCTCACAAGCGGCTTGCATGGCTAGAGCGCGTTTAGAAACAATTTTTAATCCGTCTTCAAAACTTAAAGTTCCCACAGCGGTAAGTGCGCTTAGCTCGCCCAGTGAGTGACCAGCAACCATTTCTGGTTTGAAATTTTCACCCATCATTTTAGCTAGAATTACAGAATGTAAAAAGATAGCTGGTTGGGTTACTTTAGTTTCTTTTAGTTCTTCAGCAGTTCCTTCAAACATGATTTTAGAGATTTCAAATCCTAGAATCTCATTTGCTTTTTCAAATAACGCTTTCGCAGAAGCGTAATTATCATATAAATCTTTACCCATTCCTGTGAATTGAGCTCCTTGACCTGGAAAAACGTATGCTTTCATAGTTGTTATTTAGTTGATGGGGCAAATTTAGTTAAAAGTGAGAGATTGCCGTGCTACACTCGTAATGACATTAAATACCTACTGTAGATTGCTGACTTTTAGGACTGAAAACTAATCAACTCGTTCCCAAGTCTCAAAATCAAAAGCATACTGATGTTTCTCATCTACTGGGTGATGTTCTGTGCGCACAAGTTTCCACTTTTTTTCATCAAACTCTGGGAAGTACGTATCTACATCAAATTTCCCGTGAACTCTCGTGAGTTCTATACGATCAGCGACTTCTAGTCCTAGTTTGTAAATCTCTCCACCACCTATGATGAAGGGTTCTTGATCACTAGAAGCTGCAGCAAGAGCGGTGGAAAGATCGTGCACCACGATACCGCCATCTGTTTTATAATTTTTATCTCGAGTAAGGATAATGTGAGTACGATTAGGTAATGGTTTAGGGAAACTCTCAAAAGTCTTGCGTCCCATAATGATATGATGTCCTGTAGTCAGTGATTTAAATCTCTTAAAATCATCTGGTAAATGCCATACTAGATCACCATCTTTTCCTAATTCATTATTAGCGCCTGCGGCAGCTATCATGGTTATAACTTTCTTAGAATCGCTTGTCGCGTTCATGATTTTATGTTCTGGTAATGGATGTGCAGCAGCAACTTTTTCCTCTAACTCTGCTATGCGTTCTTGTTGCTTTTGAACTAACCTGTTATATTGTTTCTTCTCCCATCCAGGACCTAAAAGTCGGTTAGTGATAAATACTTTAAAGGTGTGATAGATTAAAAATAGCAACCATATAAAAAGCACCCAAATCCACCATTCTATATCGAGTATAAGCATAGGATCTACCTGCATCATGACCTGACTTATAATAATCAGTCCTATCGCGCCTACTAGAAAAACCACTAAATGTGTAAACAATCCACGTTTTTCCTTAATGCGTTTTTGAGCATTTTCAAACATTTCCTTTTGAACTGGGTCAATTGTAGGAGCCTCTTTTTTCTTTCTACCGAACATATAATGTACTTTTATACTTCAAATTTAAGCAGTATTGCTCGTTTTAATCTTTACAAATGCATAAAATAAGGTCTCAGTATCCTATTCTTGAAAAATTCACCTATCTCAATACCGCAAACCATGGTTTAATTTCTCAAGATTTAATAGATTATAGAATGGGCGTACTTCAAAAAATGAAGAATAGCGCTAGTTTATATACAAACCAGCGTAATGTTTTTATAGATCAGGTGCGACATACCATTGCAAATTTTCTCGATGCCGCTGTAGAGAATACTGCGGTCATTCCTAATTTTTCTACGGGATATAATGTTCTTATGGAAGGCGTGCCTGAAAACGCAAAATTCTTACTTCTAGAAGGTGATTACCCATCAGTAAACTGGCCTGTGGAGTCACGAGGATATGACTGTGTGTATGCGATTATAAATGAAAATTTAGAAGAAAATATTCTAGCAGCATGCCTTAAACATCGTCCTGATTTTTTCTGTTTTTCAGTGGTGCAGTACATCTCTGGAATTAAACTGGATCTTGATTTTATAGTACAACTTAAACAGCAGTTTCCTGATATGATTCTCATAGGAGACTTAACGCAATACGTGGGCTGTGAGGAATTCCGCTTTCGCGAAAGCGGACTTGACATCATTCTAGCCAGCTGTTATAAGTGGCTTAATGCTGGCGATGGGAATGCGTTTATTTGTGTCAAGGAACAAGTCAAAGAAGTGATCCAGCCAAAACGGGTAGGTTACCGAAGCACTCGTAATGTCATTAATGCTACACCTGAATTTATAGGAAGGTTTGAGTCTGGACATCAAGATATGGTGGCTATGGGAAGTTTACAATTTGCCATGGATGTAGTTCAAAAGATAGGACTAGATCGCATACAGATCGAGCTAAATGAATGGTCTGAAAAGTTAAAACAAGCTTTTATGGAGCGTGATTTATTAAGTGATGCGGTTGTAAATAGAGCTCATCATTCTACCATTTTTAATATAACAGGCGATCAGGAATTATACGATCGACTGTCTGAACATAACATAATCACTTCTTTACGTGGTGATGGTATACGGATTAGTTTCTCTTACTTTAATGTTGAAAGTGACTTCCAGACATTGTTAAAAGCACTGGATTATTAATAACTGAGCTTTTTAGATCTATTTGTATAGTTTATGTAGTGGTAGTAATGTTGTTTTAACTTGACTCAGTACATATATTGCATGAAAAATAAATTTCATGTTTAAAGGTTGGTGTGTATTTCTTATCGGGTTGTTTTTTTATGGTGCTCAATCACAACAACTACCCTTAGATTTTGAAAATAATAGTTTTCAATTTACTGGTTTTTCTGGGTCTTTATTTTCCTTCAGAGCTGATCCAGCGCAAGGTGGTAATCAGGTAGGCCAGTTTTTTAACGATGGTTCTGTTGATTTTCAAGGTTTTTTTATGGACTTGAATACACCGGTAGATTTAGATAATGATACAAATGTTAGTTTAAGATTTTATGCGTTTGATCCTAATGTACACAGCATAATTATTAAATTAGAAAATGGAATAAACCCTGACGTTGAGGTTGTACAGTCTATTTCTAATACTCAAAACACCTGGACAGATTTAACTTTTGATTTTGCTAACGCTATAGAAACCGCTACTGGAAATACAGTTACTGCATCTGGTACTTATAGTAGACTTACTATATTTATAGATGGTGGATCATTTATTACTGGAACTTATTTAATAGATGATATCGATAATAATGCGGTGACCGTTCCACCACCTAATCCTATAGATGTGGTCTACACAGATCTAGTGTGGTCTGATGAGTTTAATACCCCAGGAATTAATAATCCTATAGACGCAACTAAGTGGCACCATCAAACTCAATTACCTAATGGTGGAAACTGGTTTAATGGAGAAGAACAACATTATACGGATAGAACCGATAATTCTTATGTTGAAAATGGTTTTTTACACATAGTTGCAAAACGAGAAAACTTTACAGATCAAGGCGAGACTAAGTCTTTTACCAGCGCACGCTTAAATTCTAAATTTGCTTTTACGTATGGTAGAGTAGATGTAAGGGCAAAATTACCTTTAGGAGATGGAACCTGGCCAGCGATATGGACACTAGGAAAAAATATAAATGAAGCTGGTGCTTACTGGAGTGCGACTCATGGAACAACAAACTGGCCGCTATGTGGAGAAATAGATGTTATGGAACACGGTTTAGGTCCTTTGAATCAAGTTTCTGCGGCTTTACATACTAATTGTGCTGGTTGTTCTGGAGCGACTATGAATTACCAGCCATTCATGCTTACTGATGTAGCAAATACCTTTCACGTGTATTCCATGAACTGGTCTCCACAACAAATTACTTTTTTAATTGATGGTATCCCTTTTTACACTTATAATCCTGGAGTAAAAAATATAGACACATGGCCATTTGATGCAGATCAATATATGTTATTAAACGTAGCTATGGGCGGTATTGCTGGTGCTATAGATCCTAATTTCACACAAAGTGATATGCAAATCGATTATGTGCGTGTGTATCAAAATACGTTGAGTCTTAATACAGCTGACTTCGCTTCCGGTATAAAAATTTATCCAAATCCGACAAGTGATGTGTTAAATGTGAACGCGCCACAGCAACTAGATCGAATTGTCTTATTAAACATGTTAGGTCAAGAGGTTGTAGAATTTACCTCTAATTTGAATCAAATAGACTTATCTAATCAATCTAGCGGAGTGTATCTTTTAAAACTAGTAAAAGATGATCAAGTGGTTACAAAAAGAGTTGTTGTTCAATAGAATTTGATTTGGTGTATTGTTGCAATCAAATCGTGATACGGACATTCATCTAATTACCGATTAACAGATTCCTGCTTGCGCAGCTATGTTAATGCGCTTCTAACCAGTTCATCCCGACACCAACTTCCACATCTAGAGGAACCGTCATTTTATAAGCGTTTTCCATTTCTTCTTTGATGACTGCCTTGAGTTCCTCTAGCTCATCGTTATGTACGTCAAAAACCAGTTCATCATGTACTTGAAGCAACATGCGTGATTTGTACTCGCTTTTGCGGAAGCGTTTATAAATATTAATCATGGCAAGCTTAATAATATCTGCTGCGCTACCTTGAATAGGGGCATTTACAGCATTGCGCTCTGCAGCACTGCGCACGACTGCATTTGAACTATTAATGTCTTTTAAATAGCGGCGTCTTCCCAGTACGGTTTCTACATAACCATTTTCACGTGCAAAATCTACTTGATCTTGCATATAAGCACGTAGTTTAGGGTAAGTCGCATAGTAAGTATCGATCAACTCTTTTGCCTCGCCACGGGTGAGATCTGTTTGATTACTTAGTCCAAAGGCACTTACACCATAGATAATCCCAAAGTTTACTGTTTTAGCATTGCTGCGCTGTTCTCGAGTCACTTCTTCTAGGGGAACATTAAATACCTTTGCAGCTGTTGAGCTGTGAATATCCTCGCCATTCTGGAACGCAGCGATCATATTCTCTTCCTGACTCAGTGCGGCTATGATTCTTAATTCTATTTGAGAATAATCGGCAGCGAGAAGAGTGTGGTTTTTGTCACGTGGCACAAAAGCTTTGCGCACCTGTCGTCCTCGTTCTGTTCTTATCGGTATATTTTGTAAGTTAGGGTCTGTAGAACTCAAACGACCTGTTGCGGCAACGGTTTGCATATAATTAGTATGAATGCGTTGCGTTTTAGGATCTACTTGATGCGGTAAGGCATCTATATAAGTAGATTTTAGTTTTGCAAGACCGCGATATTCTAGCACATCAGCAATGATTTGGTGATCTTTTGCCAGGTAACTCAGTACATCTTCTGCGGTAGAATATTGACCGGTTTTGGTCTTTTTAGGCTTTTCTACCAGTTGTAATTTCCCAAAAAGAATTTCTCCCAGCTGCTTTGGCGACCCGATGTTAAACGCCTCGCCAGCTTCTTTATAAATGTTTTTTTCTAGTGAAGCGATGTCTTCAGTGAGCTTTTGCGAAAGCGAACTTAAAAATTTCTCATCAAGATTCACACCTTCTATTTCCATAGCTGCCAGCACATCTAGTAGTGGCATTTCTATGTCATGAAATAACTTATCTGTTCCTGCCGCAGTTAGTTCTGGTAAAAAGTGCTCTTTTAATTGCAGTGTGATATCTGCATCTTCTACGGCATATTCTTTTTGTTTTTCAAGATCTACATTACGCATAGAAAGTTGGTTCTTTCCTTTCTTACCTATAAGTTCTACGATGGATTGTGGCGTGTAGTTAAGATAGGTTTCTGCCAGAACATCCATGTTATGACGCATATCTGGATTGATCAAATAATGAGCCAGCATGGTGTCAAACATGGGACCTTTTATATCAACTCCATATTTGTTCAGTACTTTTATGTCATATTTTAAATTCTGACCTACTTTCTCGATAGCATCACTTTCAAAAAATGGTTTTAGCTGATTTACAATTGCCTGTGCCGCATCACGATCTTCAGGAATAGGTAAATAAAAACCTTTTCCTTGTTCCCATGAAAATGCAATACCTACCAGCTCAGCCGCTAGTGGATCCAGTCCAGTAGTTTCTGTATCAAAACACACACTAGATTGTTGCATTAAGGACTGGATGAATAATCTAGTTCCCATTCCTTCTTGCACGAGCTGGTATAAATGATCTGTAGTAGCAAGAGTTTTGCGTCCGGTAGATTGTGTTTCAGTAGCCGCACCAGAGCCTGGTGCATCAAAAAGAGAAAACTGACCAGCGCCAGCGGCAGGATTTGAACTGGAACTCGACTTTGAAGAGTTAGAGCCGTTCTCGACTGCGCTCGAACTGATATCCTTTGAGAATATTTTTGCCAGTGTTTCTTTTGCCCTGCGAAATTCTAGTTCATCAAATATCTCGTGAACAGCCTCTATATTTGGGTCGTCCAGTGTATAGTTAGTAGCATTAAAAGTAACAGGGCAATCTAGTCTGATAGTAGCTAGTTTTTTAGAAAGCAATCCTAATTCTTGATTAGCTTCTACTTTTTCTTTCATTTTACCTTTGAGCTCATGAATGTTTTTAAAAAGCCCTTCCATAGAACCATAAGCGGCTATGAATTTCTTTGCCGTTTTATCGCCTACACCTGGTAGTCCAGGAATATTATCACTGGCATCTCCCATCATTCCTAGATAGTCTATGACTTGTTCAGGGCGTTCTACTTCAAATTTCTTTTGCACTTCTGGGATTCCCCATATTTCTATGCCATTACCCATACGAGCCGGCTTGTACATGAAGATATTTTCAGACACGAGCTGTGCATAATCCTTATCAGGTGTAACCATATAAGTAGTAAAACCTTCTTTTTCGGCTTGTTTTGCTAGTGTTCCTATGAGGTCATCTGCTTCTATTCCTTCTTCTACGACTATAGGAATGTGCATGGCTTTTAAGATGCGCTGTATATAAGGAACGGCTATTTTTATGGCTTCAGGAGTCTCGTCACGGTTTGCTTTATAATCTTCATAAAGTTCTACACGCTCTTGACTACCACCTTTATCGAAGGCTACAGCTAGATATTCTGGCTTCTCACGTCTTATAACGTCAAAAAGACTGTTAGTAAAACCCATAATAGCACTAGTATCCATACCAGCACTATTAATTCTAGGGTTTTTAATAAGTGCATAATAGCCTCTGAAAATGAGTGCATAAGCATCGAGTAGAAATAGTCTTTTATCGTTTGTACCGTCGTTAGTCATCTTAAAAATTTGTGGATGTTAAAGATAAAATTCTTAGCAGAGAAATAGATTTGATTTAATATTAAATAGCAGTTTTTATCCACAACGAGTGCGAGTTTTTTTTAAATGATGAGATACTGACTACATTTTTAAGATAACCTTATGAAGGCATAGAGTTTATTATTTTAACGCTAGCAGTAGTTTCGCACTATGCGTTTTATCATAGCTATTATCATTTTTATAGTTTTTCAATTGTACTCTTTTCAGTTGATCAGAACTTTATCTCGAGGCCACTGGTGGAAATGGGTTTACCTACTCATTACCGTTTTAATTCTTGCTCATCTCATTTTACAATTTGTATGGCATCCAGATCGCTCTCAAGTGAGTGGTTATAGAGATTTTGCGGTAACTCTTGTTTTGGGTCTTTTTGCTGCACAGGTAGTGATGATTTTATTCATGTTAGGAGAAGATATTTATAGAATTTTTGAAGGTCTTTTTAATACGCTTTCGCGAAAGCAAGAACATACATCTTTCCTGCCCAGTAGGAGAGATTTTATTTCAAAAGTAGGTCTTGGACTTGCTGCCTTACCCTTTGGTGCGATTCTTTACGGTGCATGGAAAGGGAAGTATAACTATCAAGTTAGGGAATATGAATTGAGTTTTGCTGATTTGCCAGCAGCTTTTGATGGATACAAAATCACTCAATTGAGCGATATTCATGTGGGTAGTTTTGACGATAAGGAAGAGGTAAAGTATGCTATTAATCTAGCAAATGAACAGCATAGTGATGTCATATTATTTACAGGTGATCTAGTGAATAACGTGGCTAGTGAATTGTACGGTTGGGAAGATGTTTTTGGCTCACTGACGGCTCGTGATGGAGTTTACTCTGTACTGGGGAATCATGATTATGGTGATTATGCAAGCTGGGATTCTCCTGAGGCTAAAGTCGCAAACATGACTGAACTGCAGGACATTCAAAGGAAAATGGGATGGAAATTATTACTGGATGAACATGTGAAGATCACTAAGAGTAAGGATCAAATCGCATTAGTAGGAGTCCAGAATTGGGGTGGTGGTCGTTTCCCTAAATATGGAGATTTAGAAAAAGCGTCTACTGGATTGAGTAACGAAGAATTTAAGGTGTTATTAAGTCATGACCCTACACACTGGGATTTACAAGTTAAAGATGACCCTAAAAAATATCATCTTACACTGAGTGGTCATACTCATGGAATGCAGTTTGGGATTGAAATCCCTGGTTTTATTAAATGGAGCCCGGCTAGTTTTGTCTATAAAAAATGGGCTGGTATCTATAAGGAGATGGATCAGTTTCTAAATGTGAATAGAGGTTTTGGTTTTCTAGGATATTCTGGTCGTGCTGGTATATGGCCAGAGATTACCGTGATTACTTTAAAGAAAGCTTAGTTTTAGAATCTCAATTTTTAGTGAAGAGCGTTTGTGAGGTTCATGGTTTTAAAAGACTTATTGAACATTGCACATTTTTTAACTACTTTTGATTAGCTAAAAACTTTTATATGTCAAAGTTTGGTCAACTTATAAATACAGAAGTGCCTGTCTTACTCAATTTCTTTACAGAGTGGAATGAGGATTCTGTCGGTATGCACGAGGTCTTAAGAGATGTTGCTGCTGCTTTAGGAGATAACGCAAAGATTATTAAAATTAATGTAGATAAGAACCAGGAGTTAAGTGATGCCCTACGTATTAAAGGGTTGCCCACCTTAATTATCTATAAAAATAGTGAGATGAAATGGAGGCAGAGTGGTACTCAAGACCCTAATTCTCTTATTGCCTTGTTGAAGCAGTATGCTTAATAACCTTAGCTTGAAAGCCTTTCAGTTTTAAAAATTCTAAATATTCAGGTAATATCTTTTCCAGTTTAGGAAACGCTTTCTCACTATCGTGAAACACCACGATACTACCATTACGAGTGTGTTTTTTTATATTTTTAAGACAAGATGTGGTAGATCGTTTCAGGTCAAAATCTCCTGAAAGGACATCCCATAGGACTATTTTATAGCCTTTGGCACTAAGTTTTTGAGCAATTTGAGGAGTAATTCTTCCATACGGTGGACGGAATAGTTGAGAATCTATGACTTCACGTGCTATATCTATATCATTCAGGTACATGCTCCTTGAGGTTTTCCAGCTATTTAAATGGTGGAATGTATGATTGCCTACTTGATGTCCCGCAGCTTGCAACTCCTTATAAACTTCGGGATGGCGTTGTACACAATCACCTATACAAAAGAAGGTCGCTTTACAATCATACTTATCGAGCTGTTCTAGTACAAACCGAGTGACTACTGGATGTGGACCATCGTCAAAGGTGATATACACTATTTTTTTATCTCTAGATCCATGCCACAGGTATCCTGAAAACAGGCTGGAAAACCAGTCCTTAATAGTATCAGGATACCAGCGCATTTTTAAGGAGTTTCTTGTGGGTTTGTTTCTAATAAGTCTTCAGTATCTATGTTATCTAAAGCCTCTTGAAAGATATTATCTAGTTCAGAATTTTCGTTTTCAATGGTAGCATCCTTGTTGATAAGGAAGTCGTCACCAAATATTTTCGGGAATTCCTTTACATAATTATCATAGGTCTCTGCTTCTTGTTGTACAAGAGTATCATCTTCATGAAGTATAGCAATTTCTATAATTTCATTATACCTGCTTATTGCTGCACCTATATTATCTACGTTTGCACCACGTTCTTCATAGGTTAACATTTTATAATGATCGATCTCATCTTGGAACTTTGCAATAACTCTTTGTGCCAGGTCTCTTGCTTTATCTCTATTGTTATTTTTATAGTAAGCATTTACAAATTCTGAAATCATCGAGTAGTTTTCAAAAATTTCTAAAGGCATTTTTTCCATTCCTAGATCTAGAATCTCTTCTGCTTTGGCGTTTTCTCCTTCTTTAGTTAGTGCCTCAGCAACACGACTGAGATTATTGCGATAACCTATACTATTACGTCTAGTCTCTACATCATGATACATGTCTGGATCACCACTGTTGCCCCAATCCCATTTTTTAATGATTTCATAGCCATGTAAAGCATCTACACGCCCCATATTAAATGGATTACGAGACTTCCCTAAATCAGTTTTTATAGGTAATAACCTAAAAGCACAGCCATCTAACTGGAGATAGTTTTTCATCCATATATAGTCTTCATCGCTAAAAGCACCACCTGAGAAATAAATAGGACGTTCCCAGTTATTTGCATTAATGATGTCTAGCATTAACATTCTATTCTTGTAGATAGCATAATCTTTTATTTCTATATAGATTTCATCTACTATGAGGTCTGTGTCTTTTTGAGGAACTACTCCATTTTTAAGAACCGCTTCTTTATTTACTGGTATGCGTATAACACGTGTTGGGAATGTGTGTTCCCAGTGTTCATTGCGCATTTGTTCTTGAGTGATTTTTTTATCACTCGCTACCCATTCCATCCAGTCTTTTAAATCGAGTGTATCAGGTAAGGTACTTTTACCATTAGTGCGTTGCGCAATACGCTCTTTATCTGCATAAAATAATACGTCTCTTGTTCCATAAGAATATTTATCATGAGTAAGAGTAGAAGGTACAGGCTCACTGTCCCATGCTTTTTTCTTCATATCATCCATGTACCAATCTGTAGCAAGTAGTGAAGTACAAACCACACGCACATCGGTACGATATCCTTCTACTTCTTGTAAATACCATAATGGAAAGGTGTCATTATCACCTATGGTAAAGATGAGCGCATTAGGCAAGCAGCTATCTAGATATTTTTTTGCACTAGCAAGCGCCGTGTATTTCCCAGAACGGTCATGATCATCCCAGTTTTGAAAAGCCATAAGTAATGGAACAGCAGCAAAACAAGCCACTAGAGATAGTGCTCGAGCTGTTTTTGCGTTGAGAAATCCTTTAATTCCTTCATAAACACTATAAGCACCTATTCCTATCCACATACCAAAAACCAAGAACGACCCTACATAAGCATAATCACGTTCACGCACTTGATACATGCTCTGGTTGAGGTACACTATGATAGCAAGTCCGGTAAATAGAAATAAGGCAAGGGTGACATAAAAAGATTTTATATCGCGCTTAGCATGAAATATCATCCCTATCAATCCTAATATAAGAGGTAAAAAGAAATAAGTATTACGTCCTTTATTATTCAACATGTCTTCAGACAGGTTCTCTTGAGTGCCTAGATGCCACTCATCTATAAATGGAATGCCACTGAGCCAGTTCCCATTATACTTGCCACCTTCACCTTGAATATCATTTTGTCTTCCCGTAAAATTCCACATGAAATATCTCAAATACATATATTGTACTTGATAACTCATAAAATAACGTGCGTTATCTATACCATCAGGTTTTTGAATGTTTATGATTCCGCCTTCCATGTTTTGCAGGTCTTGTAAAAAAGAGATGTACTCATCTGCCTCCATGCGACCGCTGTTGAAGTTTCTTTCATAATCAGACAGTAACCCTATTAATTCTTGATTTGAGGCATATTCAGGCTTTATGGTATAGTTCAAACCACCCATAAAATTAATGTAGTTACTAGCCCGTGATGGATCTGTCATTCTAGGAAATAGGCCTTTATGATCATCATGTGTGTTTTGTAATGCGTTTTTATAATTATTTACAATCACATATTTACCCAGTTCATAGTCCTTTTCATATTTAGGCTTTTCGTCCAGGTAAGGATTATCGGGATCTAGTCCAGCATACATATCTGTAAACGCCTCACCATAAAATAACGCTGGTGCAGGATATTGTTCACGATTATAATAAGCCAGTAAAGCTCGTGCATCATTTGGGTTATTTTCATTAATAGGTGTTCCCGCATTAGCACGTATCGGTAACATGGTCCATGAGGAGAACCCTATGAGAATAAACATGACACATAGAGTTATGGTGTTGAGAAGTGGTTTATGACGCTTTCGCGAAAAGCGAATTAAAAAAACAAATAATGCTACAACTAGAAGTAACATGATAATAGAACCTGAGTTAAAAGGTAACCCGATATCATTTACAAAGAAAACCTCCATATAACCAAAAATGGATAAGGTATAAGGCAGTAATAATTTAAAAACAAAAAGTAATACAGCCACCACCGCTATGTTTGCAATGATAAAGTTGAGAACTGTAATTTTTTTATAATGTTTAAAATACCATAACATTCCTATAGCAGGAATGGTAAGAATACCCATAAAGTGTACCCCAAAAGAAAGTCCTACAGTAAAAGAAATAAGCACAAGCCATTTATTACCTCTAGGTAAGTGCATGTCTCGTTCCCATAGCAGTCCCATATAGAAAAGGGCGCTCATGAGCAGTGCTGCTGGTGCATACACCTCTGCTTCAACAGCGTTAAACCAGAAACTATCTGAGAACGCATAAGCAAGACTACCTATGGTAGCCGCGCCTAGTATCATAATGTCATTTGAGGCTGTTTTGAGTATGTGTCGCTTTAACAATAAGGTTAAGGACCAAAACATAAATAAAATGGCAAAAGCACTGGCAAATACTGACATCATATTTACCATGTATGCGATTTGACTTTTTTCTAAGGCAAACATGGAGAAAAAAGCTCCCAGCATTTGATATAATGGAGCTCCTGGTGGATGACCTACTTGTAGTCCTGAAGATGTAGCAATGTATTCTCCAGCATCCCAGTAACTCACTGTAGGTTCTACGGTAAGCCAGTAAGTGATTAATGCTACGGCAAAAACGGCCCAGCCTGTAATTTTATTCAGTTGATTGTAATTCAATTTCATAGTAGTAGTTAGCTATGGCGAAAATAATATTAATAAATCTAATCCTGTATAATAGAACTCAACTTACTCAAAAGCAATAGAGTTATTCCTTATGTAAAGCATAGTGTTAACGTGATAATTTTAAAAAATGATATAAATTGATAAAAAAACTTATTTCTATTTGCTCAAATTGATATTTGTATTAAATTTGCAACCGATTTTGTCCCATGGTGTAATGGTAACACTCCGGTTTTTGGTACCGTCATTCAAGGTTCGAGTCCTTGTGGGACAACTTAAGAATCCCGAATCATCTTTTTGATTCGGGATTTTTTGTTTTTAAAATGTCATTGGACGAGAAGTTTATGCCGCACTTGATGCGGTAAGTCCTTGTGGGACAACTTAAAAATCCTGATTCTTTCTTGAGTCAGGATTTTTTTATGAAATAAGATTAAATTATAACAGTTGTAAATCAATGGACTGCGTTCTAATACCATTTTATGTTTCCAGCAATTTGTTCTTAGCACACGTTTTTACCATGTAAGAACATATGTAGTGATCCTGTTTATTTTTATTGTAAAAAAAGAACCTTCAAGAGAAGATGCTTTAGGTTAGTACGCTTACGCGAAAGCGAAATAAGAGTTACCTTATTTAATTCTGAAAGTCACAACAGGTAGTGAAGAGTGATTCACTATATCTTCACTTACACTTCCATTAAAAAAATGGGAAATGCCGCGGCGACCATGAGTAGCCATTCCTATGAGATCTCCTTTAATGTCTTTAGTGAAGTTAAATACTCCTTCTTCTATAGAGAAGTCATTATAAATGGTGTAGTCTGAAGGTTCTACGTTCACATCTTTTAAATATTCTCTCACTTTTTGTTCTGCTTTTTGAGAGGTTAAGAAGTTTGATGGTGTATTTACATAGAGCAGGTGCAGGTTGCAATTGGTATTTTTTGCAAACCTTGCTGCTTCTTGTAGAGCTCCATTTGATGCTGGATCTAAATCTGTGGCAAACACAAACTCATTCACATCTAGTCTTTTCTTACGATCCTTAATGACTAAAACAGGAATTTCAGAATTGCGCACCACTTTTTCTGCGTTAGAACCTATAAACATGTTTTTTACACCATCTGCTCCGTGGCTTCCCATAACTATGAGGTCAGCGTTATGTCTTTGGACGGTGTCCATAATTCCGCTAAATGCTGCTCCAGTTTCTACATCTCCGTGAATAGTTACACCTTCTAAATAATCTGCTTTGAGAAGGTTGTCAAATTTTTGTTTGGCTAGTTTCATGAAGAAAACAGCTTCGGGCATGCTAGAGCTTCCATTGTTAGCTAGGTGTAGCGGCAGGTCTAGCTGGTGTAGTAAGAAAATTTCTCCATTGTTCTCACGAGCTATATCTGCAGCTACACGTAAAGCGTTATCTGCTTGTTCTGAAAAGTCTGTTGGGACAATTATTTTTTTCATTAATTTAAATTTTGAGGTTTAAATATAAGTAATTCTGTTTCAATGTAGAAGTATTGATTTGTACTTGCAAAAGCCTAAAAAAGTAGTATATTTGCAAAGTATTTAAACAATATGAGGGGACAGATGTCCCCTCTTTTTATAAAATATGTTAAAAGAAAAAGTACAAGACTTACTAGATGATGCTTTTGAAGAGCGACCTGATTTGTTCTTAATGGACATGACTATAGATGGTAGCAATGAGATAAAAGTAATCATAGATGGTGATGAAGGAGTGACGGTTGCAGATTGTATTTTTGTTTCTAGAGCTGTGGAGCATAACCTAGATCGTGATGAAATAGATTTTGCTCTAGAAGTGGCTAGTGCAGGAGCAAGTGCGCCGCTTAGTTTTCCTAGACAATTTAAAAGAAATGTAGGGAGACAGCTAGAGGTAATTGATAAGGAGAAGAGAAAAGAAACTGGAGAGCTTGTTGATGCAAATGATCAAGGAGTGGTGATTCAGTGGAAAGCGCGCGAACCTAAGCCTGTAGGTAAGGGGAAAGTAACCGTGCAAAAAGAGTGGTCGATCAGTTATGACGACATTAAACAAGCAAAAGTGGTGATAACATTTAATTAATAAGTGAATATGGAAAATCTCGCATTGATCGAGTCTTTTTCTGAGTTTAAAGATGATAAAATGATAGATCGCGTCACATTGATGGCGATCTTAGAAGACGTTTTTAGAAGTGCTCTCAAAAGAAAGTACGGTGATGATGACAACTTTGATATTATTATTAACCCAGATAAAGGAGATTTAGAGATCTGGCGTAACCGTGTTGTGGTTGCAGATGGTGAAGTGGAGGACGATAATTCAGAAATTGAATTGAGTGCAGCTCGCAAAATTGAACCAGATTATGAAGTAGGTGAAGACGTAGCTGAGGAAGTAAAGCTTATTCAGCTAGGTAGACGTGCTATTCTTGCCTTAAGACAAAACCTTATTGCAAAAATTCACGAACACGATAACACAAACATATACAAGCAATTTAAGGAATTAGAAGGAGAATTGTATAGTGCTGAGGTACATCACATACGTCACAGAGCTATTATCTTATTAGATGATGATGGTAATGAGATCATTATGCCTAAGGATCGTCAGATCAGTTCTGATTTCTTTAGAAAGGGTGAAAATGTAAGAGGTATCATAGAAAGCGTAGAGTTAAGAGGTAATAAGCCTAATATCATACTTTCTCGTACTTCTCCTAAATTCTTAGAAAAGTTATTTGAGCAAGAAATCCCAGAGGTTTTTGACGGCTTAATTACTGTAAAAGCTGTAGTGCGTGAGCCAGGTGAAAAGGCAAAGGTAGCTGTAGATAGTTATGATGATCGTATAGATCCTGTAGGTGCCTGTGTAGGTGTTAAAGGTTCTCGTATTCATGGTATCGTTAGAGAACTAGGTAATGAGAACATAGACGTTATTAACTTTACGGCAAATACTCAATTATATATCGCTAGAGCACTTAGTCCAGCGAAAATTATTTCTATGGAAATAAATGAAGAGACTAAAAAGGCTGAGGTAAGATTGAATCCTGAAGAGGTTTCTAAAGCGATAGGAAGAAGAGGACATAATATAAGATTAGCTGGTAAATTAACCGGTTATGATATAGATGTGATCAGAGATGGTGCAGAAGAAGATGTTGAACTTGCAGAGTTTAGCGATGAAATCGAACCATGGATCATAGAAGAGTTTGCAAAAATAGGTCTGGATACCGCAAAAAGTATCTTAGAGCATGAAATAGCAGACTTAATAAAGCGTACCGACTTAGAAGAAGAGACAGTTTTAGAAGTTGTCAATATTCTTAAGTCAGAATTTGAAGATTAGTTAAAATAAAGTCAACCCATAACCATTTATGGCCGAAGTAAAGAACATGAGACTCAATAAGGTGCTAAGAGAATTTAATATATCTCTGGATCGTGCTGTGGAATATCTTTCCTCTAAAGGAATCGAGATAGAGGCTAGACCTACCACAAAAATTGATACGCACGTTTATCAAGCACTTGCAGATGAGTTTCAAACTGACAAGAGTAAAAAAGTAGCTTCTAAAGAAGTAGGAAAGGAACGTCGCAAGGAGCAAGAGGAATTGCGAGAAAAGCGTGAAAAGGAGCAGGAAGAAAAGCAGCGAAGACAAGAGGTTATCAAGGCCAAAGCTACCCTAGATGGTCCTAAGCAAGTAGGTAAGGTTGACTTATCCGATGGCACTAAAGACGCGACCGATAAAAAGGAAGAAGCGACTCAACAACCTAAAGAAGAGAAGGTAGAAGCTCCAGTTACAACAGAAGATGTTGATACTACTCCTAAGGTGGTTTCTAACAGGCCTAAGGTTCAGGAGACTAAGGTTAAAGGTAAAATAGATCTAGAGCCTAAAAAGAAGAAAGCTCCTAAGAAAAAACAAGTTGCCCCAGAAAAGCCTAAGGCTCAAAAGCCTGCAGATGGCAAGAAGCAACCTGAGGTAGAAACCCCTGAGGTTGAAGTAAAGAAAGAGGAAACTCCTAAAGCTGACGCAGCTCCGGCGACTGATGAAAATCAAGAGCCAGAAAAAATTAAAACAGAATATCAAAAACTAGGTGGGCTTAAGGTTACCGGTAAAACGATTGATCTTTCTCAATTTAAAAAGCCTAAGAAAAAAGAGGATCCTAGAAAAGGTAAACGCAAGAGAATTACTAAAGCGCCAGGTGGTGCTGGAGGTAATAACCGCTCTGGTGGTAATAGACGTGGCTCAGGTCAGAAACGTGCTCCTATTGTAAAGGCAGAGCCTACAGAAGAGGAAATCCAAAAACAGGTTAGAGAAACTCTTGAAAAACTTCAAGGGAAGTCTTCTAAATCTAAAGCAGCAAGATATCGTAGAGATAAAAGGGATTCTCACCGTGAAAAGGTAGAAGCTCAAGAGCAGTTAGATTCAGAAGAGAAAATCTTACAGGTAACAGAGTTTGTTACCGTAAGTGACATATCTACTATGATGGACGTGGCAGTGAACCAGGTGATAGGTGCCTGTATGTCCTTAGGAATGATGGTAACCATGAACCAAAGACTCGATGCAGAAACAATTTCTATTGTTGCAGAGGAATTTGGTTATGAGGTAGAGTTTGTAAATGCTGATATAGAAGAAAGTATTACTGAGGTAGAAGATAATGAAGAGGATCTATTAAGCCGTGCTCCTATTGTTACCGTAATGGGTCACGTAGATCATGGTAAAACATCTTTACTCGATTATATACGTGAAGAAAATGTTATCGCAGGTGAAAGTGGTGGGATTACACAGCACATCGGTGCTTATGGAGTTGAGCTTAAAGGCGGTCAGAAAATAGCCTTTTTAGATACTCCAGGTCACGAAGCCTTTACTGCGATGAGAGCTCGTGGTGCTCAGGTTACTGACCTTGCTATTATTGTTATTGCTGCAGATGATGATGTGATGCCACAAACTAAGGAGGCAATTAGTCACGCACAAGCCGCTGGTGTTCCTATCGTTTTTGCCATTAATAAGGTAGATAGAGAGGCAGCAAACCCAGATAAGATTAAAGAAACTCTCGCTCAAATGAATTTGTTAGTAGAAGATTGGGGTGGTAAAATCCAGTCCCATGACATCTCTGCAAAAACAGGGCAAGGTGTAGAAGAACTTTTAGAAAAAGTACTATTAGAAGCAGAGTTGCTGGATCTTAAAGCAAACCCAGATAAACCGGCATTAGGTACAGTTGTAGAAGCGTTCCTAGATAAAGGTCGTGGATATGTATCTACAGTTCTTGTTCAGGCGGGAACTCTTAGAATAGGTGATTATGTCCTTGCAGGTCGCAATCACGGTAAGGTAAAAGCGATGCAGGATGAACGTGGTAAAAATGTTCAGGTAGCAGGACCTTCTACTCCAGTTTCTATTTTAGGATTAGATGGCGCGCCTACTGCAGGTGATAAGTTTAACGTTTTTGAAGATGAAAAGGAGGCAAAAGATATTGCTTCTAAACGTACTCAACTACAACGTGAGCAGTCTGTAAGAACACAAAAAACACTATCACTTGATGAGATAGGACGTCGTATAGCGCTGGGTGACTTTAAAGAATTGAATTTAATACTTAAAGGTGATGTAGATGGTTCTGTTGAGGCATTAACTGATTCTTTCCAGAAACTTTCTACTGAAGAAATACAAGTAAACATTATCCATAAAGCTGTAGGTGCTATTACTGAAAGTGATGTTCTATTAGCCTCAGCATCAGATGCGATTATTATAGGGTTCAATGTGAGACCTCAAGGTAATGCTAGATCTCTTGCAGAGCAAGAAGAGGTAGATATCCGTATGTACTCCATTATCTATGATGCCATTAATGATCTTAAAGATGCTATGGAGGGAATGCTTTCTCCAGAGTTGAAAGAAGAGATTACCGGTAACGCAGAGATCCGTGCGACTTTTAAAATATCTAAAGTTGGAACCATTGCAGGTTGTATGGTTACAGATGGTAAGATATACCGCAATAGTGGCGTGAGATTAATACGTGATGGCGTCGTGGTTTACACAGGTGAATTATCAGCTCTAAAACGTTTCAAAGATGACGTTAAGGAAGTTGCAAAAGGATATGAATGTGGTATGCAAATCAAGAACTATAATGATTTACATGAAGGAGATATCATTGAATGTTTCAGAGAAGTAGAGGTTAAAAAGAAATTGAAATAGATTTCAGTATTATACATAAAAAGGGCGATTTCATAAGAAATCGCCCTTTTTGTTTTAGACCTATTTGTGTTTATAGTGACTTTAAAAGAAACTATTAATTAAGACTTTATAAATTCAATTTGTTTTTATAATGCTTTCTGTTATGGTTTTAAAATAAAGGCATTAGGGAATTCCTTTTTTACTTCTAGTAAAGCACGTTCAGCGTCCAGTTTATTGCGATAACTGCCTACCCAAACTTTAAAATTTGGTGCTTCATATTCCATTTTTGATTCCCAAGTGAGTTCAAGCTCTTTGTATTGTGTTTCTATTTTTTTTGCTCCTTCCATCTCGCCATAGAATAATTGTATCGTGAATCTATCTTGGAATTTTCCTTTTTTATCCATGGAAATCTTCATGGAAATAAGGCTTTCTATCTTTGATTCTTGAATTTTTTCTGAGCTCTGGGCACGAGCTATATTACCAGCCATGATTAAGGCTGTAATGACTACTATTCTTGAATTCAGGCGTTTAAACATAATGGATGATTTGATAATTTCGCTTTCGCGAAAGCGTACTTATTTAGAATTATTATAAATTATTTTGTTCAAAATAACTGCTGCAAAATTATAGACTTTATACCTTATTTTTGCGAAAGCATTTACGATGCGGTAAAATACCGTAATTATTGTGCCAAATTTATTGCAATATTTAGTAAAAGACATGATAAAAAGGAAATTACATTTTTCCGCTTGGCAGTTTGTACTGGCGTCTGTTTTTGTAACGTTTTCATCTTTAAACGTTTATGCTCAAGAAGCAGCCATCGGTAATGATGATCCAGCGGTACCTGTAGAAGCAACTGGAGGAGCTGATGCAGCGGCAGGAGAAGCGCTTTTTAAAGCAAACTGTGCTGCTTGTCATAAACTTTATAAAAAAGGAGTTGGCCCAGCTCTTTTTGGAGTTTCACAAAAATATGATCGCGAGTGGCTCTACAGCTGGGTAAAAAACTCTGCAGCGATGATTGAGTCTGGAGATCCTCAGGCGGTAGCTATCTATAATGAGTATAATCAGACGGCTATGAATGCGTTTCCCGCATTGAGTAACGTGGATATAGATAATATACTTGCGTACACAGATACTCCTAAGCCTGCGCCTAGTACTACGGTTGCGGCTGTAGATGGAGCTGGAACAGCTGGTCCTGTGGATAATTCATTAAATAGTATCGTGCTTGCGGCGCTAGCCTTAATACTGATTTTACTTACTACGTTACTCTTTGTAGTAAATAAAACGTTGAAGAGGTTTGCTGAGGCTAATGGAATGGTGCAAGAGAGCGATGTAGAAAAAGAACAACGTCGTCCTGTATGGAAGGCTTTTGTTGAGAATCAGTTCTTGGTTCTAGTGACTGCTGTCTTTTTATTACTTGCTAGTGCTTATTTTGCATACGGAGCATTAATGTCGGTAGGTGTTGATCAAGGATATGCTCCTGTTCAACCTATTCATTATTCACACAGAATACATGCTGGAACGAATCAAATAGAGTGTAAGTACTGTCACTCAAGTGCTCGAGAATCTAAGCACTCAGGGATTCCTTCTCTAAATGTTTGTATGAACTGTCACAAATCTATAGGTGAGGTTGCTGATGCTACTTACCAAGAAGGGATGAATGAATATGGCGTGGATTACAATAAAGAAATTGAAAAGCTGTATGCAGCCACAGGTTGGGATGCAGATGAGCAAAAGTTTACTGGAGAAACAAAGCCAGTACGATGGGTGCGTATTCATAATCTTCCAGATCTAGCTTATTTTAATCATGCACAGCATGTTACAGCAGGTAATATAGAGTGCCAGCAATGTCATGGTCCAGTCGAAGAAATGGAAGTGATGTATCAGTACTCGCCATTAACAATGGGCTGGTGTATTAACTGTCACAGAGAAACTAATGTAGATCTAGAAAATAACGGATACTACGAGAAAATTCATGAAGAACTATCTAAGAAGCGTGGTGGTAAAAAGCTTACTATTGCAGACTTAGGAGGTCTTGAATGTGGTAAATGCCACTATTAATTAATAGTTTTAGATATATATATGGCTACTACTAAGAAATATTGGAAAAGTACTGCGCAGCTTGATGAAGGCAACGAGATCGTAAAAAATCTTGAGCAAAATGAATTTGCTGCACCTATTCCAACCGAGGAGTTTTTAGGAAATAATGACGTAATGGAAGAGTCTTCTACTACGCGTAGAGATTTTTTAAAGTATGTAGGTTTTAGTACAGCAGCAGCATCGCTTGCAGCTTGTGAAGGACCTGTGATTTACTCAGTACCTTACGTGAACCAACCAGAGCAAATCATTCCTGGTATGGCAAACTATTATGCGACTACCATAGCCGATGGTTATGATTTTGCAAGTATTTTAGTTAAAACTCGTGAAGGAAGACCTATTAAAATAGAAAGTAATAAAGATGCAAAATACCGCGGTCATGCAAATGCACGTGTACACGCATCTGTACTTTCCTTATATGATAACAATCGCTTAAAGACTCCACTTGTAAAAGGTGCTGAGTCTACTTGGGAAACTTTAGATAATGAGGTTGCTGCTCAGCTTAATAGTTTGAACGGAAAAGAGATTGTCGTGTTGACTCAGACTTTTGCTAGTCCATCAACAGCTGCAATTCTTGAAATGTTCAAGGAAAAATATACTAATGTACGTCACGTAACTTATGATACCGTAGGTGAGGATGGAGCTTTAAATGCTTTCCAATCTAAATATGGTGTAAGAGGTCTTGCAGATTATGATTTTACAGATGCTGAGACTATAGTTTCTATAGGAGCAGATTTTGTAGGGAACTGGCAAGGTGGCGGATTTGATAAAGGTTATGCAGCGTCTAGAGTTCCTTCTAATGGAAAAATGTCACATCACGTTCAGTTTGAATCTAATATGACGTTATCTGGGGCAAATGCTGATTTGCGTTACCCAGTTACTCCTACGGAACAAAAGCATATCCTTGCTGCCTTATATAGTAAATTAGTAGGTGGAGCTGCAAATGTTTCATTAAGTGATAAGGTCGCAAAAGTTGTTGAACAAACTGCTCAAAAACTTTCTAAGGCTGGTAGTAAAGCGGTTGTTTTATGTGGTCTTCCAGATCAAGCAGCGCAACAACTAGTGCTTGCTATTAACGAGAAGTTAAACAGTACTATCGTTGATACATCAGCACCTATTATGACTCGTCAAGGTGATCGTAAAGCTGTAGATCAGTTAGTTAAAGACATGCAGGCTGGTTCAGTAGGCGCCTTATTTATTGCAGGTGTTGATCCTATCTATAGTTATGATAATAGTGACGCTTTCGCGAAAGCGATGGAAAAAGTAGCACTTAAAGTCTCGTTTGCTTCTAGAGAAGATGCAACTGCGCAAAAGTGTGATTATGTGGCTACAACACCGCACTACTTAGAAGCTTGGGGAGATACAGAAATCAAAAAAGGAATGATTTCTTTATCACAGCCTACTATTCATCCAATATTTGATACCCGTCAAATGCAAGACACTTTATTAAAGTGGTCTGGCAGTGATTCATCATATAAAGACTTTTTAAAAGAAACTTCTGTAGCCGCTGGTGCAAGCTGGTCTAAAGGATTACAAGATGGTTTCTTTATGTCAACTACTGCTACAACAGTGGCCGAAGTAGTGGCTCCAGAAGTGTCTAATAGTGCTGCTCTGTCAGAAATGGCAAGTGCTAAAAAACCATCTGGATATGAACTCACGCTTTACACTAAGACTGGTTTAGGTGACGGATCACAGGCTAATAACCCATGGTTGCAAGAACTTCCAGATCCTATTACGAGAACTACTTGGGATAATTATGTTACTATTTCTCAGAAAGATGCCGAAGCTCTCGGTGTAGAAAATGAGAACGTAGCAGATGGTGCTTTAAATGGTAACTACGTAGTAGTTAAGATGAATGGTGTGGAGCGCAAGCTGCCTGCACTTATTCAACCTGGTCAGGCACAAGGTACTATAGGTATCGCCTTAGGTTATGGTAAAACAGCGGCCATTCAGACTGAAATGCAAACCGGTGTTAATGCTTATCCATTCTTTAAAGGTGGATCATCTATACAGTCAGTATCAGTTGAAAATGTAGGTGAGTGGCATGAGTTTGCATGTACACAATTACAAAATACTATGATGGGTCGCGATATTATACGCGAAACAGAATTAGCTACTTATATTAAAGGAGATAAGCACGAGTTTAATCCAGTTCCTGAAGTTTCATTGAATCACATTGAAACGCCTGTGACATCTCCAGATGTTGATTTATGGACAAGTTTTGACCGTACAACGGGTCACCACTTTAATATGTCTATAGACTTAAACGCTTGTACGGGTTGTGGTGCTTGTGTAGTAGCATGTCACGCAGAGAATAACGTGCCAGTTGTAGGTAAATCTGAGATTAGAAAGTCTCGTGATATGCACTGGTTACGTATCGATAGATATTACTCTTCTGAAGATAGCTTTGAAGCTGATGAGGAGAAGAAGGATGGTTTTGACGGATTATTTGGTGATAATGGATCTTTAGGTGGATTTGGTGAGTTAGAAAACCCAGCAGATAATCCTCAAGTAGCATTCCAGCCTATTATGTGTCAGCACTGTAATCACGCTCCTTGTGAAACAGTATGTCCTGTAGCGGCTTCTTCACATGGTCGTCAAGGTCAAAATCACATGGCTTATAACCGTTGTGTAGGTACGCGTTATTGTGCAAATAACTGTCCTTATAAAGTACGTCGTTTTAACTGGTTCTTATATAACGGGAATGATGAGTTTGATTACCACATGAATAACGATTTAGGTCGTATGGTAATTAATCCAGATGTTACGGTAAGATCTCGTGGAGTTATGGAGAAATGTTCAATGTGTATTCAAATGACACAAATGACCATTCTTGAAGCTAAAAAAGATGGCCGCATGATCAAAGATGGTGAGTTTGCTACGGCATGTTCAAATGCATGTTCAAATGGCGCTATCAAATTTGGAGATATTAACGATAAAGATGCAGAGATCACTAAGCTTAAGAATAGCGATCGTATGTATCACTTATTAGAAGAAGTAGGAACTGAGCCTAACGTGATGTATCAGGTTAAGGTAAGGAACTCATAAATTAATAAAGAAAACTAATCAATACATTATGGCTCATTACGAAGCGCCCATAAGAAGAGCTCTAGTTACAGGAGATAAGTCTTACTCAGATGTAACCAGGGATATCGCTGCACCAGTAGAAGGTGAAGCAAATAAGCAATGGTGGATTGTTTTTACAATCGCGCTTATAGCTTTTCTTTATGGAATAGGATGCATTATTTATACGATCTCTACCGGTATAGGTGTTTGGGGTCTGAACAAGACCGTAGGTTGGGCTTGGGATATTACTAACTTTGTTTGGTGGGTAGGTATCGGTCACGCGGGAACATTGATTTCGGCGGTACTATTGCTTTTCCGTCAGAAATGGAGAATGGCGATTAACCGTTCTGCAGAGGCTATGACTATATTCTCCGTGGTCCAGGCTGGATTGTTCCCTATTATTCACATGGGTCGTCCATGGTTAGCATATTGGGTATTACCTATTCCTAATCAATTCGGTTCTTTATGGGTGAATTTTAACTCGCCACTTCTTTGGGATGTATTTGCGATTTCTACATATTTGTCAGTATCGTTAGTGTTCTGGTGGACTGGATTGCTTCCTGATTTTGCAATGATCCGTGACAGAGCGATTACTCCTTTTAATAAAAAGATTTATGGAATACTTTCTTTTGGATGGTCTGGTAGAGCTAAAGATTGGCAACGTTTTGAAGAAGTATCCTTGGTACTTGCAGGGCTTGCAACTCCTTTAGTACTTTCTGTACACACTATTGTATCCTTTGACTTTGCTACTTCCGTAATACCAGGATGGCACACTACGATCTTTCCACCATACTTTGTGGCAGGAGCGGTATTCTCTGGTTTTGCTATGGTAAACACACTTTTGATCGTAATGAGAAAAGTGGTTCACTTAGAAAATTATATTACCATCCAGCATATTGAATTGATGAATATTGTAATCATGATTACAGGCTCTATCGTAGGTGTGGCTTATATCACTGAGCTGTTTGTAGCTTGGTATTCAGGTGTAGAGTATGAGCAGTATGCGTTTTTAAATAGAGCAACGGGACCTTATGCATGGGCTTACTGGGCTATGATGACCTGTAACGTTTTCTCACCACAATTTATGTGGTTTAAGAAGCTTAGAACGAGTATTATGTTCTCTTTTATCATATCTATTGTTGTAAACATAGGAATGTGGTTTGAGCGTTTTGTAATCATCGTTACTTCCTTACATAGAGATTATTTACCATCTTCATGGACCATGTTCTCACCTACGTTTGTAGATATTGGAATCTTCATCGGTACAATTGGTTTCTTCTTTGTATTATTCCTATTGTATTCTAGAACATTCCCAGTTATTGCACAGGCAGAGGTGAAATCTATCTTAAAGTCTAGTGGAAGTAAATACAAAAAATTAAGAGAAGAAAAGGAGGCAAGCCATGAGTAGTACTAAAACAATACATGCTCTTTATACTGATGATGACGTTTTACTAAGCGCTGTAAAACAAGTCAGAGAAAAGCACTATCACATAGAAGAGGTTTTTACACCTTTTCCTGTGCACGGACTAGAAAAAGCGATGGGTATTGCAGACACACGTCTTGCGATTAATGCCTTTCTTTATGGAATAGTTGGACTTACGGTTGCAACAGTAATGATGAATTATATAATGATTCAGGACTGGCCGCAGAATATAGGTGGTAAACCTAGTTTCTCTTACTTAGAGAATATGCCAGCCTTTGTACCTATTATGTTTGAGTTAACAGTGTTTTTTGCAGCTCACTTAATGGTAATTACTTTTTATTTAAGAAGTAGATTATGGCCGTTTAAAAAAGCTGAAAATCCGGATGTAAGAACCACAGATGATCACTTTTTAATGGAAGTAGATGCAGCTGGTAAAGATCTTGATGAGATGAGCTCATTTTTAACGAGTACTGGAGCCGTAGAAATTAAAATAATTGACAAAGACGCACACTAATGAATAGATATTTTCAAACATTCATTTACGCTGTTGCTTCACTATTGATTATATCATGTGGTGGTGAGGATAAAGCGGTAGATGCAAAATCAGACAGAAGTGCACAGTACTTCCCTAATATGTATGAGTCTGCAGGCTATGAAACTTATCAAGAAGGAGATATTTTTCCTGGAAATGTTGAAGCTCAAACGCCAGTAGAAGGAACGGTAAGTAGAGGATGGATGCCTTATGAGTATCCAGATTCTAATGAGGGATACGCTTCCGCGAAAGCAGAATTAACAAACCCATTGCCATACACAGAGGAGAATCTTGCAACTGGTGAAGAATTGTACAACATTTATTGCGCAATATGCCATGGTAAAAAAGGTGATGGTCAAGGACATTTAGTGAAAACTGAAAAGATTTTAGGTGTGCCTTCTTATGATGCACGTGAGTTATCTCAAGGATCTATTTATCACGTTATGTACTGGGGAATTAACTATATGGGGTCTTATGCTTCTCAAACCTCTATTGAGGAAAGATGGCAAATAGCTCATCATGTTGATGCCTTAACTAGAGATTTAAAAGGGCAAGACCGTCAAGAATTTGTAACAGTTCAAGAAACTGTGGACATGACTCATGCCGAAGATGGACATGATATGGATCACCATAGTGCTGATGCGCATGATGGGGATTCACATGATGAAGATCACGATAGTCAAGAAAATCATTCATCAACAGAAGGCGAGTAGTCGACCACGAAATTTGATAATATGTATAAAGTTTCAAGTAAATTAAAAATTTTCGCATTTGTCCTTATTGGGTTAGGAGCACTTCTAACGGTAGTAGGATTTTTTAACGCACCTCATTCTGAAGAGGACGTTAAACAAATGCTTGCAGATGAAGCATCTCATCATGGAGATCACCACGCTGCTGCTGTCACGCATCAAGTTGCCACACATGGAGATGAACACGGCTCTGATAATCATGCCACCATGGATCATGGTGATGCTCATGCATCTGGTCATGATAGTGCTGAGCATATCGAGCACTTATATCATCAACTAGCAAATAAACCTTGGTCAGCGCTATATGTGGCCTGTTTCTTTTTCTTTATGATAGGACTAGGTGTCCTTGCCTTTTATGCGGTACAAAAAGTAGCGCAAGCAGGATGGTCTCCAGGCCTTTTTAGAGTAATGGAAGGAATAAGTAGTTATATATTACCTGGTGGTATCATTATGTTTATTCTGCTTTTGTTAAGTGGTTTACATATCAATCACATATTTGTATGGATGAATGAAGGTGTAGATGTAGTAGGTCATGAAAATTATGATGCCATTGTTGCAGGAAAGACAGGCTTCTTGAATTTACCATTTTGGTTAATTAGAGCTGGAGCATTTTTAGTAGGTTGGAATTTATATCGCTGGAACATCCGTAAGTTCTCCTTAAAACAGGATGAAGAGCCTCAAGGAAATGTATGGTATAAAAAAGGCTTTAAGCACTCTGCAGCATTTCTTGTATTCTTTATCGTTACAGAATCTATCATGTCTTGGGACTGGATCATGAGTTTTGATCCACACTGGTTCTCAACATTATTTGGCTGGTATGTATTTGCTAGTATGTTTGTAAGTGGAATTACGGTGATCGCTTTAGTGACGATATATTTAAAATCTAAGGGTCATTTAGAACATATTAATGATTCCCATATCCATGACTTAGCTAAATTCATGTTTGGTGTTAGCATTTTCTGGACGTACTTATGGTTCTCCCAGTTTATGTTGATCTGGTATTCAAATATCCCAGAAGAGGTAACATACTTTGTAACAAGAATAGAAGATTATAATATCTTGTTCTTTGGGATGGTAGCCATTAATTTCCTTTTCCCGTTATTAATCTTAATGAATTCCGACTTCAAACGTGTGAATTGGTTTGTTGTAACGGCAGGTATTTTTATATTACTTGGACATTACCTAGATATTTACGTAATGGTTATGCCTGCTACAGTAGGAGAGTCTTGGTTTATCGGTATGCCTGAGATAGGTTCATTTATGTTGTTTGCTGGTCTTTTCTTACTAGTAATCTTTAACTCTATTTCTAAAGCACCTTTACTACCTAAAGGAGATCCATTCATTGGAGAAAGCAAACACTTTCACTATTAATTAATTATTGAAAAACACTGAAATGACAGCATTTCTTATCATATTAATTGCCGCGTTATTTGTTATCGCATTATGGCAAATCTCGAAAATCGTTCAGCTAGGTAAGTCTCCTGAAGCAACAGGAGCTCAAGGTGAAATTGCCAATGACTCAGATAATGATCGTCATGGAAAATATATGCTCTATTTTGTGATCGCCATGTATGTAATGATGATTGCTTGTTTTATTGCTTATAAGGACTTTTTCCTTCCTGATGCTGCATCTGCGCATGGTGCTGAGTACGATAACTTATTGCTTCTTACGACTGTTGTCATAATGATTGTGCAGTTTTTAACACAGGCATTATTGCACTGGTTCAGTTATAAGTACAGAGGTAAAAAGGGACAAAAAGCATTATTCTATGCAGATAACGATCGTCTGGAGTTTATTTGGACAGCTATACCAGTTGTAGTTTTAGCAGGTCTTATTCTTTGGGGATTATTTTCATGGAATGATATCATGGACGTAGATAAGCATGATGACCCTCTAGTAGTTGAAGTTTATGCTTACCAGTTTGGTTGGAAAGTTAGATACAGTGGAGCAGATAACACCTTAGGTGATGCAAACGTCCGTTTTATTGAAGGAACTAATGTTTTAGGTATAGACCCTACTGATGCTGATGGTAAAGATGATATGGTAGCTACTGAATTACACTTACCTGTAAATAGACCTGTAGTTTTTAAGTTCCGTAGTCAAGATGTTTTACACTCGGCCTATATGCCTCACTTTAGAGCGCAAATGAATGTTGTACCAGGTATGGTAACTACATTTAGTTTTACTCCTACGGTCACCTCAGAGGATTATAGAGCTACTGACTTTATGAAAAGAAAAGTTAGTAAGATTAATGAAATTAGACGACAAAAAAGTAAAGAACTAGAAGCAGCAGGAGATGTTGCTCTGGATCAATATGACTTTGATTACTATTTATTATGTAACAAAATTTGTGGTGCCTCGCACTATAACATGCAAATGAAAATAGTAGTCGAATCTGAGGAAGACTATAATGAGTGGTTAAAAACTCAAACAACTTTTGAATCAACTTTAGCTAACGCTGAAAACTAAGATATATGGGACAAGTGATTGCAGCAGCAACAGATCATGGACACGATGATGGTCACCACCATCACAAAGAAACTTTTGTAACCAAATATATTTTCTCAACAGATCATAAGATGATTGCTAAGCAATATCTTATTACGGGACTCATTATGGGTGCTATAGGAATTTTGATGTCTGTACTTATGAGAATGCAGATAGCTAATCCAGCAGAGCCTAATGTTATATTTGAAGCTTTACTGGGTAAATGGGCACCAGGCGGAGTAATGGATCCTAATATTTATCTAGCATTAGTTACTATACATGGTACTATTATGGTATTCTTTGTATTAACAGCTGGACTTAGTGGAACCTTCTCAAACTTTTTGATTCCATTACAAATTGGAGCACGAGATATGGCTTCAGGATTTTTAAATATGGTTTCTTACTGGTTGTTCTTCCTTTCATCAGCTATCATGATCGGTTCTCTGTTTGTAGAGTTAGGTCCGGCAGCAGCGGGATGGACTGTCTATCCGCCACTAAGTGCGGTGGCAAAGGCTATGCCTGGATCTGGTATGGGAATGACACTTTGGTTAGTATCTATGGCTATTTTTATTGCATCTTCTTTGTTAGGTTCATTGAATTATGTCGTAACGGTTATTAATATGCGTACTAAGGGAATGTCTATGACTAGACTTCCACTGACCATTTGGGCATTTTTTGTGACAGCTATTATTGGTATCGTATCCTTTCCGGTATTATTTGCGGCAGCATTATTACTTATAATGGATAGAAGTTTTGGTACATCATTCTTCCTTTCGGATATTTATATTAAGGGTGAGGTTCTAGCACATCAAGGTGGATCACCGGTGTTATTTGAGCACCTTTTCTGGTTCTTAGGTCACCCTGAGGTTTATATCGTTTTACTTCCAGCACTCGGTATTACATCTGAGATTATCGCTACTAATTCGCGTAAACCTATTTTCGGTTATCGTGCCATGGTAGCTTCTATTCTTGCGATTGCATTTTTATCTACCATTGTTTGGGGTCACCACATGTTTGTATCGGGTATGAATCCTTTCCTAGGATCTGTCTTTACCTTTACGACCTTGTTAATTGCGATTCCTTCTGCGGTAAAAGCCTTTAATTATATCACCACTTTGTGGAAAGGTAACTTGCAACTCAATCCTGCTATGTTATTTTCTATAGGGTTAGTATCTACCTTTATTACCGGTGGTTTAACAGGAATTATTCTTGGTGATAGTACACTAGATATTAATGTTCACGATACATATTTTGTAGTGGCACACTTTCACTTAGTAATGGGTATATCTGCGCTGTATGGTTTATTTGCTGGAGTATATCACTGGTTCCCTAAAATGTTCAACAAAATGATGAACAAGAAAATGGGTTACGCACACTTTTGGTTAACTGCAATAGGTGCTTATGGTGTTTTCTTCCCTATGCACTTTATAGGAATGGCTGGTTTACCACGTCGTTATTACACAAATACAAATTTCCCTTATTTTGATGATCTGGCAGATACTAATACTTTAATTACATACTTTGCTATTGCAACGGCGCTGGCACAATTGATTTTTGTGTACAATTTTGTAAGTTCTATCTTCTATGGTAAAAAAGCTCCGGCAAATCCTTGGAAGTCTAATACATTAGAATGGACTACTGGAGATAAGCACATTCATGGTAACTGGGATGGACCTATTCCACATGTACACCGTTGGGCTTATGATTATTCTAAGGTTAATGAAGATGGTGAATATGTCATCGCAGGTCAGGATTATGCACCGCAGCATATTCCTTTACAGGATGGTGAAGAAGAAATGAATCACTAATTGATTCCATCGATATTAAAAAGCTGTTCTTGTGGGAACAGCTTTTTTGTTTTTATATGCGGTAGATTTTTGCTTTCGCGAAAGCGTATAGAAAAGCCATTCCTTATCTTTGATATATGAACGAAAATTTAGATCCTTCTGGAACTCATTTCTCAAATGAAGAGAACGACTTAGAAAAAGCATTAAGGCCTTTAAGTTTTGATGATTTTGCAGGGCAAGATCAAGTACTTGAGAATTTAAAGATTTTTGTGGAGGCTGCAAACCAGCGGGATGACGCGCTTGATCACGCTTTGTTTCATGGTCCGCCAGGATTAGGAAAAACTACCCTAGCGCATATTCTTGCAAACGAGTTAGGTGTAGGTATTAAGGTTACTTCAGGACCCGTTTTAGATAAGCCAGGTGATCTTGCAGGATTGCTAACTAACCTAGATGAGCGCGACGTTCTTTTTATAGATGAGATTCATAGATTAAGCCCTATTGTAGAGGAATATTTGTACTCTGCTATGGAAGACTATAAGATCGATATCATGATCGAGACAGGACCTAATGCTCGTACGGTTCAAATTAATCTAGCACCTTTTACTCTTATAGGCGCTACGACACGTTCTGGATTACTAACAGCTCCTATGAGGGCACGTTTTGGGATTCAATCTAGGCTGCAATATTATAGCACAGAATTATTAGCTACTATAATTACTCGTAGTGCACAGATTTTAAATGTGCCTATTCATGAAGACGCGGCAATTGAAATAGCTGGCCGCAGCCGTGGAACGCCACGTATTGCAAACGCCTTGTTGCGTCGTGTGCGAGATTTTGCTCAAATTAAGGGTAATGGGAATATAGATCTTAACATCGCTAAGTACTCACTTAAGGCCCTTAATGTAGACGCAAACGGTCTCGATGAAATGGATAATAAAATCTTACTCACTATTATCGATAAATTCAAAGGAGGACCAGTAGGGTTAACCACTATTGCTACGGCAGTATCAGAAAGTGCAGAGACTATTGAAGAGGTCTATGAGCCATTTTTAATACAGCAGGGATTTATCATGCGTACACCGCGTGGTCGTGAGGTCACGGAGCTTGCTTATAAACACCTAGGTAAAATTAAAGGGAATGTAATAGGAGGCTTATTTGATAACTAATGAAAGAAATTTCACAGGTTCCATCGCTCACCTTCCTGGCAAAATCACGGCAGATCTACAAAGACCCATTGCCGTTTCATAGAGAAAATTTCCAGAAGTATGGGAATACATTTAAGATAAGTCCCAAACCTGGTTTGATGATTCACTTTACTTGTGATGAAAAAATAACCCAACATATTCTTCAAAAAAATCAAAAGAACTTTCACAAATCCTCTTTACAAACTGATGATTTAGGAAAATATATAGGCCATGGTTTGCTCACAGAGAACGGAGAAAAATGGCGGGCTAATAGAAAATTAATACAACCTGCATTTTATAAAAAATCCATAAATAACTTCATGGAGACTATGGATGTAGTGATTCAAGAAGAATTAAACCGCATTCAGCTAGGAGCAATTACTGATGTTTATACCATTTTTAATGATCTCGCCTTTAAAGTAGTGGCAAGAAGTCTCTTTGACTTTGCAGACATAGATGATCTCGATAATAAAATAAGTAGACTTCAATATATTACGGAGCATGCTCAAAAAATGCTCATTAAAGAACTACGTATACCATGGATGAAATGGTACTTTGATAGAGAATGGCTCTCAGGTAGAAATAGTGTCCCACATGCTCTAGCGCTGGTAGATGAAGCTAGAGGGATTTTAAGGACCATTATTAATAATAGAAGAGAAAGCGATAAAGAGCCAGGTGATTTATTAGATATGCTATTACATAGTACTTATGAAGATGGAACGCACATGGAAGATGATCAGCTCGTAGATGAAATATTAGTACTCTTTATAGCAGGCCACGAGACTACGGCTAATGCTCTCAGCTTTGCAGCGCAGCTCATGGCGCATCATCCAGGAGCAATAGAGAAAGTGAAAAATGAAATTAATCATGTAAAGGAAGATACCTTGATGCGTGAGCTCATGGAAAGTCCATACTTGAAACAATGTGTGGAAGAAACTTTAAGGCTCTATCCGCCAGCTTATGTAACTGATCGAGTGGCCTTAGAAGCAGATCAGTGCGCACACCTTAAAATAGAAAAGGACAGTATATGGTTAGTTTCTTTTTATGAAATGCACCGCCGTAAAGATTTATGGGAATCTCCAGAGCAATTTATTCCAGAACGTTTTACTCCTGAAAAGGCAAAGAAGTATAGAGATTTCTATTTTCCATTTGGTGCCGGGCCGCGCATGTGTGTAGGTAATAATTTTGCGATGATGGAAATGATGCTTGTAATAAGAAGAATGCTAGAGCAGTTTGAAATAAAAACAGTTCAAGGTCATATAGATTATCATCCATTAATAACACTGAAACCTAGGAATGCAAATTTGATTTTCCATTCTACAATGAACCAATAGTGTATTTCTAATTTATTCTGATTAATAAGCTTATCTCGCGCTCGTTTCTTAATGTGGAACATGATAAAATCATATAAACATCGCTTTTGCGAAAGCGTAATTCACACAATTTTACACTTATCAAAAACCCTTAATCATCAATATACCTTACATTTGTTTCTACACTAGAAATAACCACGTTATTTATGAGTAAAGAAAGTAAAAGACGCGAGGCACTGGTATATCATGCTAAGCCTACACCAGGGAAAATAAAAGTAGTTCCTACTAAAAAATATAGCAGCCAGAGAGATCTCTCACTAGCTTATAGTCCTGGAGTTGCAGAGCCATGTCTAGAAATCGCAAAGGATAAAGCAAATGTGTATAAGTACACTACTAAAGGTAATCTCGTTGCAGTAATCACTAATGGTACAGCTGTTTTAGGTCTAGGAGATATAGGTCCAGAGGCTTCTAAACCAGTTATGGAAGGTAAAGGATTGTTGTTTAAGATTTTTGCAGATTTAGATTGTTTTGACATAGAGATAGATACTAAGAATGTAGAAGAATTTATTCAAACAGTTAAAAATATTGCACCTACATTTGGCGGGATTAATCTAGAAGATATTAAAGCTCCTGAAGCTTTTGAAATCGAGAAAAGATTAAAAGAAGAGCTGGATATTCCAGTCATGCATGATGACCAGCACGGTACGGCCATTATCTCAAGTGCTGCATTATTAAACGCTCTGGAGATAGCAAATAAAAAAATAGAAGACGTTAAAATAGTTATAAGCGGTGCAGGTAGTGCTGCTATTTCCTGTACAAACCTCTATGCAAAATTAGGTGCTCGCAAAGAGAATATCCTCATGTTTGACATAGATGGATTAATAACTACAGATCGTACAGATCTAGGCCCAGAACAAATGGAGTTTGCCAGAGATATGGAGCCTATCACACTGGTAGAAGCCTTTAAAGGAGCAGATGTTTTTCTAGGGCTATCTGTTGGGAATATTGTTACTCCAGCCATGTTGCTGGATATGAATGATAATCCCATCGTTTTTGCTATGGCAAATCCTAATCCAGAAATTGAATATGACGTAGCGGTAGCGACTCGTGAGGATTTAATAATGGCTACAGGTCGTAGTGATCATCCTAACCAGGTGAATAATGTCCTCGGATTTCCATTTATTTTTAGAGGAGCACTAGATGTGCGTGCCTCTAAGATTAATGAAGAAATGAAACTTGCGGCTTGTCATGCGATTGCTCAACTTGCCAAAGAGCCTGTTCCAGAGCAAGTGAATATTGCTTATGGAGAGACTAAGCTCAACTTTGGTAGAGAATATATTATCCCTAAACCTTTTGATCCACGATTAATAGCAACTATACCACCGGCGGTTGCAAGAGCTGCTATGGAAAGTGGTGTGGCTATGGAACCCATACAGGACTGGGAAAAATATGAAGATCAACTATATTCTAGAATGGGATCAGATAATAAGCTGATCCGATTGATATTAAACCGTGCGCGTACTAATCCTAAACGTGTAGTTTTTGCTGAGGCAGATAACCTAGATGTTATTAAAGCAGCACAAATAGTTCATGAAGAAGGAATCGCTATCCCTATTCTTCTAGGAAGAAAAGATGTGATTGATGAACTCAAGGAAGAAATAGGATGGGAAGATCAAATTCTCATTATAGATCCAAAGGCAGATGAAGAAAAACCACGACGCGATCGTTATGCTCAAGAGTTCTGGCACATGCGATCTCGTAAAGGTATTACAGAGTTTGATGCCGGTAAATACTTGAGACAGCGCAATTACTTTGCCGCTATGATGGTAAAACTGGGTGATGCAGATGCGCTCATCACAGGAGTAGCTCAATCATATCCTATATCAGTAAAACCTATGATGGAAATTATAGGTAAGGCTCCAGGTGTTCAGAAAGTAGCAACCACTAACTTAATGATCACAGAGCGTGGACCTATTTTTATATCAGACACGTCTATTAATATTAATCCAGACGCCATAGAGCTTGCTAAAATTGCTCAAATGACCGCTCGCACTGCAAGCATGTTTGGTATAGATCCAGCAGTTGCCATGATTAGTTATGCAAACTTTGGGTCATCAGAACATCCTCATGCGCGCAAAGTTACTGATGCGGTAAATTATCTACACAGGTACTATCCAGACATTACTGTAGATGGAGAAATACAGACTGACTTTGCTCTTAACCCAGAATTGCTTAAAAAGAAATTCCCTTTTTCTAAACTAGCTGGTAAAAAAGTAAATACCCTTGTATTCCCTAACCTTGAAGCTGCAAATTCTACTTATAAGTTAATTAAAGAACTCTATCAGACAGATTCCATAGGACCTATTATGATGGGAATGCAAAAACCAGTTCATATTCTCCAGCTCAATGCTAGTGTAGATGAAATTGTTAATATGGCAGCTGTTGCTGTAATAGATGCTCAAAAAAAAGAAAAAAACGAGCAAAAGCGTCAGGAGGAGACTGGAAATAGTGCTCCATAAGTTATGTTATAGTCCTTTTAATTTTATTACATTTGATCCTTTAACTTAAAATTAAGGAATGATAGCGCAGTTGCAAGGAAAACTGGTAGAAAAGAACCTCACAGACGTAGTTATAGACTGCGGTGGTGTGGGATACTTTGTGGAGATTTCTCTACATACCTATTCCTTAATTCCTGATGGTGAGTTGATCAAACTTTTCACGTTTATGCAAGTGCGAGAAGATTCTCAGCGACTTTTTGGGTTTATGGAAAAGTCAGAGCGAGAAGTTTTTAAGCTATTATTATCAGTTTCTGGGATAGGAGCAAGCACAGCACGGACTATGTTATCGAGTTTAGAACCACGTCAGATCGCACAGGCTATCGCCTCTGGTGATGTACGTACTATACAGAGCGTTAAAGGAATAGGTGCAAAAGGTGCGCAGCGCGTGATCCTAGATTTAAAAGATAAAATACTGCAAGTGCTAGATGAACAAGATATTTCTGTTCATTCAAGCAATACGGGAAGAGATGAAGCGTTATCTGCACTAGAAACGCTAGGTTATTTACGTAAGCAGGCGCAAAAAGTGGTGGATAAAATTTTGGCAAGCGAGCCAGACGCTACTGTAGAAACATTAATAAAAGGCGCTTTAAAACAGCTGTAAGATTTGAAATATAGTTCTCATAAATTTATACATAGGTTCATAGCATTTTTGGGATGTTTTTTTATGTTCGCTTTCGCGAAAGCGCAACAAGAACCACCTACTACTCCACAAGACAGCACTAAGACTGGTGTTATTATAGGAGAATTAAAATTACCAGATCCACCAAGTGTTGTTTCTGTGTATGAGTATGATCCAGACCTAGATCGATACATTTATAAAAGTACCTTTAATGGTTTCCAGATAGGATACCCATTTATGCTTACTCGTGAGGAATACCTAGATCGCTTAGTAAAAGAGCGCATGAAGGATTATTTTAAACAAAAAGCAGCCGCAATTGCCGGGAAGACTGATGCCGATAAGGATAAACAAAAAAACCTACTGCCTAATTTCTATGTAAACTCTGATCTCTTTGAAAGTATCTTCGGTGGTACTGAGATTTCTATCGTTCCTCAAGGATCTGTAGAAGTAGATCTAGGAATGCTTTTTAATAAATCTGATAATCCATCATTTTCTCCACGTAATAGATCTAACGCTACCTTTGATTTTAATCAACGCATCAACCTGAGTCTAGTAGGTAAAGTAGGGACGCGATTAAATGTAAACGCAAACTATGATACGCAAAGCACGTTTAATTTCCAGAATCAAATAAAACTAGATTATACACCTACTGAAGATGATATTCTACAAAGTATTGAGGTAGGTAATATAAGTATGCCTTTGAATTCTACGTTGATCCGTGGAGCTCAAAGTCTCTTCGGTGTAAAGGCTGATTTACAATTTGGTAAAACTAGAATTACTGGAGTTTTTTCTGAGCAACAATCTGAGTCTAGAACCGTGCAGGCTGAAGGTGGCGCGTCTATTAATGATTTTGACTTTTTCTCGCTGGATTATGATGAAAACAGGCACTTTTTCTTATCTCATTATTTCCGTGATACTTATGATAAGGCACTAGCAAATTATCCTTTTATAAATTCAAATATTCAAATTACTCGTGCCGAAGTTTGGATCACAAACCGTGGTAACAGAACCCAAGATGTAAGAAACCTTGTGGCTATACAGGATATAGGAGAGTCAGATGGAGAGAATATAGGGTTAGACGTCACTCCTAGTGGTTTTATAAATGTTCCAGCGGGTAGTTTCCCGGCAAATGAGAATAACGATTTTAATCCTCGTGGGATCAATGGTGGTGCTCCATCTATGCTTACCGGAGCGATAAGAGATATAGGAACGGTTCAACAAGGTTTTGGTGGTGCGCAGGTTAATGAAGGTTTTGACTATGTGACACTAGAAAACGCTAGAAAACTTACTGAAAATGAATATACTTTAAATACGCAATTGGGTTATATATCCTTGCGCCAGCGATTAAATAATGATGAAGTCCTTGCCGTAGCATTTCAGTACACTGCAGGAGGAAAAGTATTTCAAGTAGGGGAATTTGCAAATGATGGTGTAATTGCAACTGACGTGATTACTAATCCTAACCCATCACAGCCACCAGTAAATAACCAAAGTTTAGTAGTGAAGTTACTGAAAAGTAACTTAACAAACGTTAGTGAACCTATCTGGGATTTAATGATGAAGAACATCTACAACCTAGGTGGTTCTCAATTATCTCAAGAAGATTTTAGGTTAAATATTTTCTATCAGTTCCCACCAGAGCTTAATTACATCACCGCTGCCGAAGGGACCATGACTAATCCAGCGATCCCTTTACCAGAAGATGTAGATCAAACTACTTTAATAAAGGTATTCAACCTCGATAGATTGAACCAGCAAGGCGATCCACAACCTGATGGTGATGGTTTTTTTGACTTTATACCAGGTCTCACCATTGATCAACAAAATGGGCGGATCATATTTACTACGGTTGAACCCTTTGGTAGTCACTTGTTTAATAAATTAGAAAATACAGGAACTGAAGATTATACTCAGCCTACCACTTATAATGCTAACCAAGCTAAGTATGTTTATCGTGACATGTATGTGACCACTAAGGCACAAGCATTACAAGCGGCCGATAAGAATAAGTATCTTATAAAAGGACAGTATAAAGCAACGGGTAGGGAAGGAATTCCTATAGGTGCTTTTAACGTGCCTCGTGGTTCTGTAACCGTTACTGCTGGTGGTAGAACATTGCAAGAAGGAATAGACTATTCTGTAGATTATCTAGCAGGTCGCGTGATTATTCTAGATCAAGCGCTGCTTAATTCTAATACGCCTATTCAGGTTTCTACAGAGAATAACTCTGTTTTTAACCAGCAAACTAAGCGCTTTACCGGGATTAACGTAGAGCATACGTTTAATGAAGATTTTATTTTAGGAGGAACCTTCTTAAACTTGAAAGAACGTCCTATTACTCAAAAATCTACTTATGGCTTTGAGCCTATTAATAATACGATCATAGGGGCTAATTTTATTTATAATACAGAGGTGCCTTTCTTAACTAGAATGGTAAATAAATTACCTAATATAGATACTGACGTTGCCTCTAATATTTCTTTACGTGGTGAAGTGGCTTACTTATTTCCTGGATCTCCTCAAGGAGATAACTTCGGTGGTGAAGCCGCTGCTTATGTAGATGATTTTGAAGGTTCCCAGACTTCTATAGACATTTTATCACCATTTGCGTGGTCGCTTGCCAGTGTACCTAATGGTTTTGGAGCTCCTAATAATGATCCAGGACTTATCAACGGGTTTAAAAGAGCACAATTATCTTGGTATTCTATAGATCCTATCTTTTATGGGAATCAACGTCCAGCAGGTATTACAGATAATGATGTGTCTGACCCTAGAACCAGACGTGTTTTTATAGATGAACTTTTCCCTAATGTAGATTTACAGCAAGGCCAGCAACAAGTGGTGAATACACTAGATTTGAATTACCGTCCTAATGAACGTGGACCTTATAATTATAATCCTCTGGCAGCGGGAAGTAATATATTACCTAATCCAGAAGATAATTGGGGTGGAATCATGCGTCAGTTTTCAAGTACTGATTTTGAACAAACTAATGTAGAATATATCCAGTTCTGGGTGATGGATCCTTTTCAATACGATCCTACAAATGCAGGAGGAACGATCTCTATAAACCTGGGAAGTATTAGTGAAGATATCTTAAAGGATAATCGCAAGCAATTTGAAAATGGGTTGCCTGATGACGGTAGCTCTGGAATAGGTGTTACCACAATTGCGACAGATTATGGAAAAGTACCTACTAATCAATCATTAGTTTATGCCTTTGATACAAATGGTGCGCAACGCAATAATCAAGATATAGGTCTGGATGGACTTAATGATATCGAGGAAAATGGACAGTTCCCAGCCTTTGGTCCAGATGATCCAGCGCGTGATAACTATGAATATTTTCTAGCGACTGGCGGTGATATAGTTACTCGTTATAGGAGATATAATAATACCCAAGGAAACTCACCTACTGAGCTGACTCAAGATGATCGTGGTGCTACGACATTACCAGATGTTGAGGATATCAACAGAGATAACACTATGAATACCATAGATAGTTACTTTGAATATGATATAGATATTTATCCAGGAATGGATGTGACTAATAGCGATTATATTTTTGATACTAAAGAAGTGCAAACCACTTTACCTAATGGTAGCACTATTGATACTCGATGGATACAGTTTAGGGTTCCTTTAAACGATCCTAATCGAGAAGTTATAGGAGGTATCAATGACTTTAGAGCGATACGTTTCATGAGAATGTATCTCACAGACTTTACTCAAGAAACCTTATTACGTTTTGGATCCATGGATTTGGTACGTGGTGATTACCGTCGTTTTACGGCAACTTTAGAAGAAGATCTAGATGACCCAAGTGATGATGTAACCGTGTTTGAAGTAGAAGGAGTGAACATTGAAAACAATGAATCTCGAGAGCCTATCCCTTATCGCTTGCCACCAGGAGTAGAACGTGAAGAGTTAAGAACACAAAACCAAAACATAAGACAGAACGAGCAATCGCTTGCGCTTAGAGTTTGTGGTCTGGAACCAGAAGATGGTCGTTCTGTATTTAAGAATATTAGAATAGACATGCGACAGTATGAAAACCTTAAAATGTTTGTTCATGCAGAGTCGTTATTAAATGAAGTTGCTATTGCAGATGATGAGCTTCAAGCCTTCATAAGAATAGGTGTGGATTATACAGATAATTACTATGAAATCCGTATTCCATTAAAACCTACTCCGTTTGGAACCACTGTTAGAGAGGAAATCTGGCCTGCGGCAAATGAACTCAATGTAGATCTCTCTGTATTACAAGCTGTAAAGAACGAGGTGTTAGGAAGTGGAACTTTAAGCATATCTGAAACAAATTTCTTCACAGAAAACTTAACACCTATTCCATCCACAGGTATTGCTACAGAGCAAATTTATGGGATTAAAGGGAATCCTAACTTTGGTGATATACGCGCTATGATGATAGGTGTGCGCAACGCGACTACAAATAATATTTGTGGAGAAGTATGGTTTAATGAAATGCGATTATCGGGCTTAAAAAATCAAGGTGGATATGCTGCGGTAATGAATATGGATGCAAACCTAGCAGATTTTGCCACCGTTAGTGCCACAGGTAGAAGAAGTACCATAGGTTTTGGAGCCATAGAGCAAGGTCCTAATGAACGGTCTAGAGAAAATGTGACTCAGTATGATGTTACCACTAATATGAATTTAGGTCAGTTATTACCTGAAAAATGGGGTGTAAAATTACCCTTTTCATATAGTATAGGAGAAGAAACCATTACCCCACAATTTGATCCTCAATTTGCAGACATTGAACTACAAACACGATTAGATAACGCTGCAGATGCTGATGAACGTGATGCTATAAGAGAACAATCAGAAGATTTTACGAGAAGGCAAAGTGTTAATCTTATAGGTGTGCGTAAAGAACGAACCGGAGACGCTAAACCTATGCCTTATGATATAGAAAACTTCACATTTTCTGGATCCTATAATCAGACCGACCAGCGCAATTTTGAAATAGAAAAATTCCAAGATCAATCAGTTAATGCTGGAGCTACTTATAACTATGCTTTCCCTAAGGCAGAGGTAGAACCCTTTAAAAAACTCATAGGAGATAATAAATATTTAAAGTTTTTAAAAGACGCAAATGTGAACCTGTTGCCTAACAGCTTTGCAGTAAGCGGTAATATATTAAGACAGTATAACACTCAAAAATTTAGAGATCTTCAACTGGATACTAATCCTGTAGATATAGATATGGATGGTGAGCCAGATGCGCAAAACATTACTTTAGATCCTTTAACTAATCGCAACTTTACTATGAACCATCAGTATGCGATTAACTGGGATATTACTAAGTCGTTACAGGTTAACTTGTCTGCAAACAGTGATCGCGTGATCCGTAGTTATATAAATGAAGATGATTCTATAGATGAAACTTATGGAATATGGACAGATTTTCTAGATGAAGGTGTGCCTAACTCACACTCGCAGCAGTTGCAAATGACTTATAAATTACCGCTCGATAAGTTTCCTTTTTTAGCTTTCGCGAAAGCGAACTACACCTACACAGCAGATTTTAACTGGCAGCGTAACTCACAACAGTTTGCCCAGCTAGATGATATTCCTAATATAGGGAATACCATACAGAACTCAAATACACATAGACTTAACACTACTCTAGATTTAGATAAGCTTTACAAATATGTTGGGTTAGAGAAAGTAAAATTTGGTAGAACAGCAAACAGAGCAAGAAGCCGCAATAATACAAGGTCTCGTAATAATAAGCCAGCTGCTCCTAGTAAAGGTGGTAAAGAAGAAAAAGATAAAACACCTAAAGAAAACTTTGGGAATAAGGCTTATAACACATTAATAGGTATAGCGACTTCTATAAAAAGAGCACAAATTAATTATCAAGAGAACCAGGGAACCTTCTTGCCAGGTTATACTCCAGCGATAGGTTTTATAGGAACATTAAAACCTACCACAGGATTCACATTTGGGTCACAAGCAGAAATTAGAGATCTAGCAGCGAGACGTGGCTGGTTAACATTATTCCAAGACTTTAATCAACAGTATAGTGAGGTAGAAAGCACACAGCTGGATATAAATGTAAACGTAGATCTTTTAAAAGATTTAAAAATAGATCTAGTAGCAAACCGTGCTTATCAAGAAACTTATACAGAGAATTATCGAGTAGATCCTGAAAACTTAACCTATCAGTCTTTAACGCCTAATACTTTTGGTAACTTTAGTATTACCACTAATATGATAGGGACAGCTTTTAATAAGAGCACCATAAATGAGTCTAAAAACTTTGAAAACTTTAGAGCTAATCGCCTAGTCATTGCTGAGCGACTAGCAAGAGAGTTTTATGGAACAGATAATTATGCCCGTGACCCTATAGATAACTTTCCACTAGGTTTTAGTAAAAATAGTCAAGATGTACTCTTGCCAGCATTCCTTGCGGCTTATGAAGGTAGAGATGTGAAAAAGCAAAAAACGGGTGCTTTTAAGGATTTTGCACTTCCTAACTGGACTATTAAGTACACCGGATTAATGAATTTGAAATGGTTTAAAAAGACCTTCCGCAGGTTTTCTATTAATCATGGATATAGATCGAGTTATACCATTAATCAGTTCCAGACTAATTTAGATTACACCGCAGGAAATAGAAGCCTTGCTTATGCTGACCAAAGCCCTAGCGCCTTAAACCAAACAGGTGATTTTAAATCTAGAAACTTGCTCTTTAATATTAACCTTTCAGAACAGTTCAGTCCATTAGTAAAGTTAGATTTTGAAATGAAAAACAGTGTTTCTATCGCTGCAGAGTGGAGAAAAGATCGTGTCGTTTCACTAAGTTTTGATAACAACTTGCTCACTGAGATTAATGGAAATGAGTTGATACTAGGACTAGGTTACCGTATTAAAGATTTAAAGTTTAAAACTAATGTAGGTGGACGCAGTAAAATCATTAAAAGTGATTTAAACATGCGCTTAGACGGTTCCATTAGAGATAATGTTACTATCGTTAGATATTTAGACCTGGATAATAGTCAGGCTACCGCAGGTCAAACGATTTATGGTCTTAAATTCACTGCAGACTATAACTTGAGTCAGGCATTTACGGCTATTTTCTATTATGATCACACCTTCTCAGAGTTTGCTATTTCTACGGCATTTCCACAAACTACTATACGTAGTGGAGTTACGTTGAGATATACCTTTGGTAATTAGTAGAAAATGATGCTGTATGTAATGGAGAGAAATCTTAAATTTACAGCACTTAAATTAATATTATGAATATCCCAGCACAATTAAAATATACAAAAGATCATGAGTGGATCCTTATAGAAGGAGACACGGCAACAGTAGGGATTACTGATTATGCGCAAAGTGAACTAGGTGATATCGTTTATGTAGAAGTAGAAACGGTAGATGAGACAATAGACATGGAAGAGGTTTTCGGTACCGTAGAAGCCGTTAAAACAGTCTCAGATTTATTCTTGCCACTTACTGGTGAGATTACTGCTTTTAATGAAAAGTTAGAAGAAGAGCCAGAACTGGTGAATTCTGATCCTTATGGAGATGGCTGGATGATAAAAATGACGTTTACAGATGCGGCACAACTAGAACAACTCCTTAGTGCTGATGCTTATAAAGAACTTATAGGTGGCTAAATTTTTTTACTGGTTAGCACCATTGTACACCAGCTTGATTATTTATTTTTCAATAGGTGACAGTCCTGCTCCACCGGTAGATATAGACCATATAGATAAAATATACCATGCTGGCGCCTATTTTATAATGGCGTTATTGTGGTATTTTTTCTTTTACAGTCGTTTTTTAACACAGCAAAGTCATTTTAAATTTACCTGGAGCGATATAGCTGCTTCATGGTCTAGAACTATAGCAGTTGCAGCAGCTGTTTTAAGTTTTACAGTCGGTGTTTTGATAGAGTTTGCTCAAGAATTTATTTCAGTAAATAGAACTATGGATTTTATGGACGCTGTTGCAAACACTAGTGGCATTATTCTTGCTATTTTATTATTGTGGTTCATCTCAACAAGATTTAACACACATTCATAGAAAAACCTGTACATAGGTATAAGTTTTTTATTTATTTTTAGCCTTCAAATTGATTACATCATGGAAATTAAGAAATCAGAGTCAGCAGACTTAAGAAAGAACATCCGCCTTTACGTCCTTATGGGGCTCGCGTTTATGTTATTATTATCGTGGCAAGGTATTGAATATGAGACTAAAGAAGTTACTGAAATAGAAGAGTATATAGAACCTGTAGCCTTTGTGGATGAAGAAGAGGTGCCTATTACCATGATGATGAGTACGCCACCGCCACCACCGCCACCGCCACCAGCACCAGAGGTAATAGAAGTTGTGGAAGATGAAAAGGAAATAGAAGAGGTGATTATAGAAAGCACTGAAACCACTGAAGAAGAAGAAATCGTAGAAGTGGAAGAAGTAGCAGAAGAAGTAGGTGTGGTAGAAACTATCGCTGAGGTACCATTTGCTATCATTGAATCTGTACCGGTTTATCCTGGTTGTGAAAGAATGAAAACTAATGACGACCGTAAGAAATGTATGAACGAGAAGATCAAAAGATTTGTAGATAAAAACTTTGATACAGGTCTTGCCAATGAATTAGGTCTAGAAGGTCGCCAGAAAATTACCGTTCAATTTAAAATTAATTCAAAAGGTAATGTAGTAGGTGTACAATCCAGAGCACCTCACCCTAGATTAAAAGAAGAAGCTGCCGATGTTATCAATAAGCTTCCTAAAATGACTCCAGGTATGCAACGTGGTAAAGCGGTAACTGTAGTTTATGCCTTACCTATCATTTTCCAAGTACAAGATTAAATCGTTAGATTTATTATAACTATTTGAAAATCCGAGTATTTAATGCTCGGATTTTTTTGTGGTATGTTTCTTGAAGTGTTTCCATAATAACATAAAACCATTTATTATGAAAACTAATTCATCACATGAAGCTGCTGCAACATCTTCTAAGAAAAATCGTTTTGACAAAAAAAATGTCAACGTAAGAGTAAATCCATTTATCAATTTTCAAATTGGGTTAGTAGCTGCTCTACTACTCGCTTATGTAGTCATAGAGGTTACTACAACACAGGTAGAACCAGAGCGCATAGTTTATGCTGCATCTCCAGATCAGAATCCAGATTGGAACAATCCCGTTTTTAAACAAGTGCCTAATGAAGAGGTGAAGATGGTAGAAAAATCTAAACCTGTTAAAGACACTCCACCAGATGTCGTTCCAGATCATACTCCAGAGCCAGACCCTACACCAGATCCAGAGCCTGAAAAACCAGTAGAACAACCAGTAAAAGGAACAGCTCCAGTAGGTAAAGACCCAGCTCCATCAACTACTACAGTAAAAGGGAATCCAGCGCCTAAAGCACCTGTTACAACAAGCATGGATGGAGTAGATTCCATGCCTTTGTTTCCAGGATGTGAATCTTTAGATAATAATACAGAGCGCAAAAAATGCTTTAACGAGCAAATGCATAGGTTTGTACAGCGCAAATTTAATACTGGTATTGCAAATGATATAGGGTTAGAAAGTGGTTCTAAAGTAAAAATCACGGTACTTTTTACCATAGATGAAAATGGAAGACCTACAGATATTAAGGTTAGAGCACCACACAAGGAACTAGAAAAAGAATCTTATAGAGTGATAAGAAAGCTGCCTAGAATTACGCCAGGTAAAATTAAAGGTGAGGCCGTGAGCGTTTATTTTGCGCTACCTATAGTTTTTAAGGTGAACAATTAAAAAGCGATTATTTTTCTAAAAAGGCTGCAGCTTGCTGTGGTCTTTTTCTGTTTATAGACTCTTATAAAAAAAGTATCTTAGCGGCTTAATTAAGCAGTAGAAATGAAGAATTTAGTTCTTATAATTAGTCTATTTAGTATGGGGTTTTTAATGGGGCAGAGTCCAGTAGAGAAATTCCCATATTTTGATGAATGTAAATCCCTGCCAGTTAACGAGCTAGAAGATTGTTTCTATAAGAGTTTATATGCGACGCTGTATAAGAATTACGAGCATCCGCAGGACTTGCCGTTAAATAGTGCAGAAAAAGTTACCCTGCGTTTTGAAGTAGATCGTGATGGTAAATTTGTTCCCATAAGATTTGATGCGGTATATGCAGAGCTTACTCAGGCTGTTAAAAAATCGTTTCACCAGTTGCCAGTAATAGGTGCGCCCACTTATAATGGAACACCTACCTACATGCAGTTTGTGCTTAGAGTACCGGTTCCTATGACACCAGACGGCTCTTTCCAGGTTTTTAATGGAAAAAATCAGGAAAATAAAAAAGCTCTTGCCAGTAGCAGTGCTTTGGATAGTATCGCTTTCGCGAAAGCGAATCAAGAATATCCAGAAATCAAATCAAATCAGTACAATGGTCAGCAGCTTAAATCAGATGGATTAATAGCCTTATCTAACCAAAGATATTATAGGTATGAAGCTGCAATGAATAGAATAGGGAATAATGCTCACACAGCGGTAAAACCTTATACTTTCTCTTATGTAGATCAATATTATGACCTAGAAGCAGAGCGAGAATCATTACTTAAGGAGCAGTCTACATGGTTAGGAAAAAAGTGGTGGAATGAGCATTTCTTTGAACTAGCAGGAGATGATTACTGGTTTGTGGTAGATCCAGGTGTAGATTTACAAATAGGAAGAGATCGTGGAGATCAATTAAATACTTTTAATAATACACGACTCGTTAACGTGAGCGGTGGAATAGGAAAGCAAATTACCTTTGGAGCTAGTATTCAAGAAAGTCAAGGTCGATTTGCCGGGTACTTCAATAGAGAAATAGAACGCCGCGCACCCGATGGTGGGAATCCAGGAATAGTGCCAGGTCGCGGTATTGCTGAGGATGGAGGAGATACTATTTATGACTATCCAGTAGCTACAGGTTATATTAATTATAAGCCTAGTAAATATTTTGACCTTCAACTAGGTCACGGACAGCACTTTATAGGTGATGGGTATCGCTCATTAGTGCTCAGTGATAACTCACAACCATTTCCCTATGCAAAGGTAAATGCTAAATTCTGGAAACTAGATTATACGGTACTCTACACATCTTTAAGAGATGTGAGATCTGCAGTTACAGGTGATGATTCTTTCCGTACTAAGTTCATGGTGCATCATTATTTAAGCTGGAATGCTACTAAAAAATTAAACATAGGACTATTTGAAAGCGTATTGTGGCAAGATGATAATCAGCGTGGTTTTGATTTTAATTATCTAAATCCTATCATTTTTTATCAAGCAGTAGAATTGCAAACTGGCTCTAGAGGTGGAAATGCCCTCATAGGAGCTACTGCAAAATATAAATTCACTGATCGTATTACTGGTTATGCGCAACTAGTACTGGATGAATTTTCTGGAGCTTCAGTGGTAAATGGTAATGGTAGTTACCAAAATAAAAGTGCCTACCAGCTAGGAGTGAAATGGCAAAATGCGTTTCAAGTTAAAAACTTAATGATGCAGGCTGAGTATAATAGAGTGCGTCCTTATACGTACAGTCATAATACAGTAGTCCTTAATTATGGAAATAGTAATCAAGCACTGGCGCACCCATGGGGCGCAAACTTTTATGAGGCTACCTTAATAGGTAGATATACTAAAGATAGATGGTATGGAAATGCTCAGTTCACTTTAGGAGAACGTGGGCTAGATATTAATGATGGTGTAGATACTGCGTTTTATGGTGGTGACATTTATGGTAGTGAAGATAACCGTATAGCTGATCTAGGTAATGAACTAGGTCAGGGAAATAGAGTTTCTTTTATGTATGCTCAGTTAGAGGCTGGATACTTAATTAATCCTGCAAGTCAGTTGAGAATTTATGGGCAGGTTATTTTTAGAGACTTTAATCCGCATTTTGAGATAGGTGGTGTTCAAGAAGAAAGTACTACCTGGTTAAATCTAGGATTGCGTACAGACATTATGAACTGGTCCTTTGACCGCTAGGCTTTTTTGTTTCTAGCTTCATATATTTTTAAGAATATAAAAGTGGACATATTCCGTGCACGGTTTTTAGCCAGTTGTGCCGTTTCTCCATGGAAATATTGATCTATGGTTTCAACCCACAGTTGTAGCCAGATCCCAAAGTGTTCCATCTCTATAGAATGGTGAACACTAGCATCTACTTCTTGATGTTTTTCTATGGGATTGCCGTAGTAGCTTTTTGCTCTGAGTAAGCTTGTCTCCCAGAAATTTGTCAAATGATCGAAGTGTTGTGGCCAGTCTAGGATCACCTCATTAAAAATAGGACCTAGTTGTGGATGGCACCGCACTTTTTTATAAAAACGGTCTACTAGAAAACCGATTTGTTCTTTCGAATTAAGAAGGGTTGTTGAATCCATATAATTCTGGTCGATGATTAAAGTAAGTCATCATCCTTCAAAGATAACTTTTATAAAACACCTCATTTTTTTAATCAGAATCATTTTTATGAGCTATTTTTATTTTAAAATAAATAAATCATGAGCGGAATGATGGGTTACTATATCATAGGTGGAGCAGTTTTCTTGCTCAGTATGTATGTAAGTAATAAACTGAAGAGTAAATTTAAATTATATTCAAAGATTCATTTAAGAAATGGCATGAGTGGTGCAGAGATCGCTCAAAAAATGCTTGATGATAATGGTATTAATGATGTTAAGGTGATCTCAGTAAAAGGTCAGCTTACAGACCATTATAACCCTTCAAATAGAACGGTAAATTTAAGTGAGGTAGTTTATTCTGAGCGCAATGCCGCCGCAGCTGCGGTTGCTGCGCATGAAGTAGGACACGCTATACAGCACGCTACTGCTTATAGCTGGATAGGAATGCGATCTAAGTTAGTGCCTGTAGTTAAAATCGCTTCTCAATATTCTCAATATGTAATTATGGGAGGCATAGCCCTTGCAGCGGCAGCGTCTACATTAGGAAATACGGTATTGCTTATAGGTATTATCATGTATGGAATGGGAACTTTGTTTGCTTTTGTAACCTTACCAGTAGAATATGATGCGAGTAATCGAGCACTTGCCTGGTTAGAAAATGAAAACATGCTCACGCAAGAAGAGCATGCTGGTGCAAAAGATGCTCTTAAATGGGCAGCACGTACTTATCTAGTAGCTGCAATAGGTTCTCTAGCTACATTAATATATTTTATTTCGATCTTTTTGAGGAGAAGATAAAAACAATATGTAGCAGTCATTACAAAAGAGGATGATTTATTAAAATCATCCTCTTTTTTGTTTTTCATCAAGGCGTTCTTATGATGTATTATACCTATTTGTTTTATAATGTCGTTAAAAAGAAACTATTTATTAAGCCTTTATAAATTCAATTTGGTATTAGTTCTATAAACTCAGTGGATTGTAACCTAGGTAATTTATTTCGCTTTCGCGAAAGCGAATTCCGTAATCTTTTAACTCCTCTAGAATAGGTTCATAAATTTCGGCCGTGATAGGTATTTGAACTCCAGGTTTAGTAATCACTCCATTTAGTATTTTAAGAGCTGCAATGGCTACAGGTAAGCCCACCGTTTTTGCCATAGCAGTTTGCAGGTGTCCATCTCCTAGACAAACCATAGTGCTGTCTATTTGTTTTTTCTCACCGTTAAGTTCATACCCAAATTTGTGATACATCACAATCATATCTTTTTCCCCAGCTTTTAAGGTCCAAGAGTCTTCAAGGATTTTTTGTAAAATTTGCGCAGGCGTTGCTTCTTTAAGCTTCACCTTTTTAGTGGTACTAAATAAGTCTAGTTCTAGGAGCTTATCCCACATGATGTCATCTTGATCTACCTTAAGCACATGGCGCATTTTAAGCTCTACAGAGTCTGTAGGTGAGTAAGGTAAAAAACTGTTTACAAAGTCGCGGTAGCTCATGTTTTCAGAGTCTTCTATGACATAGGTGTCATCAGTCATACCTAGTTGAACAAACATGTTCCAGGCTTTACTGAATCCTACTCGACGCATGGTTCCTCTGTAAAGAGTAAGGATGTCATCTAGCCCATATACTGATCGGTATTTAAGGCTATTACGGTTTGCAAGAGCTTCAAAACGGCCATAACCTTCTACATCCAGAAACTCGGTTCTTCTAAAAAGTTTATGATATGGAATGTATTTGTACTTTCCTTCTTGTATGAACTTTGCTGCTCCACCTTGTCCAGCAGTTACCACGTTGCGAGGATTCCAAGTAAATTTATAGTTCCATAAATTATCATCACTCTCTGGTGCCACAAGACCACCAGTAAAAGATTCAAAAAGTAACATTTTACCACCTTGATTTCTTATACGGTCTATCACTTGCATAGCACTCATGTGATCTATTCCTGGATCTACACCTATTTCATTCATGAAAACTAGGTTTTTTTCAATGGCTTGATCATTTAAATCTTCCATCTCAGGACTTACATAGCTTGCAGTAACCATGGATTTTTCAAAAGCGATGCAATCTCGAGCTACCTCTATATGGAATCGAGCGGGCAGCATGGAGATCACTATATCAGCTTTTTGAATATAAAGCTGTCTCTGATCTGCATTAAAAATATCGAGTTCGACGGCTTGAGCACACTTATGATTTTGACTCAGGAACTTTGCTTGTTCTAAGTTTTTATCGGCTATGAGAAGTTGTAATTTTTCTTGTTCTGATTTTTTTAAAAGGTAGTCTACTAAAACTCCAGTAGATTTACCAGCTCCTATAATCAGTATTTGACGCATATCTGTTGTAATTTTGAAGCAATTTAATGGACTTCTCAGAAATAGATAAGTAAATGGATAAAAAGTTATTGATAACAGGATGCATATTTGCGCTTATGGCGGTAGTTTTAGGAGCCTTAGGTGCTCATGCTTTAGAAAAAGTTATTACAGTAGATCAATTAAAGAGTTTTGAAACCGGTGTACGTTATCAAATGTATCATGCTCTTGCACTTTTAATAGTTGCCGCCTTACCTATGATTAGTTCTACTGTTAAAAAAGTGTTGTTTTATCTATTTACCACAGGAGTGATTTTATTTTCAGTGAGTATTTATTTGCTTTCTACAGCGAGTGTGTGGGATATGGATTTTAGCTTTTTAGGTCCAGTTACACCTGTAGGTGGTTTACTCCTTATCAGTGGTTGGGCATTTCTATTGTGGAAAATAATTTCAAATAAATCTAGTAATAGATAGTCAGTGCCAGATAGGATTTCTATTTTTGCAATCTAAACCTTAGCTAAAATAAAAGGATAATTATGGGTTCAAACACCTTAGTTACGAAATCGATTTCGTTAGAACAATGGGGAATTAAAAATTCCAAAATTCATTATCAACTACCTGCAGCAGAGTTGCAGCATATTACGGTAACAAGTTATGGCGGTAAAGAAACCGCAAATGGAACGCTTGCGGTAAACACTGGAGAATTTACAGGACGCTCACCTATGGATCGTTTTATAGTAAAGGATGAGGTGACCCAAGATAAAGTATGGTGGGGAGATATTAATATTCCCTTTGAACCAGCAAAATTTGATGCTTTACTTACTAAAGTAACTTCTTACTTAGATGGTAAGGATGTTTATGTAAGAGATGCTTATGCTTGTGCACATCAAGACTATAGACTTAATATAAGAGTGATTAATGAGTACCCATGGTCTAACATGTTTGCCCATAACATGTTCTTAAGACCAGAAGAAAGTGAGTTAAAAGACTTTAAACCAGAGTGGACTGTGATTAATGCACCAGGTTTTATGGCTGTTGCTGCAGAGGATGGAACAAGACAGCACAACTTTGCTATATTAAATTTCTCAAAAAAAATAGCCTTAATAGGTGGAACCGGTTACACAGGTGAGATTAAAAAAGGAATATTTAGTGCACTTAATTTTATTTTACCAGTCTATAAAGACACATTGCCTATGCACTGTAGCGCAAATGTGGGAAAAGATGGTAGTACAGCCATCTTTTTTGGTTTAAGTGGTACAGGTAAAACTACGTTATCTACAGATCCAGAACGCGCTCTGATAGGAGATGACGAGCATGGATGGACTTCAAATAATGATGTCTTTAACTTTGAAGGTGGTTGTTATGCAAAAGTGATTAATCTAGATGCAGACGGTGAACCAGAGATCTTTAACGCAATTAAGCCTGGAGCTATCCTAGAAAATGTGATTTTAAATCCCGATAAAACCGTAGATTTTAAAGATACCAGCATCACTCAAAATACAAGAGTAAGCTATCCTATACACCATATTGAAAATATTAAGGAGCCATCAGTAGGGAATAACCCTAAAAACATTTTCTTCCTCACTGCCGATGCCTTTGGGGTATTGCCTCCTATTTCTAAATTAACGCCAGGTCAGGCAGCATATCACTTCATAAGTGGATATACTGCAAAAGTAGCAGGAACTGAAGCTGGAATTACTGAGCCTGTTCCTAGCTTTTCAGCATGTTTTGGAGCGCCATTCATGCCGTTGCACCCTACTAAATATGCAGAGATGTTAAGTGCAAAAATGAAAGAAACAGGTGTAAATGTATGGTTAGTAAATACGGGCTGGACTGGTGGACCATATGGAGTAGGAACACGTATGAAATTGAAATACACTAGAGCCATGATTACCGCTGCTATGGATGGTAGTTTAGAGGCGGCAAATAAAGATAACTATCACGTTCACTCTGTTTTTGGTGTTGCTCAACCGCGCACTTGCCCTAACGTACCTACTGATGTATTGAGCCCACGTACCACATGGAATAATGATGAAGGTTATTATAAAACAGCTTCTAAGTTAACAAATGCTTTCAAGAATAACTTTAAGAAGTTTGAAGAAAATGCCTCGCCAGAAATCATGGCTGGCGCACCACTTAAGTACTAGTTATACCTATTTGTGTTTGGTGTAAATAGGCATTTAATGACCTGAAATTAATACACAAATTTGAGCAATAAAAAAGTCCCTGTTAAAAGGGACTTTTTTATGTTTTAGGATTACGCTTTCGCGAAAGCGTAATTCAACAAACTATTTTAAATCTTTAATATAATTTTCAATAGCCATAGTCATAGAAGGAGACTCTGGAGTAGGTGCTTGAATATCAATTCTTAATCCCATTTCTTCTGCGGTTTTCATGGTAGTGTTACCGAAAACGGCAATACGTGTCTTATCTTGAGTAAATCCAGGGAAATTCTTAAACAAAGACTCTATTCCACTAGGACTGAAAAACACTAAAATGTCATACTTTACATCTGCAAGGTCAGATAAGTCGCTGATCACTGTGCGGAAGAATGTACCTGTAGTCCACTTAACACTTAGAGCGTCCAGCTGTTCTGGAACTTCGTCTTGAAGTTTATCAGAACTAGGAATAAGGAACGTCTCGTTTTTATGTTTTTTAATAAGTGGGATAAGCTCTTTAAAGGTGCGTTTCCCTACATAAATTTTACGCTTACGATAGACTACATACTTTTGAAGATAGTAAGCCACGGCTTCACTTTGACAAAAATATTTTAAAGAATCTGGGATTTTATATCTCATTTCTTCAGCAACTCTGAAAAAGTGATCTACACTATTACGACTCGTTAAAACGATCGCACTGAACTTACTGATATCTATTTTTTGCTCGCGAACTTCTTTTGCAGGAACTCCTTCTACATGAATGAACGAACGGAAGTCTATCTTTACCTTAGTACGGTCTACTAAAGTTTGATAGGGTGAATTTTCCATTTTAGGTTCAGGTTGAGAAACTAAAATTGTCTTCACTTTCATAGGCATACTTTTCTTTATTAGTAGGTTCTTAACAGCATAAAATACTTATATAAAAGTAGATAGGGTGCTGTTTCGAGCGTGCAAAGATACAAAATAAAATAAAAAGCATGGTTCATTAAGCTCTTAGAATAAGTGTAGAGGATAATAAAGTTATATGCAGCAAAAATGACTAGGCTTATCAAGCTCGCTATCCATATTAATGCTGTTGTTTCTGGGAAGACATAGAAAATAAAAACGTTGAGAAGTACTAAAAAAATACCTAATACGGCTCGATAAGTGTTGCGGTGATATTCTATGAGTTCTAGGATCTGGTTAAAACCCATAAGTGATGCGATTATCATAGATAAATAGCGTTTTACCAAGAGAAAAATAGAAACACCAGTTAGAATTAAACTAAAGTTTTTAAAATTTAGAACTTTAATATCATAGACTTGAAGTAGTTTAAGAACCCATAGGGATAGACCTATAATGTACACTATGACTGCTACTATTCTTAAAAAATCATTGGGATTCTCATTACGCGATACTTTAATGTATCTATCGCTAACAGCGGCACTTAGTAAATGATGGAATTCATTTCCATATATCCATTTTACTATGGCTAGCAGTAGAAGGCAGCTTGCTAGAACTATAGTAATCCAGTCATTTGAATAAAGAGATCTTTCTATTAACTCCATGAGATTGTAAAAATAAGTTCTTTTGTTTTGCGTTAGTACAGCTGGGCTATTAAATTCATTATTTTTGTTGTTTATGGAAAATTCATTAGTAATCATACCTACTTATAACGAGAAGGAGAATATAGCTCTTATGATAGATGCTGTGCTTTCCCGTTATAACAGTGCGCATCTCGTGATTATAGATGATAATTCACCAGATGGTACTGCTGCTATTGTTGAGGAATATCAGTCTCAGTTTCAAGGAAGATTATTTTTAGAAAAACGAAATAGTAAACAAGGCTTAGGCACCGCATATATTCATGGGTTTAAATGGGCTCTTCAAAAGGGTTATGAGTATGTATTTGAAATGGACGCAGACTTCTCTCATAATCCAGCAGATTTGATAAAGCTTTTTAATGCTTGTAAGAATGGAGCAGATATGGCTATAGGAAGTAGGTATGTAAAAGGAGTAAATGTAGTGAACTGGCCCATGTCACGAGTGCTGCTTTCTTATGGAGCTTCTAAATATGTAAGATGGATTACTAGAATGCAAATTCATGATACTACGGCTGGTTTTGTTTGTTATAAAAGCAGCTTGTTAAGTAAATTTAACTTGAATAAGATTAAATTTGTGGGCTACGCATTTCAAATAGAAATGAAATTTAAAGCGTGGCTTCTTAAAGCTCATATCACAGAGATCCCAGTGATTTTTACAGATCGTTCAAGGGGAAAGTCTAAAATGAGTGGCGGTATTATTAATGAGGCCGTTTTTGGGGTGTTAAAAATGAAAGTGAGCAGTTTATTAGGGAAACTAGATATATGAGAAAGACATTAATAAAGAACGCTAAAATTGTAACAGATGGTGTTACTCGAGTAGGAGATGTTCTTATAGAAGGTGAAATCATTAAAGAGATTGATGATAGTATAAGCGCAAAAGATGCTAACACTATGATCATAGATGCCGAAGGAAACTATCTCTTACCTGGTGTGATAGATGATCAAGTACATTTCAGAGAACCTGGATTAACTCATAAAGGTAATATAGAGTCAGAAAGCGCTGCTGCTGTTGCCGGTGGAATAACTACATTCATGGAACAGCCTAATACAATTCCACAGGCTACTACCATTGAAGAGTGGGAAAATAAAATGACTATTGCTTCAAAGACGAGTTATGCAAACTATGCGTTCTTTTTTGGCGGGACTAATGACAATCTGGAAGAAATCCTAAAAGTAGATAGTGCTCGTGTTCCTGGAATAAAATTATTTTTAGGTTCTTCTACAGGTAATATGCTCGTAGATGATCAAGAAGTTCTTAAAAAAATATTCTCTAATGTAAAGTTGAGAATAGCATTACACTGTGAAGATGAAGCTACGATAAAAGCAAACTTACAGACTGCAATAGATACTTATGGCGAAGATATTCCTATGGATCAGCATCCTGTTATACGTAGTGAAGAAGCGTGTTATTTAAGTAGCTCAAAAGCCGTAAAACTTGCCAAAGAAACTGGTGGAAGAATTCATGTTTTTCACCTTTCTACTGGAAAAGAAACCTCACTCTTTGATAATAAAAAACCGATAATAGAAAAACAAATCACCGCTGAGGTGTGTATCCACCATCTATGGTTCAGTGATGAAGATTATGCAACTAAAGGTTCATTAATCAAATGGAATCCTGCTGTAAAAACAGCAAAAGATCGAGAAGAAATCTGGAAAGCCCTACTAGATGACCGTATAGATGTTATTGCTACAGACCATGCGCCACATACTGCAAGTGAGAAATCTAATTCTTATCTCAACTGTCCTAGCGGTGGACCATTAGTGCAACATGCTTTACCAGCTATGATGCAGTTTGTGTCTCAAGAAAAAATTTCCATAGAAAAAGTAGTAGAAAAAATGTGCCATAATCCAGCATTACTGTTTGATATTCCAGATCGTGGTTATATACGAGAAGGTTATAAAGCAGATCTGGTTATCGTAGATCCTAATAATCCATGGACAGTTACTAAAGAGAATGTTATAGCAAAATGTGGCTGGTCACCATTTGAAGGTGTTACATTTAATAGCCGTATTACACATACATTTATAAACGGTCACTTAGCTTATAAAAACTTTAAAGTAAGTGAAACTAGAAATGCTCAAGCTCTTAGATTCCAGCGATGAGAATAGCAGCAGTCATTTTACTCATAGTCGTATTAGGAGCATGCTCTGGTGTTCAAAGAACTCCTCAACCAGATCCGTTTTTTGATAAGGAAAAAATGGCCTCTGTCATGACCGATGTTTATTTAGTAGAAGGCGCCATGACTGCAAACAGAAGCTCTTTTATAAACCTAGGCCTGGTGCCTAATGCTTATATCTATAATAAGCATGGTATAGATAGTATTTCTTTTAAGAATAATTTTAATTACTACTCAGACCGTCTGGAAGAGTTTATAGAAGTACTAGACATCGTAGATGAAAATCTTATGATAGTAAGAGATAGCATTAATAACAGGCAGGATCATTTAAAGCCTAAAGAGGTTCAATTAGACTCAGCAGCAACAGCTCGTAAAGTACGCCAGCTAGACACCACTAGGTTAAGAAGGTTGAACTACTCTATAGAGCCTAAGTAATAGTTACTTACTCGTTTAATAGTTTCAGGAATAGAGGAATACTTGAAATTTACAGCACTAGTGATTTTACTACCGTCATAAATACTATGTGTGGTTAAAGACTTTACAGTGGCTCTTTCTAGACCTCTATTAAATCCTAGCCAGTGACCTATTTTTCTAGCTCCAGAGATGATATATAAAACCCATTTTGCTATTTTAATTTTAGGAGGATTCTTGCCCAGGTTTTTACTGATCTCACTAAGAATCTTTTTATACTTATAAGAAGATTGAACTAAGATAAAGCGCTCATTTTTAATATCAGACTTCATTAACTCGATCATAGCTGTAGTGACATCTCGCACATCTATAAAACCACTAGAACCATCTGTATAAAAGGGTTGTTTTTTTAAGGTTTGAGAAAATAATTTACCAGAACCACTATTCCAGTTTCCTTCACCTAGAATCACACCTGGGTTCACTATAATTACTTTTAAACCTTCTTGAGTGGCACGCCACGCCTCCATTTCTCCACCATATTTAGAGATTGCATAATTACTGTTTTTAGCATCTAGATTAAAAAAATCTTCCTCATTGATAGCCTTGTTACCTATGGGATCACCTAAGGTAGCAATACTACTTACATAACATAGTTTTTCAACATTGTAAAAGTGCGCTACATTAATGACGTTAGAGGTACCGGTAACATTTACGTTCTTCATGTTCCAGAATGGTGCGCCGTCTATAATAGCCGCACAGTGATATACTTGAGTAATACCTTGCATGGCTTCTTCTAGACTAGGAATTTCTAGAATATCTCCTTGAACCCATTCTATTTCATCCACGAGCGCATCTTTTCCAGCACCATAAGAATTAAAAATAGCACGTGTTTTATCGATACTATTAAGATCTCGATATAAGGCTCTTGTAGGTATTCCGCTTTCGCGAAAGCGATATAACAAATGTCCTCCTACTAGACCAGTGCCGCCAGTTACTAAAATCATAATGTAAAAGTACGTAAACCACAGTTGAATTTCTCTTAAAAGTGCCGTAAAGCCTATATATTTGCAGCTTAAATATTATAAAATGGCTTACAACTTTGCAGAAGAACTGAGATGGAGAGGAATGATACATGATATCATGCCTGGAACTGAAGAATTGCTTCAAGATGAGGTAGTGACGGGTTACATAGGTTTTGACCCTACCGCAGATTCTTTGCACATAGGCAGCATGGTGCAAATCATTTTATTAATGCACTTGCAACGTGCTGGACACAGACCAGTAGCTCTAGTAGGTGGCGCAACAGGAATGATAGGCGATCCATCAGGTAAAAGTGCTGAGCGTAATTTACTAACCCAAGACATTTTAGATAAAAATATCGCTGGTGTAAAATCAGTACTTTCTAGATTTATAGACTTTGAAAAAGGAGAAGACGCTACTCGTGCAGTTTTAGTAAATAACTATGACTGGATGAAAGATTTCAGCTTGATTGATTTTGCTAGAGATATCGGTAAACACCTTACCGTAAATTATATGATGGCTAAGGAATCTGTGAAGAAAAGAGTTTCTGGAGAAGGCGACGGAATGAGTTTTACAGAGTTTACCTATCAGTTATTTCAAGGGTATGATTACTTACACCTTTATGAAAATATGGGTTGTAAATTACAAATAGGTGGTAGCGACCAGTGGGGAAATATCACCACTGGAACAGAATTAATACGCCGTAAAGCTGGCGGAAAAGCTTATGCATTAACAACTCCTTTAGTTACTAAAGCTGATGGAACAAAATTTGGTAAAACAGAATCAGGAAACATCTGGCTGGATGCAGATAAAACCAGTGTGTATAAATTTTACCAGTTCTGGATTACCGCTACTGATGAAGATGCGGTGAACTGGATTAAGATTTTCACCTTTCTAGATCAAGAAACTTGTGATGCCTTAATAGAAGAACATGCCAAAGATCCAGGTTATAGAAGTCTACAAAAACGCCTCGCCGAAGAAGTGACCGTTATGGTTCATGGTCGTGATGCCTATGAAACAGCTGTTGAAGCTTCTAAGATTTTATTTAGTAAAAAGGTAAGTCCAGAGCAGTGGAATAAAATGGATAGCGCCACGTTGCTAGAAGTTTTTGACGGTGTACCACAAACTACCATTTCAAAAGAAGCGATTGCTACTCCTGTAGACATGGTGACTTTTTGTGCAGATGTAACAAAATTCTTGCCTTCTAATAGTGAAGTACGTCGCGCGCTTAAGGAAAACAGCCTGTCTGTAAATAAGAATAAAGTAGCTGATGATAAAATGATCTCTACAGCTGATATCATCGCTGGTAATATGATTCTATTGCAACGTGGTAAGAAGAATTATTTTCTAGTGATTGTGGAGTAAATCACTCCACCGCCATAAGATTACAACCTCTTATATCAGACTGGTCAAAACGTCCTAGGACTTGAAAAGTGCCGTCTAGCATGACTTTTCCTAAATCTTGTGTGGCTATAAAGGAGCAAGAATTATAGTTGGCGAGATCTATAATATTGAGTCCGCCAGTTTTTGAGGAATCGAGTAGGCTTAGTGGGTCGTTTGTATCTCTTGTTAGAACTTTCATCCATTGAGGCGTGTTGAAATGGATCCCGTCACGAGCATAAGCTTGCGATAGGAGTTCTGTCATACCGTACTCGCTTTGTATAGACGCTTTCGCGAAAGCGTTATTTAAAATACCGTGTAATTCTTCTTTAATGATTTCCTTGCGCATGCCTTTCATGCCACCAGTTTCAATGATAATAGTTTGTGGCAGTTCTTGAGGAAATTGCTCAGCCAGTTGCAGTAGGGCAAAGGTGACGCCTATGAGAAGTACTTTTTGGTTATTCTTTTTTAGTTCTTTCAGTACGGTAGCAAGTTCTTCTATGTTATTTAAATAAAAGCCGCTCGATGGGTGATTACTTTTCTCAATCCAGCGCTGTGCCATATAGACTAGAGAAGAACCGCTGCGTTCTAGGTAATGTGGTAGTAATGCAAGAACGGCATAGTCTTTATGGTTTCCATAAGTCCATTTAAAACTCTGGTCTAAACTCTGGTTATAAACACTTAAATCATGCACATGATGTTGAGAGGTAGTCATGCCTGTAGTACCGCTACTGGTAAAGGTGACTTGTGGTTCAAGATTATGGATAAGGACTCGATGACTTTTAAAGAAAGAAATAGGTAAGAAAGGAATCTCGTTAATGGATTGTGGATCTGTTTTCCCTAACAGTTTACAGTATCTTCCATAAACTTCATTATGTTCCAGTTGATAATGAAAAATGGCGAGTGCTTTTTCTTCAAATTCAGTGGTGTTTTTTATGTCAAATATGGAATTAAACAAGGATCAGATTTTAAATCAAAAGTAAATAAAAAAGCGCCGCAGTAGAACTGCAGCGCTTGATTTATAAAAGATTTATAGTTCTTATTGAACTACTAACTTTCTAGTTTGTGAATTTCCTTCTTGTGAGATTTTTACAATGTAAAGACCAGCATCTAGTGAAGAAACGTTTAGTGTGTTAGTTACACCACTCTTGTTGATAACCTGTTGTCCTAAAGCTGAGTAAATGATTACATCTATTGCATTTCCATTTTCAACAGAAAAGTTTAATGTAGTTCCGTTTACTGGATTAGGGAACATTTTTACACTATTCATAGTGAACTGGTTGTTAGATAATGTGAAGTCATTTGCAGCTCCAGGAGTTCCTAAGTCACCAGCACCATAAGTACTTGTTGCTGGTCCCCAATTTGCTCCTAGATCATTATCTGTTGCATTATATTTAGATAGTGCTAGCTCCATGCTTACTCCATTACCGTCAGGGAATGTAGCACCGTTATCCCATGATACTTCATCGATCACTGTTCCACTACACTGAATAGATATTTCATCTGATCCATTTCCTAAGAAAGTAGAAGTTCCATCATATACATAAGCTGGTGTGATTCCTCCATTTAGATTTGTATCTGCATTTGCTACAAAAACGGCATATCCATTAGCAGGAACGATTACTGAAGTAATGATTGTAAAGTTTTCTGCTGAATTGGTTAAATCTACAATCTCATAGCCTAGCATATCTATAGCTGTGTTTGTAGTGTTATAAACTTCAAAGTATTCTCCTTCATTATCTGCGGCTGCACTTGGGTTTTGCATGATCTCAGTTAGTATAATGTCTCCTGGGTTTGCACAGGTTACATTTGCTAGACATGCTGGACTTGAAATATTACGGTTTATGCTACAAGAGCTGTTTGCAGGATCACCCGTTACAGTAACTGTAAAGTCTACACCTTCAGTTACACCTGTGATAGTGATTTGACCAGCGGCAACTGTAGAAGGATCGTCTCCACCTACGGTTCCATTTCCTGCTGTATCGATAGTGTAAGTGGAAGTTCCACCTGCCGTATAGTCTATAGTAACGTCATATAAGTCAACTCCAGAAGTTGATGTCTGACATGTTTCAGTGATAGTTCCTAACTGCAAGTCACATGGGAAAGAAACATCAAAGCTTGTGCTGTCAGTAGCAACTACTGTTGTTCCATCTAGCATATCTACGGTTACTGCATAAGTTACTCCATCACTTACGCTCACAGCAAATGGTGAAGTAGCGTTGCTTGTAGCTGTTCCATTTACAGTAACTGTAAAGGTTCCTCCTGCAGGTAAGTTTAAAGATGTCCATGTTACGTCTACACTAGTCGTTCCACTAGGTAGTGTGCTTCCATTATTAGGTGAGGTAAGAGTAATAGTAGGGTTAGTGTTTGCTGTAGCAGAATAAGAACCTGTTCCTACGATCGTTTCAAATGTTGTTGTACCACACTGATTGTCTAGAGAGTTAGGAGCTGTAGTGGTCCAGTTTGCTTGATTAAAAGTAGCGTCAGGACCTGTTCCATCTACTCTTTTTGCATAAGAGTCTAAATATTCCCAAGTTTCTCCTGTTCCATCTACCTGTGTTCCATAAGTGTCAATAACCGTCATAGAAGTGGTTTCTATAATGCGAATAGCATCATCACCATTATTATTTGCTGTATTAGCTACTTGATAATCGGCAGCTGCAATTCCTGGGAATTCAGCATTAAGAGTAGCTTCTGGTCCTGAATAAACATAAACAAATGAGTCTGTTCTAGTCCCAAAAGGGCTTAAGTCAAAACCAGATCCAAACGTACCACCATTAGCAGATTTTTCCAGAGTAAATTGAGTGAAATCTACAGTTCCATCGGCATAGATTTCAATTAGCTTAGGTGTTCCACCACTACAAGTACCATCTACTATAGAGGTAATTATAGGTTGTTGAGCAAAAGAAATTGTTGCAATAAATAGCATTGCAATTGAAAAATAAATTTGTTTCATCTTTGATTGTTTTTTGCAAATATACGGTATTTAAAACAGCTGTTACGTTGATATTAAGCTATTTAATGTTAACATAACATAAGTGTTTGCGCTCAGAAATCTGAACGACCTAATGAACTAAAAATTAATCGATAACAATCTTAGAGATGTAATTTGTGCCTTCTCCTTTTATGTTGAGAACATAAATACCTGAATTTAGAGCACTTAAGTTTATTTTTTCTATGGTATCAAAGTTAGATTTGTGCGTAAAAACTAACCTACCATTGAGATCGTGAACGGTTAATGAAGCACTTTTAACGCCTTGTTCAGAAACTATAGAAATGATACCTGATGTAGGATTAGGGTAAATAGTAAACCTTGAGGAGTTTAGCGATGTTATATTTAATGGTGGTGGCGTATCAAAAGCCTCTATTTGATCAAAACGACTGTCCACGCTACCAGAACTTGCGCTATATCCTAAACCTCTATTTGCAAAAACTTCCCAAATTCGATCTTGATTCAATCCGCCATTTGCAATCATGTCAGCTTGTAAAATAGCATCTCTTCCATCTACAAAACCTGGATTGCAGGGTTGTAATTTTAAACCATCCATTACTAATTGCATGACTATATTATTACCACCAGTTCCATTATAAAGGTCAGGATCAAATCCATAGTCATCTATAAAACGCCAGGATAAATCCCATAATATACTTGCCCAAATAGATCCTACGCCATGAGGTACTGTGAAGTTAGTGTTATTTGTGTCACCGAAACTCACAGGATTTACAGACAGATTTGTGCTGTAAGGAAAATTTCTAATCCCGCCACCAGCAGTAGATTGATTAATGGCATAAGTTCCTATTCCTCTTACATCAGTTCCTTGATCTCCAGGTTCTATAGTGAGCATCAGCGCGACCCAATCACTCCAGCCTTCGCCCATTTGTTCCTCATTTATGAGACATGCAGGATTTGCTGGTCCACCTGTTAAACGTGTTGAGATACCATGGCCATATTCATGAGCAACAATACCGTTATCAAGACTACCATCTTTACGGAATAGTCCGGAATTATTAAGGTCTGCATTAATGATCGCACCAGCTTGTAGTTGACTAATTAAAGCATTCCCATCTGCCTGACTGATCATTATAGCTGGTATGGTTACAAAACCTCCATCATTTCCAGGACCCATAGTAATAATAGGTGTGTTCACATTGTTTATTACGATTACGGCTATAGCTCCTTGGTTTTCCATGGCAAGTACTTTAGTCCCAAATTGACAGTTGCCTCGACGTACTACGGCTATTTTTCCATTGATAACAGCGCCATTAGTAATAACATCGCAAGCATCAGTACTGTCGTTTGAGGAACCACCAGAGTTGTCATCTACGACTAGCTCTAGGTCACCATTTAGTGGTGTGCTAGGGTTAGGTAATGATGGTCCGAATCCAGCTGGGATTCCATTATAACTTCCAGCTAGAGGTCCATTATTAATAGTCACTGGATCTGCGCCGCCACTAGTAGGTGCGCTCCATAAAAACATGTTCATTCTAGGGTTTCCACCATCTCCAGGCGTGCCAAAGGTGGCATTGTTAAAACCACTACCATCTTGGGCATCTGCGACTACAAAATCTCCTTCTAGGCCACCGTTTGCATAATTGTTTGCTTGAAAATTTCCACTAGCTTCATCAAAACCATAATGGTACCATACATCATGCATGATATTATTCATGTAAAATAAATTTACTGTAGCTCCATCGACATTATCTTGTGCAGGGATATTTAATTGTTGTGGAAAAGAGAAATCTAGCGTTGCTCCACCGTCTGGAGCGGTTCCTAAAGTACCATCATTACCATCAAAATCTTCTTGGGCATAAACATTATTGCCTCGAGTAATCGAAAATTCAAAACCTGTAGCGCCGTCTGTATCATGCCAGCCATAAGGAGACGCAACTGGATCTGAAGGATTCATGACTATAGTCTCGTTTCCATGATTAGGACTTTCTATAGGGATTTTATAAACATTATATTGAGGATTGCTCATTAAAGTGGTGGCGTTTTGAGCAGCTGCTTTTTGGAAAGAAAACCTGTTGTCTTTATGATCGTGAACTGTTGCAAAACGTTCTTCTTCTGAAAAATTACAGGTTAAGACCAGATCTTTTACCTGCAATAATTCACCCGTTAATGCATCTACATAGAATAAATACATGTGATGATGATCTATAGTTTCAAGATAGACTTCCCAGCTTAATGTTAATGATTCTTCGGTTTCAAAGTAAATAGGTGTTACAGTAATCGCTTTACGGGATAAAGATTCGTTTGTAAACTGTAACGCATTATCTACTGAAGAGGTAATGGGCTCTAAACTTCCTGAATAGTTTAAGTTATGGGCACTTGCAGCTTGTTCTATAGCTTGTAAAGCGTTAATACCAGCGGTAGTGCTGTTTATTCTAGAGCTTATATTTTTTTGAAAAGAAAGACTGGTATGCAGTACCTGATTATTATTAATTACAAAAACAGATGAACTATTATGAACCTCAATTCCTTCATAATACTGGGTCATATAAACGGTGTGTGCTTTTAAGCTTTGTGAATAAGAGCTAGAGCTCACCTTTAATTCTGCAATATCTTGTATGTTAAAGTTGTATTTCTCCTGGTGGTCATTTAAATAACCTGTAGCAATAGTGCTGAAATCTTGAGCAATTAAAAGCAAACTATGGAACAACAAGGTTAGAGTAATAGCATTTTTAGTGTTCAGTCTTTTCATAAGGTTCACAAGATAAGGAAGGAATTTCATAATAATATCACAAACAAGCGTTTAAGTATTAATAGGTTTTAAGGTCTCGCTTTCGCGAAAGCGTTATCTAAAAAATCAATATTAAACAGGACTTAACTTTAAGCTAACAATCAACTTACTTAGATTTTAGAGAATCTTGCTAACTTAGCGACTTACTTTATACTAAGATGAAAGACGCCAAAGCAAAAATATTATTAGTAGATGATGAGCCAGATATTCTAGAAATAGTAAGTTATAATTTAAAGAATGAAGGCTATCAAGTTTACACCGCAGAGAACGGTAAGGAAGGTGTTCAAAAGGCTAAAAAGAAAAAGCCAGACCTTATCATACTAGATGTAATGATGCCTATAATGGATGGGATTGAAGCTTGTGAGCAAATCAGAAAAATACCAGAGCTAGACGGCACGATCATCACTTTTTTAACAGCACGTAGTGAGGATTATTCTATGATTGCCGGTTTTGACGCTGGAGCAGATGACTACATAGCTAAACCCATAAAACCTCGAGTTCTCGTCTCTAAAGTAAAGTCTCTTTTAAGGCGTAACGTCTCACCTAAATCAGAAGATGGTAATGTGTTAAAAATAGGAGATTTAGTGATAGATAAGGACCAGTATAAAATTACCTTTAAAAAAGAAGAAATAGTTTTGCCTCGCAAGGAGTTTGAATTACTATCCCTATTAACTTCTAAGCCTGGTAAGGTGTTTAAAAGAGAGGAAATCCTAGATGTAGTATGGGGAAATGATGTTATAGTAGGCGGTAGAACTATAGATGTGCACATTAGAAAGCTCAGGGAAAAACTAGGAGATGACAGCTTTAAAACTGTGAAAGGTGTAGGCTACAAGTATGTCAAGTAATATTTCAAAATCTAAACGTAGTTATCGGTTTGCGCTCAGGTCATCTTTTTACATTTCTGTAGTTTTTGGAGCTCTTTTAATTGTATTTCACCTTGTTTTTAACTTAAAGTTCCAGCAATGGTGGCATGAACTTCTTATGATTTCACTGTTATGCGTGAGTTCCTTTCTTATTATACAGCATAGAGTACAAAAGTTCATTTATAAACGCATTAAAAAAATCTATGAAGATGTAAGTCTTTTAGAATCAAGCCATTTTACAGATCGTGAAATTGCTACAGATATGCGCAGCCTTACCCAGCAAGTAGAACGATTTGCAAAAAATAAAAAGACAGAAATTGAAACGCTTAAAGTGCGAGAGGCATATCGCAAGGAATTTTTAGGTAACATTTCTCATGAACTTAAAACGCCTTTGTTTACTGTTCAGGGCTATATAGATACTTTAATAGACGGTGCTCACAAGGATAAAGAGATACGTAAGAAGTATTTACAGCGTGCTCAAAAAGGTGTAGAGCGATTAACCTATATCGTAAAAGATATGGACATGATCACTAAACTAGAGGTAGGAGATATGTCTCTAGATGTTTCTGAGTTTGATATGGTAGAATTAATTCAGCAAGTTTTTGAACAGTTTGAAATGAAAGCTGCCAAAAAAAATATCTCTCTAACCTTTGACATGGATTATGATGAGCCTATTTATGTTCTTGCAGATCAAGATCGCATACAGCAAGTTGTTACAAATTTAGTAGTAAATTCCATAAAGTATGGTAAGCAAAACGGTACTACTGAGATCTCTATAGAGGATCTAATAATCAATAAAGTGATTGTTAGAGTCACAGATAATGGCGAGGGAATTAAGAAAGAATATATACCACGTTTATTTGAGCGTTTCTTTAGAGTGGATCAAAGTGGATCTAGGCGTGAAGGTGGTTCAGGTCTAGGACTTGCCATTGTAAAACACATTGTTGAAGCACATAATGAAAGTATTTATGTGGACAGTGAACCTGGTATAGGATCTGAATTTTCATTTACTCTAGAAAAAGTGTCTTCTAATATTGAAAATATAGAAGTAGATGTTGAAGAGTAAATACTTTTAAGCCCTTGAAAGCTATTAACACGATCTAATTCTTCTATTTTAAATTCATCTTGAAAAGCAAAAGGAACTATACCTTGATCCTGTAGTGATTGTGCTAAATACTCTTGTTCAAACTGCCCAGGAGTAGGAATGAAAAACGCTTTCTTTCCTAATTTATGCAAATCCATAATAGTGGTGTAGCCACTGCGACACAACACCATCTCACTGCGGTCTAGGGCTTTTTGCAGTCCTTGAGTAGAGAGGTAGTTATAATAAGTAATGTTACCTTTTTTTTCCATCACTTGCTGGTTTTCAACTTTGCCTGCTATAAAAAGTACCTCACCTTTAAATCTTTTAACTTCTCGCAATAGTTTGTGCTCTAGAATACCACGCTGTGGTTCAGGTCCAGAGAGTAAAACCATTAAATTATATTTCTTTTGAGGAGTGCTGTTTGCTTTAAACCTACTCAACGGGCCTAAATAAACTTTTAAAATATCAGCATCAGTATTATGAGATAGAAGTCCAGATAAATTATGAGTGCCTTCTACATCTGGAATCCAGCACTGATTAAATTTTTTAATAAAATGTAAATGTAGATGTGTACTTAACCATGTAGTTGCTCCAGAGAGTACCCTTAATTGATGCGTGATGATAACACAGGGAATTATTCTATTGTAAAGCCCTAAGCGATTATCTGAGATCACACCATGTAAGTTGTGTTCTTTAATTAAGGATTTAAGTATGCTGTGTTCCTTTCTTATGGCATTCCATATTTTAGGAGAATCTTTGAGCATTTTAAGCTTAAATGAGGAACCATTTTCTGGATAACTAATCCCATAACCAGGTAATTCTAAAAAATGTTGCTCTGGAAATTCTTTTTTTAATAATTCAAGAGCCATCCCATCGCTTGCTATGATAGGCTTGTCGCCATTTGCAAGGATTGCATTAATGATAGGAATGCAACGAGTCGCATGACCTAATCCCCAATTTAATGGTGCAACCAGAATGTTTTTAGATATTTGCATGGCGCAAAGATAGGTATCGATGTTACTTATAGGCTTTACGCTTAAATTATCCATCTATTAAATAATTGTATTGGGATCAAAGAATAAACTAAAAAGATTTAACGAAAACGAAACATTCGGTAACGTTATACAGCCTACTCGTGAAGAGATGACTACTAACTTTAAGTGGAAAGGAAAGTGGTCTTCCTTTTTTAAAAATGAGAACCCTATAACACTCGAGTTGGGTTGTGGTAAAGGAGAGTACACCATAGATCTCGCTCGCAAGTATCCAGATCGCAATTTTATAGGTATCGATATAAAAGGTGCACGATTCTGGCGTGGTGCAAAAACAGCGCTAGAAGAAGGATTAAACAATGTAGCTTTTTTGAGAACTCAAATTGAGCTTGTAGAATATGCCTTTGCTGCTCAGGAAATAGATGAAATATGGATTACCTTTCCAGATCCACAAATTAAATATAAACGTACCAAGCACCGCATGACTAATCCAGACTTTCTAGCGAGTTATAAAAATATACTGGTAGAAGGTGGTTGTGTAAATTTAAAAACAGATTCTGAGTTCATGCATGGTTATACCTTAGGACTTCTTCAAGGTAGAGGAGAAGAGATATTATATGCTCATCACGACGTTTATAAAAACACAGAAGCTCCAGAGGAAGTCATAGGAACTCAAACTTTTTATGAAAAACAGTACCTTGAGAAAAATAAGGCGATTACTTATATTAAATTTAGACTGCGTTAAATGTTTACACTTCTACACTTTGTTTTTGGCTTTGGAGTCGGTTTTATAGGGGTAATTCCACCAGGATTACTCAATTTAACTGCAGCAAAAATAAGTGTGAAACAAAGCCGCCGTGCAGCCTTAGTATTTGCGATAGGAGCAAGCCTTATCGTTATTGCTCAAGTTTATGTGGGCGTTTTTTTCTCTAAAATACTTAATGATAATCCAGAGGTTTTAGTGACCGTAGAAAAATTTGCAATAGCTGTTTTTATAGCCTTATCCATTTTCTTTTTTATAAAAGCGAGATTAGATAACGCACCAGAAATAGAACCCGTAGATAAGTCAGATGTAAAGCTGTTCAGTCAGGGAATTATCCTGTCTGCTCTTAATATTTTCCCCATTCCGTTTTACATAGGGTTTAGTTCTTTTCTGGCAGCACGTGGGCTTTTTACTTTTGAATATCCCATGGCTCACTTGTTTATCATAGGAGCTTCCTCGGGAACTTTTATGATGCTGTTTGCTTATATTAAATATGTGAAAAAATTTGGTTTTGACAGTCACACTTTTGCACGTAAGATTAATTACATCTTATCTGCATTAACACTCGCCATTGCTTTATTCACACTAGTACGTATTTATGAAGTCTTCTAGTGATTTTTTTGAGCGTGTTTTTACCGTAGCAAAGCAAATTCCTCATGGCCGAGTGACCAGTTATGGTGCAATAGCTAGATATTTAGGAACGCCACGCAGTAGTAGAACTGTAGGTTATGCCATGAACGCGAGTCATAATGATCCAGACATTCCTGCACAACGAGTCGTGAACCGCAATGGCTTGCTCACAGGTAAACATCATTTTCAAGGGACTAACTTAATGCAACAGCTACTAGAAAGTGAAGGTTTGACCATAATAGATGATCAAGTTCAAGATTTTAAAACTGTTTACTGGGATCCTAATATAGAGTTACCGCCGTTCAGTGAATAGAAGATGTCTTTTTTATTTCGCTTTCGCGAAAGCGGAATTCTTAACAACACATTATCAGTTTCCTATTTAGATCGCTTTTAAGTAAGCCAGTTGCTGCTTATCTTTGTAGGATTCTAAAGAAGTTATGAAAATAGAAAAACAACAAGTTCTTAAAGCGCTAGAAACGATATCAGTTCCAGGACAAGGACAGAATATGGTAGAAAGCGGTGCGATTAAAAATGTACTCGTTTTTGGTGATGAGGTGGTGGTAGATGTCGTTATCGATAATCACAGTTTACAAGCCAAAAAGAAGACTGAAGTTTCCATTTTACAAGCCATACATAAAGAAGTGTATCAAAAGGCTCAAGTAAAAGTAAACCTTAAGGTAGAAGCACCAGTTACTCAAAACAAAGCTCCAGAAATTAAGGGAAAACCCATTCCTGGAATCGATAACATTATAGCAGTAGCCTCTGGAAAAGGTGGAGTAGGGAAATCTACAGTGACCTCAAACCTTGCCGTTTCGCTTGCAAAAATGGGCTTTAAAGTAGGTCTTCTGGATGCTGATATTTATGGACCTAGTGCTACCATCATGTTTGATGTGGTAAATGAGAAACCACTTTCTGTAAATGTAGATGGTAAGTCTAAGATGAAACCCGTAGAAAGCTATGGAGTAAAGATCTTATCTATAGGGTTTTTTACTCAACCAGATCAAGCGGTGGTATGGCGTGGCCCTATGGCTGCTAAGGCGCTTAACCAAATGATATTTGACGCCGCATGGGGAGATCTGGATTTTCTAGTAGTGGATTTACCACCAGGTACTGGAGATATTCACTTATCCATCATGCAGTCCTTACCATTAACAGGAGCGGTTGTGGTAAGTACTCCACAAAATGTCGCCCTAGCTGATGCTCGTAAAGGTGTAGCTATGTTCCAGCAAGAAAGTATTAATGTACCTGTTCTAGGTATCATAGAAAATATGGCTTATTTCACGCCACCTGAATTACCAGAAAATAAATATCATATTTTCGGTAAAGACGGAGCAAGACATCTTGCCGAAGATTTAGAAATTCCATTCTTAGGTGAACTACCTTTACTACAATCTGTAAGAGAAGCTGGAGATGTGGGAAGACCTGCCGCTATGCAAGAAGGAACTGAAATAGAGACTGCTTTTAATGATATTACTAAAAATGTAGTGGAGCAAACGGTACGTCGCAACACGGCATTACCACCTACTAGAGCTATAGAAATAACTACCATGGCAGGTTGTAGTGCTGTTAATAAGAAGAAATAATGACTGGATTAGAACTTAAAACAGCTGTAGAGGCTGGACTTGAGGAAATACGACCGTTTTTACAACGTGACGCAGGTGATATAGAACTCGTGGAAATAAGAGATGATAAGCATGTAACTGTACGACTACTAGGAACCTGTGTGGGATGTCATGTAAACCAAATGACACTCAAATCTGGCGTGGAACTTACTATTAAGAAACACGCACCACAAATAGAAACCGTAGTAGATATTTCTGGTCAGGATTTAACAGAAGAATATCGAGATAGTATTGAGTTGTAGTTTTTGCGCTACACTATAAAAAAACCGATTCTCATGAATCGGTTTTTTTTATGCTGGAACTTGACTTGAGTTTTTAATTTCACTTAAAATCCCATTAAATAGTTGTGTTCTAGATTCTAAGGATTTTTGAGCAATTTGTGCAGCTTCTTCCCATTTTTTTTCATCTTCACCACACAACAGCGCCACCATGTGATGAGCCATAGGTCCGTGCTCATCTCCATCTAGTTCTATGTGGCGTTCAAAGTAATAGGTGATAGGTTTTAAGTCGCATTCTAGACCTGAGCCAGATAACCCTTGTATAATTTCAGTAAACATTTCTGGAATTAAATCTTCTCTTCCATAAGTAAATGCAGCTGCTATTTCATGCTCTTTTCCATTTTTAATAATAGTAAACGTTAAGTCTAAAAACTGCTTTACGTGAGCTGGTAAATCACTCAAATTTATAGACTCAAGAATATTTTGAGCATCAATAAATGTTTCAATTTGCTTTATTGTTTTGCTAGTGTTAAGACCCATGGCTTCCATAGCATTTAAGTACATTTCAAAGTGACTTAACCTCTTTCCATGTTGATCTAGATCTGTTTCCTCAGCAAGAACTATTTCATTAATAAGATATCGCAAATCTGGATTTCCTACTGGTTTCCATGGAGTTGAGGTACAGGTAAGGCTGCTTTGGAGCTGTTTGAGCAAGGACATGAAATCCCATACTGCATAAATATGAGAACTCATAAATATTCTCAAATCATCACTGGTCTTTATGTTTGAATAAAGTGAATGGTGCAGCAATTCATGTCGTGCAGGCGCAATAATTTCTAATAACTTTTCGGTATTCATTCTAGTTCTTTTCTTGGCTATAAAAATAATTTAAGGCTTTCATTTAGACTAAATTATGTTCAAGATTAACCTCAGATTAACGTAAGTCGCTTTATAAAAGAGTTTTTTTCTCTTAAATGTGGACGCATAAAAAAAGGTTTGATAATAACTTATTATCAAACCTTGAATGTAATTTTGTTAACTTCTATTTTCTAGCTGAACGCATTCTCACCAGTAATATCCAGTCCGGTAATCAGTAAATGAATATCATGTGTTCCTTCATAAGTAATCACACTTTCTAGGTTCATAGAATGGCGCATGATACTGTACTCACCTGTAATTCCCATTCCACCTAAGATTTGTCTGGCTTCACGAGCTATATTAATGGCTATTTCTACATTATTACGTTTAGCCATAGAGATTTGGGCGCTTGTTGCTCTACCTTCTTCACGTAGTACACCTAGTCGCCATGCCAGTAACTGAGCCTTTGTGATTTCAGTAATCATCTCAGCGAGTTTCTTTTGTTGTAGCTGGAATCCAGCGATAGGTTTCCCAAACTGGATACGTTCCTTAGAATATCTAAGTGCGGTATCATAACAGTCCATGGCTGCACCTATGGCGCCCCAAGCGATCCCAAAACGGGCACTGTCTAAACAGCTTAACGGAGCACCTAAACCACTGCGGCCCGGTAAAATATTTGATTTAGGAACTTTTACATCTTGGAAAATTAATTCTCCAGTAGCACTAGCTCTTAATGACCATTTATTATGGGTCTCTGGTGTAGAAAAACCTTCCATACCACGTTCCACGAGAACACCATGGATGCGGTCATTTTCATCTTTAGCCCATACTACAGCAACATCACAAAACGGACTGTTTGAGATCCATAGTTTAGCACCATTTAAAATAACATGATCACCAGCGTCTTTAAAACGAGTAACCATACCGCCAGGATTAGATCCGTGATCTGGTTCTGTTAACCCAAAGGAACCCATAAACTCACCAGTAGCGAGTTTAGGTAAGAACTTTTTCTTTTGTTCCTCAGTTCCATACTTCCATATAGGGTACATTACTAGAGATGATTGAACAGATGCGGTAGAGCGCACTCCACTATCGCCTCTTTCTATTTCTTGCATGATCAGTCCATAAGAGATTTGATCCAGTCCGGCACCACCATATTCCTCAGGAATATAAGGCCCAAAAGCACCTATGGACGCAAGTCCAGGAATAATACTTTTAGGGAATTTTGCATCTTGTGCGGCTTGTTCTATAATAGGAGAGACGTCGCGCTTTACCCAAGAGCGAGCGGCATCACGTATCATTTTGTGTTCTTCAGTTAAAAGATCGTCTAGGTTATAATAATCTGGAGCTTCAAATAAGTCTGGTTTCATCGTTTCAAACGTTTGCGTAAATATACTTTGCTTAAGTCAGTTGCTCAAAACTATACTTACATTTTTAAATAAAAATCTTTAACAAGTGCTGTGTATTCAGCTGTGTAATTATGACGGGATATTTCTATGGTTAGAGCACTTGTTTTGATCTCGCTTTCGCGAAAGCGTAATTCTATTAAACTTCTTTTTACAGCACTGTTCTCTGTTCCTTTTACATGAGTTATGCGCGCAGGAGACAATTTATAGTGAGCGGCGATTTTTAAAAAATGAGCTTCTCGATCATAAGGGATTACACAAGCAAAAACGCCATCATCGTCCAGCAGCTGATAGACGCCAAAGAGCAATTCTTCAAAAGGTAGCGCGTCATCAAAACGGGCTTGTTCTCTAGTGTTCTCCATAGCATTATCGTTTTGAATACTACTAGAATCAAAAAATGGTGGGTTGCTAATGATCAAGTCAAAAGTTTCGTCAATTTCTTCAAAATACTCTTGAAAAGTAGCATGAAAACAAAACATTCTGTCAGACCATGGGGCGTTTTCAAAATTTTCAGCAGCCTGTTCAAAAGCGTCTTCATCCAGTTCTACAGCTTCTATCTGAGCACTTGGGAATCGTTGAGCGAGCATTAAGGAGATCACGCCAGTTCCCGCACCTATGTCTAGAATGTTATAAGGAGTTTTATCCTGGCAAGCCCATGCGCCTAGTAAGACGCCATCTGTCCCTATTTTTTGCGCACAGCGGTCTTGAGCTACCTCAAATTCCTTGAACTTAAAAATACTCATAATATGGTTGTTTAAAGTTTAAAATGATTTTTGCGCTGTTTGATAATGTCAGGATTGCAAGTGGATCATTTGTTCTATAATAGTTCTTGATTTTGTATACTTCTTTAAAATCAATTGATGATCGTACAACTATATTTTTAGAATTTCTAACTACTAACTACTAACTACTAACTACTAACTACCGAGATACATTTCTATAAGGCCGTCTGGAGTTTCTACGGTAATGGTTTTGGTAGTACGATTAACTTCTTTTATAAAATCATCGTTCATGGGAATTAAAATTTCAATACCATCCTGATCCACCTCAAATAGGGCTTGAGAGGTTGTGTCATTAACACCAGTAATCGTTCCTATGGCGCCATAGTTTACATCTACCATTTTAAAATCTATGATTTCATGAAAGTAGAATTTATTACCTTCTAGCTTTGGCAGTGCTGTAAGCGGTAGATAAAGGTCATGTTTCATCATCGCATCGGCAGCTGGCTCGTCGTCTATATCTTCAAATTTTACTCTTAATAGTAAGGATTTGTGCAGTTGACTAGATTCAATAAAAAATGGAACCAAATTTTTACCGATCTCGATAAAAACTGATTCCATTTCTGTAAAAAGCTCAGGTTCGTCTGTGTCTAGTTTAACCAGCAACTCACCTTTAAAGCTAAATTTATTTACTATCGTTCCTACGTAAAAACAATCTTTCTTACGCATGAGGATATTTTTATTCTTCTTCGCTAGAAGCATCAGCAGCATCTGTAGCTTCTTCCTCTGCAGGAGTTTCTACAACTGGTGCATTTGCAGCAATACGAGCTTCATTAACTGCTTTTTCAGCCTCAAGTGCTTTTGCAGCAGCGGCTTCAGCATCTTTTTGAAGGCCACCTGCTTTTGCAGCGATTTTAGCTTCTTTATCAGCTACCCAAGCGTTAAATTTTTCTTCCATTTGCTCTTCAGTAAATGCTCCTTTTTTAACACCACCTTTAAGGTGTTTTTTAAGCATTACTCCTTTGTATCCTAAGATAGCACGAGCGGTGTCTGTAGGTTGTGCTCCATTCTCTAACCACTGAACAGCACCATCTACATCTAGGTTTATGGTTGCTGGGTTAGTGTTAGGGTTGTAAGTACCTATTTTATCTAGGTATTTACCATCTCTTTTTGAACGTGCATCTGCGGCAACGATCCAGTAGAAAGGTTTTCCTTTCTTACCGTGTCTCTGTAATCTAATTTTTACTGGCATATCATTAAAATTTGTGGGTGCCCGACCCGAGTTATTAATTTAGGGATGCAAAAATAGGATTATTTTAATAATGAGCAGCATATCTTTTATTTTTATTTACATTTGCTCAAAGACTTTTTTTAAAATGAGATTGATCAAGCAATTTTTACTTTTGTCATTTGCGCTATTTGCTTTTACCGCATGTGAAGATAATTTAGAGGATGATAATATCCCAGCACTGCAAGCCGTGCGTAACGGTGATTTTTTTAAGTCTACTCAAATGACTGCAGTCGCAAACGCTGATGGTTCTGTAACGATCACCGGTCTTAATAGATTAGAGAGACTAGAGTTTAAGCTTGAATCTGGCACAGCGGGAACTTATCCGCTAGGATCGGGTGCGCCTAATGAAGCGATTTACTCCTTTAATGAAGTAGATGTGTTTTCTACAAATACGGGTGCAGGCTCTGGACAGGTCGTTCTTTCTTCAGGAACGCCTCCAGGAACTTTAACTGGAACATTCTCATTTGTGAGCTACTTGCCTATGAATGCTGACTCACTTTATATGCGTAAAGGAGTTATTTTTCAAGTGCCTTATGGTAGTCCTATAGGAACTGGTGGTGTGTCTAGTCCTAGTACTCTTACTGCAAGTGTAGATGGCGTTGCATTTACTCCTATTGCCGTTCTTCCAGTTAATGCTGGTGGTAGTGTATTAGTAAACGCTTCAAACGGAGCTACTTCTATTATTTTAAATTTTCCAGACTCTATTGCTGTAGGTTCTTATGCGCTTGCAGGATCTGGAATGTATACTGCGAGCTATGTTTCTGGTGGAATGTCTGTGCCGGCAGTGTCAGGGACATTAGAGGTAACAGCAGTAGATGCTGCTGCAAATTCAGTTACAGGAACTTTTTCCTTTATGACTGGTCCGCCTGACGATTTTGATATTACTGATGGGGAATTTACTATTTTCTATTAATAAAAGATACATAGATTATTTATAACCGCTTTTTTAAAGCGGTTTTTTTATTTTAAAGCTTGAGATAAATTTTCTTGCCAGAATAGTCTATAATAGCTTTAGATTTTAACAGGAAATCTGCACCCAGTAATCCTTGTATAGACCGCATCCCTTCTGCTTTTAACGCTTGGTTTATAAAGCTCATATCCATGGTTAACAGACTGCAGTTGTGATCGCTCCACATGCCCAGTTGTATGCTGTTGTTGTGAGCTATTTGTGGTGTAAGAGATCCGCTAGCTGTGCCTATTTGCTGGTTCATTTCTATAGATTCTAATTGAAATTTTTGAGCAAGTTCTCTATTAATACACGTGGCACTAGCGCCCGTATCTATGATAAATCTACCTGGTTGCCCGTTTATAAGAGCTTTGGTAATAATGTGACCACTTTTATCAGATAATCTTATGTTATGAGATATGTAACCGCGACTTTCTAAGCTTTTTCTTAACGAAAACATGTGTTGAATTTGTGGTAAATATAAATCTGCTTTCGCGAAAGCGTACCGCTTACAATCTATTATTTTTGCAGCATGATTTTTACAGACACTCATACACATCTCTACAGCGAGGCTTTTCAAGAAGATCAAGACGACATGATGCAACGAGCTATTAATGCTGGTGTGCGCCGTTTTTTTGTTCCTGCAATAGATTCTTCTTATACACCTGCTATGCTCGATTTAAAGAAGAGCTATCCTGATCAAGTGCACTTAATGATGGGGCTGCATCCTACTCACGTTAAAGAAAATTACTTAGAGGAACTGGACCATGTACAAGAAATGCTGGATGAAGAACCCTTTGTAGCGATAGGTGAAATAGGGATAGATTTATACTGGAGTGATGAGTTTAGAGAGCAACAAATGGAAGCTTTTCATACTCAAATTCAGTGGTCTATAGAACGTGGTTTGCCCATTGCTATACATTGCAGAGAGGCCTTTGATGAGGTTTTTGAAGTACTTGAAACTTATCGTGGTAGTTCTTTAAATGGGGTTTTCCACTGTTTTACGGGTAACCTAGAGCAAGCTCGACGAGCTATAGATTTAAAAATGAGTTTAGGAATAGGTGGTGTAGCGACTTTTAAGAATGGAAAAATCGATCAGTTTTTAAATGAGATAGATTTAAAACACATCGTTCTAGAGACTGATGCTCCATATCTCGCACCTGTTCCATATAGAGGAAAACGTAATGAAAGTGCTTATATACCGTTAATAGCAGAAAAACTAGCCGCTATTTATAACACCAGTGTAGAGCATATTGCAGAGGTGACTACTTTAAATTCTACAAAAATTTTCGGTCTGTAAGGACTGAGATAGTTACATTTACAATTCTTAATTAAAAAGATTCTAATTGGCTCAATTTGACGACATAAGATTTTTTAATGATGCAGAGGTGAACATAGCCCTACAAAGTGCAGTGCGTCACCCTATGATTAAAACTCTATTTCAATACACTTTTAAGGATATGCCTTATGAAAAAGTAAAAGAAATAGTGCTCAATTGTAACTCGATTAATGATTTCCAAAGAGATGTGATCAGGAAAAGTGTGTTCCGTATTCTGGAAGAGAGCTCTTCTGGTTTAACCACATCTGGTTTTGAAACCCTAGATAAAGAACAACCATACTTGTATATATCTAATCATAGAGATATTATACTGGATACTTGTTTACTTAATGTAAAACTTTTTGATCACGACCTGATTAGAACCGCAAGTGCTATAGGAGATAACCTGGTGCAACGCCCATTTGTAAACGCCTTGAGTAAGTTAACTCGCAACTTTATAGTTAAAAGAGGTGCTGGACCGCGCGAGACTTTGATGAGTAGTAAGAAATTAAGTGAATATATAAAACAGCTGCTTTTAAAAGATAACCGTAGTGTGTGGATTGCACAACGTCAGGGACGTACTAAGGATGGTAATGATGTTACGGAGCAAGGTGTTCTTAAAATGATAGGACTAGCTGCTGGTGATCAAGCGGTTCATGAATACTTAAATGATCTTAAGATTGTGCCGGTGAGTATTTCTTATGAATACGATCCTACAGATATTTTAAAGGTACCAGAATTACTAGCCAAAGCTGCCGAAGAAGAGTATATTAAATCTGAAAATGAAGATTTTAATAGTATTCTTAAAGGTGCTCTAGGACAGAAAAAGCACATTCACATAGCTGCTGGGAAACCGCTCTCTTTTTCAAATGATAAAGGAGCTGGGACTAATCAGGTTCTAAAACAAATAGTAAGTGTGCTAGATGACACCATTCAGGCAAATTATAAGTTGTGGCCTACTAATTATGTAGCTTATGACCTTATTCATAATTCTAAGAAATATAAGCAGTTCTATTCTGATAAGGATCTAGCATATTTTGAGCGCCGTTTGCGTTTAAGAGTTAATGTAGAAGATGAAAAAGCCGTAGAAAGTTTTTTAATGATGTATGCAAGACCAGTCATGAATAAAGAAAAACTAGCGGTGGTAAATGAGGCCTAAGATTCTACTTATATACACGGGTGGAACCATAGGGATGATTAAAGATCCAGAAACGGGTGCTTTGCGATCCTTTGATTTCAGTAAATTACTGTATCACATACCTGAGTTAAAACACCTGGACTGCCATATAGAGACCACTTCGTTTGATAGCCCTATTGATTCATCAGACATGGACTTGAAACACTGGCGTGTGCTAGGAGATATGATCAACTCGAGTTATGATGATTATCACGGTTTTGTAGTGTTGCATGGTAGCGATACTATGTCTCATACCGGTAGTGCGCTTAGTTTTATGTTTGAAAACCTTACTAAACCTATCATTTTAACTGGTTCGCAACTTCCTATAGGTGATTTGCGCACAGACGCAAAGGAGAATCTTATCACCAGCATACAGCTCGCGGCAGAGTGGGAAAATGACGCTCCTATTATAAAAGAAGTGTGTGTTTATTTTGAATACCAATTATACAGAGCAAATCGCACGGCAAAAATGAATGCAGAGCATTTTGAAGCCTTTAGCTCTCCTAATTATCCACCACTGGCTGTTAGTGGAGTGCATTTGAATATAGATAAGCAGTTGTTATGGAAAGGTGGTCTTGATGATCACGCTTTTGCGAAAGCGAATCCACAACTAACATCATTTTCTAAGATGATTTACAGGCCCGAAATGGATTCTAGGGTTGTGGTCTTAAAGTTGTTTCCAGGGATTACAGAAGCGGTAGTGCGAGCCATATGTAGCATAGAAGATTTACAAGGAATAGTGCTAGAAACCTATGGCAGCGGTAACGCTCCTACGATAAGCTGGTTTATAGAGACATTGCGAGAAGCATTGCTGAAAGGAATCAAGGTTGTAAATGTTACACAATGTCGTGGTGGCGCTGTAGATATGGGTAAATATGAAACTAGTGTGCATTTAAAAAAGATAGGAATGGTGTCTGGAAATGATATCACTACAGAGGCTGCTCTTGCAAAAATGATGTACCTGTTGTGTTACATGCCGTCCACTGGTGATTTTAAAAAGTATTTTGAAACCTCCTTACGAGGCGAAATAAGTGTTTAAATTATCTTTGGGTTAAGATGTTTTTTTTGTAATCTTGCCCATAATTAGAGAGGTGGCCGAGTGGTCGAAGGCGCACGCCTGGAAAGCGTGTAAACGGCAACGTTTCGAGGGTTCGAATCCCTTCCTCTCTGCTGCAACCCTTTACATGTTTAAATGTGAAGGGTTTTGTTTTTTAACTGTTCTGACGGTTTAAATAGTGTTGCTTAATGTCTATTTAGTTCATTTAATCCGTTTCCTCTTTTTATTTCCATTTATTAGTGTCCGATTAAAGTTTTATCAATACTATAAAACCTACTGATAGCCTTGCTTCATAAGATTTTTCAAAAAGTACACCTTGCTATTGAAAAGCAAAAATGATACGTTATTTATGAAATTTTAAAACTTATAAAACACTGCAATTCAAACTCCTTAATAATGTCTTTCGTCTTTAGTCTATCAGCGACAGCGATCTTTTGTCTTAGTCGGACACGGTTGATTTCCATTTATTAAAAAGCAATGTTTTAGCGATGAACTGCTGGAGTTTTTTAGCTTGATTAAGCTTTAATAATTATCACCTGTAATAAGAACTGTAGAAGAGTAAATGGGCTTTAAGTTATAGAAGAAGTTAGAATATATCGGAATTTCAACTAATTTTTATTTTTATTGGTTGCTCTATCTTACTGGTTTTATGGAGTTAATTCTTTAAATGATGAACAATTAACAATGGTATAATCTTAGAAGTTCTGTTTTTTAAGAGATAAATTATATATTTACCCCTTAACTTGAAAATTCAATTAAATCAATAAATCTTAAAATGAAACGATCTCTTTCCATTTTGTTCATGGCTGTAGTAATGATGTTAGGTCTATCTACAACTGCAACGGCTAGTAATGCTGCAACAACATCTAGCACAATCACAACTATTACCTCTCTAGAAGATGCTGGTTCATCTACCACTTCTGAGGAGGTTACATTCCACCAAAAGCTTAAACAGCGTTTTATAGAAGGTGGTCCAGTATTCATGTCATTTGTATTGATATGTCTTATTTTAGGTTTAGCAATCGCTATTGAGAGAATTATTTATTTAAATCTTTCTACTACTAACTCTAAGAAACTAGCTGCTCAGGTAGAAGATGCACTTAAGAGCGGTGGAGTAGAAGCTGCAAAAGAAGTTTGTAGAAATACAAAAGGTCCTGTTGCTTCTATCTACTTTCAAGGTTTAGATAGAGCAGATGAAAGCGTGGAAGCTGCTGAGAAAGCTGTTGTAGCTTACGGTGGTGTTCAAATGGGACAACTTGAGAAAAATGTTTCTTGGGTATCTTTATTTATTGCACTTGCACCTATGCTTGGGTTCATGGGAACGGTATTAGGTATGATAGATGCATTTGATAATATTCAGAGCGCTGGAGCTATGGAACCTGCACTTGTAGCTGGTGGTATTAAAGTAGCACTTCTTACAACTGTATTTGGTCTTATCGTAGCGATAATACTTCAGATCTTTTATAACTATATCGTTGCAAAAATCGATAGTATTGTAAATGACATGGAAGACGCTTCTATCACGCTTATGGATATTCTTGTAGATTACAAGAACGGTAAGCTGTAATTAATCCTATAAACCAGATTATATCATGGTAATACATAAAGTATTTAAATATTTAGTGCTACTGCTTTGCGTTATCGCAGCAGGGTTCTTTGTCTACACAATCGGTGTAGGTGATGAAGTTATAGAAGGTGGAGAGTCTCAAGGCTCAACCATTGTTCCTCTAATGAATCTAGCTTATGTTGTAATGGCAATTGCCATAGGACTAGTTTTAGTATTTGTTTTAAAGGGAATTTTCAGTAGTCCAGCCGCTTTAAAGAGATCTTTGATGTCTGTTGGTATACTTCTTGCGATTTGTTTAATAGCTTATTTCGGTTTTGCTGATGATAGTAATATCATTCCAGGTACAACAGATAAATTAGTGATGCTTGATGAAGGTGAACCACTTTCTAATAGTACCTCTAAACTTGTAGGCGCCTCGATTTATACCTTTTATATTGTAGGTGTTTTAGCGATAGGTTCTATTATATGGACAGGAGTAAGTAAACTATTAAATAGATAAATTATGGCTAGAAGAGCAGCACCTGAAGTAAATGCAGGTTCCATGGCAGATATCGCCTTCCTACTACTTATTTTCTTCTTAGTAACTACTACTATTGAAGTGGATAGTGGGATAGTAAGTAAGCTGCCGCCTAAAAATGATGATCCTGAAAATGTTCCTCAAGTAAAAGAAAAGAATATTTTTCAAGTACTAGTAAATAAGGATAACCAGTTACTAGTAGAAGAAGAACCTATGGATATTAAAGACCTCTCTGCAGCAGCAGCAAAGTTTATTGATAACGGTGGTGGAGAAGGTAAAAATGGATGTGCTTATTGTGAAGGTGATAGAAATCCAGATTCTTCAGATAATCCTAAAAAGGCCATTGTATCTTTAGTTAATGACAGACAGGCTACTTATAACTATTATATCACGGTAACAAACGAGTTAGTTAAAGCTTACACGACTTTAAGAAATCGTGCTGCAAAACAACGTTATGGTGAGAGTTATGAATCCATGTATGCACGCTTTAAGGATACACAGGAAGCTGATAAAGAAACTCCAGAATATCTAGAGTTAGAAAAGAAGTTAGAAGTTATCAGAGAATTGTACCCTAGGAACCTCTCTGAAGCAGAACCACAACAAGCAGGTTAATTATGTCAAAGTTCAATAAGAAGAAAAGTGGTGATTTACCACCAGTGTCTACAGCATCTTTACCAGATATCGTATTTATGCTTTTATTCTTTTTCATGGTAGCTACCGTGATGAGAGATGATGAAATGCTTGTGGAGAATCAACTTCCAGCAGCAAATCAGGTTGAAAAGTTAGAAGATAAGAACAAGCTGGTTAATATTTACATAGGTAAACCTAGTGCTAGCTATCAAAAAACCTTTGGTACTACTGACGTTGTTCAACTGGGTGATAAAATATCTCGTGTAGAAGAGGTTTATAATTATGTAAACACTAAACGTACAGCGATGCCAGAGAACCTTCAAGATCAAATGATGGTTTCTCTAAAAGTAGATAGAAATGCAAAAATAGGAGTTCTGACAGACGTGAAACAGGAATTAAGAGAGGCGCAAGCTTTAAAAATTACTTACACTTCTAATCAAGGTGATCCTATGAATAATCTTAAAAGAAGATAATACTATTTCATAATAGTTAGAAGCCGTTTCTTATGGAAACGGCTTTTTTTATAGTGCAAATTTTCAAATTCATATCTTTACCTAATGAGAAATCTCGTTTTATTTTTCGGCTTACTTTTTACCTTAACTGCCCTAGCTCAAGATAATGCTAGAAACGTTAAGGATAATGCTATTCCTACCGTAGTGGATTCATTATATCGTGAAGATCAGTTTTACATAGGACTATCTTTTAATCTTGTTAATAATGGACCTAGTGGATTTAGTCAGAATGGATTTTCTGGTGGGCTGCATTTAGGCTTTATACGTGATATGCCTATTAATAAGCGACGCAATAAGGCTATAGGAATAGGTTTGGGGATTTCTACAAATAGTTATAATTCAAATCTATTTATAGGAGAAGATAGTGATGGTACTTCCATTTATTCTATTCTAGATGGCAGTGTAGTTTATGATTCTAATAGATTAAACACAAATCATATAGAAATGCCCATTCAGTATCGCTGGCGCACTTCTACGGCGAGTAATACTAACTTTTGGCGGATTTATACTGGAGTGAAGTTAAGTTACATCTATTATTATAGAGCTCGTTTTGAACAGGTAAATAATACGGTTATTCAAACTGATATTCCTGAATTGAACAGGTTAAGATATGCTGCCACACTAACTTTAGGGAATGGTAGTTTTAATGCTTTTGTACATTACAATCTCAACACACTTTTTAATAAGGATGCTCAAATAAATGGTGAAGCTATTCATTTTCAACCTATAAAATTTGGGATAGAATTTTACCTGTTATAAAAAATAAATACCGCTCATCAATTGTGCCACTAGACCCATGCTAAAACCGAAAAGCAATTCATGACCTTTATGTGCGTTCATAGATAAGCGTGAAGTGGCAGTAAGACCAGCTAGTATAAATAATATAGCAATAGCAACCATTCCTGGTGTCTGTATGCTGGCATGGAGCATAAGAGCAAAACCTATGGCACCGCCCATAGCCATCATATGTAGGCTTAATTTATATTTCAGTAACGCTAGAGTAAAAGCAACTATACTTGCGATAAAAACTCCTATAAAGAAGTAATATAAAGGGATATGCAAGCCATCATTAAAACCACCACGAATCAAGATAAGTAATAGTGCTGCATATGCTCCTAGCGGTGTAATGCGCTGTTTAATTTCAGGTAAATGGATACTTTGTACCACTCCTAAAAGTTTTAAAATGGTAAAAATGAGCATGGGAATTACAGCGGTAAGTATGAGAATCAAATACATTTTGAGTTCTACCACAGCACCATCGGTATAGGAGACAAATAAGAAATACCACAGGCTTATAAGCGATGGAATAAATAACGGATTTGCTAGATAACTCCAGAACCTTAAAAAAGCTTTCATGGGTTTCAATTAAATCTCTTTGCGCAATCGAGCCACGGGAATATCCAGTTGTTCCCTATACTTAGCAACAGTTCTTCTGGCTATAGGATATCCTTTTTCTTTGAGCAGCTCGGCTAGTTTTTGATCAGTAAGTGGTTTGCGTTTACTTTCTTCTCCTATTACGGTTTCAAGTATTTTTTTAATCTCACGAGTAGAAACCTCTTCACCATCAGCATTAGTCATGGACTCAGAGAAGAATTCTTTAATCAGTTTAGTGCCATATGGCGTGTCCACATATTTAGAATTTGCCACACGAGAAACGGTAGAAACATCCATTTCTATCTCGTCTGCAATGTCTTTAAGGATCATAGGTCTTAAGTTGCGCTCATCACCTGTTAGGAAATACTCTTTTTGATAGTACATGATGGAAGACATGGTCATGAAAAGAGTTTCCTGTCGCTGTTTTATGGCTTCTATAAACCATTTTGCACCATCCAGTTTTTGCTTAATAAACATCACGGCATCTTTTTGTGACTTGCTTTTTTCTTTAGCCTCTTTGTAGCCTTTTAACATGTTAGAGTAATCTCGAGAAACATGAAGTTCTGGAGCATTACGACCATTAAGAGTTAATTCTAGTTCACCATCTTTAATACGTATGGTAAAATCAGGAACGACTTGTTCTACCATGCGAGTACTACCACCAGCATAAGCACTTCCAGGTTTAGGATTGAGGTGTTCTATTTCTTCAATGGCGTCACGTAGTTCATCTTCATTAATGTGATATTTTTCTAATAATTTCTTGTAATGCTTTTTACTGAATGCGTCAAATGATTCCCCTACGAGTTTCATAGCTAGCTCTGTGCTGTTATTACTACGCTTTCGCGAAAGCTGAATCATTAAACATTCTTGCAAATTACGTGCTCCTACACCAGCAGGATCTAATTGCTGCACTACTTTTAAAACCTGTTCTACCTCTGTAACATCAGTGTAAATGTTTGCGGTAAAGGCGAGGTCATCTGCAATGTCCTCCATGGAGCGCCTTATATAGCCGCTGTTATCTATACTTCCTACAAGAAACTCAGCGATACTATAATGCTGGTCACTTAGTCTTCTGGTATTTAATTGGTCTGTTAAGGATTGAGTAAAAGATGTTCCTGAGGCATAGGGTATGCTTTTCTCATCATCATCTGCACTGTAATTATTTGCTTGAGTGCGATATTCAGGGATATCATCATCACTCAGGTATTCATCTACGTTAATATCAGTTTCTATGGTGTCACTGTCATCGCCATACTCATCCTGATTTGAAAATTCATCAAACTCATCATCTAGACTGTCTTTTACATCATCTAAAGCAGGATTTTCTTCCAGCTCTTGTTTCACACGTTGTTCAAAGGCCTGTGTAGGCAACTGTATCAACTTCATCAACTGGATTTGTTGAGGAGAGAGTTTTTGCGATAATTTAAAGCTTAACGATTGCTTGAGCATAATGTTATGATGTTACTAGGTAAAAATAAGAAAAGCCACCATCATAGGAGATCAGTGGCTTAAAAATGTTAGATTTAATTATTCCTTTTGATATAAGTCTACACCTATAAACCAGAAACGGACAACAGTTTATCACGGCGCTTCATCTTTAGGGATCCTAGCAACGTGTGGTGTGTAGTTTCTATTGAGTTAAGAACAAATAAAGTCTGTTCTAGATATCTATTATAAAATTAGTAGTAAGTCGTTTAGAATATCTAAACTGTTTTTTAACTTAAACCACTAACCATTATACTGATAACTAAGACCTTTAAAACTCAGCGTTTCCTGGAGTACGTGGATAAGGGATCACGTCTCTTACATTACTCATTCCTGTTACAAACATGACGAGTCTTTCAAATCCTAGACCAAAACCACTGTGGATCACACTTCCAAATTTGCGTGTCTCAAGGTACCACCACAGCTCTTTTTCTTCTATTCCCATCACGTCCATTTTTTCTTTAAGGACATCATAACGTTCTTCACGCTGTGATCCACCTACGATCTCACCTATTCCTGGGAATAAGATATCCATGGCACGCACGGTCTTTTTATCTTCATTAAGACGCATGTAGAAGGCTTTAATATTTGCCGGGTAATCAAATAAAATTACAGGACATTCAAAGTGTTTTTCAACCAGGTAGCGTTCATGCTCACTCTGCAAGTCTGCGCCCCATTCTTCTATAAGGTATTTGAATTTTTTCTTTTTATTAGGTTTAGAGTTTTTTAGAATATCTATGGCCTCAGTATATGAAACTCGTTTAAAATTGTTCTTTAAAACAAAGTCTAGTTTCTCGCGCAATTCCATAGGGCTGCGCTCAGCCTGTGGTTTACTTTTATCTTCTTGGATCAATCTCTTTTCAAGAAATTCTAGGTCGTCCTTACAATGTTCCATAGCATACTCGATCACAGATTTTATAAAATCTTCAGATAGATCCATGTTTGCATCCAGATCGTTAAATGCTACTTCAGGCTCAATCATCCAGAACTCTGCTAGGTGGCGAGAGGTGTTTGAGTTCTCAGCCCTAAATGTAGGTCCAAAGGTATATACCTGTCCCAGTCCCATGGCATAAGTTTCTGCCTCTAGCTGTCCAGATACCGTGAGATTAGATTCCTTTTCAAAGAAATCTTGCTTGTAATCTATAGCTCCTTCTTCATCTAGTGGAGGATTTTTAGGATCTAGTGTAGATACACGGAACATTTCTCCAGCACCTTCAGCATCGCTGCCTGTTAAAATAGGTGTGTGCGCTTGATAGAATCCGTTTTCTTGAAAGTACTTGTGTACTGCATAAGAAAGTGCAGCACGCACTCTCATAACAGCTCCAAAGGTGTTAGTGCGCACTCTTAAATGTGCTTGCTCGCGTAGTGTTTCTAGTTTATGACGTTTAGGTGATAAAATAGTTTTAGCCACTTCTTCAGGATCTGCTTTACCTAGAATTTCAACTTTAGAAGCTTGAATTTCTATGCGCTGTCCACTTCCAGAACTTTCTACAAGTGTTCCCGTTACCGCTACTGCAGCTGCAACATTAATCTCGTCAAGTAGAGCACGCTCATAATTTTCTGGTTCAATAACACACTGAATATTGTGAATGGTAGATCCATCGTTAAGAGCGATAAATCTATCGTTTCTAAAACTACGTACCCAACCTTTTACGGTAATCTCCTGCATGCTAGGATCTGCTTGTAATAATGTGGCTATTCTATGTTGTTGCATCCTTATTTATTTAAGAAACGCAAATATAATTTTTATGACCTTGATGGACAATGATTATGATAGGGATTGTTGTGATTTTGCTTTCGCGAAAGCGTGAAACGATTACTCTACTTCCTCATCACTATCTTGCGGTATGATGGGAATAGCTGGTTTTTTAAAGGTGCGCTCATTTGCAATGCTATGTTCTAGAGATAATAGCATACTAGGAAGTAATAGTAAATTAGACAGCATGGCAAATAATAGTGTTGCACTTACTAGTGCTCCTAGCGCCACAGTTCCACCAAAACTTGAGAAAGTAAAGGTTAAAAAACCAAAGAATAAAACGATCGAGGTATAGAACATGCTCACGCCAGTTTCTCTAAGCGCGCCATAAACAGAACGTTTTACACGCCATTTATTTGCTATGAGTTCCTGTCTGTATTTAGCTAGAAAATGTATGGTGTCATCTACAGATATCCCAAAGGCAATAGAAAAAACCAGAATTGTAGATGGTTTAATAGGAACGCCTATATAGCCCATGAGTCCTGCTGTAATGATAAGTGGTAATAGATTAGGAACTAAAGAAACTAAAATCATGCGCAGTGACTTAAACATCCATGCCATGAAAAGGGCAATAAGAATGACTGCCAGTGTGAGCGATAGGACTAAGTTTTTAATAAGATAGTTAGTTCCTTTTTGGAATACAAGGGCTTTACCAGTAAGAATGACTTCATGCTTATCTGCAGGGAAGATCTTTTCAATTTCAGCACGTAAATCTTCTTCTACACGTTCCATGCGGTCTGTTCCCATATCTTTCATAAAGGTAGTGATGCGCGCATATTGACCTGTACTATCTACATAGCTTTTCATAAGCATAGCGTCGCCACCACTATCATCTAGTAGAGTAGAAATACCTACCCGTTCATAAGTAGTAGGTAGATCATAAAACTCTGGATCACCACCATAAAAAGCTTGCTTAGTATATTTTACGATACTCACTATAGACATAGGTCTAGAAAGCTCTGGTGTTTCTATAATGTGGTCCTCTAATTTATTTAGTTTCTTGAGAGTTTTAGATTTAGAGACTCCTTTTTTACTTTTAGTATTGACCACTATTTCTAGAGGCATGATACCATCAAAACTGTCTTCAAAGAACTTAATGTCTTTATAAAACTGCATGTTCTTAGGCATGTCTTCTATGAGGCTTCCAGAGACTCTGATCTGGTAAACTCCTATAATAGAAATTACTAAAACTAATAAGCTGGTGATGTATATCGCAATACGGTTTTCTTTTACCATACGTTCCATCCAGTTCACAAAGGTGCCTATCCACTGTTTTCTTAAGTGCTCCAGATGTCTTTCTTTAGGAAGCGGTAAAAAGCTGTAAATAATAGGGATAATGATCAAGCTGAGTAAAAATATAGATACTATGCATATAGAGGCTACGATACCAAACTCACTGAGCAGTGTGCTATCTGTAAATATAAAGGTGGCAAATCCACTAGCTGTAGTAAGGTTAGTCATGAGCGTAGCGTTCCCTATTTTAGTGATCACACGCTGCAAAGATTTAGCTTGATTACCATGCTCCTTTATCTCTTGCTGGTATTTATTAATAAGGAAAATACAATTAGGGATCCCTATCACAATGATGAGCGGTGGTATTATAGCGGTAAGCACCGTAATCTCAAAATTAAAAAGACCTAAGAACCCAAAAGCCCACATCACACCTATCACTACCGTTACTATAGAAATAAAAGTAGCTCTCCAGGATCTAAAGAAGAAAAAGAATATCGCCGATGTTATAAATAGTGCGGCGCCTAAAAAGATTCCTATTTCATCTACTATGTTTTGTGCATTTAGAGTTCTTATGTAAGGCATTCCAGATATGCGCAAATCTGTAAGTCCTTGATTTATTTTAAAATCTTCTATGATGGGATTGAACTTTTCAAGAACAAACTCTTTTCTTATAGAGCTGTTAACGATGTCTTTTTTCAAGTAAATAGCCGTTCTTAAAACAGAGTCTTTCTCGCTATAGATAAGATTGCGGTAAAAGGGTAGTTCACTAAAGAGCTTGTTTTTATATCTGGCTAGTTCTTCATTAGACTGTATAGCTCCATCTTTAAGTTGTTCTATGATAAAACGAGAACCGTCTTCAGATTTTTTAAGTATGGGTAGGTTAGAGGTAGAAAGAACAAGTTCTACTTCTTTAAAACTTTCTAGAGAATCTGCTAGTTTGTTCCAGGCATTAAATTCTTGATAACTATGGAGTTCACTGTTTTTTATTCCTAGAATAATTAGGTTTCCTTCTTCACCAAATTTTTTAAGGAACTCAAGGTATTCTTGATTTACTGGGTGGTCATCTGGAAGTAGATTTGCCTCTGTGTGTGAAAACTGCATGTTTTCCCATTGAGTCGCTAGGCCTATAGTGGCTATAATAACGAGACCTAGTAGAATCTCTCGATTGCGCAAAATGATTCTTGCGATTCCATTCCAAAAAGAAAAACTAAATAACTTTTGCATACTCCTTAAGCCGTGTTGCAAAGGTAAGTTTTAAACATAGTTTAGCGAGAAATAATAACAGTTTTTAAGAGACAGCAGCTTAGATTTCTAAGTAGAAAGTAAATTTAAGTGCTATATTATCTGAAAACTGGGGCAAGTGATAAGCTCCATAACGGTAGGTAGCACTCAGTCCAAAACCATAAATAAGTTTATTAATTTCAAAACCAGATTCTGTATATCCTTTATCGAGTGTATTAAAATTAATATTTAAATGATCAGCAGCGCCGTTTAAATCTCCTATCGCATATCTAGAAGTGATCACTAATTCTGGATTTAACCATGAGGCGATATGAAATGGCGCAAAACTATGTCGCATTTGTAAGGTAGCTATGCGATCAGAAAAGAACTCATTAAAAAACATGGTTTCAAAACTATTACGGCCTGCCACAGAAAACCGCTGGAGTACTTCATCCTTAGTAGGTGCGTTAGGATATGCGTGAAATAAATGACTTAAAGGAACTGCTCCATGAGCATAGTGTCCTTCTAGTAAGAAGGCCGTTTGTGAACCTGTAATTCTGTTAATGGTATAGTTTGCTTTTCCAGAAATTTTAAAGTAGTTAAAATCACTTTCTGCCAGACCTTTTATTCCTTTAGTAATTTGTGCACTTAGCACAGGATATGCTTTTGTGGTTTCTTGATAACTGTCAGGAGTTTTCATGAACTCACTTTGAGGACTCCATCGAGCGGCTACAGTAGCCTCAGATAACACATAATTATTAAACGGAATTCCATTAGGAGCAAACACATAGTTAGTGGTTTGTGAAACACGCTTTCGCGAAAGCGAGACCTCACTAATCAAAGATGGATATAATCGCTGCTGTAGTGATAAGCCATATTCTTTATATAAATAAAACGTAGGAATGTTTATTAATCGCGGTTCAAATAAGGAATAGACTCGAGCATCAGTTAAGAATCGGGAACCTGAAAATTCATAAATATCATCTGTTTTATAAGCACTGATCCAGGTGTTATTTTCTTTACCTATGCGGTAACCTAAAGTAGCGTTATATTTAAAAACTTTATCCTTAGTACCATAAGCTCCATAGCCGCTTATGCGCCAGTTTTTTGAAAGTTTATCATTTGTAGTACCGCCTAGACCTAGCCTGAAAGCCTCATAGTCATTAAATTTAATCAAGTATTTAAGGTCCAGGTCAAAGAACCCTACAGGATAGTATCCTACTTTAAATTTTTCAATAACTTCTAGCTTTCTAGTAACCTTTTCAGCTATAACTATGCTGTCTAACTGCATGAAATTTGCCAGTTCTTGCGTGGTAAAAGCCTCATTACTGCGGTAATCATCCCAGTAATTAAGGGGTTGTTTTATAGCCTCTTCAGGGATTTCTATAGCGACACCTTTTAGTCCGTAATTAACCTTACGATTTGTTTTAAAATTACTTTGTTTTCTTTTTAGGATCAGATATAATTCATCTCTATTATCTTCAATTTCTTCTTGCGTGCGAGTTCCTACTTCAAATCTTCCTCCAAAAAGTTCGATCTCCTTAATATCTTTAATTTTTTTTATAAAGAGTTCATCATAATTATTATACCATAAGTGATGTAGTTTATCATAAGTAAAAACATGGTTAGATGCTACCTCTAAGCTTCCTTTAATATTATAACTAGCTTTTGCGATAGCATGAGTTTCTGAGTCTAAAAAGAATGTGCCGTATAACGTAGCGTTTGAGTTTTCTATAGGAGCAAAGGCTATTTGAGTTACCGTTCTATTTTCAATAATAGAATCTTTTACGGTCTCATAATTATAGCTTCTTAAACCATCTTGTGATAATGGGTTTATAAAATGCTGGTCAAAAATGACATAAGTATCTTGATACAAATTGCGTGACTGAAATTCTATATTATAAATAGGGTAAACAGGTTTTTCAAAGCCAGGCATTAAAGCAGCCGTAATGACTTCCTTATATCCTTGAGAGATGTCATTTATAACCTCTGATGATTTTTCTGAAAAGAAAACACCGGTTTTTAGAAGAGTTCTTCTTAACTCAGTCTTTTTATAACCAGATCCTGTAATCGCCTCGGGATTTCCAGCTATTTTTAAATTTTCATAGCTGTCATATTGAAAAGTATTAAGAGCTTTTAAAGGATTGTTAGCGTCTATCTGGTCTATACTCTTCTTCACCATTTGAAGTGCAGTAGTGCCTAGTTCTGACTGTCCTTGAGTTACTACAGTAAGTAGAAAACAGATGAGTAAAAGCAACGAGTTCTTATGTTGCATTAGGGAAAGGTGAGTAATTAGTTTAATAAGGCTAAAAGTACGAGAAGCTTATTATTTTTAAGCTTTATTATACTTTTTTTAAGGTTATAGTAAAAACGCCAGCGGTAAGGCTGGCGTTTTAATTATAGTGTTGCAGTAAATTATACTTTCATAATTTCTACTTCCTTAGCAGCGACTATTTTATCAATCTTTACGATGTAAGTATCTGTCAGTTGCTGTACTTCTTCTTCAGATGATTTAAGTAGATCTTCAGAAAGGTCTAGCTTTTTTAAATCGTTCATAGCTGTTTTACGATCGTTACGCACACCTATTTTTGCTTCTTCACCTTCGGCTTTAGATTGTTTTGCTAGGTCTTTACGTCTTTCTTCAGTCAGTGCAGGAACGTTAATAATTACACTATCTCCATTATTCATAGGGTTCAACCCTAAGTTTGCATACATGATTCCTTTCTCAATTTCAGTAATCATTCCTTTTTCCCATGGAGTTACGGTAAGGGTTCTAGCGTCTGGTGTTGCTACATTTGCAACTTGTGCTAGTGGTGTCTGACTGCCGTAGTAATCTACAAACACACTACCTAACATGGCTGGGTTTGCTTTACCAGCACGTATATTTAACAATTGCTTCTCTAAGTGAGTAATGGCGCTGTCCATTCCTTCTTTACAAGCGTCTATAACTAATTCTAATTCTTCGTTCATAGCTCAAATTTTACTTTACGATTTGCAAATATATTGCCACTTTTATAACTGTACTCTGGTTCCTATATTTTCTCCACTGAGAACTTTCATTAAATTACCTTTTTTATTCATGTCAAAAACGATTATAGGTAATTCATTTTCTTGACTTAATGTAAATGCTGTAGTATCCATTACTTTTAGACCTTTACGCAATACGTCATCAAAGCTTATGTGGTCAAATTTAGTTGCAGAAGTATCTTTTTCAGGATCTGCGGTGTAAATTCCGTCCACACGAGTTCCTTTTAGGATAACATCGGCTTCTATTTCTATAGCTCTTAAAACGGCTGCACTGTCTGTTGTGAAATACGGGTTTCCTGTTCCACCGCCAAAGATAACTACACGTCCTTTTTCCAGGTGTCTCATCGCTTTACGACGTATAAAAGGTTCTGCAACTTCATTAATCTTAATTGCTGACTGCAATCGGGTAGGGATTCCAGCATCTTCACAAGCGCTCTGTAAGGCTAAACCATTAATAACTGTGGCGAGCATGCCCATGTGGTCGCCTTGTACACGGTCCATACCAGCGCTAGCTCCAGCAACACCTCTAAAGATATTACCACCACCTATTACTATGGCTACCTCGATACCTTTATCTATAGCTTTTTTAATTTCTTGAGCATATTCTGAGAGACGTTCTGGGTCTATACCATACTGTCTGTCTCCCATTAATGCCTCTCCACTTAGTTTAAGAAGGATGCGATTGTATTTCATAAGGTGTGCTTGATATTGTGCAAATATAATGGAAATCCAGTATGAAAAAGAACTAGAACTATAACTAGAACTTGAATTGTTTTTTTATAGAATACACCTAGATAAAATGCTTCACCTTACCGCGTTACAACTGCCACTGCTAGTAAAAAGGCTTATGAGGTTTAGGTTTATGAGGAATAGTTGCGTCCGGTGATTTTATTATTCCCAAATTAGCTTATAAAGTTCGCCATCAGTTTTTGCCTCGTCATCGCCTAGTTTTACATTTACTGCTTCACTGGTGAGATAGTAGATTTCAGATCCGTTTTTATCTTTACCATAATAGGCTATAGCCTCTATTTGTGCTCCTTCAATAGGTAGATCTACTTTTTTTATAAATGTAAATACTCCTTGATCAAACCGTAGTTCTATGATAAATGGTGCCAGGCTCTGGTTATAACCGCATAATAGCACACGGTTTTCTTTATTAAAAGTGGCATCTGTGATAAGTCCTTTAGTTTCTATAGTTTGGTGCTTGTTCAGTACTGCATCTTTATAGATGGGAAAACTATATATGGAGGTAGAGAAGTTGATCCAGTCTTTAGAAAAAAGATACATGATTTCATCGATTACTAAGACAGCCTCAGCGTCATAGGAATGTTTTTGAGGTCTAACTGTAAAATCTTTTTGACCAGCATAGGATAGGTTAGAGAGGTCTTGATCTGTTTCTTCTTGCCATAGGGCAGCTTTATGAATATTATAGATTTTGAGGTCTTTCCTGTTGCCGCGATTATTCCCTATGTCTGCTATGTGAATGGACTTATCAGATTGGGTGATCCCTTCCCAATCTATGTTGTATAAATTATGGTATTTCACTCGGTCAGTAATCATTCCAGTACTATCTATTTTATATAGTACTGCGTCACTTCCAGAGTCGTTATGAGTTATTAATTGCCCATCTAGAACTATGAGTCCAGAACTTTCATTGATGGCGCTAGGTAAAGTGGCTACTTTTGAGAATTTGATTTGCGTATTGATTTCCTTCGGTAGTGATTTGCAACTTATAAAAATCAGCAGTGGTATGAGGTATTTTATCATGTTATAAAGTTATAAAAAGGAATGGTGATGTGGTTTACGCTTTCGCGAAAGCGTAGCCATAAAAAAATCCCGTCTAAGTAGAACCTAGACGGGATTATGATGTTAATCTTAATGATTATTAAGCGATAGAAACTCTTTTGAATCCTACTACTTCTGCATCTTTAGAGGCAACAAACTGAGCAACAGTTTTACTGTCGTCCATTATGAAATCTTGATCTAAAAGTGCTTGTTCTTTATCTAAAGAAACGTTATCAGAGATAAAACGCTCTAATTTACCTGGAATGATACGATCCCAGATTGCCTCAGGCTTACCTTCTGCTTTTAATTCTTCTTCAAATCTTGTCTTTGCTTCAGCTAGTGCTTCTTCAGTAACTTGAGATCTTGAGATGAAAAGAGGTATGTTTTTTAACGGTTTCCCTAAACGACCACGTTCTATGTTATCTTTTTCAATAGCAGCGATACGTGCGTCAGTTTCAGACTGTACAAATTCTGGGTCAAAATCCTTATAAGATAGAGTAGTTGCTCCCATAGAAGCTACTTGCATAGAAACAGATTTTGCGACATCAGCTGCGTTATCACTCGCTGTAGAAAGGCCAGTCATAGCACCTATTTTGCCACCATGAACATAAGCACCTACATAAGGAGCTTCAAATGCTTCAAAACCACCTATTTCTAATTTCTCGCCTATTACTCCAGTTTGTTCAATTAACTTATCTGCAACGCTCATTCCGTCAAAGTCTGCTGCTAGCAATTCTTCTTTAGAATTAGTGTTTAATGCGATAGCGGCTAGTTGATTTGCAAGAGCAACATAGTCGTCGTTCTTTGCAACAAAGTCAGTTTCACAGTTTAAAGAGATCATAACACCTCTAGTGTTATCATCATTTATTTTTGCAACGACTACACCTTCAGAAGAATCACGGTCAGCACGCTTTGCAGCTACTTTTTGACCTTTTTTTCTAAGGATTTCAATTGCTTTATCAAAATCACCATCAGCTTCTACAAGGGCCTTTTTACAGTCCATCATACCAGCACCAGTGGTTTTTCTTAATTTTCCTACTTCAGCGGCGGTTATTTTTGCCATGTGGTAAAGATTTTAGATTCTGGAATTCCAGAGGTTATGATTTATTCTTCTTCTTCAGCTTTTACTGCTTCTTTCTTTGCTTTGGCTGGTTTTTCAGCTTTTGCAGGTGCAGCTTCTTTCTCAGTTGCTTTTGCAGCTTCCTTGTTCTTTTCGTTCTTACGATCTTCTAGACCAGCTTTGATCGCTTGAGCAGCAGAGTTTACGATAATATCGATAGACTTAGAGGCATCATCATTAGATGGAATTACATAATCGATGTCACGTGGGTTTGCATTAGTATCAGCCATTGCAAAAATTGGAATACCTAGTTTTAAGGCTTCTTTTACTGCGATATGCTCACGTACTGTATCAACGATGAAAAGTGCTGCTGGCATGCGAGTCATCTCTACAATAGAACCTAAGTTCTTTTCTAGCTTTGCTCTCATACGGTCTACTTGAAGACGTTCTTTCTTAGAAAGTGTTTCATAGCGACCATCTTTTTTCATGCGGTCTACTAGTGCCATTTTCTTAACAGCTTTACGGATGGTAACAAAGTTTGTTAACATTCCACCAGGCCATCTTTCTGTAATGTAAGGCATGTTTGCATCACCAGCATGTTGTGCAACGATGTCTTTTGCTTGCTTCTTAGTAGCAACAAAAAGAATTTTACGACCAGATGCAGCGATCTTGCGTAGTACCTCGTTAGCTTCGTCTAGCTTAGCTTTAGTCTTGTAAAGGTTAATGATGTGGATTCCATTACGCTCCATATAGATATATGGTGCCATGTTAGGATTCCATTTGCGTGTAAGGTGACCGAAGTGGACACCTGCGTCAAGTAAATTCTTGACTTCTGTGTTATTTGCCATGTTATTGTAGTTTACGTTCTGTCAGATAGCAATGGTTGAGTGGTCATCTCTAGTGTATAGAAAATCGCCAAAACCATTTAGATGCTAAACTAGGTCCCGACGGCAATCGGGATGACAGCAAATTAAAAAAAATATAAGAACAAATCCCATCGCGATGTAGTCGGGATGGGATGATAGTTTTTCTCTGAATATTAACGTTTCGAGAATTGGAATTTCTTCCTTGCTTTCTTCTGACCGAATTTCTTACGTTCCACCATTCTTGGGTCACGGGTCATCAATCCTTCAGGTTTTAATACCTGACGATTCTCAGCGTCTATTTCTACAAGAGCTCTGGAAAGTGCTAGGCGTATAGCCTCTGCCTGTCCAGTGATTCCTCCACCATAAACGTTTACTTTAACGTCATAAGTTCCAGTAGTTTCAGTTAAAGCAAATGGTTGATTTACTTTATATTGAAGAGTACCAGTAGTGAAGTAATCTTTAAGATCTTTATTATTAATAGTGATATTACCTTTTCCATCGCTAAGGTAAACACGAGCTACGGCAGTTTTTCTTCTACCTATTTTGTGTAAAGTTTCCATCTTACTTGATCTCGTTTAAGTTGATAGTAGTAGGTTGCTGTGCATCGTGACCGTGCTCAGTACCATTATATACTTTTAGGTTACGGAAAATTGCTGATCCTAATTTATTCTTAGGCAACATTCCTTTAACAGCTTTTTCTACAACACGTGATGGGTCTTTATCATAAAGCTCCTGTGCAGTAAGACTGCGCTGTCCACCTGGATAGCCGGTGTGGCGTATGTATGTCTTTTCAGACCACTTATTACCTGATAGTTGAATTTTATCAGCATTTATAACAATTACATTATCTCCACAATCTACGTGTGGTGTAAAATTAGTCTTGTACTTTCCTCTTAATAGTTTTGCAACTATTGAAGACATACGACCTAGTGGCTGATCTGCTGCGTCTACAAGTACCCATTCCTTGTTTACCGTAGCGCTATTTGCAGAAACTGTTTTGTAACTTAACGTATTCACTTTGAACCTGTTTTAAATTGTATCGATTTCATTGGTTAAAATCGGGCTGCAAATGTATGATTTTATATTTGATTGACAAGCAGTGACATTCAAAAAAAATCAAGATGTTTTTTATCTGTGACAAATTTAGTAGAATTCTTGAAGGTTTTGGAATATGCTTTCGCGCAAGCGGGCTCTAGGTTACAACGGTTTTTTCCTTATTTAATTGCGCTCTAATAGTTTCGTTTCTAGAAGTTTATTATTCCTTATATTTATCAAAAATTTATAATGATGAAAAAATTAATACTACCATTACTAGCTACAGCCATGATTTTTATGGGTTGTGAAGATTCTCCAGCACCAGCATCAAATAATAACGCCGCCATAGCTGGGACTTATGTTTTAAGTACTTTAACGGCTGATGTTGCTGTGGACTTAGATCAGGATATGAGTTCAGACGTGGAGCTTACTAATGAGACGAGCTGTTTTGATACCATGACCATTACCTTTAATTCAGATGGGACCTTTTCAAGTACGGTTGCTGAGGTGAGTTTTGATGCTTCAAATAATTTACAGTGTAATACTGCGGTTGAAACAGGTACTTACTCTTATGCAGCTGGAACATTAACGATCACTGTAAATGTGAACGGTGGAACAATAACGGAGTCTCAACAAGTAGTGTTAACTGCAACTACTCTGTCTTTTAATGTAGATGATAATGATGTGGCGCAATACTTTAGTGGTGCTCCGGGAACTCCTGCCGCTTCTATTTCAAGTTTAGACTTTGTTTATGACAAGAATTAAAGTTAATTTTTTTTAAAATTTATGAGATAGTCCCAAGTTGAATTTTTCAACTTGGGATTTTTTTTATTTCAAATACATAATCTTTGAACATTTTATCCTCATCTTCAAAGATATTTGCTATTTCTAGTCCTGATTCTTTTGCAAGCCATTCTACAATATCATCATCATACTTCTGGGAGATCTCACAGTGAATTGTTTCCCATTTTTTAAAGGAAGCTGTTATGTCGAGTTTTTTTAAGATGACTTCACAGGGCTCAGTGGCTATTAAATAACTTTTTGCAGTTCCTGTTTCTGGATCATAAGATTCCCAGTGTTCAAATTGTTCTACTGGAAAATTAGCATCCATTTCCTTGTTAATGCGATATAGTAAGTTGCGATTAAATTCTTGAGTTACTCCTTGTGAGTCTGCATAAGCATTTTGAATAGTAAGTGGATCTTTCTTCTGGTCAAAACCCATGAATAGAAAATCCTCACATGACATGACCTCTTTTAGTTTTTTTAGAAAATCTATGGCCTGTGGATGTTGTAAGTTACCTATGTTAGAGCCTAAAACAATAATGACCTTAGGTCTTGTATTATAAGTAGCGAGTCTTTCTAACACCTTAAAGTAAGTGCCTTGCTCTCCTTTAACTTCTAGATGAGGTAGTAACTCAGTTAAGGAGTTGCTTAAATCATCTATAGCATGTTGACTTATATCTACAGGAATATAAGTGAAGTTCACTTTGTTTTCTGCTAGTTCTTTGAGGAGTACCTTAGTTTTTTTACCATCACCAGCGCCTAATTCTATAAGGTCAAAAGCTCCTTGTGCGCTAAATAATTCCCGCAACTCCGATTTGTGTTGGTTCATAATATTATACTCAGCTTGCGTGAGATAATATTCAGGCAGCGCCATGATTTGCTGGAAAAGTTCATCACCACGCTCGTCATAGATATATTTAGAGCTTAGGTATTTAGGAAATGCCGTTAGTCCTTCTTTTACGTGGTTTTCAAATTCTAATTGAAAGGTTGCTTTTTTAGTCATAAAGATTGTACGAGTCTTAAACTCGTGAATTGCCATCTTAAATTAGGATGGAAAAAGTTTCTATAAGTAGGTCTAGCGTGTTGTGGTGGTGTGGCTATGGAGCAGCCTCGCAACACTTTCTGGTTGACCATAAATTTACCATTATATTCTCCTAGTGCGCCATCAGGTTTTTTATAATTAGGGTATGGTAGGTAAGCGCTTTCAGTCCATTCCCATCTTTTTCCCCAGTTGAATTGTTTTTGTGCAGCTTCCCATTCAAATTCTGTAGGTAGTCTCATGCCTTTCCATTGTGCAAATGCAAATGCTTCATAATAGGAAATATGAGTGACGGCGCTATGTTTGTCTACTTTTTGAATGCCATTTAGGGTGTATTGTATCCAGTCGTTTCCTTCTTGATACCAGTACATAGGTGCTGTGATATTGTTTTTTTGAACCCAATCCCAACCTTCAGTATGCCATAACATAACATTTTTATATCCGCCAGCACTTATAAATTCTATCCACTCGCCACAGCTTACCAGATTGCTTGAAATGCGATAGGATTCTAGAAATACACGGTGTTTAGGTTGCTCATTATCATAACAAAATTCACTGTTTGAATGGCCTATTTCATAAATCTGAGCTGGGATTTCCAGCCATTTTTGAGCGTCAGAATTTATAAACACTTCATCCTTAACATCACCATATATAGGTAATAAAGGGTTGTTTCCTAAAATATATTTAATGTCTGTGAGTAATAACTCTTGGTGCTGCTTCTCGTGATGAATTCCTATTTCTAGTATGGGTAAGAGTTCTTCTTTCCAGTGGTTTTTTAAAAGTTGCTCCATGTGGTAGGTGACGTGGGCACGGTATTTATAAACTTCATCCACGCTAGGTCTGGATAAATTACCGCGATCTGTGCGCACTACTCGAGCACCTATAGTTTCATAATAGCTATTGAAAACATAAGCATATTGCTCATGATATCTCTGGTAGCCAGGTAAGTTCTTGTCTAGCAGGAATTCTTCAAAAAACCAGGTGGTGTGACCTAAATGCCATTTAGGCGGCGATACATCTACTATAGGTTGTACCACATAATCCTCTTTTTCAAGAGGCTCACATAACTTATGAGTATGTAACCTTGTGGCCGTAAATAGTTTGAGAAGTTCGTGTGCTGAGTTCATCTTCTCAAAGTTAAAAGGAATTTATTAAAGGCTGTAATAAAAAGGGATCCTTTTATAAATTACTTGGGGTTTGTGTGGTTACGCTTTCGCGAAAGCGTGTTGAAAAACATATTATTTACAAGAAGATTTATGGTTTTCTATTGCGTCTATCATAATCTTTAAAGTCGTTCTCTTGCTTGCCAGCAAATCTAGAAATGATACCAATGAGTAGTGCCAGTAAACCAACTCCACGAAGAACCCAGCGCCATGGAAAGTCACTTGAGTTAGACGTTGTATCATAATTATTGAAATCGTTTTGGTTTTGTAGCTGTTTTAAAGCTTTTTCAAAATCTTTGCGCTGTTGTGCTTTGGTCTTATAAGTTGAGGCAGAAAGGGTAGTGCTTTTAGGTTTTCCTTTCAGGTTAAGGTGTATGGGAGAGACTGTTAATCTTGCGCTGGCTGGTATAGAAATAGATTTGTCTCTATAGATTTTGCGGTGGAATAATTCATTAGTCGTAGGATCATGAAGTTCTACTAAAAACTTAGTAAGGGATTTATGAGCGTCCCAACTTGCGGTAGCCATACCAGGTTCTGAGGCGATCATTTTTAAATCTACCACATAAAAACTGGGTGAGTCTTTAAACTCTGTGTTATCGATTTCTTTAAAATCTGCATAAGCAGGATCACTATCTTGAGCCATAGATAGGCCACAAAGAAAGAATGTTAATGCAAGTAATAAATATCTCATATTATATAGCTACGGCTCCTTTAATAGCTGGATGCGGATTATAATTCTCTAAGGTAAAGTCTTCAAATTTAAAGTCAAAGATGTCCTTTATATCAGGATTCATTTTCATGGTAGGTAACTCACGTGGTTCTCTGCTCAATTGTAACTTCACTTGATCCATGTGGTTAGAGTAAATATGCACGTCACCAAAGGTGTGGATGAAGTCTCCATATTCAAAACCGCAAACCTGTGCCATCATCATAGTGAAAAGCGCATAGCTAGCTATGTTAAAAGGAACACCTAAAAAAACATCGGCGCTGCGCTGGTAGAGCTGGCAGCTTAATTTATTATCAGAAACATAAAACTGAAAAAATGCGTGGCATGGTGGTAGTGCTGCTTTACCGTTTGCTACGTTTTCTGAAAAACTAACACTGGTGTCTGGCATTACACTTGGGTTCCATGCGCTTACCATCATGCGACGGCTATTAGGGTTGTTTTTTAAAGTTTCTATAATCCCTTTTATCTGGTCTATGTCTTCACTATTCCAGTTGCGCCACTGGTGTCCATAAACAGGTCCTAGATCTCCATTCTCATTTGCCCATTCATTCCATATACGTACTCCATTATCTTGCAGGTATTTCACGTTTGTGTCTCCAGTTAAGAACCAGAGCAACTCGTGAATGATCGATTTTAAATGGAGTTTTTTAGTAGTTACCATAGGGAAACCTTCTTGCAAGTTAAAACGCATTTGATATCCAAAAACACTTCTTGTTCCTGTTCCTGTGCGGTCACCTTTATCTATTCCTTGGTCTAATATGTGTTGAAGTAAATCGTGATATTGTTTCATTTGTAAGTTCTTGTAAAGTAGAGTCCTTTATAGGGATTTCAGATCACAAAATAGCAGAATAAATTATCTTATCAAGAAATAAACGGATTTAAAAATGAAGACTTTATTAACTAGTTCTTAATACCCTAAATGATAAATGAGTATTAAACTTTTTGATGGAACCTTTCTAACTGGCTATTTTATGAAACGTGTTAGCCCATGCTATTGCGCTATCTACGTTTTTAAATAGTCCAAAAGAGCCATTATATAAGGATTGTTCTTCTACGGCACGCTCTATTTCTTGTTCAGATATAGAAACAACGGCTATACCGATAAGCTTCTTAGGGTTTATTAATTTGTATACAGACAAATCTATTTGATGAGAAAAGACTCTATTTGCGATATATACAAAGGGTTGTGATGTAAAATAGTTATGCAGGTCATTAAGTAATGTTTTTGCAACTTTTGTGCCTACAGTAATACCATCATTAATGATGCTAACGGCATAGTGATCGTAACAATAGAGGTTTCCAAATTCATATTGAAAATGATGTTTTGCACTATCAATATAATTAAAAGGCTCCATAAGGTTAAACACTATTTTAAGAACTCAAAGTTATTAAAATTATCTTAAAAACCTATTTTTTGTTTAATAAAATGAAGTAAACTACAAACAAAATAAAAATAATGAAGCTAGAGTTTTAGGTTTTTAACCAAATAACATTCCAGCAATGGTAGCGGTAAGTAATGCAGCGCAGGTTCCACCTATGAGTGCCTTAATTCCAAATGCTGCTAGTGTTTTGCGCTGTCCTGGTGCTAGAACTCCTATTCCGCCTATTTGTATTCCTATAGAGGCAAAGTTTGCAAAGCCACATAATGCATATGTAGCTATAATGATAGATTTAGGGTGCATAATTTTACCAGCCTCTTTAAGATCCTTAAGCGAGCTATAAGCGATAAATTCATTAAGGATCGTTTTTTCTCCTAGTAATTGACCTACTAAAACTATGTCCTCACTGTGCACGCCGATGATCCAAGCTATAGGGGCAAATAAATTCCCTAAAATATATTGCATAGAAAACCCATCATAACGACCATTACTAGAGGATTCTATGACTCCATTAAGACCGGAGTATGCTCCTATTAAATCCTTAAGTCCAAAATTTATTACTGCGATAAGAGCGGTAAATACTAATAACATGGCACCTACATTTACAGCTAGTTTTAACCCGTCAGTTGTACCTCTGGAAATAGCGTCTAAGATATTAGAGCCTATTTTATCTTTAGAGACTTTAAGAGAACGGTCTATGTCTGCAGGGTTTTCTTCAGGAAACAACATTTTTGCAATAACGATAGCGGCTGGAGCACTCATTATGGATGCTGTTAGTAAATGCTTTGTGAAAAGGATTTGTTGTGCTTCACTTTCTCCTCCTAAAAAGCCTATGAAAGCAGCTAATACTCCACCAGCAATAGTAGCCATTCCACCTACCATAAGACATAACATCTCTGACTTGGTCATTTTTTCTAAATAGGGTTTAACGACTAAGGGCGCTTCGGTCTGACCTATAAAAATATTTGCTGCTGCTGCAAGTGATTCTGCACCACTTAAGCGCATGGTTTTACTCATAATCCAAGCGAGTACATAGACTACTTTCTGTAAGATTCCTAGATAATATAACAAGGATGTAAAAGCCGAGAAAAACACAATGGTAGGAAGGACTTTAAAGGCAAATACATAACCCCAACTTTGGCTAGGATCTATAAAGTTACCAAAAACAAACTCTGCTCCAGCTTCACTTACAGCAAGAAATTTTACGACTCCTGTAGAAATAGCATCAAAAATAGAAGCAACACTTTCAAATTTAAGAACCGCAATGGCAAATAAAATCTGTAATGTCAGTCCTACACCTACTAGTCTCCAGTCTATTTTTCTTTTGTTTTTACTAAGGATAAAGCATAATCCTAAAATAAAAATGATACCTATAACGCCTCGATAAAAACTCTCAAAACTAAATCCCAGATCATCTGATATCTCGAGATTAGTAGAAACCGTTTCTTGAGCAAATCCTATAAAACCAGTGCCTATGATAAATAAAAAAGTCAGAATGGTTTTAGAAAAGGAAGGTAGAGTCATAATAAGTAATGGATTTATCGCTTAGATATTTCATCACGCAAGCGTGCGGCGAGTTCATAGTTTTCATTAGAAACAGCTTCATCTAGCATTTTATGAAGTTCCTTAGTGCTTAACTGGCTGTAGTTATCAGTTTTTGATGATTGAGCATTCATAAGTTCATCAATAAAGTCGTCTTCATGAAGGTCTATTGGGTCTTCTCTCAATTCTTTATCAGGTCTTATGTGGGATTGTACACCTGCCTCATCAAGGATGTTTTCATAAGTAAAAACGGGAGCTTTAAACCTTACCGCTAGGGCAATAGCATCGCTGGTTCTAGCGTCTATGATTTCTTCAATTTTATCACGTTCACAAATCAAGCTAGAGAAAAACACACCATCTACAAGCTTATGAATTATTACTTGTTTTACCACAATTCCAAAACGCTCGCCAAAGGTTTTAAACAAATCATGAGTTAATGGTCGTGGTGGGCTTATTTCTTTTTCTAGAGCGATAGCTATACTTTGAGCTTCAAACGCACCTATTACTATAGGCAGCTGTCTGTCACCATCTACTTCTTTAAGTACAAGTGCATATGCGCCGTTTTGCGTCTCACTATATGAAATACCTCTTATGTTAAGTCTTTTTAGACTCATAGTTTATGACTCTTTAAAATAAAAAAAGCTGTGCAAAAATGAGTGTTTTTCTCATAATGCACAGCCTTAAATTTAAGAAAATCTTTATAAGTTATTAAGGAATAGTTTTTTTAAGCTTAAAAACCATAATTCAAATCACAAATCAACATTTACCTTACACTTGCTTTTTGTAGTTACTATGATATTAAAATTGAAATAAGATAGATTATAAGGTTTTAGTAAAACAACTTAGTTTAGTTAGATGGAAGGATTCTAAAATCACAAATTCAACTAATAACTAATAACTAATAACTAATAACTAATAACTAAGCGTTTGCTGCTTTAAATGCTTTTAATTTTTCAATTAAAGCAGGTACTACTTCAAACGCATCGCCCACTACACCATAGTCTGCCGCTTTAAAGAATGGAGCTTCTGGGTCTGTATTAATAACTACTTTTACTTTTGAAGAACTTACTCCTGCTAGGTGCTGGATCGCTCCAGATATTCCTATAGCAATATATAAATTAGTGGCTACTGGCTTACCAGTTTGTCCTACGTGTTCTCCATGAGGTCTCCATCCCATATCACTTACGGGTTTAGAACAAGCGGTTGCAGCTCCTAAAACAGCAGCAAGCTCTTCTACCATTCCCCAGTTTTCTGGACCTTTTAATCCACGACCTGCGCTTACTACTACTTCGGCATCGGCTATGGAGACTTTATCTGTTGCTTTATCTACTGATTGTACTTCAACTTTAAAGTCGTCATCACTAAGTGATGGACTAAAAGCTTCGGTTGTACAAGCAGTTGCATTTTCTTTTAAACCATAAGAGTTGTTTGCAAGGCCTACTAATTGATGAGCTGTAGAAATCTCAGTCATAGCAAATGCCTTATTTGTAAAAACAGATCTTTTTACAGTAAAAGGATTTGTAGATACCGGTAATTCCATCACATTAGTCGCATAACCTGCTTCTAGGTGCACGCTTAATAAAGCGCCTAAATATTTAGAATTTGCACTAGAGCTTATAACTACAGTTGTTGCTCCTACTGCTTTTGCAGCTTGTGCAATCGCATCAGCATAAGCCGCTGCATTAAATTTCTCAAGTTTTGAGTCGGTAACATTTAATTGTTTTGAGACTCCATAGGTTCCTAAATCTCCTGCGCCATCTGCATGAAATGAAATAGCAGCAACGTCTGTTCCTAACTGGTCTGCGATCCCTTTTCCATAGCTCGCAACTTCATAAGCAGCCTTTTTAAAAGAGCCACCTTCAGTTTCTGTATATACTAATACTGACATAGTTAAAATATTTTGAGAAGAGCACTACGCTCTTACTATTAGTTATGATTGTTGTGGTTCCGCTTTCGCGAAAGCGTATAAAAATTATTTCTAGATAGCCTTTGCCTCGTTGTGTAACAAGTCTATAAGCTGGTCTAGGTTATCTGCATCAACTAGTTTTACATCTCCTTTAGGAGCTGGTTTTTCAAATGACACTGTTTTAGTTTCGGTCGCTGTTGCTGAAGATGCTACAACGTTTAATGGCTTTTTACGCGCCATCATAATTCCACGCATATTAGGAATTCTTAAGTCACTTTCTTCTACAAGACCTTTCTGTCCTCCTATAATAAGTGGTAGTGTAGTGGTAACGGTTTCTTTCCCACCATCTATTTCTCTGGTAGCAGTTGCGCTAGACCCATCTATTTCTAAAGAAATACAAGTATTTACAAAGCTAGAACCAGTCATGGCAGCAACCATTCCTGGAACCATGCCGCCGTTATAATCTATAGATTCACGACCAGCAATTACTAAGTCATAACCACCATTTTTAACAACCGTAGCCAGCTCTTGAGCAACGGCATAACCGTCTAAGGCAGGCGCGTCCACTCTTATAGCACTGTCTGCACCTATCGCAAGTGCTTTTCTTAAGGTAGGTTCTACCTCAGCACCTCCTACAGTGACTACTTCTACACTAGCGCCTTGTTTTTCTTTAAACCACATGGCTCTAGTAAGACCAAATTCATCATTAGGATTAATAACATATTGAACACCGTTAGTGGCAAACTGAGTATTATTTTCAGTAAAATTAATCTTTGAAGTGGTATCTGGCACGTGGCTTATACAGACTAATATCTTCATATTTCACAGGTTTTTTATAAGTTTTGAAAACGATTGCGAAAGTAAGCAAAAAAGCCTAAAAAAACTATGCATGCATAGTAAATTTTATCGCTTTAGTACACTAAATCTATGATATGTTTCTTTTTAACGGATTAGTGTAGCTTTTTTAACTTAATTGTAACAGCGTTACGAAATCGTTTTCAATTTTGCAGAATGTATTTTTATGCCTCTATAGGAACATTTTTTATCTTAAAATGTAGCGTACTATCGTTGGGTAAGTTATTTTTGTTGTCCGTTTGTTTTAAAACAGAAGTATATATGAAGACTATACAATTCCGCGAGGCGATTTGCGAAGCGATGAGTGAAGAGATGCGCCGCGACGAGTCCGTTTATTTAATGGGTGAAGAAGTTGCAGAATATAATGGAGCTTATAAAGCTTCAAAAGGTATGCTAGACGAGTTTGGCCCTAAGCGTGTGATAGACACGCCTATTGCTGAGTTAGGATTTGCAGGTATCGCTATAGGAAGTACCATGACAGGTAACCGTCCTATCGTAGAATACATGACTTTTAACTTCTCTCTGGTAGGTATTGATCAAATTATCAATAACGCAGCAAAAATACGCCAGATGTCTGGTGGACAGTTAAAATGTCCTATCGTTTTCCGTGGTCCTACGGCAAGTGCTGGACAGCTTGCGGCTACGCACTCACAAGCATTTGAAAACTGGTTTGCAAATACACCAGGTCTTAAAGTAATCGTTCCTTCTAATCCTTATGATGCAAAAGGTCTACTTAAAGCAGCTATACGTGATGATGATCCTGTAATTTTTATGGAGTCTGAGCAAATGTATGGTGATAAAGGTGAGGTGCCAGAAGGTGAGTATGTATTACCTATAGGTGTTGCAGAGTTAAAAAGAGAAGGAACAGACGTAACGATCGTTTCCTTTGGTAAGATTATAAAAGAAGCCTATAAAGCGGCAGACGAGCTAGAAAAAGATGGAATTTCTTGTGAGATCATCGATTTAAGAACTGTACGTCCTTATGATAAAGAAGCGATTTTAAAATCTGTTAAGAAAACTAATAGACTTGTGATCCTGGAAGAGGCGTGGCCATTTGGTAACGTGTCTACTGAGATTTCTCACATGGTACAAGCTGAGGCATTTGACTACTTAGATGCTCCTATATATAAAATTAATACGGCTGATACGCCAGCACCATATTCCCCAGTATTACTGGCAGAGTGGTTGCCTAATCATAATGACGTGGTAGAAGGTGTAAAGAAAGTGATGTAAAGAAAGTAAAAATAGAATTATATCATAATAAAGAATAACCGTTCCTTTTAAGGAGCGGTTTTTTTTTGTGACTTAATGACTTTTTACCATAGTTCTATTTTAAAAAGGCTAAACAACCTTTATTTCATAACGTTAAACCATTAAAACAACCTTTGTTTTGTTACAAAACAAATAACTTAAAAAGTAGTTTTATATTCGGCGGTTCTTAGTTATATATGAATATGAGTTATTTTCAAGACCTCTTTTTATTACGCTTTCGCGAAAGCGCAACACAAAGAAATTCCCGTTTTTCTATATCGCAGCTTGCAACACTATTGCTCTTTACCTTATTGCTGGCAGCCGGAACAGTAACGGCTCAAACTAAAGTAGGTGGTGTGATTTATGATGAATATGGCGATGGAGTACCGTTTGCAAATGTGCTTTTTCCCGGTTCCAGTGAAGGAACGATTACTAATGATAACGGGCGTTTTTACTTGCAGTCAGATAATAATTATGACACCATTCAAATTTCATTTATAGGTTATGAAACGCTTACTTATACACTCGAAAATAAAGTAAGTTTAGAACTTAATCTTACCCTTAAAACTGAGGCTGCGGCGCTGGATGCAGTAGTGATTTATACCGGTAAAACTTCTAAAAAGAACAATCCGGCACTGGATATCTTAAGAAAAGTATGGGAAAATCGTCGTAAAAATGGATTGAAACAGTTCAAACAATATCAGTACGATAAATACGAGAAACTAGAATTTGACATGAATACCATAGATAGTCAGATGGTAAATTCTAAACTTTTCCGTGGAATGGAGTTCATATTTGATTATGCAGACACGAGCAGTGTAACTGGTAAAACCTATTTGCCTATTTTTATTAATGAATCGCTGGCTACCGTTTATGGTGATAATGAGAGGAATAAAGAGAAAACGGTCGTTAATGCAAATAAAAATTCTGGATTCTCTGATAACCAGACCATCATCGCTTTTGTAAAAGACCTCTATGCAGACATAGACGTGTATGACCGTTATTTGAAGTTTTTTGATAAAAGCTTTACCAGTCCAGTAGGTAAAAGTGGTATAGATACTTATAACTATATTTTAAGAGATACTGCGATAGTAGATGGAGTAGAGGCATATAATATTATTTATTACCCGCGTAGAAAAGGAGAGCTTACCTTTAAAGGAGATTTTTGGGTCGCTGCAGATTCTTATGCGATTAAAGAAATTAATCTTCAGGCTACTAAAAGTGCTAACGTGAACTGGGTAAAAGAAATCTACATGGAACAAGAGTTTGATGTGTTGAACGATAGTTTATTTTTAATTACTCGGGATTACTTTATGAGTGATTTTGCCCTTAATAAAAAGGAGGAATCTAAAGGGATGTATGGTAAACGTACCACGCTATTTAATAACTATGAGTTTGATGTTAAAAAAGAAGAAGATTTTTATAAACGCCGTGTAAATGATTATGATCCTGAAATCTATGATCGTGATGAGGCATACTGGGATGAGAACCGACTGGAAAAATTAAATAAAGACGAGAAGCAAATCTACACTATGCTAGACACGCTTAAGACTAATAAAAAGTTCAAACGTTTATATAACATAGGATCTATTCTCGCTTCTGGTTATTATGAGGTGGATAACTTTGATATAGGTCCAGTCTTTAGTGTTTTTGGGTTTAATGAAGTAGAAGGGTTGCGATTAAGAGCTGGTGGGCGCACGTTTTTTAGTTCTAATGATATGTGGCGACTAGAAGGTTATGGAGCTTATGGTTTTAGGGATAACCAGTTTAAATATGGAATCGCGGGAAAATGGTTGATAGATAAGCAGAGTCGTCTTACCATTTCTGGAGGGAACCGTAGAGATATAGAACAACTAGGAGCTAGTTTAACAAATACTAATGATGTGCTAGGTCGCAGTCTTGCATCTAGTGCCTTAATTACCGCAGGAAATAATAATAGCTTATCGAGTATTAATTTAACAACCTTAGGGTTAAGTTTTGAACCTAAGTATAACCTTGAATTTAGACTGGGAACAAGTTATAGAACCATAAAAAGCGGTGCGCCAGATGTGTTCAGTCTTGATTATTTTGATCCAGAATCAATTACAGGAATAGCAAATGAAACCCGTCAAGCAGATGCTAGTTTAACGATGACCTTTTCACCAGGACGTAAAACCTCTAATTATGGCGTGGATAGAACTATAATTAATAGTGGTGAATATCCTATTCTTTTTGCCAGTTACACACGTGGTTTTAAAGGACTTTTTGATAGTGACTTTGATTTTGATAAAGTACAGTTTTACTACAGTCATCCATTACAAATAGGAGCTTTTGGGAGACTAACGGCTCGTGTAGAAGCTGGTAAAACCTTTGGAGAAGTACCACTTGCTTTATTAAATGTCGTTCCAGGAAACCAGACCTATTTTAATATTAGTGGCGCTTTTAATACCATGAATTTTTATGAGTTTGTGACAGATGAGTATGTTACGGTTCACTTAAATCATAATTTTAACGGTCGCTTATTTTCGAGAATACCTTATTTAAGAGATCTGAATTTAAGAGAACTAGTAGGCGTGCGTGCTGTTTATGGACAGATTAGTGATGAGAACATCGCTTTAAACGCTAGTGGTTTAACTTATCAAGCACCAGAAGATATTTACTGGGAATACAGCGCCGGGATAGGAAATATTTTTAAAGTACTACGCCTCGATGTAAGCTTTAGAGGTGGCTATAATTACTTACCCGATGCTAGATCCATGGCTATTACGGGTAGTTTTGGGTTTAGTTTTTAGAGTGGAAAAGTTTCCGTTATCTATCCCTAAAAAGGTGCGCTAACACATTAATGTCATACATACTCGGAGTAATGGTAACATCGGTACATGGTGGTTTAGTCAGCTTGGTTTAAGCAAATCGACTTTTAAAACTTATAGCGTTGTATAATAATTCTGTTACAATTTCTTAGATATGAGCCTATTCTTATAGAGGTCATTAAAATATCGTTATAGTACCTTTAACATTATTTTATTACATTAGCGAGATTTTAAAAACCAAACAATATTATTTATGGAATCATACATGATTTATATGCCACTCGTACTGGCAGTTCTAGGATTACTTTACATGTTTATCAAGAAATCTTGGGTATTAAAACAAGATGCTGGAGATGGAAAAATGAAAGAGATTTCAGATTACATCTATGAAGGCGCTCTCGCATTCTTAAAGGCAGAATATAGATTACTGGCCATTTTTGTGGCAGTGGTTAGTGTGTTACTCTTTGTGGTATCACTTGTAGTACCTACTACACATTGGTTAATTGTGATCGCTTTTATCTTTGGAGCGATATTTTCTGCTTATGCAGGAAATGTAGGTATGAAAATCGCAACACAAACTAATGTGCGTACGACTCAAGCAGCACGTACTAGTTTGCCTAACGCGTTAAAAATCTCCTTTGGTGGTGGTACCGTTATGGGATTAGGTGTTGCTGGATTAGCAGTTCTAGGGCTTACAGCATTCTTTATCTTCTTCTATCATTACTTTATGGGTGGCACCTGGACTGATACTGATGCTATGACCATTGTTCTAGAAACACTAGCAGGTTTCTCCTTAGGAGCTGAGTCTATTGCGCTTTTTGCGCGTGTAGGTGGTGGTATTTATACTAAAGCGGCAGACGTAGGTGCTGACCTAGTAGGTAAAGTAGAAGCAGGAATTCCTGAAGATGATCCTCGTAACCCAGCTACTATTGCTGATAATGTAGGTGATAACGTAGGTGATGTAGCCGGAATGGGTGCAGACCTTTTTGGCTCTTATGTAGCAACCGTTCTTGCGGCAATGGTTCTAGGAAATTATGTCATCAAAGATATGGGTGGTGATATTACCTCTCATGGATTTGATGGTATAGGACCAGTTCTTTTACCTATGGCTATTGCTGGTGTAGGAATTATTATTTCTATTATAGGAACCATGCTGGTAAAAATTAAAAATAATGATGCTAAAGAGTCTCAAGTAATGGGTGCGCTTAACATCGGTAACTGGACTTCTATTGTGCTTGTAGCAGCGGCTTGTTTCGGTCTTTGTATGTGGATGCTTCCTGAAACCATGCAAATGGAATTCTTTGGAGAAGGTTTAATGGAGATTTCTTCTATGAACGTATTCTTTGCAACATTAGTAGGACTAGTAGTAGGAGCAGTGATATCTTCTGTAACAGAATATTATACGGGATTAGGTAAAAAGCCTATCCTTAAAATTGTACAACAATCATCTACAGGTGCTGGAACTAACATTATTGCAGGTCTGGCAACAGGTATGATTTCTACATTCCCATCAGTATTATTATTTGCTGGTGCAATCTGGGCATCTTATGCTCTTGCAGGGTTTTATGGAGTTGCACTAGCTGCAAGTGCTATGATGGCAACTACAGCCATGCAATTAGCCATTGACGCCTTTGGTCCTATATCTGATAACGCCGGTGGAATAGCCGAAATGAGCGAGCAAGAACCTATCGTACGTGAACGTACGGATATTTTAGACTCTGTAGGGAACACTACAGCAGCAACTGGAAAAGGATTTGCAATTGCAAGTGCAGCATTAACTTCACTAGCTTTATTTGCCGCTTATGTAACCTTTACAGGAATAGATGGTATTAATATATTTAAAGCTCCAGTACTCGCTATGTTATTTGTAGGTGGAATGGTGCCAGTAGTTTTCAGTGCACTAGCTATGAATGCCGTCGGTAAAGCAGCTATGGAAATGGTTCAGGAAGTAAGACGTCAGTTTAAGGCTATTCCTGGAATTATGGAAGGAACTGGTAAGCCAGAATATGATAAATGTGTAGCTATTTCTACACAAGCATCTTTAAAAGAAATGATGCTGCCAGGTTTATTAACCATAGGCTTCCCATTAGTGATCGCTTTCTTACCATTATTATTTGGTATGGAAAAACTAGCTATCGCTGAGATGTTAGGTGGATATATGGCAGGTGTAACAGTAAGTGGAGTGCTTTGGGCGATTTTTCAAAACAACGCTGGTGGTGCCTGGGATAACGCAAAAAAATCTTTTGAAGCTGGAGTAGAAATCGACGGTGAGATGACTTATAAAGGAAGTGATGCTCATAAAGCAGCCGTAACTGGTGATACCGTAGGTGACCCTTTTAAGGATACTTCAGGTCCATCTATGAATATTTTAATTAAGTTAACTTGTTTAATAGGTTTAGTAATTGCACCTATCCTAGGTGGTCACACTGAAGACGGTCATGCCACTACAACTCCAGCGGTACAGCAAGAAGTCGCTGCCACAGCGAGTGCTCAAAACAACAGATCTGTAATTAAAAACACTGATATTCAAAAATCTGTAGATGTGGAAACGGGAATCGTAACCGCTCATGTTTCTTACCGCAGGTCATTAAATGGTGCAACCATTACTAAGACTCAAAAATTTATAGGGACTGAGAATGAGGTAAATGCTAAGATTGCAGCCTTAAATAAAAGTATTTCTGAGTTTAAATAAAAACTTAGTTATTTATAAAATCCCATTCTGGCACAGCTGGAATGGGATTTTTTATTTCAGTAATTTATTACCTATTTTCACATCATGGCAATTTTCAAACGTGACCCATGGATATTAAACGTTTATCGCACTTACAGCGGTAGTCGCCACCTCTACATACGCGGTCGAGCCCTAGAAGACCAGCCGCTCAAACACTACGAGCAGCAAACTATTTATCAAACGCTGCGCAATACTTGGAGAACCTTTAAGACTGATGAGATACGCAACGCGCTTGTGGTACTTAAATTACCTAACGGTCATACATATGAAACTCGTGCAGACCATGAAGGATATTTTCTATTTGATATCGCCATAGAAAATGATCTACGATCACTCACTGATGATGAAGGATACTTGCCTCTTTCAGTAGAATTTGATGAGGATAATGCCGCTTTTGCAAAAGCTAAAAAGCAAAAACGTATTACTAATAATAGTTTTAAAGGCGAGACACTCATACCGCCCAGTAGCGGGAAGTATGGAGTGATTAGTGACATAGATGATACCATTATGCATACTGGGGTAACCAGTTTTCTGAAAATACGGGTAGCCTTTAATACTTTTTTTAAGAATTACGATCGTAGACTACCGCTTAAAGGTGCCGCAAATCTGTATCAATTATTACATAAAGGAGCTTCTGGAAAGGATCAAAATCCCATGTTCTACCTTAGTAATAGTCCATGGAATTTATATAAGTATCTTGAGAAATTCTTAGATTTTCATGGGTTCCCTAAAGGTCCTATTCTATTGCGAGATTTTCCCACGCCATGGGATAGAACTCCTAAATTAAAACGTCCACATAAGGCGCATGAACTGCTTAATATTTTAAAGCACTACCCGTTTATGAAGTTCATACTCATAGGTGATAGCGGTGAGCATGATGTAGATTATTATAAAGACGTTGCTGAGCAATATCCAGACCGTATTATGGCCATTTATTTAAGATCAGTGAACCATGAAAAGAAAATGGCCCGTGTAAAATCCATCGCTGACTCGTTTAAAATATGTCCCATGTTACTTGTTCAAGAATCTACTGAGGCTCTTGATCATGCTCGTGGAATGGGATGGATTGTTTAGTTTCAATCATTCAGTCTACAGTCAGAATTGATAATTATACCAATTTATGTTTCTCTTATCTAGTGGAGCGATGAAAACTTTTCATGTACATATTTACTAAGCAAAAAGCCCAGTAAGCTCACCATCTATTCTATTGATTATATCACCTAGATCCTCTGGGTTATTTACAAAGTCTATGTCATCTACATCTATAATAAGAAGATTTCCTTTATCATAACCGTGGATCCATGCTTCATAACGCTCATTCAAGCGGCTTAGGTAATCTATGGAAATTGTGTTTTCATAATCGCGTCCACGTTTATGAATCTGGTTCACGAGATTAGGAATAGAACTGCGCAAATAGATCATCAAATCTGGAGCAGCCACAAGTTTTTCCATTAAGTTAAAAAGGGTAGAGTAATTATCAAAATCACGCTGCGATAACAATCCCATAGCATGAAGGTTAGGAGCAAAAATACTGGCATCTTCATAAATCGTGCGGTCCTGAATGATCTTTTTACCACTTTCACGGATCTCCAGTATCTGACGGAAACGACTGTTCAGGAAATACACCTGTAAATTAAAAGACCAGCGTTCCATATCTGTATAAAAATCTTCTAGATATGGATTCTCTAAAACGTCTTCAAATTGAGGTGTCCATTTATAATGTTTAGCAAGTAATTTAGTAAGAGTAGTTTTTCCAGCTCCTATATTTCCGGCGACTGCGATATGCATAAGATTATTTCTTCAGGTTGATTGTATCAACAATTAAACGATTGCGGTTGTAAATATAAAGTTTATTGCCTTTTATATAAAGAGATTCTGGCACGTATTCTTTAGAAATTGGTTGTTTTAGTTCGCTTTCGCTAAAGCGGAATTCCTTATCAAATCGGTACCATTTCCAGCCATTACTATTTTTATAGACTAATAGTTCAAAGTTATAAGCCACAGGAAATTGCACTTCTGCACTAATACGGCTGGTTTCACTAGCATAAGTATTAAAAGAGATAATAGAGTTACTGGTAATTAAATGGCAAAAGTTGTAATCACACTGCATTTTTACCACAGGATTGCTTATGGGTGTGGTGCTGTTAATGAGTCTATTGTTCACATAATCATAAAGTTCTAACCGCGACATATCCATGTTATAGAGCCACAAACGACGTTCACCAGCGAGCCGTGCATGTTCTATAAACCGCTGAGGTTGTAGCGTGTTAAGATTAAGCCTTAATTGCTCATTCAAGCGGTTATCCAGGAAAACTATGGTTTGCATGTCTCTATAAAACACAAGTATTTTTAATGGATTAATAATATCTACACTGGCGATATCGCCTAGTTGTAGATCATAAAACTCCATACGATCAGTAGGTGATTTTTTATACAAAACGTTATTAGTGCTGTAATACAAATTTTCAAAATCGTCCACACCATAAAATTCATCGCATATAAGCGATATACTTTGTGTAGAGCTCTGTTGTGCTTGTGTAGTAAGCAAACTTGTGAAAAATAAAATCAATAACCATTTCATGCGGTTAAAATACAACCAATTATCGAACCAAGATTCCATTGCAGTAGCAACCTCACCCGTTTTAACTTGAAAAGTAGCAATCGCACTTTACTTTGGCTTAGGTTTTTGAGGCATCGGTATGTAATCAGTTTAAATTAGAATTGTTTAAATTCACTCATCTTTGAACAAGTTAAATAAACATGTTATGAATAGATTGCATATTACACTGATCAGTTTTTTGGTTCTCGCTTTCGCGAAAGCGCATACCGCACAAGCTCAACAAGATTTTAAAGCAAAGGCGACGTACCTGTCACTGACTAAAATCAAAATGAAAAATGACTCTGCCATGAGTAAAAAAGCAGAGAGTGACCCGATGGTAAAAGCGCTCATGGAGCAGCTTAAAAAAGGAAGTCAACAAGAGTTTGAACTAGAGTTTACCAGAACAGAATCTTCTTATGATAAAGTTCAAGAATTAAAAACACCTGGTGGACCGAGTAGTGGAATATCATTTTCATTAACTACTAGTGGTGGTGTGGGAAGTACCATTTATAAAAATATAGAAGATAATACCTATATTAAACAAGGGAATATCATGGGAAAAGATTTTGTGATAAAAGATGAGCTGCCAGAGTATGAATGGAAACTATTGAATGAAACTAAAAAAATAGGAAAATATAACTGCTTTAAGGCTATTTATGTCCCAGAAATAAAACAAGATGAGCAAGAAGTGACTCAAGAAGAAGCTACTGAGGCAGCCGAGTCTGGATTATTAAATATGATGGATGATTATGACCCAACAATTAGCGCATGGTACACTCCAGAAATTCCTATAAGTAATGGACCTGGAGATTTTCATGGACTTCCTGGACTTATCATAGAAGTACAGGAAAACGACACTACCATTTTATTAACGGAACTGGTTTTAAATCCAGATCAGGACTTAAAACTAAAAAAACCTAAAGCTGGTAAGGAAATGAGTCAGGAAGATTTTAATAAACTTCAAAAAAGGAAAATGGACGAGATGATGGAACGACAGGGAAATGGTAAAGGTGGTTTTATCATTCAGAGTTTCTCTACAGGTGGTTAATTAAACCTTTATACTTTTGGATAGTCTTAACTGTTAAGTTAAAGAATCTGTCTAATTTTGCCAGGTTAATATTAAAAGGATTATGAAAAAGATAGTATTATTTATTGCAGTTGTTTTAAGTGGAGCAACTATGACAGCCCAAGATATGTATGGAGAGGCAACCTATATGTCTAAGGTTAAAATGGACAACAGCTGGATGGATAACAATCGCGACATAACACCAGAACGTCGCAAGCGCATTGAAGAGAACATGAAGAAGATGACTGAGAAAACTTATGTCCTTAAGTTCAATCGCACAGAGTCCACTTATAAGGAAGAAGTAGCGCTAGAAGCTCCTGGACAGCGTCGCGGCTGGGGCAGCATGATGGGAACCATGATGGCTGGAGAAAAGTATAAAGACATTACCGGTGGAACTTATACAGAACAACGTGATATGATGGGTAAAACATTCTTAATTCAAGATTCTATACCACAACTAGCATGGAAAATTACTGGTGAGTCTCGTAAAATAGGAAACTATATGGCTATGAAAGCTACAGCTACTATGCCTAGTGGAGAATTTGACTGGGCAAACTGGAGAAGAAAAGGTAGAGGTAAAGATGAAGCAGCAGCCGCTGAACAGAAGAGAAAAGATAGTATAGCCCAAGCAAGTGGTGATTTAACCGCTATGTTTGAAAAACCAGATGAGGTACAAGTAGTCGCATGGTTTACACCAGAAATTCCTGTACAGCACGGACCTGGAATATATGGAGGTTTACCAGGATTAATACTAGAAGTAAATTCTGGAAATACAACGCTGCTGTGTTCTCAGATCACCATTAATCCTGAAGAGCGAGATGAAATCAAGCCTGCAAAAAAAGGAGACGTAGTTACTCAAGAAGAATATGACAAAACTTTAAAAGTAAAAATGGACGAAATGAGACAGCGATGGAGTGGTGGAAGAGGCCGCAGTCGCGGTCGATAATAAGTTAAAATTATAAAAATTGTCTAGATGCGAGACTGACCATCTCGCATTTCTTTAACTAAAAAGTGAGATTCTCATAACCGGTGAATCTACAACCCTATTATGAAAAACAAATTACTCTTATTATCGCTTGCCCTGATTATATCAACAGGTACAGCAATGGCCCAAACTTTTAAAATTACTGGAACTGTAGTAGACAGTTTAGGGACACCATTACAAATGGCAAATGTGATTGCCTACCAGCAAGATAAAAACCTAGGAGCCTTTGGGATTACTAATCAGGCTGGAAACTATAAACTAGAAGGACTCAAAAAAGATAGTACTTATACGATTAAAGTTTCTTTTCTAGGACTCAAACAAATCGAGGAAAAAGTAGAAAACTTACAAGCTGACCTAGTTAAGAATTTTATGATGGTCGCAGGAGCAGATGAGCTCGATGCCGTGAATTTAACGTATCAAATGCCCGTTTCTATAAAAGGAGATACCATAGTCTATGATGCAGATAGTTTTACAAACGGTACTGAAGATAAACTAGGTGATGTGCTTAAAAAATTACCAGGTGTAGAGGTGAATGAAGATGGAGATATAAGCGTAGAAGGTCAGCAGGTAGAAAAAGTTCAAGTAGAAGGAAAGGATTTTTTTGAAGGTGATTCTAGACTCGCCACAAAAAACATCCCTGCAGATGCGGTAAGCAAAGTTCAAGTACTCAAAAATTATAACAATCAATCTCAGCTTAAAGGGTTAGGAAATGATCAAGATCGCTATGTGATTAATATCAAGCTCAAAGAAGGGAAGAAGAAATTCTGGTTTGGAGAAGCTACCGTAGGTGCTGGTTATGGTGGTAATGCTGAGCGTTATCTTATACAGCCCAAAGCTTTTTATTACAGTGAGAATTTCTCCGTAAATATTTTAACTGATTTCAACAATTTAGGTGTGCCTGCTTTTACAGGAAGAGATTTTAGAAGATTTACTGGATTTAGTCGTAGAGATACAAGGCAAAATAACGCGTCTATTAACGTTAGCCAAGCAAGCTCTTTTAATGGAGGAGCAACTAACAGAGCGCTTTCTATTGATAGTAGATTCTTAGCAGGAAATGCTTCTTGGAAAGTAAGTGATCAATTAGATATGAGTGCTTTTGCTATTCTTTCTAGTTCTGACACTCGCGCAAGAACTGTAAATAATCGTACTTTTATTGATAGCGGTTTGGTAGAAGATACAGATGATCAATCTACAGAACGTATTGAGTTAGGGATATTCAAGTTAGGAGCTGAGTATAATCCCAACTCAGACCTTTCTATAAATTATGATGGTCGTTTTAATATCACAAACGAGCGCGAACTTTCAGATTTTGTCTCACAACGTCCAGAGAATTTAACGGGAAACCCTGGAGACCCGTTAGTTGATATTACAGAAGATATAGGACAAGAAAATAGTCAAACGCCTATTTCATATAACCAGTCCCTAAACGCATATTACACCGCTGGAGAAAGACATATTTTTGCCTTAGAGTCTCAATTCTTAAATCAAGAAGAAGACCCATTTTATAATGCGATCCGAAATATTAGAGATCAACAGGATCCAGAACCTTTCAATGGTCAGCTAGGACTTGAACAGGCAGATCCTTTTAACATCAATCAAGAACGTTTTGTTAACACTAATAAGATTGATGCAAAACTGGATTATTTCTACGTGCTTAATAAGAAAAGCAATATTAATTTTACTCTAGGAACTACCGTTTCTCAACAAAATTATAGTTCAGATATTTTTCAAATTACAGATGCTGGAGAAAGGAATGAATTACAAGATGTACAATATAGAAATAATAATGTGCAGTATAATTTTACAGACTTATTTGCCGCAGTACATTATAAGTTTATTACGGGTAAGTTCACCTTTACTCCTGGTGTAACGGCACATAGTTTTAGAACTTATGATTTGCAAAATGGTGTAGAGAATTCTATAGAAACACAACGGTTAGTACCCGATTTTGAAGCGCGATTTGATATAAAAAGTTCGCAAAAGTTGAGATTAAATTATACTCAAAATGTAACCTTTAATGATGTAAACAGTTATGCAGAAGGTATTATTTTCAGAAATTATAACAGTTTAAATAGTGGTAATAACCAGCTAGAAGGTCAGCTTAATGATAATATAAGATTAGTGTACACAAACTTTAATATGTTTAATCTAACTAATATTTATGCCTTTGTTAACTACTCTAAACAGCGAGATGCCATTCAGTCTCAGGTTCAACTTGATGGAATAAATCAGGTAATTGCCCCTATAAATGGTTTGTTACCTAATGAGTCCTTAAACGGTAATGTGGGTTATAGTAGAGAAATTAAAAAAATTAGATTAGGAGCAAATGTCTCGGGAAGCTGGTCTAGTAATAACAACCTTATTAATGGTGTTGAACAGGAATCAGTGAATATTAATCAGTCCTATAGAATAGATGCAAGATCTAATTTTCAGAAAGGCCTGAATTTTGATTTAAGCTATAATTTAGGAATTAATAATAGTGATAACGGCGCCTTTCAAATTAATGGTACGACAAATACTTACAGTGCTGGTATAGACTTACAGATGGGTAAAAGATGGTTGCTCCGTGCAGATTATGACTTTAATGACTTCTCAAATAATGCCGGACAGGAAAACACTTTTGAATTCCTCGACGCATCTATTCGTTATCAAAAACCAGAATCCAGATGGCAATACTCCTTAATTGCCACTAACTTATTAAATGCTGAGTCCATTGTAGCAAATAACTTTGGTCAGATTGCAACATCTACTACTCAAACTTTTGTATTACCACGTTACATCTATTTCCAGATGCGATTTGATATATAGACAGTAATTTGTTTTTAATAATAATATTCAAAAGAGCTTCTTCTTAACTAACGAAGGAGCTCTTTCATTTTGATAAATTTATCTCTTCAATGGAGCTTTTTTGTAAAACCTGTTCTTTGTAATAAATCAACGTATCTTCAAGTTTTCGATTTCTTTTCAATTTCTTTTTGATTTTGATTTTGTTTTTAGCTTTAAGTTTGTTTCATGAGCGGTATCTATATTCACATTCCATTTTGTAAACAGGCCTGTCACTATTGTGATTTTCACTTTAGCACCAGCATGAAATATAAAAATGAGATGATTGCTGCACTGTGTGAGGAAATAAGACTAAGCAAGGAGCACCATGTTTTGGAGTTCGCTTTCGCGAAAGCAGATTCTCAAAATTCCATACAAACCATCTACTTCGGTGGTGGAACGCCTAGTGTGCTCGACACCTCACAAATCAGTCAAATTATTGATACAGTTTATGAGAATTATCAAGTCACTGAAAACCCAGAAATCACACTAGAAGCAAATCCAGATGATTTAACCGAAGCGAAACTCAAAGAACTATCACAATCGCCCATCAATAGATTAAGCATAGGAATTCAGTCTTTTTTTGAAGAAGATTTAAAACTGATGAATCGAGCGCATAATGCACAAGAAGCTCAGGAATGTATTCTTACAGCAAGATCCTATTTTGATAATATCTCCATAGATCTTATTTATGGTATTCCTGGAATGACTGTAGAGCGCTGGAGAGAGAATATCTATAAAGCCATAGACTTGCAAATACCACATATCTCTAGCTATGCACTGACCGTTGAGGATAAAACACCGCTCAAATCATTTATAGAAAAAGGAATTATAGATCCAGTAGATGATGAACTTGCTCAACAGCATTTCCATATTTTACTCGATGCGATGCAACTGCACGGTTATAGTAATTATGAGTTCTCTAACTTTGGTAAAGAAGGCTATTTTTCTCAAAATAATACAGCCTACTGGACCGGTAAAAGTTATTTAGGAATAGGTCCTAGCGCGCACAGCTTTGATGGTATAAAACGAGGATGGAATATTAATAATAATGTAAAGTACCTTAAATCCATTCAGGCAGGTGAATTGCCTATGGAAATAGAAGAACTCACCACGGTAGATCGTTATAATGAATATATTATGACTGGTTTGCGCACTATTTATGGCGTTTCACTTGAAAAAGTGAGTAAAGATTATGGAGCTAATTTTAAAACTTATTTACTAGATCAAGCTGCCGGTTATATAAAAGACCATTTACTATATTTAGATGGCGATACCTTACAGGTCACGCGCAAGGGGAAATTTTTAAGCGATGGCATAGCCAGTGAGTTATTTATGTTGAATTTGAATTAAAAACTATGAATGTTGTTGAAGAAATAAGACAAGAAAAAATAAACGCTATTGAAGTTGCTAAAGAGAAAAACAAGCAGTTTGAAGAGGCTTACCATCAGATCTATCAGCACAAAATTGTAAAAATATCTAAGAATGTCAGTTTCGGTATGGTAAGAGTATTGCTTATTGTGATTGCTGTCATTTTATTTGTTGCTGCTCTTTTTTGTTTTTTCCCAGGTGCTTTTATAACTGCTATGGAGGAAAGTGGAGAGTATTTAACTCAAACCGACAAAGAAGAAATTAGTTTGTTACTCCTAGTCATAGGATTAATTATTATAACCTTAAGCTTGTTTCATCTCTTCTTAGCTTATGTGATTAAGAGTAATAATAAAAAACGTACTATTATTTTTAAGCTCTCTGGTTTACTCGAGGAAATATTAGAATATCAAGAGAATGATATAAAGGAGCAAAAAAAGAGGTATGAAGTGTATGTAGATGAACATCTAAAAACCACCAAGTAGAAATGAAGAGATGGTATTTCATAGTCTTTTTAACACTAGGTTTATATTCTTGTCAGGATAAAAATGAACTACTCACCACTATCACTTATGATGAAATGGTAGAGTTGCTTACTGATAATAGCCTTACTATACCTAATGATGTTCCTTATTACAGTGTTAATGGTAAATTACTCACCATTAAAGAACGTACTCAACTAGCAAACCATTTACCCTTTGCAGACTGGATGATAAATGCTGATACTGTGCTTGTAAAAGTACAGTTACAAGACCCAGATAAAGTGCGCATCGCTCAAAAGATCAAACCATTACTAAAAAATGGTTCGAGTGATATAAATTGCGATCATCTAGAAGAACTTCTTAAAAGAATCTACACAAGAGATCAAGACGCAAGAACAGATAATCTTAAGGTTCAGGAAATTGATGAGAGTAACCTCACCGTTGTGGAACAAATCATTGAAAAATGTGGTATGCCTACACAAGAAAGCGCAGGGGAATTAGGTCATACCGCCATATGGCTCGTTATTCAACACGCCAGTGCAACAAAACGTAAACAATATTTTCCTATGCTCCTAGATGCCGCAAAAAACGGACTGCTAGAAAGGCAAGACATCGCCTTAATGCAAGATCGCATGCTTATGGATGATGGGAAACCACAACTCTACGGCTCACAAGTGTTCATGAATGAAGACGGTACTTATGAGTTATACGAGTTACAAGATCCAGAAAAAGTAAATGCTCGCCGTATAAAAATGGGCATGGGACCCTTACACGAGTACTTATCTTTTTTCCAGTTAGAGTTTAATGTCCCACAAAAAGATTAGTATGAAAAGAATAATTGTTTTATCTATTTTCATACTTATATCATGTCAATCTAAGAAACATACTATGCAAACTACCATACAGTTAGAAAACGAGCAAATTAATATACATCTAGACCAGCCCATAGACATCAGTCTTGCGGTACAAAATGATGCTGGAGTAGGAGCGTGGTACATAGACCAGCCGCAAATAAGTTATGTTGAGGTAGATGGATATGTGGGAAATGTAAAATTAGGTGGCTCGACTAATTTTAATAATGTTCATTTTAATCCACACAGTCACGGGACACACACAGAATGTGTCGGTCATATTACTGAAGCGTTTCACAGTGTGAATTCAGCTTTAAAAAAGACGTTCTTTAAAGCACAGTTGTTTAGTGTAACTCCAGACCGGCAAGGTGAAGATCTAGCCATTACTACAGCTCATTTTAAAGATTTACAAGCTGGAGTTGAGGCTGTTGTTATCCGTACTTTGCCTAACGCGGTAAGTAAAAAGTCTAAAAACTATTCTAATAGTAATCCACCTTATATCCTGGAAGATGTTATGATACGCTTTCGCGAAAGCGGCATAAAACACATCCTTATAGACTTACCTAGTGTAGATAAAGAAAAAGATAATGGTGCGTTACTGGCTCACAAGGCTTTTTGGGATTTTAACGGGACACAGCGTTTAGACGCTACCATTACAGAGTTAATTTATGTTCCTGACGCTGTAGTAGACGGACTTTATATGCTAGATTTACAGGTCGCGCCATTAGAAAATGATGCGGCACCATCACGACCAGTTCTATATCAAATATTGTAAATTTGAACCATGGAATTACTGTTTATAGGACTTGCCGCAGGTGCTGTGATTGCTTTTTTTGCTTTCAGGGCATTTATGGGAAAGATGAGTAAAAAAGAAAACACGCTCGAACAAAGTGTGGTGCTCATGGAAAAAATACGTTCTGTTTGCAAGTTCATTACCGTAGAAGGTGATTTTGCTGAGATTTATCACTACGAGATCGTAAAGGAGAAAATGATGAGTTTACTGCTGGGTAAAAAGAAAGCTATTATACTCATTAATGCAAAGGCTCACATAGGTTTTGACCTCACAAAAATAACTATGGATAGTGATCCTAAATCTAAGACGATCAGGCTGACTAACTTTCCGCAACCGCAAGTGTTAAGCATCGAGACAGATTTTAACTATTATGATAAAAGAGAAGGCTGGGCAAATTCTTTTACCAGTGAAGACCTTACTGAAATTTCTCGTAATGCAAAGCAACATATCATAGATAAAATTCCTGAAAGTGGTTTAATGCAACAAGCCCGTCAAGAGGCCTTGCAAACGATCCAACTTATGGAAGGACTGGCAGCTACCATAGGCTGGAAACTGGATTATTCTACACTGGTACTGGATGAGGTGGCAACGACTAAAAAACTAGAAGTTTAATGCACATCGATGAATTAAGAGATTATTGCATGAGTAAAAAAGGAGTTACTGAAGAGTTTCCCTTTGACGAGGTCACGCTGGTCTTTAAAGTAATGGGTAAGATGTTTTGCCTAGCTGGACTGGATCGCTGGGAACGTGGTGAGCCAGCTGTTAATCTAAAGTGCGATCCTGAGAAAGCGATTAAATTAAGAGAAGAATTTGATGGTACCGTGATAGGTGGTTTTCACAGTAATAAAAAACACTGGAATACCATTTTTACAGATCAAGCGATGGACACACCAGAACTTAAAAAATGGATAGATCACAGCTATGACTTAGTGGTTACAAAATTAACTCGAGCTCAAAAAGATGCTCTTAAAAACTTATAATTGAAAGATTCCCTAGTAGAAATTTATAAAAAACGCATAGATCGATTTAAGAAGCAGCGAGATATCTTAAAGAATCAATTGCGATTATCTAGCACGCTCAGACTTTTATTATTTATAGCTGGAGCCGCTGGAATTTACTTTTTCTGGTCACAATGGCAAGTTGCTCTCGCTATTGCGGCTGTTACTTTTATAGGTTTTTTAGTGCTTGTTTCCAGGCACGAGAATTTACGTAGAAAAAGAGATTTTCAACAAGCGCTACTAGATCGCAATAAACTAGAATTACAACTACTCGATCGTGATTTCTTACATAGACCTGATGGTGCTGAGTTTTTACAAGAGGAACATGAGTATAGTAGAGATATAGACCTCTTTGGGAATGGTTCTTTTTTTCAGTACATGAACCGTAGTGTCACTAAAGACGGTATCCACACTCTAGCACAGCAGTTTTTATCTAACGATATCGATCAAATACAGAGCAAACAAGAGGCTGTTCAAGAATTATCTCATAAGATAGATTTCAGGCATAACTATGGTGCAACTGCAACCTTGCTTAATAATGAAAAGAATCCTAAAACCATGCTGGCATGGATTAAAGGATATGAGATTTTTGTACCTCAAGTTTTTAAGTGGTTACCATGGGCATGGATCGCAGTGTCGGTTCTTTTAGGAATAGCATATTTTAAAGGTTGGGTAAATGGATACGTATTTGCAGCTTCTTTTTTTGGAGGACTTGCCATTACGGGTAAGTATGTAAAACGCATTACTGCTTTCAGTACAAATATTAGTGAGTTAGAATTATTTTTCCAGCAGTACAGTCAGCTCATTCTTGCTGTAGAAAATGAAAATTTTGAAAGTGAACTGTTGAAAAAAATGAAATCTAGGATTATAGTAGGAGACGTTCCAGCCTCTGCTAGATTTCAGGAATTGGCTAGAGCTATAGGTAGATTAGACCAGCGCAATAATATGCTGTTTGGAGTTCTGGCAAATGGTTTTGGGCTATGGGATTTAAAACAAGTACATACCATAGAAGGCTGGTTAAAAGAAAACGCAAATCATATAGAAAACTGGCTAGAAACCGTAGCACAAATAGATGCTATGAACTCGTTAGGAAATTTTGCCTACAACCATAAAGACTACATCTACCCAACCATAGAAACTGGTGATTTTAAGTTACAAGTAAAAGAGGCGATACATCCTTTACTAGATCCAGTAAAAGCGATAGGAAATGACATTAACATATCGAGTGGAGAATTCTTTATCATCACCGGAGCAAATATGGCTGGAAAAAGTACGTTCTTAAGAACTGTTTCCATGAAAATAGTCATGGCAAATGTAGGACTACCCGTTTGCGCACAATCCATAGTGTACAGTCCTATTAAACTTATCACCAGCATGAGAACCAGCGATTCACTGACCGATGACGAGAGCTACTTTTTTAGCGAGTTAAAACGCCTCAAATACATCGTAGATAAAATAGAAACCGAACGGTATTTTATAGTCCTGGACGAAATCTTAAAAGGAACCAACAGTCAGGATAAAGCAAATGGCTCCAGAAAACTCATCGAGAAACTTTCCAGAAAACATGCTACAGGAATTATCGCCACACACGATTTAAGCCTTACTGAAGTTGCTCATGAATATGACAGTATCTCTAACTACTTCTTTGATGCTGATATTACAAATGACGTGCTCACCTTTGACTATAAATTCAAAGATGGCGTTGCCACTAATATGAATGCGAGTTTCTTGTTGAGGAAAATGGGGATTGTGGATAGTTAGGAAAATGAAATTGAACACTGAATTTTTGTTTTTTAAGATAAATCTTGATATTCTTAAATTCAAAGACATTTATATGCTGGCTTGGCTTCTTTTAATATTTTTTCAATTCCCATCCTTTCACTTTTTATCTTTGGCATTATATACTTGTTCATTTTTTTCAGAATACATCTTCAAAGAATTTACTCCATTTACAAGCATGATTTGAACGCCTTTGTTCCCGTTCTTTTGGATAAATGTTTTAGCCTTAGAAGCTGATACTTTTTCATTATTTATATAGTAATTCATGTCATCACCATAAAAATCTATATGATCTAGCGGTGTAGGAAATGATGAAGTGCGATTGTTTTTTACTCGCCAGTTTTCAAAATCTGTATTTTGCTCTAAATCTGAAAATACCATATTACCAAAATAGATATGTTTTACATTTCCGATAATTTCCTCACTATAGCTAGAAAAAGATACATTGATATTTTCTTTACTATCCAGATGATTTTTAATTTTTTGAATTTGGCCACTAGTTTGTTCTGCATCTCCTATAAAAACTTTTATTGTTCCTTTTTTAACACCATAGATGAGTTCATTAAAGTCAACTGGAGCTGGCGGCGGCGGTGGCAGTATTTCTGCTATTTTTTCAGAATCTGTTTTATATAGATAGCTCCACGGTTCTACTTTAGAGAGCTGCTCTGTACTCATAGAACTATATAGTGCAATCATTCTCTTAGTATCTTCTTTAAAAATGACGATCCTTTTTTCATTTTTTAAAAACTCTTTATGACGTTCCAGCAGCCAGTTGTATTCTTCTAGTTCTTTTTGGGTTATCGAATCAGGTTCAGAGACTGGTGGTGGCGGTGGTGGTATTTCTCCGGCTTTTAAATTATGTCCTCTATTGAGATATGGCCATGGTTCATTTTGTGCACGTTGTTCATCGCTCATAGAATTAAAAATTATTTGCATTCGAGCTGTTTCATCTTTAAAAACAATTAAATCATTTTGATCCATGTATTCTTTATGCTTTTTAGCAAGCCGATTGTATTCATCTATCAGTTCAGGAGTTTCTCCTACATCTGTGAGTTCCATGATGAGTAATTTATACCCTTCTTTTTTGTAATCAAATTCCTTTCCTTTTTCATCAAAAATTTTAGCTTTTCCATTGATTAGCTCATAAGTAAAAACTCTATTTCCAACTGTTAGATATTCTTGTTTTGAAAAGTTGAAAATCATGATTGTTTTTTCTCCAAATTCTTTTTTTATAGGATCAAGTTGTTTTGTGTTTTTTATTTCTTCAAATTTTGTCTCTTCCTTCCCACAACTCATTACAAGTAATACAAGAACTGGAATAAGCACTAGACTTCTTATAAGTAAACTGGTGTGCGATGTACGTGTTTTCATGATACTAAATCTTTTTTTAATGATAGGAAAATTAAAGCTGTTTGCAAGTGCCGCACTATGGCTTTGCTGCGTGTAATGAAGTAAGGTTTTTTGATAATCATTTACGGGATTGCCTTGTTGAATAACGGCTTGGTCAGCAAGAAATTCATGGTTGAGTTTCATGGAGTATCTCAGGATATATAGCAAAGGATTGAACCAAAACACCACTAGCAATAACTCCATTATTAATATGTCTATAGAGTGTTTCTGGTCCAGATGTGCTTTCTCGTGCTCAAGAACGGCAAGTGGAATTTCATCCTTTTCATACTCTGATTGCGCCACAAAAATGCGTCTTAAAAAAGAGTGAGGTACAGTAAATAGGTTTCTTAATATGAGCTGGTAATTACCATAAGAATCTATTTTATCACCATTTTGAATACGGAAAGTGATGAGGTTTTTTATAAATCTCCATAGCATTATTAGAATACCTATCATGTAAATGAGTAGTGAGACCATTTCCCAATTGATAGCAAATTCCTCGGGCTGGTTGTTGATTTCTAAACTTACGGGCATGGCTGTAAGTTCTGGAATAGGAGTATTTTCTATAGGTATGATAGTAGTCTCTACTACTATTAATGGAATCATACTAGAAATGACTATCGCACTTAGTAAATAATACCTTTTAAAACGATGCCAAGAAGTATTTTCCAGTAATAATTTATAGGTTAACCACAATACAAATAAACAAGCGGTGGAATTTAAAAGAAAATGTTCCATGATTACTTCTTTTTAATTTGACCATCGATAATATCTCGCAATTGTTTTAATTCTTCTTGAGAAAGCTGCGTTTCTTTAGTAAAAAATGAAGCAAACTGGCTAGCACTATCATTAAAAAAGTTTTTAATGAGTCCATTCACGTGTTTAGAGAAATAGTCACTCTTTTTTACTAGTGGGAAATATTCTCTACTACGGCCTAAAATTTTAAATCCTACAAAACCTTTATAGGTCATGCGCTTTAACAGCGTGGCTATGGTCGTAGTCGCAGGTTTAGGTTCTGGATATTCCTCTAGTAAGTCTTTCATAAAAGCTTTTTCAAGCTTCCATAAGTGACTCATGAGTTCTTCTTCGGTTTTAGACAGTTTCATGCTCTACAATATTAGAATGTACTCTACAAATGTAGAATAATATTTTAATTCTACAAGTGTAGAGCGATAATAAGTAAAATCAAAATCAAATGACTGCTCTTAAAGCCGTTTAAATTGCAGATGCGCTGCATAACGGAATCGGCTACTATTTTATTAATTGTTAGATAACAAGGTTTGATTTTCTGCTTTCGCGAAAATTTAATAGATCACCTATATTTAGGTATAGAACCGCGATAGTGATAGTAGCGGCATCCTTTTATGTAGCTTGTGGAATAAAAGATATAGCGGATAGCACGGTCATAAGTAAAAGCGTCTAGCGATAGCAAAGAGGTTTTACTTATGAATCGCCCCAATAAAAATCCCACTCTAATTAATAGAATGGGATAGTTTTTAAAATCAAAAAGGTAATTTAGATTTTGGGTTGAAAAAGAGAATGTGTGATTTTAAACTAAAACTTAAAAACTAATAGCTCACATACTCACAGCTCAAAGATTCACAAACTTACTTACTCATAGCCGTAAAATGTTTGTAAAAATGAGGTATAGTCTCGATTCCTTTTAAGTAATTCCATACTCCAAAATGCTCGTTAGGTGAGTGAATCGCATCACTATCCAGACCAAAGCCCATGAGAATAGACTTAGAATTCAACTCTTTTTCAAACAGGGCAACTATGGGAATGGAACCACCACTGCGCTGTGGAATAGGTGTTTTTCCAAAGGTGTCTTCATAAGCGGCGCTTGCTGCCTGATAGCCTACTGAGTCTATAGGAGTCACATAAGCGGTACCACCATGATGAGGATTCACTTTTACTTTTACACTTGCTGGCGCTATGTTTTCAAAGTGTTTTTGAAACAATTCTGTGATTTCTTGCCAGTTCTGATCTGGCACTAATCGCATAGAGATTTTTGCATAAGCTTTACTAGCGATCACAGTTTTGGCACCTTCACCGGTGTATCCACCCCATATTCCATTTACGTCCAGTGTAGGTCTTATGCTGTTGCGCTCATTAGTAGAATATCCTTTCTCGCCATGTTCTTGCGCTATATCTAGTGCTTTATTATAAGCCTCTTGAGAGAAAGGTGCTTTGGCCATTTCGGCACGTTCTTCTTTACTTAATTCTTCTACTTTATCATAGAAACCTGGGATAGTAATGTGGTTGTTCTCATCATGTAATTGAGCGATCATATCGCATAAAATATTGATAGGGTTTGCCACGGCACCACCATAAAGTCCAGAGTGTAAATCGCGATTAGGTCCTGTAACTTCTACTTCTACATAGCTTAGTCCGCGCAATCCCGTAGTGATACTAGGAACATCCTTAGCAATCATTCCAGTGTCTGAAATTAAGATTACATCATTTGCGAGTTTTTCACGGTTGCGTTCTAAGAACCAGCCTAGTGATTCACTACCTACTTCTTCCTCACCTTCAATCATGAACTTAACGTTACACGGTAATTCATTATTTACGGTCATGTATTCAAGTGCTTTCACGTGCATATACATTTGACCTTTATCGTCACAGGCACCACGGGCAAAAATGGCTCCATCGGGATGCAAATCTGTTTTCTTAATCACTGGCTCAAACGGCGGGCTGTCCCACAGATTGATAGGATCTGGCGGTTGTACGTCATAATGACCATAAACTAATACAGTAGGAAGGTTTTTATCAATTATTTTTTCTCCATAGACGATCGGGTAGCCAGGTGTTTCACATATTTCTACATGGTCGCAGCCCGCATTTTCTAAAGATTCCTTGATGACTTTACTTGTTTTAATCACGTCATCTTTATAAGCAGCATCGGCACTTATGGATGGGATTTTAAGTAAGTCTATGAGTTCATTTATGAATCGATCTTTGTGCTGATCGACATAAGTTTTAGTGTTCATTGAAATAGTATTTGAGGTAAAGATAAGAAAGGAGAAATTTTTATTTCTGAAAGAATTTGTAATATGTGAAAAGTATGTATATTTGCGCTCCCGAATAGGGAAATTACCAGTATGCGGATGTGATGGAACTGGTAGACATGCTAGACTTAGGATCTAGTGCTTCACGGCGTGCAGGTTCGATTCCTGTCATCCGCACAGAAAAAAGGCTCTTCAGCAATGAAGAGCTTTTTTTAGTTTAGATCTTTTTTTAAATATCCTCTTAACTTTTTATAGATAAATGTATTTGTTCTAATGCCATAGAGCGATATGAGGCAAACTATAATCATAAACAGTAATGCTCCTGTTGCTGCTTGATAGGGATTTAATGTTTTACCTATGAGCTGAGAAAGTCCTAATCCAGTAAGGCTGCCGTAGATGATAATAAAATGCACCACATAAATAGAAAGGGTTTTTTGGCCTATTTTGAAGATCATTTGGTTTTTCATAAAGCGTTCTAAAGCATAGAATAATCCTAACAATATGAGCACATTTCCTAGTCGCGTGAAAAGGTAATTGTAATAGGCAACATCTTTAAACAAGGTAATATCACTCCATTTATATAACCACATAAAAAGGTGTGATGAGTTATAAATAAGTAAACTTCCCACTATGATCAATCCAGATACTAGAATAGGTTTAAATTTTTCTTTACCTACATATCTATAGAATAAAGATGCAATAAAAGCACCTATGGCCATGTAGCCTAGCCACGGTAGAATTGTAAAAATAGAACCGTTTGATTTTGATAAGTAATTTGCAAAAACTAAGGGAATCCTACTGGTGTCTAGTTCTCTATACCAAGGTTCTAAACTAAAAATAGTGATCCCTAGAACCAGCATGACCATCGAGAAAACAAGGGACTTTTTAAAAGTTAAATAGTAAATACCTACGGTGATTATAATGGATAAACCTATAATTTGTAAAACATCTATTACTAAAAAATAGGTTCTAAAAGATCCTGTGAGCCATTCAAAAATGGGAGCTCTAAGTCCATAACCTATGGCTATGAGTAACAATCCTCGCATCAATCCTTTTCTTATACGTTTGGGAGCTAGTCCTTTTTTCTTAGACTTCATTAATAAATAGGTAAAAATGATTCCAGAAATAGTAAAGAAGGTCGGAGCAGTGATTCCTCTGAAGTATGTCCATATTTGAAAAACAGTGCTTTCAGGATTTCTATATTCTGGTGCGAGTAAGGTGTCAATAAAATGACCTTGTAGCATCATTAAGATCGCAAATGCACGTACAGCGTCGATAAAGAAAAGTCGGTTGGTTTTCAAATTTTGTACTAATATGAGAAGTAAAACTAAGGTTTATTTTTAAAGAATTCTATGGATAGTTACTTGTATGTGTTTTTGGTATAGATCAATATTCTATATCAATAAGGAATCAAGAATGTTAAACCAGTAATTTTTATAACACAAACCTCCATAAAACAAAAAAGCCTCTCCTGTTCGGAATCTCGGCTGAGCCGAGACTCAAAAAGTAAAACTCTTGATGATATTATAATCTTGTAGGATAGCCCAAGTTAGATACTTGCGATGCTGTCGTTTCAACATTTTTTCGTTTTTTAAGGCTTCACTTTTAGTGCTAAATTCTCTTATGAAGACTAGCTCCCAATCATTAGTTTTAGATGTGTATTTTGATTTCCCATTTAAGTGGTTCAGGAATCTTTCTTGAATATTTGAAGTACTTCCTTTATAATATACATCTAGTGATTCAAAGAACATCATATAAACAAAATACATAAATATCTTTTAAATCCCTGTAAAACAAAAAAGCCTCTCCTGTTCGGAAAAGCTTCTCAAAAAGTGTCTTGTGACACCTTCTCAAATCCTCAATTGTTTTAGAGGACACACAACTTGAAGTGTTTATTTCGTTGTCAAACGAAAAAAAGCGGTCTGGACGAGACTCGAACTCGCGACCCTCTGCGTGACAGGCAGATATTCTAACCAACTGAACTACCAGACCGTGTTCTAAAGAACTTCGCTAGCACATTTCTGCTTTAGCGGTTGCAAATATAGTTTTCATTTTAATAAACGCAAGTAGTTTTTGAAAATATTTCATTTTTTTTTAGACTTACTTTAAAATAGAACCTTTTACCTTTGTTTTTCAAATACATACATGATTCAACTTCTCGCCACAGATATAGACGGTACGCTGCTCGATGAGCATAGATTCCTATCTACACAGACTATTCAAGCTTTTAAAAAAGTACGAGACATTCCAGTGATTTTAATTTCTGCTCGCATGCCACAAGCTATGTATTACTTGCAAGATGCGTTAGAGAGAAGAGAAATGCCCATTATATGTTATAATGGAGCACTGGTTTTAAATCAACAGGAAGAGATTTTCAGTACTTCTATTCCGTTTTATGATATGCAAGAACTTGCGCAAATCGCACAAGATCATGACTTGCATTGTAGTATTTACAGAGGTGATGAGTGGTTTGTACCTCAAATGGATCACTGGGCAAATCGTGAGGTGAATAATACGCGTGTCACACCTCAAGTGCAGGACTTAGAAACTACACTATCTTATTTTAAAGCTACACAGCAGCAAGGTGGTGCTCATAAAATAATGTTGATGGGTGATCGAGATGCTATGGATTCCGCTTTCGCGAAAGCGAGTCAACTACCAGCTCAACTGCACTTATACCGTTCTAAAGATACTTACACAGAGATCTCGCCAAAAGATATTTCAAAAAAAACAGCTCTAGAAATTTTGATTAAAAACGCTTTTGAGCAGGTTGAAATGCAATATGTTGCTGCTTTTGGAGATAATTATAATGACGTAGAAATGATTGCTGGAGTAGGTCATGGCGTTGCAGTAGAAAACGCACGCGACGAGGTGAAAGCGGTAGCAAATTATCAAACAGCGCATCATAAACAACATGGAGTAGCGCAATGGATAGAAACTTATTTAAAATAAAAATGCGACCTTAATTAAAGATCGCATTTTGATAGTATTTAAAACAGGTATTATTCTACTTTTAAAATGTCTGTTTCTGTAATTCCTCCTAGGTGCATCACACTATTATAATCTGTAATATCTAGTGTAGGATCGTTAGCAAGATCTGCTGGCAGAATAACTACTCTAAAAATTTGGTTATCAGTGTCTGCAGGAGCAAGTAAATTGAAGTCGGTTGTCGATGGTCCGTCCAAGAAAATACGTATATCTTCAAAGGTTGAATCATAATTATATGAGAATTCACCAAAATCACTATAAATGGTTTGTGGTACTAATCTCCATACGTCAGTAGGTAGTCCATCACCAGCTGTAACTGTCTCCCAACTTATATAAACTAAAATCATATCAGATTCAAACACAGTGATATCTACTGGATGAAACCCGCTAATTTCATAGTTATTAAGTGCCGAAAAACTTCCGGTAATTTCGTAGGACTGAGCAACAAAGTCATCTCCGTTTCGTCCGTCAAATCCGCGAGGACCTTGTGGGCCTTCACAAGAAATGAATACTACGGCGAGTGTTAAAAGTAAAGCTAGTTTTTTCATAATTAATTGATATTTCTTTTGATACGTCAATAACCTTGCCTAACTTTAAAAAATGCATTTGAAATTAACTTTTCTTGTCACTTTTATATATTCTTGGGCTGTTGTTGCTCAACTGGATCAAGGAGATACTTTTACTACTACAGGTAACTGGAAAGCTGCCATAGCGGCTTATGAGTCTGCACCTGCAAGTGCTCAAAAAGATTTTAAACTCGCCCAAGCTTATAACCAGCTAGGAAACACCTTTAAAGCGATTCAGTTTTATGAAAAAGGCTTTCAGTTAGACAGCACGAGTATAAAACCACTTTATGAATATGGTAAGCTCTTCATATATAGTCAGCAACATGATAAGGCAGTACCTGTTTTCCAGAGCTTGATAAAACAACAAGGTGGTAACGCCACTTTTTATTATTATCTAGGAGAGGCTTGGAGTGGTTTGAACCAGACTGAGTTGGCTATAACTGCTTATGCACGAGCACTTGAACTTAATGAAGAGTACCGTGCTGCCAGACTGGACTTAATTAAAAACTTGATTAAAAAACGTGATTTTGCACAAGCTGTAAGACTTGCAAAAACTGGAATAGCCATGGATCCTGATGATCTGAAGATGAATAGTTACTTAGCACAAGCTTATGTAAACACTAAGTTATACATGCTAGCTATTCCTGTTTTTGAACATTTATTGGCACTAGGAAATGAAACAGAGTACAATCGCAATGGGCTTGCCTTTTCTTATTACAGCGATCAGCAATTTGAAAAGGCCATAGAACAGTATCAAATTTACATGAAGGATTATGATGATAAAAAACCAACTGTTTATTATAACCTTTCAGTAGCTTATATGAAATTAGAAAAATATCCTGAAGCCATAGATGCTATAGAAACCGCTATTGCTTTAAGAAGACCATTGCTAAATAAAGAGTTTATGCAACTAGCAGCTGTTCATGCTCGCAATGGTGATATTAAAAACGCTTTTTATGCACTTAAAGCTGCTCAAAAAGAACGTAGCGATGACCCTTTAATTAATTATCAAGTAGCCGTAGCAGCAGATCGTTATTTTAAAGATAAAAATACCATAATCCCTTATTATGAAAAGTATATAGAACTCCACGGAGAAAACAGTGATTATGGGGCACTCGCCTCAGAACGCCTGTCAGATTTAAAGCAAGCTGTTTTCATGAACGGCGACGATTAGAAAAATGGTATTTTTACAGCCATGATGCGATTCACTATCTTACTGGTAATCATGCTATGTGCTACGGCAACTTCTTGTCTTACTCAAGAACAACAGGAGCAAGAAGCACAATCAAGAGCGCAACTCAGGCTGCAATCCATCGATTTCACTGCTCCTGATCAGTTGCCTTTATTTGAGGGCTGTGATGAATTAGAAAATGTAGAGATCTGTTTTTATAAAAAACTATATGAACAAGTGGAGCTGCGGTTAAATAATCATCATCTCCAGTTTGAAGTTACAAAAACAGACAGTCTTACCGCCATTATTAGAGTAGATAAAAACGGTTTTATTAAATATGATGGATTGAGCGGTCATACTTTTAGTGATAAAGATATCATGGTAGATTCTTTATTAAAAAATGAATTGCAAGATATGGATCAAATTAAGCCAGCTCTTAAACAAGGTGTTCCCGTAAACTCTGCATACCTGTTACCCGTAATCATTAAACCAGCTACAGCTCCACCTGCCGATTCTTCCAAGTAGTTGTTCCCAAACTTTTAAAAGCTATGATCACTACTAAAAACGGATAGATCATTAATTGAGGTAATAGAAATTCAGGCCATTGTTTGTTTAAGAAAAAACGATTTCCTAAAAAAATGACTATGGTATCTACTACTATTTTAATAGAAGCAAGGGCGATCCATTGAACACTGGTAAGTATATGAAAGGACCATAAGGCAGGAGTTAAAATAAAAAGCAAACTCATAAACAATACTTGAAAACTAACTAACTTGTTCAAACCACTTTTTGTAGCGCTTCCTTTTTGAGCCCAGCGCACCCGTTGCGAGATCATATCATGCCAATTATGCTTTGCGTGCGTTTTTATAATAGCATCTTCAGTTTTGAGATAGGAACATTTTAAAACATCTTCGGCAGTGAGTTTTTCTAATAGGAATATATCATCACCACTAGAAATATGATCGTTTCCATGGTATCCATGAACTTCGTTAAAAGCAGTTTTAGTAAAAGACATATTAGCTCCATTACACATAAACGGTTGTCTTATAGAAAAACTGCCCATGGTGGTCATTTGTAAAGCAACCATCTCGCTATGTTGCAGTTGGGCGATCAAGTTATTGCGAGCATATAAGGCTACTGGTCCTGCTACAAAATGCTGATCAGGTAAGAGTTTATAATGTTCATTAAAGGCTTGTAGCCATTTTTCAGGGAGCGTTACATCAGCATCTGTGCAAATGATGTGTTCGTGTTTTGCGAGTGCTACCGCTTGGGTGATACCATCTTTCTTAGGGCTTGAGGAAACGGGTTTGCGATTCAAGAGCTGTATGGTAATGTGATGATGTTTACTGGTAAAATCTTTCAAAATTTCCAAACTATCATCACGAGAACCATCGTTGATGAATAGGAATTCCACCTTTTTAAAATCGTATTTTAATTGAGTAATGGTATGAAGTAATCCTCTTAAATGCTCTGACTCATCCCGGTAATTAATTATAATACTGAAGCTATTATCTCTATCACTACTAGCAACACTGGCTCGATGTGGTCGTGCCTTATAGGTCCATCCTTCTAGTACTAATCCTAGAACGATAAATAAATAGCCTAATGATATGACTAGGATTAAAAACATCATTAGGTTTTGAGCTTTTTAAAAGGCAATAATACACAGCCTAGCAACGTGGGAAAAAGTGTGTTAGTAATCCAAATAATAGTGGTTGCCATTATAATAAACTCCGCTTGATAAGTACTACCATTAAAAATATAACTTGCTGCCGTCCATTTCACAGGAATATCTGCAATTTGAAACATAGGAACGGCCGACACAGCCAAATAGTTGACCGCAATTTTATCGAGCCAAAAGTGTAGAGCAAGATCACTTTTCAAATAGCTCAGCAGCAACAACCAGTTACCAGCAAAAAGAATATATCGTACCAGCGATAAACCTAGAGTTTTCCATAATACACCATGAGCAAGCTGGCTGATGTTCCATTTTTTCTGAATCCATAACAAACCTAAAATACCCAAGCAACCTAATAGAAACATTACAAATCCAAAGAAAAGAACTCCATCGATATCATTTTTGAGCAATATGCTTAATCCTATAAACCCTAGAATTACAGTCACAGTCATCTGGCATAAATTACCTATAAGAACCCGACTCAAAATTTCTTTATGTTGCTCTTTTTTGAAAAACAATGATTTGAAAACAAACTCACCAGCACGTAGCGGAGTAATAAAACTTGCCGCTTGAGCAGTGAGGCTTTGTGTTACGCTTTCGCGAAAGCGTATATCTTCAACATCACGTACTAACAATTGCCACTTTTTACTTTCCACCAGCCAGCTCGCTAGACTCAATAACAGTATGAGAGTTATGGTGTGAAAAGGAAGGTTTTTTAGAGATTCAAGCACGCTTTCTAATCGCAGCGGTCGTTCTTTCCACTGAAAATAGAGGAATAAAATACAAGCAACAAGCACCAAAATCTTAACAGATGGTGCGAGGAAATGCTTAGCTTTGTTCCACGTGCTGTTCATAGCCCGAAAAATACAACAATTGGTAACAGAAAAAATTATTCTCGGTATAGATCCAGGAACCGCCTTGATGGGATTTGGGGTTATAAAAGTAGTTGGGAATAAAATGAGTTTCCTGCAAATGAACGAGTTGGACCTGCGTAAATACACTGATCATTACGTAAAACTACGCAAGATTTTTGAACGCACTATTGAGCTTATTGATACTTTTAATCCCGATGAAATTGCTCTGGAAGCACCGTTTTTTGGTAAGAATGTACAATCCATGCTCAAGCTAGGTCGCGCACAAGGCGTTGCGATGGCAGCAGGATTATCACGGGATATTCCTGTAACAGAATATGCGCCACGTAAAATCAAGCAATCCATTACAGGTAAAGGAACGGCTAGTAAAGAACAAGTTGCTAAAATGCTACAAAGCTTACTAGGCTTTAAAGAAATGCCTAAAAATCTGGATATGACAGATGGTCTCGCTGCTGCAGTTTGCCACTTTTATAATAGTGGTAGGATAGAAGTAGGGAAAAGCTATACTGGCTGGGCAGCCTTTGTAAAACAGAATGAAAAACGAGTGAAGAAGTAGGCGGTTTTCAGTTTTTCAGTTGTCGGTTTCTCAAGTTACTAGTTCTTATTTTCGGTTATATGAATTTATTTTGTCGCCTGCGGCGTTCTTTCTATTTAACAGGATTAATTCCGCTTTTTTATTTTCGGTTATCATAGGAATTTTGATTTTACCAATTACCATTCACACTTCAATAAGCTCAGTGCAGCGCCCATAACTAATGTACTGACAACAGATGTACTGATAGCTGATTTACCGACAACTGATATACTCTCAATAGACAACTACCGATAACAATTTTAATCCTACCATAACACTCTTATCATATAAATTCCACATCTTTGAATTCTATGAGTAACTGTTTAATCATCTTTACACGCAATCCAGAATTAGGAAAAGGAAAACGACGTCTTGCTGCCACGGTAGGAGATCAGGTCGCTTTTGATATTTATAAGTTTTTGCTGGCTCATACGCGTGAAATCACACGAGATCTTAAGGCTGTAAAACAAGTTTGGTACAGTGAACGGTTGCATCTGGACGACGACTGGGATAACGCAATTTATGATAAACAGGTTCAGGCAGGTGATGATCTAGGAGAACGTATGAATTACGCTTTCGCGAAAGCGATGCAACAACACTCTAAAGTCATCATCATAGGAAGTGATTTACATGATTTAGAACAGCAAGATTTAGAAAAAGCATTTGAACTACTAGATCATCACGATGCGGTGATAGGACCAGCAACAGATGGTGGTTATTATTTACTAGGGTTTAAAAATCACGTACCACAAGAAGTGTTTCAAAATAAAATTTGGGGAACAGATACTGTATTAGAGAACACAATTAAAGATTTAGAAACGTTGAATTATGCAACACTTGCGCCTCGTAATGATGTAGATTATTATGAAGATATCAAGGATGTGCATGCATTTCAACCCTATTTAAAAGATATAAATGTTAAGTAAAAAACAATTACAGGATTCTATAGATTACTTAGTGAATCATGGATTTGAGAAACCAGAAGTAGGAATCGTTCTGGGAACTGGTTTAGGAAAATTAGTAGATCATATTGAGAACCAGATAGTAGCTCATTATAATAGCATACCATCGTTTCCACTGGCAACGGTAGAGTTCCATAGCGGTAAATTGATCTATGGTGATTTAGGTGGCAAAAAAGTAGTGGTGATGCAAGGTCGTTTTCATTTATATGAAGGTTATGATTTTCTAGATATTACCTATCCTATACGTGTGATGCATGGACTAGGAATTAAAAATTTACTAGTTTCTAATGCTGCTGGAGCGATTAATCTGGACATGAAAAAAGGTGATATGATGATCATAGATGATCATATCAATTTGCAAGGTGGCAGTCCGCTGGCGTTTAAAAACGTAGGCGAATTTGGTGAACGATTTACAGATATGAGTGCGCCTTATGATAAAGCAATGAATGAACAATTAGTAGCTATAGCCGCTGCTCATAATTATACGGTTCATACAGGTGTTTATGCCAGCGTCGTAGGACCACAACTAGAAACCAGAGCAGAATATCGCATGCTTAAAATTCTAGGGGCAGATGCTGTAGGAATGAGTACGGTACCAGAAATTATTGTGGCAAATCATTTGAATTTACCAGTATGTGCCGTTTCTGTCCTAACAGATGAATGTGATCCAGAACATCTAGAGCCTGTTAATATTGAAGAAATTATTGCCATCGCTGGTGAAGCAGAACCTAAAATGGTGCAATTATTTACCAGTTTGATTGAGCAATTGTAGACCACTGGGAATAATCGATGAGGGATCAGGAATTATGGTATGATGATGTGCTGTCGCTTGGCGTTACTTTTGAAGTAGAATTTAAAAATTAGAAGATGCGATTTACAGTGATTATGTTTTTAACGATGAGTTTTTTATTCACTGCCATGGGACAGAAACAGCATTTTTATACTAAGTATACTACACGAGCTGGTGATATAATTACTACCACATTAGATCATAATCTATGGGATCAGTTGTTAAAAAAATACGTAGACGAGAAAGGCAATGTCGATTATTATGATTTAAAAAAAGATGAAAAAAAATTAAAAGGATATTTGGGTTATTTATCTAGTAATGCTCCAGATCATTCCTTTTCTAGAAATGAAAAACTCGCTTATTATATCAATCTATATAATGCGGCAACGGTATATTTGATCATAGATAATGATATACCAGCTAGTATTAAGGATATTTCTGGACCTTTTGGTCAGGTATGGTTAAAGAAGTTTTTTACCATAGGTAATAAAAAATACAGTTTAAATAATGTGGAGAAAGGCGTGCTACTTAAAATGGGCGAACCACGAGTGCATTTTGCCATTAATTGTGCTAGCTACAGCTGTCCAAAACTTCAAAACACGGCATTCACCGCCCAAAATCTGGAACAATTGCTAGATAAAGGCGCACGTGAGTTTGTAAATTCTGATAAGAATGATTTAAGCGATTCAAGTAATCCTAAACTCAGTAAGATATTTGACTGGTATAAAAGTGACTTCACAGCGACTGGAAAATCACTAGTGGAATATATGAATCAGTATGCCAGCAATACAATAGCTACAGATGCTACTATTGATTACCTAGATTACAACTGGTCATTGAATAAGCAATAAGTTCCAAAACCGCAGCCACCTATTTCTCGTATATAACCTATGATCAGCATTATTATTCCTGTACTGAATGAAGAACGTACTATTTACGATCTATTAACTCATTTGGTTCATAAAGCGAGTAATCCAGATCAACTAGAGTTTATTGTAGTAGATGGTGCTAGTGTGGATGGTACCCGTGATGAGGTTTACGCTTTCGCGAAAGCGTACTCAAAAACAGCCATACAGTTGATAACCGCCACAAAAGGTCGCGGATCACAAATGCACGCAGGATCACAAATTGCCAAAGGCGAGATCCTTTATTTCTTACACGCAGATTCGTTCCCACCAAAAAACTACGATCAACACATCATCGATGCCGTGAAAAACGGAAATCCAGCTGGATGTTTCAGGATGCGATTTAAAAGTTGGAACTGGTGGTTGATCATCATAGGATGGTTTACCAGGTTTAGCTGGCGTGCCAGTCGTGGTGGTGATCAGTCACAATATATTACTAAAAAGTTGTATGAAGAAATAGGTGGCTATAATACCAGCATTCCTATCTATGAAGATTATGATTTAATTCATAGGTTGTACGATATTAAAACCTTTTATGTAATCCCTAAATGGCTTACAACCAGTGCAAGGCGTTATGAAGAAGTAGGAGTTTATAAGTTGCAGTGGTTTTACTTAAAGATTTACTGGAAGAAAAGAAATGGTGCTAGTATTGAGGAGATTTATCAGTATTATTTACAGTGGTGTGATACCAATCATAAGAATACAGTAAAATGTAAAGCTTAGGATTAAACTTCTCCATTCCATTCTGCATAAAATTGCTCGAGGAATTGCTCCATGTATTGATGACGCTGTTGTGCCAGTCGTTTTCCTGTTTGAGTATTCATTAAATTTTTAAGCAACAGTAACTTTTCATAAAAGTGATTCACCGTAGGGTTGTCGCCTTTTTTATATTCGCATTTACTCATGTTGAGTTTTGGTGCGATGTCTGGATCGTATAATTTATTGCCTTTAAAACCACCATAATTAAACGTGCGTGCGATTCCTATGGCTCCTATGGCGTCTAGTCGATCTGCATCTTGTACGATAGCTAATTCTTTGCTGGTATAGGTAGCTTCTTGATGTCCACCTTTAAAAGAAATGTGTTTGATAATTTGAGTGACTTCATGAATCGTGTTTTCATCCACCTGTTGATCTTCCAGAAATTCACGAGCCACTTTAGGACCTATGGATTCATCACCATTGTGGAATTTAGAGTCTGCAATGTCGTGGAGTAGTGCACCTAGTTCTATGATCAGTAGATCTGCGTTTTGCTCGCTGGAAGCGATCAGTTGTGCATTTTTCCATACTCGTTCTATGTGAAACCAGTCGTGTCCACCTTCGGCATTTGAGAGTGTTTCCTTGACAAATTTGATGGTAGATGTGATGAGTTGGGAATGGTTCATTGGGTAAAGATAGGCAGGCTTTTTAATTCCGCTTTCGCGAAAGTAAAATTAAAAATTAACAGATTTTGATTTAGACTCGTACAAAGAAAATATGCTTGATAAAAAATCGATTTGCGATCAATTATAGGAAACAGTTAGTGGTTATGAATACAGTTTTTGGGATTCCACAACCCGTATGGCTGTTAGAGCTAGGCGCTATGATTATAGGAACTGAAACCGAATTACTGTTGAAAAGTAGGAACGTCTATCCACAACGATTATTAGATATTGGATTCAGTTTTGAGTATGAGAATTTAGAAGCGTGTTTAAACGAGCTTATTTAATCGTATAACCTACATAATAATTCATGTCAGTTGTGATTATAGATTTTTTAGATGGTAATCTTATGGATTGTTTTTTATGAGATGGTTGTAATAAAACTCTTTTTCCATCGACGGTAATACGTATAGGTAAATTAAAATCAGCAACCGTGTTTTTCCAGTAGTAGGTAAGACTCCTTCTCTTTTGACCTAAAACTAATTCAGGAATACGGACATCACGTAGGTATTGATTAAAAAATCCAGTCAGGTCTACACCTATTGCTTTAGATAGAAAACTTTCAATCTCCTGTGTAGTAACCGTTTTATGATAAAAGGTTTTATTCATATCCCTTAAAATATCACGCCATTTTTCATCATCATTCACGACTTGCCTTAAGGTGTGAATCATATTTGCACCTTTATAATACATATCGCCACTACCTTCATGATTTACATCATAGTGTCCTATTAGCGGTCTGTCATTCAGGATGCTACGACGAGTGCCTATCACATACTCATTTGCTGCTGTAGTGCCATAATGATAGTCTAGAAATAAGCTTTCGCTATAAGCGGTAAAACTCTCATGGATCCACATATCTGCAATATCTTTATTAGTGATACTATTTGCAAACCACTCGTGGCCAGCTTCATGAATGATGATAAAATCAAATTTCATTCCCCAACCAGTACCCGATAAATCACTACCTAAATATCCATTAACATAACGATTTCCGTAGGTGACACTGCTTTGATGTTCCATACCTAAGTAAGGTGCTTCAACCAGTTTAAAACTATCTTCATAAAATGGATATGGACCAAACCAGTGTTCAAAAGCCTTCATCATTTTAGGCGCGTCTTTAAAATGATTTTTGGCCTTTTCAAGATTGTAATCTAGTACGTAATAATCCATATCTAATGGACCTTTTTCTCCATCATAAACTTCAGAAAAATGAGCATAATGGCCTATGTTGATGTTGACGCCGTAATTGTTAATAGGATTCATTACTTCCCATGTGTAAGTTGTTGTTGCGTCTTCTAACTTTTCAGTACCAATTAACCTTCCATTAGAAACATTCATTAAATCATCAGGTACATTTACAGCGATAGTCATTCCGTCTTCTGGTTCATCATACATATGATCTTTACATGGCCACCATACACTAGCGCCTAGGCCTTGGTTAGAAGTCGCTATAAATGGTCTTCCTTGAGCATCTTTTTTCCATGAAAAACCACCATCCCATGGAGCACGTTTTGCTGGCTTGGGATTTCCTTCAAATTCAATAGTGATGGAATCTTGAGTGCCTTTTTGTGGTGTTTCACTTAAAGTGATGTAATACACATTACCATCGCGTTCAAAATCTAAAGCACCATTTCCATCAGTTACTCTAGTAATCTTCATAGGTTCTTGAAGATCTATTTGCATGCGTTGCTGGGATTCTAAAACCGAGTATGTAATCGTGTTCGTTCCTTGAATAAATTTGTTATCGATATCCACGGCAACAAATAAATCATAACGTTCTAGATTCCACCACGCGCGCTCTGGTGTGATGGATCCACGCAGTGAGTCTTGCTTTGTGAATTGTTTTTTATTCTGGAGTAGTTGTGCACTTGTATATTCACTTATACCTAGGATCGTGAAAAACACACAAAAGAGTCTTATCGTTATCAATTTCATTATTTTTTATTTCATGCTCGCAGACTGTGTTCTGTTACTCTGAATTTAATGGGTTGCCTCACAGCTTTTTTGCTATCATGCTCGCAGACTGAAGTCTGCTACTATGAATTTAATAGGTCGCCTATCGGCGATCTTTTTATTTAGTGGAATAAATTCCACTTTTTTCTTGGAGATGATTGTCAGAATTTCGATTTTCCTCATTCCTCATTCCTCATTCCTCATTCCTCATTCCTCATTCCTCATTCCTCATTCCTCATTCCTCATTCCTCATTCCTCATTCCTCATTCCTCATTCCATAAAACCTAGTAATCACGTCTTGTGCCAGTTTATCCTGAGGTGTAAATCGTTTTTCAAAACCGTGCCATCTACTATCTTCTGCATGATATTTCCATATAAAACCACCAGCCATCCATTCTTCATTCCATAGGGATTCATATAAACCTTGTAGTAAAACGGCCTGTGCTTTTTCATTCACTTCATGATTTTCTGCGGCATTTTTCCATGGTTTCTTACCTGCATAATCTGCACTGATGTAGCCGTATTCAGTAAATAGGATTTTTTTATTATGCTTTCGCGAAAGCGTGCTCAAATCAACCTTCCATTTTTTCCACGACTCTTTTACTGTTGCAAGTAATGGCGTTTTTTCTTCACTTACAGGAAAGTAAGCATCTACACCTATATAATCGAGTTGTTCCCAGAACTGAACATCGTCATAATTATCCCAATTTGCTGCATAGGTAAGTTTGCCTTTATAAACCTCGCGTATATTTTTAATCAACTGATCCCAAAATTCAGGACGCAATTTCACAAAAGAATCCAGCTCAGTACCTACACAAAACATCGCTACATTTTCTTGTGCGGCTATGGTTACAAATCGCATGATGTAATTTGTGTAACTATTCTCTAGGGTTTTCCAGTCTTCTTCTGTTGTTAAATGAATATTACCGGTATAATCACCGTGCCCTATCCATAGTTGAGGTTTAATAAGAATGTCTAGTTGTTGCGCTTTCATTAACGCTATAGTTTTTTTAACGCCATGTGGTTTCTCGCCCCAATCGCCGCGTACTTCATCATAATGGACCTGTGGTTCATCCAGAGCTTTCATCCAGGCATAAGGAACAATTACGGCATGATTTGCATTAAAATTCACAATAGGCGTGATGGCAGTGGAGTCTATGGGATTATGCGTTGCAACTAGTGTGATGCCGTTGATTTTTTCAGAGTTTAAGATATTATGCTCACTATCCATATCATTGACAGCAAGATTTTTTGATGAGTTGTTACAGGAACAAAGTATCCATAATAATGAAATGAAGTAGCATATAAATCTGAACATATTATGGAGCAAATGGAGTTACATGATCGTTTAACCATTTGGTGATTTGATCTATGTTTAATTTGCCTTCAGCGACTTGTATGGTGAATGTATATTGTGTTTCAAGGTCTAGTACTACCATAAGTCCGTCCAGCCTAAGTATTAATTCCATTAAAACATAACCTGTTCTTTTATTTCCATCCACAAAAGGATGATTCAGCAAAATACTTTCTAAAATTGCTGCTGCTTTTTCTACAGATGTAGGGTATAAATCTATTCCATCAAAGGTTGAAAATGGTCCCGCCATTGCAGCTTCTAAAAGTGCAAAATCTCTTATTCCTGAAGCACCACCATGAATTTTAATTTGTAATTCATGAATTCTTAATGCCTGCTGAATCGTTATCATTGAGCTAACCTTTTAAGCAACTCATGATTGTCTTTCATGATTTGCTCCACATGTAGGTCTATATTTTCAGTAGTGTAAGCATTTTGAGAATTCTGTTGCCTTTTCTCTATTATTGATTTTAAAGCTTCCAGAAAATTCAAATCTTCAATACCTTCAATACTTGTTTTAATCGCTTCTTTTAATTCTTCCGTACTCATAACCATATTTTTTATAAAGTTACTTAAACTATAGCAATTACACTACCACTTACAAGTGTACTACACTCAATTAATTGTTAATTCGGGAACTATCGATTATCTAATTAGTTAAATATATAACAAGAATTGAGATAACTATTCATTAATTTGTCACCTATTTATTCAACAAATCGATATGGATCATATAGTCATCATAGGAAATGGAATTGCAGGAGTTACTGCGGCACGACATATCCGTAAATTGTCTGATAACCGCATTACCATCATTAGTGCCGAGTCTGAATTCTTCTTCTCTAGGACCGCATTGATGTATGTCTATATGAGACACATGAAATTTGAGCACACACAACCGTATGAAAATGATTTCTGGGCAAAAAACCGTATCGAACTCGTTCATGACTATGTACATACCGTAGAAACAGCAGCTAAAAAAGTGCATTTAAACTCGGGTCGTGATATTGTTTATGATAAGCTTATTCTGGCAACAGGAAGTATCCCAAATAAATTTGGCTGGCCAGGACAAGATCTAGAAGGTGTGCAAGGACTGGTTTCTAAACAAGACCTAGAACAGCTAGAAATCACAGCACCTAATAATAAAGTATGTAAAAGAGCCGTCATTATAGGTGGCGGATTAATAGGAGTAGAGCTGGCAGAGATGATGGCATCGCGACAAATTCCTGTAACTTTTTTAATCCGCGAAAAAGGGTTCTGGAGTGGTGTGTTGCCTAGATCAAATGCTGATTTAATATCTAAACATGTACGTTCACATCACATCGATTTACGTGAAGAAGAAGAAATGGCCGAAATCATTCCAGATGATTCCGGGAATGTAAAAGCCATTATTACTAAAAATGGAGAAACCATTCCATGTGATTTTGTAGGCTTATGCGCTGGTGTAACACCGCAAATTTCATTTCTAGAAAATTCTGGAATAGAATTGCAACGCGGCATTCTAGTAGATCGTTATCTAGAAACTAGCGTTAAAAATGTATATGCCATAGGTGACTGTGCACAGCAACGCGAGCCAGTAGGTGAGCGTAAACCTATTGAAGCCGTCTGGTACACCGGTCGTATGATGGGTGAAGTGCTGGCGCAAACCTTATGTGGAAATCCTACAACATGGAACCCAGGTCACTGGTTCAATAGTGCAAAATTCTTTGATATAGAATACCAGACTTACGGTTGGGTATGGAGTACACCTAAAGAAGGTCACGCACATTTTAATTGGGAACATGAAGATGGCGTGAGAGCAGTCACCGTGGAATATGACATCGCTACTAGAAAATTTATTGGGATCAACACCTTTGGAATTAGGATGAAGCACGAGATTTTTGATCAATGGTTGACAGAGGAGAAAACAGTAGATGAAGTGATGAAAAATTTAAAAAAGGCCTGCTTTAATCCTGAGTTTTTTGACAGACCGTTCAAAGAGATTTTAAAGAATTTTCGATCTACCCAACACGCTACCGCTTAATCAAATCAACAACTAACACAGATTTTATATCTGAAAAACTATAGCACTATGAGTGTCTATCAACGCAACATGTCCTTAACAGGAGAACCGCCTAAAGCACTATCTAAACCTGAAAAAATTGCTAGTGCCATAGGAATGCTAGGCTTATTTATTTTGGTTTTGGCATTTTTCAACATCCATTTACCAGGTGCTGGTTACTGGCTTACAGCTTCTTTAATTCTGATATTTGGTGGTGTTATCGCTTTCGCGAAAGCGCAATACGGCCACAAACAAGGTGGCATTAAAAACGATGGTGTATGGTTTAAGGACCTTTCCAGTCGCGGATTTTGGGGTTGGATACTAGCCATATTTCTGACCTCATTCTATATCGTGTTGTATTTCTTTCCTGCAACCTTAGGTCAAGCCAGCGATGGTGCCGCTAACAGCGGCTTAATAGGTTTATTTGATCCATTATCATACCTGTTAAAAGGAAAACCAGCCAGTCAGTGGTTTGTTTATGGAACTTTATATACCGTTGCGATATTGAGTTTTGGTATCAAATTTATCTGGAAATACCGTCATAACAGTTATGAAGTGATACGCACGGGAAGCGTGATGTTTTTTCAGACGGCTTTTGCCTTTTTTATTCCAGAGATTATGGCTGGATTGAATGCAACTAAAGACCTACCGTACTACGATCTTAAGAATGTATGGCCATTAAATTATTACTTATTTGATCAATGGAATATAGATCAACTATTAGCAAACGGTAGTCTAGGATTGACGATGTTACTCTTTGGGATCGCATCTATTTTTGTGATTACACCTATACTTACTTACAAATATGGTAAACGATGGTACTGTAGTTGGGTTTGTGGTTGTGGTGGACTCGCCGAGACTGCTGGAGATGCTTTTAGACAATTATCAGATAAATCAACTAAAGCATGGAACATAGAACGCTGGTTAATTCATACGGTATTGGTTTTTGCGGTGATTTCCACGGTAGGAGTGATCCACTCGTATTTAGGAAATGATGGCACATACTGGTTAACAGCGACAAGTTTCTTAATAGGAACAGCGGTGTTTTTAACTGTATTATTTGCCTTAATCTGGATTTTTAAAAGAGATGAATTACAGCAAGATGCTAAATATGGTGCGATAGGTTTTCTAATGATCATTCTAGCATTTATCGCGATTCATTTCATGGCAGGAACAGAGTCCTTATTTTTCTTTAAACATTACACAGTAAGATCTACCTATGGATTTTTAATAGGCTCTATATTTTCTGGTGTGATAGGAACGGGTTTTTATCCTATTCTAGGGAATCGTGCCTGGTGTCGTTTTGGATGTCCTATGGCAGCAATTCTAGGAATGCAACAACGATTGTTTTCAAAATTTAGAATTACCACAAATGGTGGTCAGTGTATTTCTTGTGGTAACTGTTCTACCTATTGCGAGATGGGAATAGACGTGCGCTCCTATGCTCAAAAAGGTGAAAATATCATACGTTCCAGTTGTGTAGGATGTGGTATTTGTAGTGCTGTATGTCCGCGTGGTGTATTGAAACTTGAAAATGGACCGTTAGAAGGTCGTATTAATAGTGAGGCAGTGTTATTAGGGCAAGATCCTGATTTGATGGAGTTGTTGAGTAGTAAAAAATAAAATCAAAACGAAAATCAAACTGGCACTATTAACAGAAAGTTTACCAACTAATGTAGCATTAAAATACTTAAACAAGTTTGCCAGGCTCGTATCTCACTCGCAATATGCTCAAGCTGTAAACTGTGGACTAAATAACTGCTGACTACACTATCAGTTCACCATCGCTCTTAAATCTTTGACAGTAGCCGTAGGATCATCTGATTTAAACACATAACTACCAGCTACTAATACGTCAGCACCAGCATCTACTAATTGTTTTGCATTTTTATTAGTAACGCCACCATCAATTTCAATGAGCGTTTCACAACCTTTTTGGTCGATTATTTCTTTGAGTTGGCTTACTTTATCGTAAGTGTTTTCAATAAAGCTTTGCCCACCAAAACCAGGATTCACACTCATTAAACATACCATATCAATATCTTGAATGGTATCTTTAAGTAAATCTACACTCGTATGTGGATTCAACGCTACGCCAGCTTTCATGCCGTGTGATTTTATGAGTTGCAGGGTTCTATGTAGATGTGTACACGCTTCATAATGTACGGTAAGAATATCACAACCTAAATCTGCAAACGTCTTTACATAGCGGTCAGGATCTACAATCATTAAATGACAGTCGATAGTTTTGGTCGCGTGCTTTGCGATATCTCTTAAAACCGGCATCCCAAAAGAAATATTAGGAACAAAAACACCATCCATAATGTCTATATGAAACCAGTCTGCATCTGATTGATTGATCATTTCTACATCACGTTGTAGGTTAGCAAAATCTGCAGCGAGTACTGATGGGGCGATTAGGTTAGGCATTTTTGATTTTTTGTGGTTATGCAAATTTAGGGTTTTTGAAGCTGCTCGCAGAATTAAAAACTACCTGAGTTATCCTTGAATCTAATATAAAGAGTTTATGGATGATATGTAAGACAAACTGTTTATTTATAGGAATAAAGTACTTATTTAAATCTTAAACAAAACATCTAAAACGAGTTAAAGATTTCAAAAAATCCTATTAAGCAACTCTTAAAAACTTGCTTGTACACGTTTTTTTTTGATTTACAAAAGATTTGCAAGTCTAAATAAAAATCCCCTAAAACGAGGAAAGCTGAAAATCGATAAGAGTAGGCATTAACTTTAATATTTTTATAATGAAAAAACATTTTAAATTTTTACCGTTTTTATTTTTCGGACTTTGTTTAGTTTTAAATTCTTGTAGTCCTGATGAGTTGTCTACCATACGAAATAGTGATGATCAATCAAATTTTAAAAATGCGGGAGAACCTATTATTCTACCGGATATAGAAACTAGATTATCTCAACTAAATAATTTGAAAGAATTAACTGAAGGTTTGAGTTTAGCATATCAAAATCATAATAATGAACAAACATTTTTTGATGTTCCTTCAAATGAATTAATTAAACAACAGATAATTAATCAGACTAAAGTAATCTATACAAATCTAGGTGTTGAGGAAAGTGATTTGTTATTAGAAGTCGGTTCAGAAGGTGATTTGGATTTATTTTATCTTGGTACAGGAATTGTTGCTGGTGGAAGCTATGAAAATGCTACGGAAAGTGCCTTCGTGGATTGCTTACTCGAGGTAGTTGGAATTACAGCATTAGTACAAGCAGGTGAAGCTCTTGGTACACTTTATGTTGGTGAGGTTGCAGCTAGCGCAGCTGTAGATGCCGCCGCCGCTGCTTTTAGAAGTGCAGCTTTAAAGGCCTCGAAAAAAATTATTACCAGATTTGCAGGTCCATTTGGAGCAGCTATAATGGTTGGTGAGTTTATTTACTATATGACATAAAAATTTGGTAGCAATGATTTATTCAATATGTGCGTTTGTAGGTTTTGCATATCTAATTTTACCTTTTATTCTTAAACCTAAAATAATTGTAAAAATTATTTTTTTAGCTAGTGGTCTGTTTCTTGTTATTTATGGGTTATTCATTCAAAGTGAACTTGTCTGGCTTAAAGTCTTAAGTATATTGTCGTTTATTATCCCATATATTGGAGTTCGTATTTTTGATAAAAATATGGACGGACATAAAAACCCTAGTGCATAAATTAGTTATTTATATAAAAAAATGCCTCTTGAATCTCAAGAGGCATTTTGAATTTATAAACATTTGCGAGCATCAAGGTACTCGCAATGCGGTTTGTTATTCTTCAGATTTAGAATCACTATCATTATCACGACGTGGACGATCATCTCTACGACGGTCATCGCGACGGCCACCGCCACGGCGGTCATCTCTTCCACGACCACGACTGTCATCACGTTTTCTAGGTGGACGCTCTACCCAACCTTCTGGTTTAGGCATACATTCTTTACGAGATACTTTTTGTTTTTTAGTACGTGGATCTACACCCATATACTTCACATCGAGTACATCTCCTACTTTAAGAACCGTAGATGGATCTTCTATGCGCTTGTAATCAAACTCACTTACGTGAAGTAAGGTTTCCTTACCAGGCTTGAACTCTACAACGGCTCCAAAGTCTAGCATTTTTACAACTTTTACCTCGTAAACGCTTCCTACTTCTGGTTCAAAGATGATGTTACGGATACGTTCTAGTGCTGCTTCAATTTTAGTACGGTCTGTACCTGCGATCTCAATCACACCCATATCATCTACTTCCTCAATATTGATTACCGTATCTGTTTCTTTTTGCATTTCCTGGATGATCTTTCCACCAGGTCCTATTACAGCACCTATGTACTTACCTTCTATCTCCATAGATTCCATCTTAGGAGCATGTGGCTTCACATCTGCAGCTGGAGCAGGAATGGTATCAGTTAATTTACCGAGGATATGCATACGACCATCACGAGCTTGCATTAAAGCATTAGTAAGGATTTCATAAGAAAGTCCTTTTACTTTAATATCCATCTGGCAGGCAGTAATTCCATCTTCAGTACCCGTTACTTTAAAGTCCATATCTCCTAAGTGATCTTCATCACCTAAAATATCAGAAAGTACCGCATAGTTACTACCATCGGTAATCAATCCCATGGCAATACCAGAAACGGGTTTTTTCATAGGTAAACCAGCATCCATAAGTGCCATCGTACCAGCACAAACCGTTGCCATAGAAGAAGAACCGTTAGATTCTAATACTTCAGATACTACACGTACCGTGTAAGGAAGATCTGCTGGAAGCATTTTCTTAAGGGCACGTTGAGCAAGATTACCATGTCCTATTTCACGACGAGAAGTTCCACGTAGTGGACGCGCCTCACCGGTTGAGAATGGCGGGAAATTGTAGTGTAAATAGAAACGCTCTTCTCCTTCTTGAGAAGCCATGTCTATGACATTTGCATCACGAGATGTTCCAAGTGTAACTGTCGCAAGCGCTTGAGTTTCTCCACGAGAGAAAATCGCACTACCGTGTGTAGATGGTAGGTAATCTACCTCACACCATATATCACGTATGTCTGTAGTCTTACGACCATCTAGACGTATTCCTTCATTAAGTAGTACATCGCGTACTGCTTTTTTATGGGTTTTATTGAAGTACTTAGAAATTAAATCTCCATTTTCTTCTTGATCTTCTTCGGAGAATGTTGCCTTGATTTCTTCTTTAATTTCGGAGAAAGCTGCGCTACGCTCGTGCTTTGCACTACCTTTTTTAGCTACATCATAAACCTTTTGATAAGCAAGTTCTGCTACCTTAGCTTCTATGTCTGCATCTTCTTTTTCTCCTTCGTACTCACGTACTTCTTTCTTACCTACTTGCTCTGCAAGGGCTACTTGAGCAGCACATTGTTCTTTAATAGCTTCGTGAGCGGCTTTAATGGCAGCGATCATTTCTTCTTCAGAGATCTCTTCCATTTCACCTTCTACCATCATTACGCTATCTGCACTAGCACCTATCATCATTTCTAGGTCTGCCACTTCTAATTGTGCATAACTAGGGTTGATCACAAACTCTCCATCTACACGTGCAACACGTACTTCAGAGATAGGGCATTCAAATGGTAAATCAGAAAGCTGGATGGCCGCACTAGCTGCAAGACCTGCCATAGCATCTGGCATTACCTCTGGATCATGAGACATTAATTGAATCATCACCTGTACTTCACTATGGTAATCTTTAGGGAATAATGGTCGTAATACACGGTCTACTAGACGCATAGTAAGTACTTCTCCATCATTAGGGCGTGCTTCACGCTTGAAGAATCCGCCTGGATATTTACCGGCAGCAGCAAATTTTTCACGGTAATCTACAGTAAGTGGTAAGAAATCTAGTCCAGTAGATTTGTAGCTGGACACTACAGTTCCTAGAAGCATTGCTTTACCGCATGTGATCACAACAGATCCATGTGCTTGTTTTGCAAGTGCTCCAGTTTCGATAGTGATGTCTGGCCCATTGGCCATTTTAATCACTTGTTTAAAAACTTGTGGTTTCATAAAAAATATTAAACGTTAATCTCAAGTTGTGTGTGGTAGAGAAGGCGTTTTGAACTCGAATTCAGTTCTCGACTTTCGCTCGAACTAGAATTATGAATTTCTGACTTTATGAGAAACCAGCTTTTGTAATGTCGCGATAATTGTTTTTATTACGCTTTCGCGAAAGCGTAATCAGGACAAACCTGAATGATATAAAACAAAAAAGGGGACAAGCAGTCCCCTTTTTTTTTACTTTCTAATTCCTAGTTCCTTAATCAACTCACGATAAGCAACGATATCTTTCTTCATTTTATAATCAAGAAGGGAACGTCTTTTACCTACCAGTTTCACTAGACTACGCTCAGTGTTGTAGTCGTGACGGTTGTTTTTAAGGTGTCCTGTTAAATAGTTAATGCGGTAAGTGAACAACGCGATTTGTGCGTCTGTGTTACCGGTGTCGTTTGCGTCTTTTCCGTACTTGGCGAAAATTTCTGCTTTTTTTTCTGGTGATAAATACATGCCAAAATTATTTTGATAATGAATATTATGTACGTCAGGTTTTCTGACTTCACATTAAAGACTCGTTCTTTAATGCGGCTGCAAAGATACACTTTTAATCGTATCTACGTTTTAATGCAGGTTTTTTTATAAAAAAAGCCTGTAGCTTGATAGGTACAGGCTCTTAATATGGAATGAAATGTTTTTAAACGATTGGAACCTCACGATTCAATATCAAGTTCAAATACAAATTCACTTTTTCTTTCAACTCATGTCTCGGAACGATAAAGTCTAGGAATCCTTTTTCTAACAAGAACTCTGCTGTTTGGAAACCTTCTGGTAATTCTTTACCTGTAGTATCTCTTACTACACGTGGTCCTGCAAAGGCGATTAATGCGCCTGGTTCTCCTATGTTAATATCTCCTAACATGGCAAATGATGCTGTAGTTCCACCAGTGGTAGGATCTGTACATAGTGATATGTAAGGTATTCCAGCATCGGCCAGTTGGGCTAGTTTAGAGCTTGTTTTTGCAAGTTGCATAAGGGATAATGCGGCTTCCATCATACGAGCACCACCAGACTTAGAGATGATCATAAATGGAATGTTGTTTTTTAAAGAATGGTCTGCAGCACGAGCTATTTTTTCTCCTACCACACTTCCCATAGATCCTCCTATAAAGGCAAAATCCATACACGCTACTACCAGATCATGTCCAGCACTTTTACCTACAGCGGTTCTAACGGCATCTGTAAGACCTGATTTCTTTTTAGCATCTTCTAAACGGTCTACATATTTTTTAGAGTCCTCAAATTTTAATGGGTCTTTAGAGGTCATGTTTGCATTGAGTTCTTCGTACTTATTATCATCAAAAAGGATTTCAAAATACTCATTACTTCCTATACGTACGTGATAACCATCTTCAGGGCTCACATAGAAGTTGTTTTTTAACTGCTCTGCATCTACTATTTTACCCGTAGGGGATTTATACCATAGACCTTTAGGAGTGTCTTTTTTTGCCTCAGTAGGCGTTGTAATTCCTTTTTTATCTCTTTTAAACCAAGCCATGCTATTGTAGTTGTCTGTTGTTAGTTAACTGTTATTAGTTAACGGTTGATTTTTAATTAATTAATAGTAATCAATGTAATTTTGAACTTAAACTTAAACTTAAACTTAAACTTAAACTTAAACTTAAACTTAAACTTATTACAGTGTATTAATGTTATTTAAGTCTTCAAACGCTGCTTTTAAACGAGCTTTAAAACTTTCTTCACCTACGCGCAACCATTTACGAGGATCATAGTATTTTTTATTAGGCGAGTCTGCCCCAGTAGGATTTCCTATTTGAGATAATAAGAAGTCATTATTATCATCCATGTAAGTTTTGATACCGTTTGCAAATGCCCACTGAAGATCTGTGTCAATGTTCATTTTAATAACACCATACCCTATGGCTTCTCTTATTTCTTCAAGTGTAGATCCTGATCCACCGTGGAATACAAAGTCTATATGATTTTGTTCAACTCCATATTTTTGAGTGATAAACTCCTGGGAGTTTTTTAAGATTTTAGGAGTTAATTTTACGTTACCAGGCTTATAAACACCATGTACATTACCGAAGGCTGCTGCAATGGTAAAACGGTCACTTACTTTTTTTAGTTCTTCATAAGCATAAGCTACTTCTTCAGGTTGCGTGTATAGTTTAGACTCATCTACATCGCTGTTATCTACGCCATCTTCCTCACCACCAGTTATTCCTAGCTCAATTTCTAGGGTCATGTCCATTTTAGACATACGTTCTAGATATCTTTTACAAATCTCTATATTTTCTTCAAGTGGTTCTTCACTAAGGTCTATCATGTGTGATGAGAATAGTGATTTCCCGCTTTCGCGAAAGCGTGTTTCACTAGCATCTAGAAGTCCATCAATCCAAGGTAGTAGTTTTTTAGCACAGTGGTCTGTATGAAGAATTACTGTTGCGCCATAAGCCTCAGCCAGTCTGTGTACGTGTTCTGCACCAGCGATACCACCTAGTATAGCGGCGCGCTGTCCATCATTATTTAATCCTTTACCAGCGTTAAATACTGATCCACCATTAGAGTACTGAATGATCACTGGTGAGTTCAACTCTGCAGCTGTTTCCATTACGGCATTTACGGTGTTAGTTCCTACTACATTTACCGCAGGTAGTGCATAGCCATTAGCTTTGGCATGATTAAATATTTCTTGAACTTGGTTACCTGTGGCAACTCCTGGTTTTATATTATGTTTCATAGTTTTTCTTAAAAAGATAAGTTACAAAAGTAAGGAAAATATAGGCTCGATATAAAACCTATTTAGAATGGGTAGTTGATACCTACATTAAATACTGCTTTGGGGATTTTAATTTCTTTAAACCATCTACGGCCTTCTTTTAGAGCTGGATTAAAAGTTTTAAATCCTGTGTCGAATCTTAAAACGAAAAACCCAAAGTCGTATCTAATTCCAAATCCAGAGCCTACAGCAATGGTGGCGAGGTCTCTTATTCCTTTAAATTGTGCATCTGGGTTTTCTTCATTATCGAGTACGTTCCAGATGTTTCCAGCATCTACAAAAAGTGCACCTTTAAAACTTCCAGCAATGCTGAACCTGTATTCACCATTAAAAGCAATTTTCATATTTGCCTCGTTAAAATCGTTAATTCCACCAGTGCTTCCTGGACCTAGCTCATAAGCTTGCCATGCACGATTATCATTAGGTCCACCACCAAAGAATGATCTCACAAAAGGGATATTTTCTGAATTTCCATAGGGTATGGCTATTCCACCAAAAACTCTAACGGCAAACACATTATTATTAAATAGTTGCCAGTGCTTTATAAAATCGAGTTCTGTTTTTACGTATTGTGTGTATTCTACTCCAAAGGCTGTTCTTTTATCATCACCATTTTTAGGCTCGCCTAACAATGATGTAATTCCAGCGAGCGTGTTTCCTGCAGACTCGATACGGGCACTAAAAATGGAATAATCATCATCATAAAGTCCTTTTTGAGTGTTTTTAACCCAGTTGTAGCTAGATGATACGATCAGGTTGTTTTGAGTAAGGCGATCTCTACGTTCTTCAATATTGCGTACTGTTTCTCTTTGTAATTCACTAGTGGTGATGGTTCCATTTAAAACGTCTCTGGTGAAAAGAGAAGTTCCTGAAGGGATACTTAAGTTATTACTATCGTTTAAATAAATGGGGTTGTTAATGTTTAACTCTGTAGCAATATTATTGAGACTACTATAGGTGCTGTTATAAACGTTATAAAAATCTGCTTGATCTAGATTGCGCACGTATTGCGCGTTAATTAAATCAAATCTACTATTGTTATTAGGTTGAGGCTTCCATCTATAACTAAATATACTATTGAAACTGGTTTTATCTAACCCTATATTAGTTTGACTCAAGAATCCTATGGACAGGTTTGTGGTAGGAGACATGTGTTTAGGGATCACTTTTTCTGTTTTTACAGGAAAAAATAATCGAGGAAAACTCAATCGAGCATCAGCTCCATATTCTTGAAGGTCAAAAAACCTACTGTCGCCTGTTGTTCCTGAGGCACTAGCACCTATACTACCTCTAAAGTTGATGTCTAGCAGTTCACTTCCTCTAAATAAGTTCCTTATAAGGAGTGAGCTGTTAAGACCTATTCCTAGTGCTTGAATATTGCTATGAGTGGTTTCGGCAGTGTTTTTAAGAAAGAATTTTTTCTTTGAAGTTAGTAGAATATTTGCAATTAAACCTACTCCTGTAGGATCTGTTGGGTCTGGTTCTAATCTTATAGATGGTGTGTAAAAACTATTTAACTCAGTAATCCTATTAAAGGTACGGTCACGGTCTATGTCTTTATAAACATCTCCTTCATGAAAGAAAATTGCATCTGCAAGTACGTTATTACGGTATTTGAGTTTACCATGCCTTATAATATTTAAATCCTTATAGCGAGTAGTGTCTGGAACATTGTTCACCAGACTTTCTTGATAATCTGGATAGACATTTATTTTACTGATTTTATGAATGAGAAATGGTTTTTCAATGATGGAGTCGGCCACTTTTATTTCTCGATCACCTATAAGTAGGGCAATATTTGCTTTATAATTAGAGTTCACGGTATCACCTTCAAACTGTATAAACTCCTTTTCCATGTAATAAACACCATTATTACGGAAAAGTTTCATCAATCGATCGCGTTCAGCATTAAAATCTGGTGTGTAATACTGTTCTCCCGTTACGATGAGTTGATTTTTAAGGTTTGCTCGGTATAAGGAGTCTACAAGAGGTGATGTGATGCGAGATGTAATGCTGCCTACCTTATAAGCTTTATGTTTTTTAACCGAGTAAATGACTTCGGCTCTTTGTTCTTTTTTACTATTGATAATCTTGTGAGATACCTCAGTGTTAAACCATCCTTGATTCCAGTACCACTGTCTTAAACGCTCTTTAGATTTTGCAATATCTTCATCTTCAATGATGGCAGGCTCCTGTCCAGTTCTCTTGATCCATTGGTTAAAACCTACCAGGCTTTGGCCCAGTTGAATGGTTTGTTTTTCAGAGAGTAATTTATTGCGTCGTTCTAATTTTTTAGGATTTTCCTGTATCCATTTGAGGTAGATGGAGTCTCTATGAGGTCTTGCTAAGTTATAAAAATGCAGTCCTAATGGAATGGTGAATAAACGGCTATTAGGTTGTTGTACCAGTAGAGTATTAACTCTAGGGTCTTTAGGGTTAGTACTATCTACTTTAATGGTGTTATTTACCAGTAGTTTTTTACCTTTAGGAACACGTTTTACAGCATTACATGAGGTAAGCACTATGATAAGCGTGATAATTAAACCTATTTGTGCAAGTAGACTCGTTTTCTTCATAAGTGGTCATCAAAAATACAATTATAAATGGTTACAAAAAGCAGATTAAAGCTTATCAAAAGTCTCTCTCGTAAAAAGAACAGGAATGATCACCAGCTTTTCCTTGTAGAAGGCTATAAGTCTATTCAAGAACTATCTCAAACTAGTTTGAAATGTCAACAAATTCTAGTTGCTGAAGGTCATCATGCACTCGATTCTTTCTCTCCAGATATCGTTTCTAAAAAAGATATGGCAGGTATTTCTACTTTAAAAACGCCTCCAGGTTACCTTGCAGTATTTGAGATGCCTGTAAAAAAAGAAATAAAAACAGATGGACTCATTCTAGCTCTAGATGATGTGAAAGATCCTGGTAACCTTGGAACGATAATAAGGTTATGCGACTGGTTTCATATATCTCAAATTTTATGTTCACTAGAAACAGTAGATGTGTTTAATCCTAAATGCGTTCAGGCTTCAATGGCTTCACTAGGAAGAGTTCAAGTGGATTATGTAGATTTAGAAAAACACTTAGTAGATTCTTCACTTACCGTTTTTCCCACAGCTATGCAGGGCACATCTATTTATGACATAGACCTACCAGCTAGTGGTATTATTGTAATGGGTAATGAGAGTGCTGGGATCTCACCAGAAATTATTTCTTTAGGAACTCAAATAAGCATACCACAATATGGAACACAGCGAGATACAGAAAGTTTAAATGTAGCGATGGCTACAGCGGTAATACTAGGAGAATGGAAACGTTCTACTGAAATGTAAAATTCAAGAAAATTCCTCTAGATAGCATACTGGAAATATTACCGGTGTATGGGCTGCTAGGATCAGCATCTCTTACCAGCTCATCATTTATGGCAAACACGCCTCTAATAGAAGGAGTAAACTTGAAGTAGTACAAGTAAAAGTCAATCCCAAAACCAAGTTCATAATTGAATACATTAGTCACCTGTCTAAACTGACCTTCACTATTATCTATAGGGCTTTCTTCTTTACTAGAAAGATTGCGAGACCACGAGGCACCACCTATTACAAAAGGTTTCCAGTTGTTTAATCGTTTAGTTGAGAATTTAACAAGTAATGGAACGTTAATATAAGTTGAGGTTACTTCTCTTAGAAAATCACCAGGCATGGTAAAGGATGGATCTTCAAAGTTTAAAGTTCTAGTCACAAAACTAATTCCTGGTTCTAGCCTTAGATTAATGTAGTTATTAATCTTTACATCACCTACAAGCCCTACATTAAAACCCATAGAAGTTTCTACAAAAATATCTTCAGTAACCTCATCGTAGTCAAATTTATAGTCATAAGAATTAAGCCCTAGGTAATAACCCCAAGTGAATCTTTTCTCATCAATCTGACCTAGTCCACCGGTGGCATCATTTGCTATTTTCTCCTTAATGTATTGTGCGCCCGCTATTTGAAAACCTAAAAATAGGCTTAAAAGTATAAGAATTGACCTCATATTATTATTTAATTGCTCTGTAAATGGTAGATGCACCCTGAAATTGTAAAAAGTGTTGTATATCATTAAACCCTACTTTCTTTAAAATATTGTTGAAACGTTCTCCATAAGGAAACGCTTTGGCGCTTTTTTGAAGATAGCCATAAGCTGTTTTGTCCTTTGAAAATAATTTTCCTATGGTAGGAACTACCACCTTAGAAAACACATAATAACCTTGTTTAAAAGGGAATTTAGATGGGATACTGGTCTCTAGGATTACCAGAATACCTTGCGGCTTGAGCACTCGTCTTATCTCAGATAGACCTTTTTCAAGATTTTCAAAATTACGCACACCATAAGAAACGGTCACAGCATCTATACTATCGTCTTTAAAAGGTAGATTTTCAGAATCTCCCAGTACCATTTCTATGCGATCATCTAGGGCTTCATCTTTTACTTTAAGCTTTCCTACTTCTAGCATACCGCTAGAGATATCTAACCCTATTAATTTAGACGCCTTAGTTTTTTGAGCCATTTGAATAACTAGATCTCCAGTACCAGTGGCGATATCCATGATTGTATCTGGGTTTGTAGCAGCGACCATCTCTACCACATTTGCCCTCCATTTCTGATCCAGTCCTAGTGATATCATGCGATTGAGACCATCATATTCACCACTAATAGTGTCAAACATTTTAGTCACTTGCTCCTTTTTACTACTGTCTTCTCCTTTGTACGGTTTAACTTCTTGAGCCACTTTTTATTATTTATTGCAAAGATAAGGTAGTGCGATGAGCTTTGTGTAATTACGCTTTCGCGAAAGCAAAATATTAACAACACTCCACTAAAAACAGTCATATATAGTTGTAATTTAAAGCTTTCCAGTATCTTTGAAACATAGATTAGATTTTTATGAAGATCATTATCGCAGGAGCTGGTGAGGTAGGATTTCATCTTGCAAAGCTGCTTTCTTTTGAGTCGCAAAATATTACTTTAATAGATCCAGTTAAAGAAAACCTGCACTATGCAGATACACATCTTGATATCAGAGCATTAAGAGGTGATGCAACATCTATTAAGATATTGCAAGAGGCACATATTCACGAGGCAGAATTAGTGATTTCTGTGACCAGTAGTGAAACTACAAATATTACGGTGTGTGTTCTTGCTAAACAACTAGGTGCAAAACGTACTATCGCCCGTATTACTAACACTGAATTTTTAGATTTTCAAAATGAAATAGGTTTTCAGCAATTTGGTATCGATGAATTAATTTCTCCAGAGGCACTTGCCAGTAAAGAAATAGAATTGCTTTTAAACCAGAGTGCTTTTAATGATAGTTATGAATTTGAAGAAGGTGCGCTCACCATGGTAGGTGTGAGCTTGCAACGCACCGCTCAGTTTGTGGGTAAAACGGTTCAAGAAGCAGGTGAGATTTTCCCAGAAATCCATTTTATGCCCATAGCTATACAGCGTTTTGGGACTCAATATACTTTAATACCTCGTGGAGATACACAGTTTAAAGAAGGTGATCAAGTCTATTTCATTACCACAAGTGATGGAGTAGCTGAGCTCTATAAACTCACGGGTAAAACTAAGCAAATCATGAAAAATGTCATGATCTTAGGAGGTAGTAATATAGGGAAACAAACAGCTCAACACCTATCTGCAAATGGTGTAAATGTAAAACTAATAGAGCAAGACGCAGAAAAAGCATTTGACCTGGCCGATGAGCTTTCTAATACACTAGTCATAAATGGAGATGGTCGTAACGTAGAGCTTTTACAAGAAGAAAGTATTCATGAAATGGATGCCTTTATAGCCGTAACGGGAAATAGTGAGACTAATATTTTATCCTGTTTAATGGCAAGATCTAAGAGTGTGAATAAGACCATTTCACTAGTAGAAAATATGGATTACTTCCAGCTTTCTCACAGTATAGGAATAGATACACTGATTAATAAAAAACTACTTGCCGCAAATAACATTTTTAGATTTATAAGAAAAGGAGATGTAGTTGCGATGACTAAGCTTAATAATATGAATGCAGAATTACTGGAGTTCATAGTAAAACCGGGCAGTCCTATTTGTGATAAATTTATTAAAGATGTTGAGGTTCCTCGTAGCGCCATAGTAGGTGGAGTGATACGTAATGGTGTAGGTAATATAGTTTTAGGGAGTTTTAAAGTGCAAGCAGGAGATCGTGTAGTAGTATGTTCTTTACCACGTTCTATTAGTAAAGTAGAAAAGCTATTTCTATAAATGACTAAACTTAATTATAAAATAATTGCTCACATAATGGGATTACTGTTGTTATTCAACGGTGGTTTTATGCTGGTATGTGCTGTAGTGAGCGCCATGTATCAAGAGAATGAAGGATATGCTATTCTAGCAGCAAGCGGTGTAGCCGTACTGCTAGGAGCTGTTATTATGTTTTTAACACGTAACCATGTTAAAGTACTTAATAAAAAAGAAGGTTATCTTATTGTGACCTTAGGGTGGTTAATTATGGGATTTGCTGGAACTATGCCTTACATTTTTACAGGTGCCATTACTAATTATACCGATGCTTTTTTTGAAACCATGAGCGGTTTTACAACTACCGGAGCAAGTATCATGAATGATATAGAGGCTATGCCTAGGGGAATACTTTTCTGGCGCAGTCTTACACACTGGATCGGTGGGATGGGAATTATCGTTCTTGCTGTTGCTATTTTACCATTATTAGGGATAGGAGGTATGCAACTCTTTGCTGCAGAGGCTCCAGGTCCTAGCGCAGATAAGCTACATCCTCGTATAACAGATACTGCAAAACGGTTGTGGTTAATTTATGTAGGTTTCACTGCGATAGAGGCAGTGCTTTTACGTATAGCAGGTATGGGCTGGTTTGATGCTGTGAACCATGCCTTGAGTACACTTTCTACAGGAGGCTTTTCTACTAAAAACGCAAGTGTCGCTTATTGGAATGATACACCTATGATTCAATGGATCATCATTGTTTTTATGTTTATTGCTGGAACTAATTTTGTACTGAGTTATTTTGCCTTTAAGGGTAGATTCAGTAAAATAATTAGAGATACAGAGTTTAAATGGTATTCTAGTTTTGTGCTAGGTTTTAGCCTCATTGCAGGAATTCTTATTTATTTTCAAGCAGATGTAAGTTTGTCCACTATAGATCATCCCATGGTATGGGGAGAGTTTGAAAGTGGTTTGCGACATGCGAGTTTTCAAGTACTAGCAATTATAACCACCACAGGATTTGTAAGTGCTGACTATACCTTATGGACTCCTTTTTTAACCATTATGTTTTTTGGGTTGTTCTTCTTAGGTGGCAGTGCTGGATCGACTTCTGGTGGAGTAAAAGTTATGCGTCACATTATATTAATACGTAATGGTGTTATGGAGTTTAAACGTACACTGCATCCTAATGCTATTTTACCAGTAAGGTATAACGGTAAGGCATTGCAGAGCGGTATTGTATTTAACATTCTTGGGTTCTTTATTCTTTATATGCTATCCTTTATTGTAGGAGCAACAGTTCTTGCTGCTTTAGGATTAGATTTTGAAACCGCTATAGGTGGTGCATTGAGTTCACTAGGTAATGTAGGGCCAGCTTTCGGTTCCTTATCACCTGTAGATAATTTTGCTGGATTACCAGTACTAGGAAAATGGTGGTGTGCCTTTTTAATGTTAATAGGCAGGCTAGAGCTGTTTACTGTTTTGATATTATTAACGCCTTTCTTTTGGAGGAATAGGTAAGGTGTAACACTTTTGTATAAATTGACCATTAATAGAATTAAGTCATCACATAAATCAATCACAGAATAAGAGTTATATTTGTTAGGAATGTAAACCGTAAGTCATGGATTTAGAAGCACGTAAATATCAGTTTATACAAGAACTTTTTAAAATTGATAAAGAGCAAGTAATGACAGCTCTGGAACGTGTTTTAAAAAGAGAAAAGGAAGAGCAAGAAGATATTACCTTAGCTCATAAAAAAGAATTAGATCATCGCTTAACTGCTTATAAGGAAAATCCAGATAATGTTCTAGATTGGGAAGATGTAAAGTCTGACTGGTAATGGATTATACAATTAAGCTTCTTCCAGTTGCACTTCAAGATTTAAAGGAGGCTAAAAAATGGTATAGTGAGAAAAGTGCACAATTAGCTTTAGATTTTAAGCAAGAGGTTAACAGGGAAATTGATTATATCAAGCAATACCCAGAACATTATCAACTTAGATATAAGGAGTTGCGTCAGTCTTTAGTAACTCGTTTTCCCTATGCTATTTTCTATTTAGTCGAAGAAGACCTCAATCAAGTAATAATATTTGGTGTTTTACACACGAGTAGAAATCCAGAAATAATAAGGAAAAGAGTCTAGATGTTATGGTGCTTGATCGCTAGTAGATAATTTTGCTGGATTACCAGTACTAGGAAAATGGTGGTGTGCCTTTTTAATGTTAATAGGCAGGCTAGAGCTGTTTACTGTTTTGATATTATTAACGCCATTCTTTTGGAGGAATAGGTAGGATTATAAGTTGTCTCTTCCTAGTTTTTCATTGTCCTGAGTAAATTCAAAATTCATTTTGAGATTATTTTAATACAGGCTCTCGATTTAAGATGAAATAGCTTTCAATATTGTTGCTTTTTTGAGAGTTGCAAAAGTCAATAGCTGTCACAATCACAGATTTTTTTTGATCTTTAAATTCATAAAAATCCATGGCTACAAGACCTTTAATTTGTGTAGTGTCGTCTAGTTTTTTGAAGGCGGCTCCATTATTAAATTTGTAATCCTGTTTTAACTTGGAGCTATACAACTTCCGACTTTCACCTCGTTTAATTAAAACATTACTTTGATAATTGGGTAAATGATCAGATTGATCATGAGAAATGATCTTAACGTAATGTTGAAACATACTGTCAGGACTAGTTGCAATGTATAGATAGTTGTTTTTATCTTTTAATCTTTGGATATGAAATCCTTTAATCGTTGAAAACACATATCCATTGTCAGGATCAGTATATTCTCTTATAATGGAATCGTCTATAATTGTAGAGCATTCACTAGAATTAGCTACGATTGTTTTAAGGTTGCCACATTGTATAAAAAGGCTCATCAATAGCGCTATAGGAATAACCTTCTTCATTAACCTAAAACCTCCTTCATCCTACTAACTGCCTCAATAATCTGTTCCTCACTAGCTGCATAAGATAATCTTATACAATTAGGCGCGCCAAAAGCGTTTCCAGTCACCGTTGCTACCAGCGCTTCTTCTAATAAAAGTAACGAGAAGTCGGTGGCGTTTTCAATTTTGTGACCTTTTATCGTTTTTCCAAAAAACGCACTCACATCTGGGAATACATAAAAGGCACCTTCAGGAACATCTGTTATAAAACCAGGAATTTTAGATAATAAATCCAGCATTAAATCTCTGCGCTTGTGAAACGCATCAACCATGTATTGAATCTTAGAAACTGGTGCTTCTAGTGCGGTAATTACCGCACGTTGTGCGATACAGTTGGTTCCACTAGTGATCTGTCCTTGCATTTTATTACAAGCACGAGCGATCCATGATGGAGCACCTATGTAACCTACACGCCAGCCAGTCATTGCAAATGCTTTACTCACACCATTAATAGTCACCGTGCGATCATACATTCCTTCTACAGTCGCTATACTCGCATGGCCACTTCCATAATTAATGTGCTCATAGATTTCATCACTCACCACTATAATGTGAGGATGATCTTTTAATACAGCAGCAAGACCTTCTAGTTCAGACTGACTGTAAACGCTACCGCTAGGATTATTAGGAGAAGAAAATAATATCATTTTAGTACGTGGTGTAATCGCATCACGCAACTGATCTGGAGTAATTTTAAAATTTTGTTCTACGCCTGCACGTACCTCTACTGGTACACCTTCGGCCAGTTGCACTATGGCAGCATAACTTACCCAGTATGGTGCTGGTAAAATACACTCATCACCTTCATTAAGTAATACCATCGCTACGTTTGCAATAGATTGTTTAGCTCCTGTAGAAACTACAATCTGATCTCTAGAATAATCTAAATTATTATCTCTTTTGAACTTATGTATGATGGCATCTTTTAATTCTACATAACCATCAACTGGTGTGTAAGAATTATAATTATCATTAATGGCTTGTATGGCAGCTTCCTTAACAAAATCTGGGGTATTGAAGTCTGGCTCGCCTAAACTAAGTCCTATGATATCTTTACCTTGCTCACGTAGTTCACGGGCTTTGGCGGCCATGGCTAGCGTGGCACTTGTAGGTAAACTGTTAATACGGTCAGATAGTTGATTTTTCATAAGACTAAAGTTATACTCACAAAAATATCATTTCATTAATTCACAAGGACCATTTCTTACGATTATTAATGCGTTATTTTTGCACAAAATATTGACAGTGCACCAAATTATAAAAACATATTTCCCGCATCTCACAGATTATCAAATGGAGCAGTTTGCTCAATTAGGTGATTTATATGCAGAATGGAATGCTCAAATTAACGTAATATCTAGAAAAGATATCGATCAACTGTATGTAAAACATGTGCTTCATTCATTAGGAATCTCTTGTGTAGTTCGCTTTCGCGAAAGCTTACCTAACACATCAGGTGGGACCAGAGTAATGGACGTAGGGACTGGTGGAGGTTTTCCAGGAATACCGCTGGCGATAATGTTTCCTAAGACTAGTTTCCATCTTGTGGATTCTATAGGAAAAAAAATTAAGGTGGTAGACGCCGTGGTAGAAGCCCTGCAATTAAAAAATGTCACCACGCAGCACGGTAGAGCAGAGAAAGTGAAAGGTAAATTTGACTTTATAGTAAGTCGTGCGGTGACAAATATGCCTGATTTTGTGAAGTGGACGCGCCATAAAATCAGAAAAGATAGTTACCACGAGATAGAAAATGGAATTTTATACCTTAAAGGTGGTGATTTAACTGAAGAGCTCAAACCATTTCCTGATGTGTACATGTATGAGCTGCCAGACTATTTTGAAGAAGCCTTTTTTGAGACTAAAAAAGTGGTCCATTTACCACTTTAAAGCATAAAAAAAGACCTCTACGATGAGGTCTTTTTTTATATAGTGTTTTTGAACTACTAGAAGTTTGTAGAAATGTTCATGCTTAATCCTGAGTTAGGCGGTACAAATCTACATACACCACCTACACAAATTAGTCCACCACGCTGGCGACCATAGTTAAGTGCTACACGAGTTCTTCCTTTAGTGTAGCTACCACCTGCTGAGAAATAGTGTATGTCTGTTTTTTCATAATTATATAAATCTGTAGCATAAACAGATAAATATGGACTGAAAGAGTACTCTAGTGTTGAGGCAGCCCAGTTCCCACGATCTGCATTTGCTCCTAGATGCTGAATGTCAAATCTCATACTTTTACCATTATTAAATTTGTAGAGTGCATCAATCACAAATGCATTTCCTTCTAAGTAAAAGTCTTTACCTTCTATTACCTGGCCATCATATTCTGTATGTACCGCAGTAAAAATGGCAGATAGCCTTCTTGAGAATCGTTTTTTAATAGCTAAACTATATTCCTCAAAATATTTGTCTCCAAATGATATTAGTGAGTTTTCATAAGTGTTATTAGATAAATCAAAGGTAGTATCTAGACCACTCCAGCGCGCATAGTTCATTTCAAATTTAGTACCGTATTTACCACCTAATAAGCTTTCTTTTTTTGCGGTATAATACACATCGATCTGACCACCTATTTCTCCTGCTTTTCCTTCTACAGGAATTACCGCAGCTTGAGGATTATAAACATAAATATTAGTGACAGCATAGTCTTGTTGCTTAGTATAGCCAGGAATAAAGTTGATGGTGTTTAGTAAAAATGAATTTCCAGCAGCTTCTCTTTCAGAATAAAAGGTCATATTATCTATAGCTCTAAAAGTTCCATTGATTCCTAAACCTTTTGTAGCATATCCAGTGTTAATTAAAATAGCTCTACCATCTTGTAAGTTTGTATTTGAAGGTGTGTTACTTTCTACATACGCATCTGGTTCTTTATAAACCCATTCAGCACCTATAAAGAATTTATCAAAGGACACATCACCTCTTAAACTATATGCTCCTACGGCAGCAGGGAAATTGTCATTAGGTCCTGTATATTCTTGATAACGATTTACATAACTAGCTCCTAACTGGATACCTGTTTCTATATCTAGCGCCGTAGATAAATCTAACTCAGTATTCACACCAGTAACTGTACCTTCAGAGATTTCAAAACCTACACGCTGGTTTCCAGAAAAGGCTGTGGCGTTTAAGTAATCTGTAAAGTCGTACTTAATGCGCACACCTCTAATAGAGTTGTCTATTCCTAATTGACGATCTTCCCACGATCTGTAAATTAATCCACTACCAAATTGATCATAAAAGTGTCCACCTGTAATGTCTAGGTTTTCATGCTTAAAATTCAAATAGTACGTTCCTATACCATTTCCTTGAAATCCTTGAAAATAACCTAGTAAAGGGTTAGGGGCAAATAATTCATATTGTACTCCAGCGGTAAACTTATCATAAGAGTATCTTAGAGTGAAATAGTTGTTAGACCTTAATTGATCCTGTGGTGCTTCAAAACCATTTGGGTTTTCTTCAACTAGTCCTGAATCATCTAAGTACCACTGACTGTTTGATTCAAATCCTCCTGAGAAAGTTCCTTTGTTTTCTTGGGCTATAGATGTTTGAATAGCGGTAATTACTGCTATTGCTATAATAAGTTTTTTCATTGTAAAGTAAGTTGGTTGTTGAGTGGTGTTTGAATTACTCTCCAGCAATTTGCTTAAACTCCTCAAAGAGTTGATCTTCTGCTCCTGGTGTAAAACTAGAATGACGGAAAACGATTTTACCATTTTTTAGGATCAACGTAAGTGGTACATTAGGATTCCCTAGGTGTCTTCTTACATCATTATTTGGATCCAGTAGTACGGTGTATTCCCATCCTTTTCCCATTACTGCTGGTTTTACTCGCCTTGTTGAACGAGCATCATCTACAGATATGGCAACCAGTTCAAAATTCATCTCTTCTTGTAAGTCTTCATAAACCTCTGCAATCGTATCCAGTTCTCTTATACAAGGTACGCACCAGGTAGCCCATAAGGAGACTACTATAGTTTTATCTTCACTTAAAGTGGCAAGAGGGATTTCTTTTCCGCTTAAATCTTTTAAAGAGATCTCAGGTAAGGATGTTTGAGCTATACCTAACGTGCAGCTGAATAAAAGAGCTATTACAAGTATTTTTTTCATAATGTTCAAATAGTTATGGATTACAATAATAACAAGAATTAAAGGAATTATCATGCCAAATTAATGAATCCACAACATGTATTTTTAAAAACATCCCTAACTTATGTTAAAAACTAGGAAAATATCATGAATATGTTATATTTGGTAATTGCAAAATTTCCAAATAAAAGCAACCCGATGAAAACAAATTATTTCTTTAAGATAGCCGCTTTACTTTTAGTAGTTTCTACACTTTCTTGTAGTTCCAGGTCTTCAAATATAGGAGTGGAAGGACTTACCATAGAAGTTTCAGATAATGTTATTTATGATCAAAGTACAGTAGAATTTAAAGTGGTAAATGGTGGAGGAGATGATGTGACAGATAATGCAACCATTTTTGTAGATGGTGTAGATATAGAAGGAGATTCTTACCTGTTTACTGGAATAGGCGCACGCACTATAACCGCAGAAACTACGCTGGATCAAGCAGATCCTGTAATTGTTGAAGTTATCGAGCCGTCTTATACTACTAAAATGCTTATAGAAGATTATACTGGTGCCTGGTGCGCATGGTGTCCTGTAGTTACTAAAGGGATTATAGATGCTCATGCTGTTCCTGTTAAAGGTGATCATGTGATTGCTGTAGCTATACATAATGGTGATTCTATGGAGTTTTCACTAGAGTCTCAAATGAGATCACAATTTGATGTAACTGAGTTTCCTACAGCGACACTTAATAGAACTCCTACTTTCTGGATTAAAAATAACGTAACGCTTAACATGGACATTCCCCAAGCTCTTGCTTTTCTTGATCCAGTTCAACCAGTAGGTCTCGCTATAAATTCCTCTGTAAATGGCGACAACGTTACTGCTGATGTCAAGGTAGGTTTTGATTTGAATCAAGAAGATTTAAAGCTTGTCGTATTTTTATTAGAAAACGGTCACGTTGAGGAGCAGCTGGATAATACATCATATTTTGGAGGACCAGGACTAGTTCCTGATTTTGTTCATAATGAAATTTTAAGAAAGTCGTTTACTGATGTTTTTGGAGATGTAATTCCTGAGCAAGAGCAACGCGCAGGTAATGTGTATGAAGTAAGCCTTTCTGTTAATGAGCCTGGAGTAAACACTACTGATTGGGATATTGTTGCTTTTGTTGTAGATCAAGCAGGAGAAGTGGTAAATGTGCAAAAAGCTAAAGTGGGAACTGATCAAGATTTTGATTAGTCTTTAACTTTTGTTGTAACACCATTTTGTTTTTAAAATGTCGTTAAAATAAATTGAATTATTCTTTGCATAGCCTTAGCTACGGAAATAATTTTAAGTGAAAAGTAAGTAATAAAGAGACTATTTATTAAGACTTTATAAATTCAAGTTGGTATAAATTTAAAACTTATCAAGCACTGAAATTCAATCTCCTTAATAAAGTCTTTCGTATTTAGTCTATCAGCGACAGCGGTCTTTTGTCTTAGTCGGATACGGCTAGTGAAAAATAAAAAATCCCATCTTAAATTTTAAAATGGGATTGTTATTGAATTATAAAATAAGAGTTTATTCTCCTAAGAAAGGATATCTATAGTCTGTAGGAGTGACAAAAGTTTCTTTAATCATACGAGGAGAAACCCATCGTAATAAATTCAATTTAGATCCTGCTTTGTCATTTGTTCCAGAGGCACGTGCACCACCAAATGGTTGCTGCCCTACAACTGCTCCAGTACACTTATCATTAATATAGAAATTACCAGCACAGTTTTCAAGGGCTGTAGTAGCTTGTGATACCGCATAACGATCCTGACCTAAAATAGCACCTGTAAGAGCATATTCACTTGTGGTGTCTACTAGATGAAGCATTTCTTCATACTTATCATCTTCATAAACGTAAACGGTAATCACAGGACCGAAGAGTTCTGTTTCCATGGTTACGTATTTAGGATCTGTAGTTAAGATCACTGTAGGGTCTATAAACCAGCCTTTAGACTTATCATAGTTTCCACCTATAACCACCTCAGCGTTTGCATCGCTTTTTGCACCATCGATGTATTTTGCTAGTTTATCAAAAGATCCTTCATGAATCACAGCAGTTATAAAATTGCTCATATCTTCTGGAGAGCCCATTTTAAAACTATCTACATCTCTACGTATCAATTTTTCAACCTCTGGCCACATACTTTGTGGTATGTAAGCCCTTGAGGCAGCACTACATTTTTGACCTTGGAATTCAAATGCACCTCTTACGATAGCGGTAGCAACCTGTTCTGGTACGGCGCTTTTGTGTGCTACTATAAAGTCTTTACCACCTGTTTCACCTACGATTTTTGGGTAAGTTTTATAAGTGTTTATATGCTCACCTATTTTAGTCCATAAGCTTTTAAATACAGTTGTTGAACCTGTAAAGTGCACACCAGCAAAATCTGGGTGCGACATCACTTCATCAGTCATCATTACAGGATCTGCATTTACCATGTTAATCACACCATCTGGAACTCCTGCTTCTCTAAATACTTCTACAATTACCTGAGCGCTCAGCATTTGATGATCACTAGGCTTCCATACACAAACGTTACCCATTAACGCAGCACTAGCAGGTAAGTTACCTGCAATCGCCGTAAAGTTAAATGGAGAGATACAGTAAACAAATCCTTCAAGTGGTCTGTATTCTAATCTATTCCATGCTCCTGATGTGGACTCTGGTTGCTCTGCATAGATCTCAGTCATGTACTGTACATTAAATCTCAAGAAATCTACCAGCTCACATGCAGCATCTATCTCAGCTTGAAAAATAGTTTTAGACTGGTTAATCATTGTCGCCGCATTGATACGTGCTCTGTAGGGACCGGCAACAAGTTCTGCAGCTTTTAAAAAGATTCCAGCTCTTTGTTCCCATGGTAATTGAGACCATTTCTTACGGGCTTCTATGGCTGTACTAATGGCGTCTTGCACCTCTTTTTTTCCACCTCTGTGATAATTACCTACCACGTTTTGATGATCGTGTGGTGGTCTTATAGGTGCAGTGTCACCTGTTTTTACTTCTTTACCATTTATATATAAAGGTACTTCTGTGTTTGCGTTCCATAATTCTTTGTAAGCAGCGAGCACTTGATCTCTTTCTACAGTTCCTGGAGCATAAGTTTTAATAGGCTCATTAACAGCAACTGGGACTTTGAAAAATCCTTTTCCCATGGGTTGTTAGTTTTTTAATTTGCGGGTGAATTTACAAAGAATACCTTGCTTAGTGTGGATCTATAAACTTAAAGAAATCTTAATCTGTTTGCAGTTGTGGTTTTTACGCTTTCGCGAAAGCGTAATTATGAGAGTTAATTCAGTGCAAATGGAGCACTGAGTTTAAATGCAGGGATCACCACGCTAAACTTTTTTGTGGAAGTAAAGTCAATCATGGAGTAAGAACCACTCATATTTCCAAAAGGTGAGGAAAGCAAGCAACCGCTCTGGTAGGTATGTGATTCACCTGGTTTAAGAACCGGTTTTTTACCGATCACACCTTCACCTTCTACATGTTCTGTTTTACTTAAACTATCTTTAATTTTCCAGTGACGAGAGGTGAGTTGTACTGAATTCTTACTCTGGTTTTCAATAGTTATGATATAACCAAAGGCAAAGTGCATCTTATAATTTTTATAAAATGTGCCTTCAAAACTAGTCTGAACTGAGATTTTAATGCCTCTAGTAACTTGCTGAATCATAGCTTAAATACTTATGTAAATACTACCCAAAAGGAATAACGTACTACTGATCATAATAAGAACTAAAAATACAAAATTTATAAATAAGAATTTTAAAATAGTCTTAAATCTATTTTGCTGGTAGAATTTTCTGAGCGCTTTATACAGGTAAAGAGGTCCTAAAATGGTGAAAAATATTAGGGCTATATAGGATGTGTCTGTCAGCGAGCCTTCAGCAACGATAAGAAAGAACATCAAAAAAATAAAGGTTAACAAGTGAAAATTAAACACCATATGTTCCATATAATTCCATGTGCCACGCGCATAGATCAACCAGAAAAATAAGCTCAAAGCTGGCGCAAAGAAGAATAGAAATAATGGGATTTTAGGTAGAATTAAGTTGATCAACTCTGTGGGGTTTGCTTCATAGCTATTTAGCTTTTGAGCTTTCTTGTAACGAGCAATGTTTTTAGACTCGATTCTATGACCTAAATCAGTTAATGCCTCTTCAATAGAGAATTCAGGATGGTCGCTCTGATAGTTAGCGTAGACGCTCACTTGATTAAAGTAAATGGTGAGGAAATTAGAAGCGTCTATTTCTTCTTGTGTAAGATGTCTTTTTTCTTCAGGAATGGTGAGTGTGTCTTTTTCTATAGCCTCAATGGCTTTATTTATGGCTAGTTTTTGAAAAATATTTTGATCTTCACTTAAACTATCCTGTTGATGTTTCATTATTTTGATAATCTCTTCGCGATCAGTAGCTGTTGCTGTACTGTCTTGAGAAACGTTAAAAAGTCCTGCATTTGATCCTTGAGCGGTCACCTCTATATCGAGAGTTTCTGTAAGCTGTAAACCGATTTGTAACACTAGAAAAAATACGATACTCACCGTAAGGAAAAAACGGAAAGGGTTTGCATACTGTATGCGTTTACCATTACAATATTCTAGTGTGAGCTGTCCTGGTTTTATTAAAAGAGTGGTGATGGTGCGCCATACTCTTGAGTCATAGGAAATAATACTTGCAAAAAACTCACTAAAGAAGTCTTTAAGAGCTAGTTTTTTGGTAGTGTTGAGTTG